>Ga0182014_10001563_pt1 | contig 30320 bp, 23 predicted proteins | sample 612S2DmetaG_FD_120489 | JGI IMG/M metagenome (GOLD analysis project Ga0182014, IMG submission 120489) | Permafrost microbial communities from Stordalen Mire, Sweden - 612S2D metaG | ecosystem: Environmental > Terrestrial > Soil > Wetlands > Permafrost | place: Sweden: Stordalen | collected... | reverse complement strand
TCGAGCATCGGGACCAGGCCGTGAAGGTCGGTTCCACCCCCGGTCACCAGCACCCGCGACACAGGCAGCCGGCCGGGCAACGATGCAAAGTACTGGATCGAGTTCCGGATCTCGCCCACCAGCTCGACCATGCTCGGCTGAAGGGCACCTTGTGCTGCCTGCAGCTGGGCCACCTGTTCGCCGATGCGACGCTTCAATGCCTCGGCATCGGCGATGGGGAGGTCCAACGCCGCGGACACTGCTGCGGTGGTGGCGTTCCCGCCTGAGCCGATGGTCCGCACGAACTGCGGTCGGCCCTGCTGGTGGACGACGACCACGGTCAACCCGGCCCCGATCGAAACGATTGCCTCCGGTCGGTCCGTCGCATCCTGGCCGCCGATTGCCCGAACCAGGGCGGAGGAGATCAGGTCGACGCCCACGACGGTGAGGCCGGCGTGTTCGACTGCGTCGATGACGCCGTTGACCAGGTCGACATGAGCTGCTGCCACCAGGATCCGTCGCATCTTCTCGCCCTCGGGCGACGTGTAGTCGGCCAGGATCTGTGACGACAAGATGGTCTGGTCGGGCGGAAACGGAATGACTTCTTCCGACTGGAAGCGCACAGCACTGTCGACTTCGTTGTCGGGTACGAACGGAAGATCGATCTCACGGGTGATGGCTCGAAGACCGGCGATACCGACGATCACCGATGAACTGGAGAACTGGCCGTTCTTCCACAGCTTGGTGATCGCCTCGACGACGGAGGAGCTGTCGCGGATCTCGCCGTCCACCAGCGAGCCCGGGGGCAGGCCGACCTGCCCGTAGGTGAGCAGGACCGGCTTGGACTTGCTGACATCCAGCTCAGCGGCACGCACCGCGCTGGTGCCGATGTCGAGACCTACGGTCAGATGTGCCATGCGAACACTCCCGTGACGTCGCAACATCCGGCAGCCGTGCACCGCGGAGGCGGATTCGCTCCTGAGTAGTTGACCGAGTCCGGTCCTCCGTGAAGGCCCGATTGACCCTTCGTCACAGATCTCATGGTGACTCTCCGGTTCCGTGTTTGCATGCCGTCAGTGTCCCTGGTTCGACTGGTGCCACCTGACACTGCACCAGTGTGTACGAAGATCTATCGGACCGAACCGGTCATTCCTTGAGGTCCTCCCCGACAAGTGTTCGGGGGAGACGAGTGACAGGCAACAAAGCCGTCGGGGGCAGGCCCCCGGCCGATGATTCGGCACCGGGGCGCATCGTTCCCCTCATCGGGCAGGCTGCCGGGCCGTCAGCTTCTTCAGGCCCGGGTCATGCCGGCCCGGATCAGCGGATCAGCGGAGGGTGGCAGCGAGGTGACCGGTCTGCAGGATTCCCTTGCGCTCGAGCATCACCTTGAGGTCATGGGGATTGGTTGCTGTGTTCATGCCTTCTTCCAGGGTGATGGACCCATGGGAGATCAGATCGACGAGCGACTGATCGAACGTCATCATCCCGTAGTACTCGCCGTCGGCGACGATGCCCTCGATGTCGGAGGTCTGGAGCGGATCGACGATCGACTGTTGGATTCTGCCGTTGACCACCAACAGTTCGAGAGCCGGCACCCGGTTCTTGCCGTCCGCCGTGGGGATGAGGCGCTGGCAGATGATGCCCTTGAGTGATCCGGCCAGGCTCACCCTAATCTGGGTTTGCTGGTGGGGGGGGAAGAAGTCCACGATGCGGTTGATCGTCTCGGTGGCGTTGAGGGTGTGGAGCGTCGAGAAGACGAGGTGACCGGTTTCGGCGGCCATGAGTGCAGCGGACACGGTCTCCACGTCCCGCATCTCGCCGACCAGGATCACGTCCGGGTCCTGCCGCAGGACCACACGCATGGCGGAGGAGAAGGAGTCGGTGTCGAAGCCGACCTCGCGCTGGTCGATCGCGGCCAGGTCGTCGGTGTGGAGGTACTCCACCGGATCCTCGATGGTGACCACGTGACACGATCGGATGTGGTTGATGTGGTCGACCATGGCGGCCAGGGTGGTCGTCTTCCCCGAGCCGGTGGGCCCGGTCACCAGCACCAGGCCGCGCATCTCCTCGGCCAGGCGGTCGACCACTTTGGGCAGTCCGAGCTCTTCGACGGTGGCTGCATTGGGCCGGACCCGGCGCATGGCCAGGGCCACCGAGCCCCGCTGGTAGTACGCATTGACCCGGAAGCGGCCCGTGCTGGCCAGGCTGTAGGCGAAGTCGACCTCATGGCGCTCGTGGAAGGTGTTGATGACGTCCGGCAGCATGATCGACTCGGCGATCTGCTCGGTTTCGTCGGCGGTGAACGTCGGTTCGTCCTCGAGCGTCCGCAGTGCACCGGCCACTCGCATGCGCGGAGGCGCACCGGCCTTGATGTGCAGGTCCGAACCGTCGAGTTCGGCCAGCTGTACCAACAAACGATCGAGATCCGCTTTGTCCACGACAGACATCCTACGGGGAGTGGTCGCGCTTTGGCGAGGATACATTCCGGAGCCCTCGGCAACCGAGCAGGTCCTCCCGACGACGGGAAGCCCAGACCGTGGTCGGCCACGCAGTTGCTCCTCCGAGCGCGGCTACGGAGTAGGCGCCTTCTTCACTGGGCTCGGCGGACTCATGTTGTTCGACTTCGACGGTGAAGGAGGCGTGGCTGCCGGAGCCGACGGTCCCTTCGGGGAAGACGACGAACCGTCGCCCGAAGGGGAAGGCGTGGAGCTGCCCGTATCGGACTCGGTCCCGCTCGATTCCCCTGTCGATGCCGGCGAGGCGTCAGCACCACCCGAAGGGACTTTGCTCGCGCCGCCGGCCCGGCTGTCCGTCTTGTAGAAGCCGCTGCCCTTGAAGACGATCCCCACGTTGCCGAACACCTTTCGCACGGGTGCGCCGCAGGTGGGACAGGTGGTCAGCGGATCGTCGTGGAAGGACTGCACAACATCGAAGTTCCGGTCGCAGTCATCGCAGTGGTATTCGTAGGTTGGCAAGCGAGGTGTTCCTTCCGGTGCCTGAGCCGCGTCGATCTGGCAGTCTACTTGAGAGAGTGCCAATACCGTCCTGGTCCGCCGGCGTCCCGTACACTGGGGACCGTGATCAACGGGAATGCCCTGTGAGCGAACGTAGCCTGAGCCATCTCGACCCGTTCGGAGGCACCCGTATGGTCGATGTTTCGCCGAAGGAGGCCACCCACCGGAGAGCCTTGGCCCGATGCAGGGTGGCCATGAAGCCGGAGACGACGGCGAACGTGGCGAACAACGCCATCACCAAGGGCGACGTCCTGGCCGCCGCCCGGGTGGCGGGGATCCAGGCCGCCAAGCGAACGGCCGACCTGGTTCCGATGTGCCACCCCCTCCTGGTTGGGAGCGTGCACGTCGATTTCACCATCGGTGACGACTACGTCGAAGTGGAGGCAAAGGTCGAGACGGTGGATCGGACCGGGGTCGAGATGGAGGCGATGACCGCATGCGCCATTGCCGCGCTGACCGTCTATGACATGTGCAAGACGGCCGACAGGACCATGAGCATCGGCCAACTCATGCTGTGGGAGAAGGCCGGTGGGAGTTCGGGCGTGTGGAAGCGGGATCCGCTGGCCTGAATGGTGCCGCCCGCGCCGCTACGGGAGGCCGGGCCTGGCTCCGAACGTGGCAGTGCGAAGCAGTGGGAGCAAAGGGCTATTTCGGGCGCCGGCTTCTCTTCTTCGGTCGAGTCGGCCTCGAAGGGAAGAGATAGGGGGAGATCGGGACGTCTGACGTGCTGCCCGATGGATCGGTCACCTCGCTGATGGCCGGAGGGGCGGCGGCGGTGGCCTCTCCGCGGACGCCCGTGGCTGTCGGACCGGATTCGCCGCCGGAATCGAAGGAGAGTATGTCCTTGACCATCGCCGCGTTCTCGGCGAAGTCGGCAGCCACCTTCGCCGATGGGGGAGGAGGCGGCGCAGGAGGAGGCGGGCCGGGGGTGGGCGCCGGTGAACCGGCTTCGACCTTGCCTACGCGGCCGACAGAGTCCTCGTCGAGGGCGTCAGCGTCGTAGGTGTGGTCTTCACTCATCGATCTCGTGGGAACCTCTCTCGCGAACTTGGTGAGTTGGCAGATGAGGCAGTGGGCCCGGGTCTTGATCCCACGTGGTCCGGTGGATCCACGGTCCTCTGTCGGGCACGTCGGTGCTGCCGGCAGATGGCATCGCCGTCCCGATGCCCGCGAGGCACCGGTGCTTCCAGGGCATCGCCGATCGAATTTCCTGGTCGTGGAGATGGAAGGGAGTCAAGGGGATGAGGCGCTTGGGTGACGAGACAGCCCGGCCTCTCGACCGGTCCGGGTGGGACCGGGAGCAGCCACGGATCGGGAGCAGGACATGTCGAACGGAGCGGCCACCCTCATCTGCATCACCGCACCCTTGCGCACCCACCGGCGCCGAGGGTGCGGAGCTCAGCCGCGCACGGCTGAGCGAAGGTCCCTGAGCGAGAGTTCCGACGTCGCCTCGCCACCGCACTGGGCGCAGTGCTCGACATGGCGCCAACTCCGGAGCAGCCGAGTGCCCTCGGGATTGAGCAGCACGACGAACGACTCGGACAACGGGTCGATCTCGACGCCATAGCAGGGTTGCCATTCGGTCGACGCGGGACTCGTACGGTGGTTCGAGCCCTTGACGATGCGCCGGAAACGGGAATTCTGCATGTCGATTACCCACGTGCTGTGACATGACTCGATCACGATTTCATCCACGTCACCAGTATCCCACGAATTGGCGAGACCCAAAGTGCGGTTTGATGTCGGTTGGGTGACAGTTGCCAGCAGCGGGTGAAGGTCGTCCGGTGTGGTTCTGTGCGGAATCCTGCGGCTGGAGGCGATATGCCCACGTGGATCCGTGGGAAAGAGGCTCAGGTGCGATCGAGAACCGTTGCTGGAACCCATATCTCAACGGTGGTGCCTGTTCCTTCTCCTGAGTGGACGACCAGACGCGAGCCGATTAGGTGGGCACGCTCGTTCATTCCGGACAAGCCGAGGCCTTGACCTGAACCCCCTGCGGAATGGTTCGATGTGTCGAAACCCACGCCGTCGTCCTTCACCGACAGCCTCAGCCCTCCTGACTCGAACTGCAAGTCAATGGCCACCCGTTCGGCTGCGGCATGTCGTTCGACATTGGACAGGGCTTCCTGGGCGATGCGGAAGATGGCCAACTCGACGGTCGGGGACAGCCTCCGAGCCGATCCGGTGACGGCGAACGCGCTCTCGAACTGCTCGCGCTCTGCAGCCTCGGTGAGCAGCTGGTTGATCGACGCCATTAGGCCGAGGTCGTCGAGGATGCTCGGTCGCAGGCCACGTGCTATCGAGCGCAGCTCTGCGACCGAGTCCTCGACGATGACGCGGAGGTCGGAGAGTGCGAGCGCGCCTTGACGCCCTTCGGCCGCTGCTGCCTCGACGGAGTCGATCTGCCGACAGAGGTGGATGAGGGTCTGCAGAGGTCCGTCATGGAGCTCCTGTGCGATATGACGCCGTTCCTCCTCCTGGCCCAGGACGACGCGCGCGGCGTACGCCTCCATCAGGTCGTGGCGGCGGGTTTCCGCGGTGACGTCTTCGAAGACCACCTGCATCCGTCGATCGGCGTCCGACCCGCCGAGCGTGGTGGCAGTCGGGCGAAAGAGCACCGATCGGCCATCCACCTCGAACGGAACCGGCTCGACCCTCTCGTCCTCGGGGAGATCGTCCTCGTGTCCGTGGGCAGAGGGTGTCGGCGCGGAGAGCAGTCGAGCGAGGACGTAGGCTGCGGCCTGCGGGCCGATCAGGTCAACCAAGCGGACGGCGTCGGATGGCGATCGGTCTCCGGCGCCGATCGTTCGGTTCGCAGGGACCGCCGCACCGAATGCCCGCTCTGCGGAGGCGTTGGCCTCCGCCACACATCCGTTCCCGTCAATGATCAGGATCGGCGCCTGATTCGAATCGAAAAGGTCGCGATAGAGGGCCTCGGCGCTGAGATGGGCCTCTCGGGCGGATTCGGCGAGCAGCCGGGCCTCGCGTTCGGCAGTCACCCGCTGACCGATCAGGTAGGCCAGGGTGTCGAGGAGGACGATCTGCATCAGCTCGGCCCACGCTGCGACATAGTCGTGGGCACCGGAGGCGGAGACGAACCGGGGAATAGCCAGCAAGGTGACCCAACCCGCGGTGATGATCGAGCCTTGGAGCCCGTAGTTGAGAGCGGCATAGACCACCGGAACGAGGAAGAGGGCCATCGTCGAGAACTCGACGGCAAGCGACGTGATGTCAAGGTGAAAGGCCACCGTGACGGCGAGACGTATGAGGTAGAGCGCCAGGACGACGAGTTGGAGGACCCAGAACCGCGAATTCGCCCACGGGCCGGCCCTGGTGGCGGTCTGGTCGACTTGTCCCCCCGGAGCAGCAATCTCGCTCTGGACAGCGTCACCACTTCGTAAAGAGGCACCGTCGGCTGCGGCTGCGGCTGCGGCTGCGGCTGCGGCCGGGACGGAGTCGGTGACGGAGTGCTGACCTCCCGATGGGTCCGGCCCGATCATTGAGCTGCGCCGGGACCGTCTGGCTGCTCCCTGGCGAACAGGCTGTTGGCCAGTGCGAAGTGGACCAGTTCGGTCCGCGACGTCGTTCCGAGCTTGTCGAACACGTGATTGAGGTGGCCTTCGACCGTTCGGGGGCTGATCCCGAGCTGGTGGGCGATGGCCTTGTTGGACATGCCTCTGGCGACCAGTCGCACGACCTCCTGCTCCCTCGCAGTCAGTCGGGGAGAGTCGTCGCTCGACACCGACTCAGCTGCCTTCTCGCCGCGCCAGGCAGCCGGCGAGCCCGTCAGGCCGGTGCCATCACAGGCATCCCTGATGGAGCGGACCAGCTCATCGCTGGGCATGGTCTTCAGGAGGTAGCCGGAAACACCGGCGGCAAGTGATTCCCTGACGTAGTGCTCGTCGTCGTAGGCACTCAGGATCAATACGGTCATCGACGGGCGCTCCGCCACGATCTGGCGTGCCAGATCGATGCCGTTGATGGTCGGCAGTCGGATGTCGACCAACACGACGTCAGGCTCGGTGTCGGCGATCACCCTGAGGGCTGCTTCGCCGTCTTCGGCCTCGCCGACCACCGTGAATCCGGAGGTCTCCTCGAGAATGCGCCGTGTTCCCGTGCGGAGCAGCTCATGGTCGTCCACCACCACTACCCGGTGAGGTTCCAGAGCCTGGGTGCGCGGGGAGGAGTCGGAGGACTCGGACGGTGGGGGGACCGCGTGAGAACCGTGAGGGTCGACGATGCTCATCAGGCCATCGTAGGTTCGTCACCGCCCCGCAATGAGGGACACTGCCATGGCCGCTGCGAGCGCCGACACCAGCGGAGTGGCCAGTACCGGATGGGGATTCCGCCCCCCACCCACCGCTGGCGCGCCTGCTCCGGACCTCTGACGGGTCGAGAGCCAGGTGCCCACCATGCAGAGGAAGAAGACGGCGATCCAGGCACCTGCGCCGACCGCGGTGGGGACGAGGCCCAGGCCACCGGCCCAGCACCCGGCAAGCAGGAGCGCACTGCGACCGTGCCCACGGGGATCCACGGTCTGGGGATCCCTCGAGCGAAGTGCGCCATAGGCAATCACGGCCACAACGGTTCCGATCAGGGAACCGGTCACGATCCTCCAGTGGTGGGGCCAACCGGCCCCGATGAGAATGACGGCCTGCCCCAAACCGGTGGCGACAGCCGCGACGGAGAGGGGGGCGCGTTGTCCGCCATACTCGATCAGTCCGACAGCGATCATCCCGGCGGCCAGCGCGCAGTAGCCGGCGGAGACGAGCGTTCCGTGCCAACCCCAAGTGACCAGGGAGAAGACGGTTCCAGTGGCCAGTTCCACCAACGGATAGCGCGCCGAGATCGGCTGGCGGCAGGTCCGGCACCGGCCCCGAAGGAGCGCCCACGAAACGACCGGCACGTTCTCCCACCACTTCAATTGGCGCTCGCAGGTGGGGCAGAACGAGCGGGGAGCGGCAACGGAGAGGCCCAGCGGAGCCCGGTAGATCACGACGTTCAAGAACGATCCGACGAACAACCCCACCACTCCGGCCAGGGGAATCGCCTCCGCCAGCAGCGGGAAGCCGTCAGGACTCATGTCGCCCATTCAACAGCCCACGGACGGCCCCGGAGTGCCGGCGGGCGGGCCGTCGCTGGTGTGGACCGCGGAAGAACCGTCTTGACCAGGGAGTATCTGGCCACGCGCCCTGGCGAAGCGCTCGTCCGCAGCGCCGAATCTCCCGAGCCACCGCGCCGGCCACCCGCGTGGATGCCCACTCGTGCGGCCGGACGGTTGAGTTAAACACCGTCCCGGTGGGACACTTGGAGTAAGGGCGTGGTCGGCAACCCCGGCGCTCCCTCGCATGGCACTTGGGGCAAGGATGGAAGGGGCCGGTGCAGTGGCTGTCGCAGGCATCGGCCCTCGGCGGGCAGAACAACTCGATTCGGGTTCAATGTCGGCGGCAAGTCTGCCGATGATGACGTCATGAGCGACGTCGATGCCATCCGGAGCATGGCGAGCGAGCACGACCTCGAGTTCGTGGATCTCGATACCTACGGGGTCGATCCCGCCGCGGGTGAGATCCTCCCCGCCCAGGTGGCACGGCGGCACCATGTGGTGGCCGTCAAGCGCAAGTTCGGCACTCCTGTCATCGCCACCTCCGACCCTGACGATCTGTATGCCCAGGATTCGGTCCGAGCCTCGATCGGGCGTGACTTCATCTCCGTGGTGGCCGTGCCGGAGCAGATCGGTCACCGCCTGGACCGGCTGTTCGGGGCCGAGACCGAGGATGGGGCGCCCGATGATGGACGGGATGACTCCCTACCTACCCCGACTTCCGAGCAGGCCGATGCGGGAATCGCCGGGCCCGTCGTCGAAAGCCTGTGGCCGGAGGTATCCACTGACGACGCGCCTTTGTTCTCATCCCCTGATGAGTCCGGTGGCAACGAGTACGCAGAAGAGGCGCCGGCGGTCGATCGGTCCGCCAACGGCAGCGCGTACGCAGAAGAGGCGACGGTGGCCGATGAGTCCGTCAACGGCAACGGGTACGCAGAAGAGGGGCCGGCGGCCGATGAGCCCGGCGGCAACGGGTACGCAGAAGAGGCGCCGGCGGCCGATCGGTCCGCCAGCGGCCACGGGCGCAGAGGAAAGAAGGCCGACCGCAAGGCACGTGCCGAAACGAGCCCGGATGAGGCCGTTGAGTCGCCCGACGCACGGGACTGGCAGGACTTCGCCGTGATACCGCAGTTCGATGATGCGGTCGATGGGCTGGTGGACGTAGACAATGGGCTGGCGGAAGGAGACGATGCCGGCCACGAAGGGGAGGCCGGTGCCTCGGACGGTCCGTTCGGAGCTCTCGTCCCGTTCGCCGAGCCCACGGATGATGGGCCGGCCGTCGGTACCTCCGGCCCGCTGGAGCAGGTCGCCCCTCTGGAGGTGCTGAGCGACGCAGTGGCGAGCCTCGAACCGACCACGAGCGAACTTCCCGGCGCCGAACCTGACGTGATCGGTGACGATGCACATGTGGGCGACGGAAGGGACTTCACGGCCGACGAGTTGGTCGAGCTGGCCCTGTCGGTGCATGGAGGTGACGTGCAGCCGAGTGACGTGCAGCCGAGTACGGACTCGACGACATTGGCGGCGGATCTGGTGGCCGAAGCGGTGGCGACCTACCAGGAACAGCACAGCGACGAGCAGAACGACGACGTCGCCGGGGAAGAGGGAGCGACGGCCACGGCACCGTTCCCACCGTTAGCAAAGTCCCTGGTGGACGGCGACAGAGTCTCACTCGAGGAAATGGAGACGGTGCTCGAGGAGCATCGCGAGTCGGGCCAGAGCGTTGCGCGTATCCTCACCGCCCGGAAACTGGTCACCGAGGCCGACCTCATGTGGGGAATGGCCCAGGAGATGGGACTCGACTTCGTCGACCTCGACACCGTCGGAATCGATTTTGCCGAGGCCGGGACCATTCCCGAGGCCACCGCCCGATATCACAACGTGGTGGTCATCGGCAACGAAAACGGGACCCCTGTCGTGGCTGCATCGAATCCCACCGATGTCTTCGCCATGGACGATCTCCGCACCATCATCGGGCGTCCCTTCGTCGTCGTCGTCGCCACGCGCACGCAGATCAGCGCCTACATCGGGCGGGTGTTCAACAGCGGCGGCGACGCGGCCGACATGGCCATGGAGGCTTCGCTCGGCTTCGACGGCACCAACCAGGAGCCCGGCGTTGACGATATCCAGGCAGTCACCGAAGAAGCTCCGATCGTCCGGTACGTCAACCTGCTCATCCTGCAGGCGCTGAACGAGCGCGCGTCGGACATACACGTCGAGCCGACGGACACCGATCTCCGGATCCGTTATCGGATCGACGGGGTGCTGCATGACGTCTCGGCCGCGCCGCGGTCGATCTCCGCTGCGGTGACCACCCGGCTGAAGGTGATGGCCGACCTGAACGTGGCCGAACACCGCATACCCCAGGACGGACGCATCTCGCTCAATGTGGGGAGCAAGGGCATCGACCTTCGTATGGCCACCCTCCCGACCATCCACGGCGAGAAGGTCGTGATGCGGGTGCTCGACAAGTCGAGCGTCGTGCTCGGCTTTGCCGATCTCGGCTTCGACGAGGATCTCCTGAAGACCTACGAGGGCATCTACACCAAGCCGTACGGGACCATTCTGGTCACAGGGCCCACCGGGTCGGGCAAGTCCACCACTCTGTACACCACGCTGACCGCCCTCAACACACCGGCGAAGAACATCATCACCGTCGAGGACCCGGTCGAGCTACAGCTGAAGGGTGTCAACCAGGTGCAGCTCAATGTGAAGGCCGGCCTCACTTTTGCGTCGGCCCTGAGGTCGATCCTCCGTTCGGACCCGGACATCGTCCTGGTGGGGGAGATCCGCGACAAGGAGACCGCGGTCATTGCCATCGAGGCGGCACTGACCGGTCACATGGTGCTTGCCACCCTGCACACCAACAGCGCTGCCGCCACTCCGATGCGGCTGATCGAGATGGGGCTCGAGCCGTTTCTGGTGACATCATCGCTGTCGGGTGTGCTGGCCCAACGGCTGGCCCGACGGCTGTGCCTGCACTGCAAAGAGGCCTACGAGCCGACCGAGGTCGACATCGCAGCAGCAGGTTGGTCACTCGCAGAGGTGGAGGCCGTCGGAGGAATGTCCAAGGTGTACCGCGCCGTCGGGTGCTCTGCGTGCGCCAACACCGGGTACCGGGGTCGCAAGGCGCTGGCCGAGCTGATGCCGATGACCGAAGAGATCGAGCGCTCGATAATCGAAGGAGGATCGGTGGACGATATCCATAGGCTCGCGGTGACCCAGGGGATGATGACCCTCCGTCAGAGCGGGCTCCGCAAGGCAATCGAGGGAGAAACCACCCTCGAAGAAGTCCTCCGGGTGGTCGCATGAGCCCGGTGACCGCAGAAGAACGCATCGAGTGGTCGACGCGCCTGGCCCAGTCCCTTGTGCAGGACGGGTACGACACCGAGGCCAACCTGGCCCCATTGGTGGCCGAAGCGCGTGCCACAGGGCAGAACCTGGCGTCGTTGTTGATCCGCAGGAGACTCGCCATTCCGGGGGTCGTGGTCGGTTCCCTGGCCCGCATGGCCCAGTTGCCGGCCATCGACCTGGCGGCCATGACGCCGAGCCCGGATGCCATTGCGGCGATGCCCTCAGCGGTGGCACATGAGTACGGGGCCGTCGCGCTCCAGCTCGATGGCGGCGTGCTGGCCGTCGCTTTCGGCGAGCCGCCTTCCCCGCAGGATGTGGAGACGCTGGCGTCGAGGATCGGTCACCGCGTCAGTCCCGTGCTGGCGGACCCGGTGCTCATTGCGTGGTACCTGGAGGCCGACGACGGCTCGGCTGGGCGCCCACCCGGGCCGATCCCCGCATCGCCATTGGTCGATCCCAACAGCGATTCGCGCAGCGAAAGCAGTGCTCCGACCCGTGAGCAACTGCTCGAGGAGGGCATTCCGGCCACGGCCACACGTGGGGACGTACCCCTGCACATCGACGACCTGCTGCGCTACGCGGTGTCCGTCGGGGCATCGGACCTCCATCTGACGGCAGCGATGCCCGGTTCCATCCGGTTGCATGGCGCCATGCGCCAGGTCGAAGGCTGCCCCGTGCTCGACAACGAGACCATCCGGAACATGGTCTTCGGAATCCTCCCGGCCTCTCAGCGTGAGCGCTTCGAGGAAGAGCACGAACTCGACACCTCGCACTCCATCGCCGGCGTCGGCAGATTCCGCGTCAATGTCTCCCTGCAGCGAGGGACGGTGGCTGCTGCCCTCCGGCCGATTCCCCATGAGATGCCGGAGTTCGACACGCTCGGCCTTCCCGATTCGATCAAGGCGTTCACCGAGCTTCGGCGCGGCCTGGTGCTTGTCACCGGTCCGACTGGCTCGGGAAAGTCGACCACGCTGGCATCATTGGTCGACATCATCAACCGGACCAAGCCGCTGCACATCGTCACGGTGGAAGACCCGATCGAGTTCCTGCACGATCACAAGCGCTCGATCATCACCCAACGGGAGGTCGGCGAGGACACCAAGTCGTTTTCCGAGGCACTGCGGCGGGTGCTCCGCCAGGACCCTGACGTCATCCTGGTGGGCGAGCTGCGTGACCTCGAGACCATTTCGATGGCGTTGACCGCGGCAGAAACCGGCCACCTGGTGTTTGCGACCCTGCACACCCAGGATGCGCCCCAGACCGTCGACCGGGTGATCGACGTCTTCCCCACCACCCAGCAGGAGCAGATCAGGGTGATGCTGGCCTCAACGCTCGAGGGCGTGGTCACCCAGCAGTTGGTGGTCAACAGCGAGGGCACGGGACGGATCCCCTGTGCGGAGGTGCTCATGTGCACCTCCGCCATCCGGAACCTGATCCGCCAGGCGAAGACGCATCAGATCTACTCGGTGATGCAGGTCGGCGCGTCCTTCGGCATGCAGACCATGGACCAGGGATTGGCGAAGCTGGTGAAGGACGGTCTGATCTCGGAGAGCATCGCCTACGACCGTTCCTCGAACGAGGAAGACCTACGGAACCACCTCAACTCGTGATTGATCCCATCCATTTCATCGACAGACGAAGCGGGGCGTTGTGGCACTGACATTCGAATACAAGGTCCGGGACAAGGCCGGCGGCCTGGTCGAGGGACAGCTCGATGGCGACAGCATGGCGCTTGTCGTTCGGCGACTTCGCGAGATGGGCTACATGCCCATCTCGGTCACACCCAAGTCGGCCGTCAACCTGAAGACCGAGATCAAGATCCCCGGGCTGTCCGATCGCATCAAGCTACGCGAGGTTGCCGTGGTGACCCGCCAGCTCGCCACCATGGTCGACTCCGGTCTTTCGGTGGTCCGGTCGCTGGGCATCCTCGCGTCCCAGGTGGAGAACCCGGCGTTCGCACGGATCCTCGGTGAAGTCCGACTCGACCTCGAACACGGATCCTCGTTGTCGGCGGCCTGTGCCAAGCATCCCAAGGCATTCTCGGAGCTGTTCTGCACACTCGTCCAGGCCGGAGAAGTCGGCGGTAACCTCGACGAAGTCCTCGGGAGCCTGGCCGATACCATCGAGAAGCAGGCCCAGCTCAACCGCACCATCCGATCGGCAATGACCTATCCGACCGTCGTGTTGAGCGTCATGGTGATCATCTTCACCGCCATGATCGTCTTCATCGTTCCGGTGTTCCAGAACCTCTTCGCGTCGCTGGGGGGGAAGCTCCCGCTTCCCACGCGCATCCTGATCACGATCTCGAAGATCATGACCAGCATCTGGATAGTGGTCATCATCGCGGTCGTCATCGGAGCCGTCATCGGGCTGAGGAAGTGGATCGCCACCGAGGACGGACGGCGGAGGTGGGACCGGTGGATGCTGAAGCCGCCCGTCTTCGGTCCACTGTTCCACAAAGTGGCGCTGGCCCGGGTGACCGGCACGCTGTCCTCTTTGATCAGCTCCGGCGTCCCGATTCTCGAGTCGTTGGACATCTGTGCCGAAACCGCCGGCAACGTCACCGTGGGTGACGTGCTCCGCGAGGCGAAGAACGGCGTGCGAGAGGGCAGGCCGCTCGCCGACCCCCTCCGTGAGCACGAGGATGTCATCCCCACCCTGGTGGTGCAGATGGTCGAGGTCGGCGAGCAGACCGGTGCGCTGGACGGCATGCTGAAGAAGGTGGGCGAGTTCTACGATCAGGAGGTCGAGGTGACGGTCAACAACCTCACCGCCCTGCTCGAGCCCCTGTTGACGGTGGTGATGGGGATCGGCGTCGGCGCAATGGTCATCTCGTTGTACCTGCCGATGTTCAGCTACATCACCCTCATCCACAACTGACCTGCGACTCATGTGAGCGGGCGAACGACCCTGCCTATTTAGGCTGTCATCGGCGAGGCGAAGCTCAGGATCGGGTCCCAGATGCAACCGATTCTGAGAGCGCATGGCACCCATTGCGCAATGTCGCGATCCACTGGTATCTTACTAATTGGGCATGAATGGCTCTGCAATATGCGGAGCCGGTGAAATGACGGGGGCAGCCGGCATGTTTCGTAGCGAATTGAGTTCGCGCGATCAAATAGGCATTGGAGCGCGCTCTGTCTACGCGCCTGCCGACCGTGGGCACTGGCCAACGGGAGCGCGTGCCTTTCTCCCCCCGGATACTGCGCCTGCGATGAACGCCCGAGGTCTGGGCGTCGGCGCTGTCCTTCCAGGCGCCCCAATGATGAATCGTGACGTGAAGGGAATCACCAACAAACCCTAAAGTCACGCCGTCGTCGGGACGATAGCAACACCGGATACCAGTCCGGTATCCGTACATTGATGCATCAATACTCATGAGGAGGCAGGAAATGTTTTCATCCGCGATTCAGCGCCTGAATGACAGGCGTGACGCTGCGGGGGAAATCGGTGAAGATGCCGGTTTCACCCTCATCGAGCTCATGGTCGTTCTGTTGATCATGGCCATTCTGCTTGCCATCGCCATCCCGACGTTCCTTGGGGTGACGAAGTCGGCGAACGACCGTGCCGCGCAGTCCAACCTGAACACGGCCATTGTGAATGCCAAGGCGGCCTACCAGACCAACAGCCAGAGCTACAGCGGGATCAATGCCGCGACGCTGTCATCTGCGGAGCCCAGCCTGAGCTTCGTGCTCGCCACGGTGGCCGGGGCGACAGGCTCTTCGACCGCCTCGGGTACGGTCGCCATCGCGATTTCGTCGACCAGCGACGCCGTCGCCCTGGCCAGCTACTCGTCCTCGAAGAACTGCTGGTATGAGATCGACAACACGTCGGGCTCAACCTCGACCACGGCTCCCTGGAATGCTACGGGGACCAGTGCCGCCACCTACAAGACCACCGCGGTGACCGGTAGTGCCGTGTCGGTCACTTGGCCGGACACGGCTGGCACATGGTATGCCGAGGTCAAGAACGATGCCACGACAGCCGACTGCAACCCGTTTGCACCTGTGGCCGGTGTTGGATCGTTCTACACCATCAGCAACACGGCGTTCCCGCAACTCTGATTCTGGAGTTGTCCGCCGGACAGTTCGCTTGTCGGACTGCCTGAGTACCGCAGTGACAGTGTCCCCTCCCGGATGGGAGGGGACACTGTCGTTTTCGGCCAGGCGTCGCCGGTCGGAGTCGAGCAGTCCTCCCGCGTGCTGGTAGTGCGGTGGGACAGGGGCGCCGGTGAACCGGGGGTGAGTTCTCAAGATGCCGCCTCCGGGTAACGATGATAGGGAGTGGCCTCGACACAGACAACGGTGGCCCCGAGCGGAGCGGACCACGATCCGCGCGCGGAAGACCATCTGATCCAAGGGGCTGCGGGTGCGTCGCGGACGTCACTTGCCGCCAGCCTGGCTCGCCGGAAGTGGCCGCTGGCCACCATGGTGCTCATGGTGGGAATCGGCATCTTGTTCATGCTCGGCTGGGACCCACTGGTCCATCACGTCGGCTTGTGGGACACGGGAACGGACCTGTGGGGAATCTTCCGCGGGGCGCACTCCGTGGCGTTGGGCTTTCTCGGTGGGATCTACCTCCCCGCAAACGGGGTCGTCGCGTTCCCGGGGGTTCCGGTCATCCTGGCGCCGGTGGCCATGCTCGGAGACTCCCTGCACCTGACGGAGGCGGCGGCCCTCGTGGCGCACCCGACCGTGGCGCTGATCCTGCAGCCCGTCGAGCTCCTGTTGGCCTCCACCGTGGTCTTCGCCGCCGATGCATTGGCTGAGCGGCTGCAGGTGGGCAACGGCCGCAGGATCTCTCTCTGCTTCCTTGTCGCGATCATCGCCTGGCCGACGGCAGCGATCTGGGGACATGCCGAAGACGCTTTGGCGATGACGTTCACCATGTACGCCATGGTGGCACTTCTCGATCGGAGGTGGTCGGGGTGCGGATGGTTGCTCGGATGCGGGATCGTCATCCAGCCCCTGGTGGCACTGACTCTTCCGCTGTTCATCGGGGCGGCGCCCCCCGGCCGGCGGCTGCTGCTCGCCGTGCGGTCGGCGGCACTCTCGGTCGTACTGGTGGGAGTGGCATTCGTCGGCAACGCGGCGGGCACCTATCGCCAGCTGGTAACGCAGCCGACCCCGCCATCGGTGAACCACCCGACCCCGTGGATGGCGCTGGCGCCGAAGGTCACCTCCGGGGGAATGCAGACGATCCGACAGGTAATCCGCCTGTCTGGCCGCGGAGTGCCGGCGTTCACCGTGGTGACCTCTACGGTCCACCCCGTGGTCGAAGTGGCCGGTGGACCGGGACGCTTGATCGACGTCGCCGTGGCGCTCCTGCTCGGCCTTTACGTGTGGCGGCGGCCGCAGCACGCGGTGCGGCTCTTGTGGTTGGTGGCGGTGATTCTCGCCTCGCGATGCTTCTTCGAGGCGGTCATGACCCCGTACTACATCGCTCCGCCGTTGTTCCTCGGGCTGGTGCTGGCTGCCCGCCAGGGTGCCAAGCGCTTCTGGGCGGCAGCGGTGATTGCCATCGAAATCACCGTCTTCGCCTATCACCATCTGAATCCATGGGTGTGGTGGGTGCCCGTCGTGGCCGGCCTGGCTGCAGTCCTGGCCCTCGGCTACCCCAGCGATGTGTCCGAAGCGGTCGGGTCGCCGGCGGAAGCCCCTCCCGAGCCCACGTCCCCCGGTCTGGAAGTCGAGCCACGGTGGCCGACCCGGCACGTGGAGCCCGCTCTGCAGAGGTAGCCCTGTCGCAGAGTGATCCTGGCGGCCCGGCACGGCGTGCTCCGGCCCGGCCATCGACATCGGCGTCCTACAGCGGCCCCACGGTGTGCTTGCGCCCGGGCAGCGTCTCCCTCGTCGTCTCCAGCACTGCCAATGCGTCGGCCACCACGGCACGGGTGTCCCCGGGGTCGATCACCGCGTCGACGAAGCCCCGCTCCGCGGCCTGCCACGGGGTGAGGAAGCGCTCGGAGTACTCGGCCTGCAGGGTCTCACGCTCCTCGCGGCCGGCCGTGCGGTGGAGGATCTGCACCGCTCCCTCTGCCCCCATGACGGCGATCTCGGCCCCCGGCCATGCGAAGCAGAGGTCGTTGCCCAGCCCCTTGGAGTCCATCACGATGTAGGCCCCTCCGAAGGCCTTGCGCAGGATCACGCACACCCGGGGCACGGTGGCCTCGGCATAGGCGAAGGCCAGCTCGGCTCCGTGGCGGATCATCCCCCTCCACTCGAGGTCCTTGCCCGGCAGGAACCCCGGGGTGTCCACCAGCGTCACCAGCGGCAGGTTGAAGGCATCGCAGAAACGGACGAAGCGGGCGCCCTTCTGCGATGCGGCGATGTCCAGCGTCCCGGCCAGGGCCTGGGGCTGATTGGCCACGAAGCCCACGGTCCGGCCGGCGATACGCCCGAGCGCGGTCACCAGCTGCGGCGACCACCTGGTCCACAGCTCGGTCACCTCATGGTCGTCCGACAGGGCAGCAGCCACCCGGCGCACGTCGTAGGAGCTGGTGGCCCGGGTCGGCATGATGTCCCGCAGCTCTCCGGCATCCCGATCGGGCGGATCGTCGGTCGGGCCCAGGGGAGCCAGCTCGTCGGCGTTGGCCGGGAGCAGCCCCAACAGGTGGTCCACATGGGCGAGGGCGTCCGGCTCGGTGGCCGCCTCGACGGTGCACAGGCCGCTGGAGCGGGCGTGCATGGCGGTTCCACCGAGCTGGTGGATCCCGATGCGCACCCCGGTGAACTGCTCGACCATGGCGGGCCCGGACACGAAGGCGAAGGCATCACTGGTCATGACCACCAGGTCGGCCAGACCGAGGAGGAATGCCGGTCCCGAGATGGCAGGGCCGGTCACCACCACGACGACGGGCACCGCGCCCGAGCACTTGGTCAGCGCCCGGGCGGCCTGCCCCCACCCGTGCAACGAGACGACACCCTCGGACACGTCGGCACCGCTGGAGGCCAGCACCAGCACGATCGGGATCCGGAGAGTCAGGGCGGTGCGAGCGGCCACCCGGATGGTCTCCCCGTCCTCGAACGAGAGCGCCCCTCGTCGGATGGCGGACACCGAGCGGACCACCATCGCCGGCCTGCCGCCGAGCTTCTCGACGCCGGCCCGGATGGTTCCGGGCACCAGTCGACGAAAGATCGGCGCGGCGGGCGCTTCGAGGGTCACCGCCCCATGCTACGGATGCATCGGGGCCATTGTGGGGTTCTGCCGTTGGTGACCATCAGCGGGGTCGATCGCCGTCGGGCGGTTCGCCGTCGGGCGGTTCGAGGCGGGGCCGCGAGGGCGTCGAGGGATCCGATCCGTTGGGGGCCTCCGGAGCAGGACCACCCGGGAGAACGCGGGCCCGTGGCTCCTGGGCCAAGGGCTGCCCGGAGGGCGAGGGGGTGGATCGCCTCTTGGCGGGGCGGCGGTCGGCCCGCTCGAAATGCCGCTCCACGTCCGCCCACCGCAGCGGTTCCTCCTGCCCGTACTCGTCGTCGGACAGGGGCGCCCGGGCCAGCGCCACCCCCCCGACGCTCAGCAGCACTAACAGCATGGTGAGTTTGGAGACGAACCCGGCGATCTGCTGGTCGTTGAGGGGGCGGAGCCCGATGGCCGCCCGGGAGTCGGCGAACGCCCCGTACAGGGGATGGACGGAGAGGATGAGGGCGAATGAGAGGAACGCGGGGATCACTGCCTGGCCCACCAGGTACGCGAGTTGCACCACCGGTCTCAACCGGGGGATGCCCGGAACCCTGCCGAGCACCGGCAGCCAGAGCACCAGGCCGGCGGCGACCATGGCCATGTCGAGGAGGCCCCGGGCGAGGGCGGAGGACGACTGGGCCTGCACCAGCCAGGTGGTCATCGATCCGACCAGCACGACGGTCACGGTGGCGATGGCCACCGGGGGCCGCTGGAGGCGGATCAGCAGTCGGTCCACCGGAGCGGGGCGGGTGAGCCACTGGATGACGTCGTAGGGCAGGCCACACAGGAGCATCGGTGCCACCGCCAGCACGAGGATCAGCCGCTGGATGACCAGGGTGGTGAGGGACCAGTGGGCGGCCAGATCGGCCAGGGGCCAGGTGAGCGCGACCACCGAGGCCCCGAGAGCTCCGGCGAAGGCACCGATCTGTCGCCGTGCCCAGGGGATCGGTCGTGCGCTGCGGGCCAGGAGCTGCCGGTGGCCCACCGCCACCAGCACCGCCAGGGAGGTGAGGACCGCCCAGGTGACCAGGTGAGGATCCCAGGCGTAGGGCGGCGTTGCGGGGTGCACGTTCAGAATCCGGCCGCGTGCGCTCTAGATTGATGACGATGCCACACCCCGATCGGCTCGAGAGGGTCACCGACCTGCTGCTGGTCCTCCTCGATACGCCGCGCCCGCTGAGTCTGCGCGACATCGCCCATCGGGTACCGGGGTACCCCGAGGGCCACGACGCCAGGCGACAGGCCTTCGAGCGCGACAAGCGGTTGTTGCGGGACGAAGGCATCCCCGTGCTGGTGGTTCCGATCGGCGGGGAGGACCAGCTGGGATACCGCGTCGATCGGGACTCCTACTTCCTTCCGGACCTCGGACTGGAGGAGGAGGAGCAAGCGGCGTTGAACCTGGCCGTCGCCGGTGTCCACCTGGGCGAGCCTATCGGCCGTGACGCCCTGATGAAGCTGGGCGTCGGCGGGGAGTCGCCGCTCGGCACGGGCGCCGCGCCACTGGTGGACCTGCCGTCGGTGGACGGGCTGCCCGCCCTTCCTGCGCTGTTCGACGCCTTGCGTCAGAGCGCGGTGGTGGCCTTCGACTATCGGGGGGAACGACGCCACGTGGACCTGGCCGGTATCCGGTTCCGGCGGGGACATTGGTATGCGGTCGGGTTCGACCGCGACCGTGGGGAGGCGAGGACCTTCCGGGTCGACCGCTTCGACGGTCCGCTGGAGGTCGGCGATCCGTCGTCCTCGCAGCTGCCCGCCGGATTCGATGTCGATGCAGAGTTCGCCCGCGACCCGTGGCGGTTCGGTGGGGGGGACGAGGTCGAGGTCGACGTGCTGGTCGACGGGGCGGAGTCCGGCCGGGTGATCTCTGAGTTGGGGACCGAGTCCGTGGTCGAGCATCGCGAGGACGGTGCGGCGGTGGTGAGGCTGTCGGTCACCGACCAGGATGCCCTGATCTCCTGGGTGCTCGACCTCCTCGACCATGCCGAGGTGCTGGCTCCGGCATCGGTGCGGGCCGCCGTGGTGGAGCGTCTGGACGCATGCGTGGCCGAAGGCAGTGGGCAGGCATGGTGAGCAGGCCCCCGGACACCGCAGGCCGCCTGCGACGGCTGCTGGCCATCTTGGCCTGGTTGGCCCAGGAGGGCGAAGCGCCGATCGAAGAGGTGGCCACCCGGTTCGATCTCACACCAGGTGCGCTGGTCACCGAACTGGAGATGGCCGCGTGCTGCGGCGTGCCCCCGTACACGCCCGACCAGCTGATGGAGATCGTGGTCACCGACACCACCGTGTCGACCCGGCCGGGCACGGCGCTGGCCCGCCCGCGGCGGCTCAGCCCCCCCGAGGGGTTCGCACTGGCCGCATCGGCACGCGCCCTGCTGGCCGTTCCGGGGAGCGACGAGGACGGGGCGCTGTCGAGGGCACTGGCCAAGCTCGACCGCGCCCTCGGGGGTGCAGGGATCGACGTGGAGCTCGACGCCCCACCTCTGCTGGCCGTGGTCCGATCGGCGGTCGATGACGGTCGCCGGCTCGCAATCTCCTACTACTCGGCCTCCACCGATCGGGTCACCGACCGCACGATCGCGCCCGAGCGGTTGTTCGCTTCCGAGGGCCACTGGTACGTCGACGCCTGGTGCGCCACCGCAGGGGACGTGCGCAGGTTCCGGGTGGACCGCATCAGCGCTGCCGAACCGGTGGAGGGTGCCGATCGGCCCGCCGGCCCCCACCCCGGGGTCCCGGCCGACCGGGGGGTCGAGGGCACGCCCGGTGGTTCGCTGCCCACCGGGGCCGGCCCGGAGCCACTCGAGCAGCCTGTGTCGTTCGGGGCATTCGTCCCCGGGCCCGACCACCGACGGGTACGGCTCTCCCTCGATCCGTCGTCGGCCTGGCTGGTGGAGTCGATTCCGTCCGCGGGACAGTCGACGACGGTGGGCGGCCGCATCGAGTTGGAGCTCTTCGTGGGCGGGGAGGCGTGGCTGGAGCGACTGCTCCTCCGACTGGGCCCCGATGCGCAGGTCATCGATCCACCCGAGGCCCGGGCGTTGGCCGCCGCCGCGGCAACCCGGATCCTGCGGCGCTACCAGAGCACGAAATAGCAGGAGGAGTACGGAGATCGATTGTAGGTAGAGGCACGGAACCGGGGTCTTCTCGGTCTTCTGACCGGGGCGCTCGCCCTCGATCCGAACCGGTCTCTTCTCTTCGTGGCGGTTGACCGGGTCGGCGCAGCTTCTCCAGGTACTCGGCGGCTGCCTCGTCGTCTGGCAGCTCCTCGGCAAGCTCGGTGACAGTGTTCCGTGGCATAGATCTGTTCTGTGCCGGTCGGGTGGGTCTGTCGAGTTACACAGCGCCGTCGGGCCCGGAGGTCTCCGGCCGTGGTGGACGAGCAGTGCTGAAGGTGCATGTCGTGCGGGAGGGCGGCCACGGCTACTACGTCGACGATCTCGTCCCAGGGAGGGCCGAAGGGACGCTGGTCGCCGGCGAGGCGCGCGGCGCCTGGTCGGGGAACGGTGCCGCGTCGCTCGGGCTGAGGGGACCGGTGGAGGCGGGGGCCTTCGCCGAGTTGCTCGGCGGGTGCGACCCGGCCTCGGCCACGGTGTTGCGCTCTCGCAGGGGTGACCGGAGCGTTGCCGGATACGACCTGACGTTCTGTGCGCCGAAATCGGTGAGCCTGCTCCACCTCCTCGCTCCGCGGGAGATCGCCGCCGGAGTGGGGGCAGCCCACGGTGCGGCCGTGGCCGAGGCGCTCGGGTATCTGGAGCGGGTGGCAATCGGCGTGCGCAGGGTACGTGGTGGCCAGGTCACGCTGCTGGCTTCCACGGGAGCGGCGGCCGGGGAGTTCGTACATCGGACCAGCCGGGCCCTCGATCCCCACCTCCACACCCACCTGGTGGTGGCCAACGTCGCCCAGGGCGTGGACGGGATGTGGTCAGCCGTGGACAGCCGGCGGGTCCACGCCCACCTCCGGGCCGGCCAGGGGATCTACCACGCTCGCCTCCGGTTCGAGATCACCGACCGGCTCGGTGCCGAGTGGGAGGTGCATCGCTCCGGACTGGGCGATGTGGTCGGTGTCGACGGAAGGCTGCGCCACCTGTTCTCCCAACGCTCGGCGGACATCGATGAGTACGTCCACCGTCGAGGAGCCCCTGCCCGCACCGGGCCCTGGGGGCGCGCTGCGTTCCATGCCACGCGACCGGACAAGGACCGCGACCGTACGGTCGACGCGTTGCGTGCGGAGTGGAAGCAGCGGGCAATCGAGTTCGGATTCGACCTCGGCGACCTGACCCGCGTGGTCGGGCACGGGACGAGAGCCGGCCCCGGCCCGGTGATCGACGAGGCCCGGGTGAACGTCCGACTCGACGAGCTCTCCGCCACGCGCCGGTCGCTGGCCCAGCGCGATCTCGTCGCCGTCGTGTCAGCCGCGTCCCCGCGCGGGGCGACGGCACGGATGATCGAGTCGGCGGCCACCTCGATGGCCGAGGCCGCCGGCCCACCCGGTGCCGGTCGGGACCGCCTCGGGTCGACCGACCGGTCCGGGCGGCGTCAGGCCGGCCGGCCTTTCGAGCCCCGTTGGGACGCCTCTGCGGTTGCCCGAGCGGTGGAGAGGCACCCCGAGGCCCTGTCGGGCCCATCGTTCGACCGCATGGGAGCGCCCGAGTGCGTCGGTCCCGACGGACCGGGTCGCGCGGTCGTGGACCGCCGGATCGAACACGCCGGAGCGAGGGCGCAGGACGTGCCGGACCTTGGCCGGGAGTCGCACCATCTCCTTCGTTGAAGCGGGCGGCCGCATCGCCTCAGCGCCAGAGGTCCGGTCCGACGTCGCGGCCCGGACCGTCGAGCGACGGTGGCCGGTGGTCGGGGACGAAGTCGAGAGCGCGCAGGGAACACCACGGTTCGACGGCATGGGAGGGCGTCAGCGGAATCCACGCCGGGCGATTGCGCTCGTCGAAGGCAAGGGCGTGTCCAGGTGCACCCCGCGCGATCACATCGGGCGGGAGCCGTCGCCGCCACTGGGTCGAGACCGCCTCACCGACCTGGGGCGACCCGCCGGATGCCAGATCGATCAGGGGGTGGCCGGTGAGCGTGCGACCGAGGGAGACCGTGCGCGACGGGATCTCCTCTTCGCCGGCCAGGACGGACAGCGCCTCCACTGTTCGCACGTCTCCGATACCGGGGAGGACGACAGTGGTCCCGAACAGCGAGGGGAATCCCTCCGCCTGGGTCGGCCATCGGTACCTGGCCTGGGAGAGGTCCTGAAAGCAGGCCATGGTCACGAGACCCTGGCCTCCTCCCTCGCTGATCATCGATGGAAGGTCCGGGATCGGCGCGATGTTGGCGACCTCGTCGAGTGCCACCAGCACCGGCCCGTGTCGGCGGTGCGCAGGCTCGGCGCCGCGTGCGTAGGTGGCACGCCGGATGTCGTCGATCAGTCCGACCACCATCGGCGACACCAGCGCTTGATGGTGGGCAGGGGAGGCGATGTAGATGGTGTCCGAGGAGTTCACGAACCGCATCGGGTCGAAGTCAGGGTCGACCGTGGCATCGAGGGCCTGTTCGGAGCGGAATCCGCCCAGCGAGCCCGAGGCGGTGGACCAGATGCCGCTCAGCTCCCGTTCGTCCGTGGCGACGATCCCGTCGAGCAGGTTCCGCGCCAGCTCCGTGCCACTTCCGGGCTCTCCGGCCAGGATCTGCTGTGCCGGCAGTGCTTGGCGACGGTCGACCCAGGTGAGGACGGTGCGCATGTCGACCCCGGCCAGCCCCGCGGCATGCAGGAGCGGCGCCAACAGGGCCTGCGCCCGCTCGTTCCAGTGGGATGCCTCACTGCGTTGGACACTTCCCCCGGAGGATGTCGATCCGACCTCGACCAGAGCCCGGGCCATGGACAGCGACGCCAACCACGTGCCGCACGACTGCAACGGCGACCACCGAAGCGGAGGAAGTGGACGACCCGACCCGACCGCTGCGGTCGGGTCGAAGAGGTAGCACTGCCCCAGAGCCGAACGGGCGCCGACGGTGGCGTCCAACACATCCGGCTTGGTCGACGTGGAGAGCACCGGTCCGTTGTTGGACAGGACATTGGGAACGATCAAGGAAGTCGTCTTGCCAGAGCGCGGAGGGCCCAGGACCATCACCGACTGTTGTGGCGGAACGTGGCACCAGCCGCGCTCGTCATGTCCGAGATACACACCGTGTCCAGCCGCGGCAGACGCGCGCAACACGGCGCGATGCGGTGTCGTGACGTGTCGTGAGCGTGTTGACGAAAAATAATTTGTCAAGAGAGATCCATCCGGCCAGCGGCCTACTTGTTGTCAGTTGGAGATGGCGGACGTATCGACCCGCGAGGGCGGCATGGAGAAGCCGTCGGAAATAATCGTTGCAAACAAACAGTTTCTTGTCCATGGTGTTCGCGCGAAACTGTCACGTCGTATCGCAACCGGCGACGCGTCGGAAGTCGATCGCTACGCGCGAGGTCACCGAACAGAGCTGTGTCGCGCGCAAATGCGCTTGACCTGGCGCAGAATTGCCATTTGGCTAGTAGTGGTTACGTATCGCTGAGGAGGTGATCGTGAACAAATCGCAACTCGTCAAAACAGTCAGTGAGTCGACGCAGTCGGCCCGCCGCGTTGTCGAAGACGTAGTTGACGCGCTGTTCGAAACGATCGTCATCGAGGTTCGGTCCGGACGAAAGGTAACGGTGATCGGTTTCGGGACATTCAACCCTGCCGACCGCGGTGCTCGTGTGGGTCGAAATCCGAGGACAGGTGCAGTGGTACCGATACCGGCGTCGAAGGGTGTCCGGTTCGCCACCGGTTCGGCGTTCAAGTCGGCGTTGAACCCTAAGGAGGAAGTACTAATGGCAGTAAAGAAGGCAGCAGCCAAGAGGACGGTCCGAAAGGCTCCGGCCAAGAAGACGGTCGCCCGCAAGGCCACGGCCAAGAAGGCGGTGAAGAAGGCCCCGGCCCGCAAGACTGCGGCGAGGAAGACCGCTGCCAAGCGCACCGTCAAGAAGGCCCCGGCCCGCAAGACTGCGGCGAGGAAGACCGCTGCCAAGCGCACCGTCAAGAAGGCCCCGGCCCGCAAGGCCCCGGCCCGCAAGACTGCGGCGAAGAAGACGGTTGCCAAGCGTACGGTGAAGAAGGCCCCGGCCCGCAGGGCCCCGGCCCGCAAGACTGCGGCGAAGAAGACAGTTGCCAAGCGCACGGTGAAGAAGGCCCCGGCCCGCAAGGCTCCGGCCCGCAAGGCTCCGGCGAAGAGGGCTGTCGCCAAGCGCACGGTTCGCCGAGCCAGGTAGTTGCTCTGAGCGGCGGCGCAATGCCGCCAAGGCGTCGTCAGTAGGGGCCTTCGGGCCCCTACTGACGCGTGGCGGCCCCTCAGAGTTCGTTCATGAGGTGGAATGCCTCCGCGGACCGCAGTCCGCCGAGTGCCCCGTGGGCGGCCAGTTGACGTCGCACCTTCGAGGCGAACGCGTCCGTCCCCTGGCTCGTTGGCCCGTTGTCGTCGACGAGTCCCATGGTGGTCTCGCCCTGGCTGTGGTGGCAGAGCAGCGCGTCGATCTTGACGGATTCGAAGCCGACCACGGTCTCGAGGTGGTTCGGGAGGTCTGCTTCCCACAGCAGCAGTGACCGGGGTCGGTGCGGGGCGATTCCGAGTTCGGAATAGAAGTGGGGGTCGCGAGCGGCCACGACGGCATCGACGGTCAGGAAGCCGGCCGCCCGATGATCGGGGTGCAGACGGTAGCGGCGCCACGGATCGTGGCCGAGCAGTGCCTCGGGGCGCACCGTTCGGATGATCCGGGCAACCTCCCTTCGCTCATCGACGCCGTTGACAAGTTCGCCGTCGACCCGTTGCAGGAACAGAACCCGCTCGGGCGCCGGCTCGACGCGCGGCCCGACGCGCGGTCCGGGCGGCGACCCGGTCTCCGGGTCCGAGCCCGCCGCCGATCCGCCGACTGCCCGCGAGCCGTCGATGACGGCGGCCGCGGCCCGGCACTCGTCGAGCCGTCGGGATGCCAGTGCGGCCAGGTCGGCATCGGGGTCCCAGCTGCCCTTGGACCCGTCGGTGAGCACCAGATGGTGGATGCGGCAGCCGGCGGCCGCCCACTTGGCCAGCGTGGCGCCGCATCCGAACTCGATGTCGTCGGGATGGGCACCGATGGCCAACGCGGTGGCGGGCACCGGGAGGTCCACCGTGACGGGTGCCGGGAGGAGGAGGTCGCCGACGGGCAGGCCGCTCGGGCCCGGGTCACCATCGGTGTCGGGATCGCGCCGGGTCACGGGCCCGACGGGCCCAGGACCGCCACCGGGATGACGTCACCGGGTTCGTCGATGTCCCACGCCAGGTCGGGGCGGTCGAGCACCCGGGTCGGGAGGCCGAGCCGCTCCGCCTCGGCGCGGTGGCGGGCGAAGGAGCCCGGACCGTAGGAGAACTGGAAGCCGGCATCGGCCGGCAACGCGATCACATTGGTCCCGTTGCCGTAGCGGTCGGGGACCAGGGTGATGCCCGGCGCCTCACCGACCAAGGCCAGATCGGACGCTCGTGGCAGGTCGGCGTGGGCCACGGTGACCTGGCTCACTCCGGCGGCGCGCAGGCGGTCGACGCCGGCCTCGACGGCGCCGTTGAGCCCTCGTCCCGGCTCCCACACCACGAGGGCGCCGCGCGTTCGCGCCCATTCGGCCACCTCGTTGTCGTCGCACACCACCGCGACCGGCAGTGGGTGGGCGGCACTGACCACCCGGTCGGCCATGGCCCGGGCCAACTCGGCGCGTTCCGGTTCGCCGAGGGCGAGGTGGAGCCGACGCTTGGCCTGACTGAAGGCTTTGACGGGGACGAGGACCGCCCTCGGACCGAGCCGGAGCGGGTCCCCGTGCAGTCGGTCGTCGGGCGCTGTCACCGCGACAGTGTAGGTGGCAGGCCACATCGTGCTGCCGGCGGGTGGGGGGCCCTAGGGTGTGGCTGTGGCGGACGGCGATGACAACGGAGCAGGAGCGGTCGACGGGCAGGCCCGTATCCGGGCGCTGGCCCGCGTGCGCTCGCTGCTGGTCGCCCTCGACTGCACCAACGAGGAAATTGACCAGGCAGTGGTCGACGACGACCTCGACCTGCTGGTCGTCGACCGCATGCTGGTGCCGGCCGGTCGGCGCCTGACCCAGGCCGAGGTGGCCGAGTTGACCGGCATCCCTGTGGAAGATGCCCGACGGTTCTGGAGGGCACTGGGGTTCCTCGATGTCGGGGACGAGGAGCGGGCCTTCACCGACATGGACATCGAGGCGGTCCACCTGTTCCAGGCCATGGTGGCCATGGGGATGGCCGACATGGACTCTGCGGTCCAGATGGCCAGGGTGATCGGCTCGTCCATGGCCCGCATCGCCGAGGCCGAGTCCGGTCCGGGTGCCACGCCGATCCTGATGTCGTCGGGCGACAGCATCATCGACGCCGACCAGTTCGCCAGTCAGGCGGCCGATTCGATCCCGGCGATGGGCCGACTTCTCGAGTACGTGTGGCGCCGGCACCTGCAGGCGGCCACCCGCCGGGCCATGCTGCACCGGGCCCGCGGGGTCGGGGAGGGGATCAGCCCGGTGATGGCGGTGGGCTTCGCCGACATGGTCGGCTTCACCTTGCTCAGCCAGCACCTGGGGAACGAGGAGCTGGCCGCTGTGGTGGCCCGGTTCGAGGAGCTGGCCCACGACACGGTGGTCGCCCTGGGTGGCCGGGTGGTCAAGATGATCGGCGACGAGGTCATGTTCGTCGTCCAGACGACCGGCAGTGCCGCGGAGATCGGCCTGAGCCTGGCCGAGGCGTACGCCGACGACGAGCTGCTCTCCGATGTCCGGGTGGCGCTGGCCTTCGGCCCGGTGCTGGTCCAGGACGGCGACTACTACGGGCCGGTGGTCAATCTGGCCAACCGTCTGGTCAACGTGGCGAACCCGGGGACGGTCCTCGTCTCCGACGAGTTCCGCTCCATGCTGGCCGACGAGGGTGGCAGCGGGTACGACACGCGGGCACTGCGGACCCGCAACCTCAAGAACATCGGTCGGGTCCAGGTGTGGAAGCTGACCCGCGCCGGCAGCGAGCCCGGCGCCGAACGGGGGCGTAGCCTGCGATGGGAGCGTCTCGGCGAAGTCCTGCGCGAGCTCGATGACCTGCGCGACCGGGGTGAGCGGTTGGTGGTCGAGGGCCCGAGTTCCCTCCGGGTTGATGCCGCCAAGTCCGACGCCGTCGACAATGGGAAGAAGGACCCGCCGCCTTCAGACTCCCACGAGCCTGACGGTGGCGATGCCGTGGGCCCGGAGGTCGAACGCCCCGTCGAAGGGAGCGACCGGACGTCCCCGTAGGTCCACCAGCCAGCCGGACCGGTCCTTGATCTCGACGACGGTGGGGGCCGAGTGTGGGTTGAACACCCGGACTTCGAGGCAGCCCGCCTCGCGCCGAACGGCGGAGACCTCTGCGCCTCGCACGGTCAAGGCCGACCCGCGCTCCGGTCGAAGACCGCCGCCGCTGGAGGCGGTGGTGGCCAGCGGGACGAGGACGTCATCGGCCATCCCGAAGGGATCGACCTCTCCCACCGCCAGCGCATACCGTGCCCCGACCGGCCCGAGCAGCTGCGGGCCTTCCAGGTGGGTCATGGGCCCGGCCGGCATCGGGCGGGTGGTCATCCCCAACCGCGACAGCATGCCGGTCGAACGCAGCACGGTGAGGGCCAGCGCCGTGGCCCGCGGCTGCCCGCTGGCACCCTCCTCGTCGACGTCGACCAACTCGTACTCGGCCACGCCCTCGTGGACGACGGTCAGACCACCGGCGGTCACGAACCGTCTCGAGGGGAAGGTCGGGAGCCCGAGCTCGTCGGGGCGTCCCTCGGCGGTGAGACCCCGCTCCACAATGGCGAAGGCACTCTCGGCCCGTGACGTCGGTGACGGCTCGGGTAGGGGTAGGTGCACCCGGAGCCGATGGTCACGGGACGGGTTCGAGAAGTTGGTGTGGACCCGCACCACGGATTCGTCGGCCCGCAGTTCGACCGTCGTTTCCACGGGGACCCGATGGCCGCCCACACGTGACCGGCTGGCTTCGTCCACCCGGTCGGGCCAGGTGTAGGTGGAGGTGATCACCGCGGTGGCCCGCACCGGGCCGGCGTCCCCGACTGCCACCGCGACCGAGTCGGGAGCGTCGACCACCGTGTCCTGGGCCGGGGGCGAGTAGTTGTAGGTGTCGCCGTGGTCCCCACTGTCGAGCAACCGTCCGTAGCCCGGCACCCCATCGAGCGAGAACGTCCCGTCTCCCGGGTCGATGACCACGGTCACCAGACCGTTGGCCAGCGTGACCGCACCGTCGGGCCGCCCGGCCACGCGTACCGGATGGACGAGCGAAGAAGGGGCGAATCGGGACCATCCGAATGCGGGAACGGGATCCTGGCGGGCGAGGATCCGTCGGACGGAGGGCTGGTCGATGATCACGCGGACCTCGGTGTCCGGTCGCGCCGTCAACTTTGTGTAGAGCTCCCGCTTGACCTCTTCGACGGGCACGCCGTCGCGGGCCCCGCTGCCGATCACGATGGTGACGTCGAGCCCGGTCTCGTCCTCGGCGAGGGAGACGTCGGTGATGTAGCTGTCTTCGTCGATGCGGGCGCCCTGAATGAGTCCGAGCATGGTTCGGACCGTCTCGCCGTCGAGCGTCATCTTGCCCGGCAGTCCGGTCCGTTCGGCGAG
>Ga0182014_10001555_pt1 | contig 30439 bp, 29 predicted proteins | sample 612S2DmetaG_FD_120489 | JGI IMG/M metagenome (GOLD analysis project Ga0182014, IMG submission 120489) | Permafrost microbial communities from Stordalen Mire, Sweden - 612S2D metaG | ecosystem: Environmental > Terrestrial > Soil > Wetlands > Permafrost | place: Sweden: Stordalen | collected... | reverse complement strand
TCGTCAGGCTCATAACCTGAAGGCCGCACGTTCAAATCGTGCCCCCGCAACCACTAAAATACATAACTAAATCAAATATATAGCCCGCCTCACCGGCGGCCTTTTGTGCGTCTGCGCCATAGCTGCGTAAATTCTACAGCAAAGCCCCGTAAAAAAAACGGGGGGATTACCGGCTAATGTTCGCCCCACAATGCGGCTGTGAAAGCCTGACAATATGCGCTGGCGGATTCCGCGCGCACCCGTCCCAGTAGAGCCACATGGCGGCTTTGCCGCTCTTCCAAGGGCATCACCAAAGCGGCGTTGATTGCTTCGGCCACGGCATCGATGTCGAACGGATTGACCAGCAGCGCCTCCGGCAGCCCGGCGGCGGCTCCGGCGAAACGCGAAAGCACCAGTACGCCGGGGTCCGCCGGATTTTGTGCCGCGACGTATTCCTTGGCCACCAGGTTCATGCCGTCGCGCAAGGGGGTGACGAGGCCGATCCGCGCGGTGCGGTAGAATCCGGCGATTAGCGCGCGGCTGACCGTGCGGGTCATGTAGCGCAGCGGTACCCAGTCGAAGTCTGAGTAGGCACCGTTGATCGCCCCGGTCTTGTGGTCCAGCTCCTCGCGCAGGGCGCGGTAGCGGTCCACCTCCTCGCGGGAGGGGGCTGCCACCTGCAGGAAGCTGATATGGCGGCGGTGCTCGGGGTAATTGGAGAGGAAGCGGCTATAGGCGTCGAAGCGCGCCGGCAGGCCCTTGGTGTAATCCAGCCGGTCGACACCGATCATCAAAGCGCGGCCGGCCAGACTGTCGATCATGCGCTTGGTCGCGACGCGCCGTGACGCGCGTATGGCCTGGGCGGTGAACGCGTCTGCATCGATGCCGATGGGCGTGACGATAGCCTGGGTGACGTGTCCTTCATGAGTGATCGTACTGTCAGCGGTGGCGCCAATGCCCAGGACGGCATTGACGGCGCCGAGGAAATGCGCCCGGTCTCGCTCGGTATGGAAGCCGATGACGTCCTGCGCGAGCATGCCTGCGAGCAATTCGGCCGCAGGGGGCAGAATTTCGTATAAAGCCGGTGCTGGGAAGGGAATATGCAGGAAGAAGCCGATCCGGTTGGTAACCCCCTGCGCCCGCAGCGCGGCGGCGACGCCGAGCAACTGGTAGTCGTGAATCCAGATCAGGTCATCGGGCCGCAGCAGCGGCAGCAGGGCGGCGGCGAAGGCGTGGTTGACCACGCGGTAGACCGCGTATTCCGCGCGGTCGAAGGCCGTGAAGCTTGGCATCATGTGAAAAAGCGGCCAGAGCGTGCCGTTGGAGAAGCCGAGATAGAAGGCACGGTAGTCGGCGTCGCCAAGGTCAATGGTGGCGTAGGTGAGGCCGCCGGATTCGACGCAAACTGGCTCGGATGTGGTCTGCTTGGCGCGGCTGCCCGACCAGCCGAACCAGAGCGTACCTGGCGTGAGCGCATCGGCCAGGCCGACCGCGAGGCCGCCGGCGCGCGGCCCGGCAAGTTCGGCCGGGTCCGGCACGCGGTTGGAGACGATTACGAGGCGCGCCATAAGCCGTCCTCCCATGTGCGTGACAGGCGCATCGCGCACAGGATCAGCCCGACCTGGGAATAGGTCTGCGGGAAATTTCCCCAGAGGCGGTGCGGCTCGCCCGGCACGGGCAGGTCCAGATCCTCCGAGAGCAGACCAACGTGGTTGCGCGCGGCGAGAATACGCTCGAACAGTGTCAGCGCCTCCTCGCGCCGCCCGGCCAGGGCCAGCGCGTTGACATACCAGAAGCTGCACAACAGGAACGCGGTTTCGGGCATGCCGAAATCATCCGCATCCTCGTAGCGCATCACGAAACCGCCGCGCATCAACCGGGCGTGCACCATATCGAGCGTCGCCAGGAATTCCGGTGAATCCGCGGCGATGAAGCCGATTTCAGGCAAAATCAATACCGAAGCATCGCACACCTGCTGGTCCAGCACGCCCGAGAGCCAGCCTTGCGGCGTGACGATCCGTGCCATGATTTCCATGCGCAGTTTGGCCGCGCGCACGGACCAGGTGGCGGCTTCCGCCTCGCGCCCGATGGCGCTGGCGATCAACGCCAAGCGGGAGAGGGCCGCCCAGCACATCGCCGCGGAAAAACTATGCACGCGCGCGCGGCCACGGAACTCCCAGATGCCGGCGTCGGGCTCCAATGCCACGCGGGCGGCGGTCTCACCCAGCGGGCAGAGCCGCTCGTACAGTGCGGCATCGCCGCGCACGCTCAGGCGCTGGTCGACGAAAAGCTGCGCCAGGCTGAGGATGATGGCGCCGTAGGCGTCGTTCTGCCGCTGCGTGGCCGCGGCATTGCCGACCCGCACCGGGCCGTCGCCGTTATAGCCGGGCAGGTCCGGGGCAATGTGCTCTTCCAGTTCCATGCCCGGCGCCACGGGGAACAGCGGCGGTAGCTCCGTGCTCTCCTGGCCATTTACGATGTCCAGGACAAACCCGAGATAGCTGACCATGGTGCGGGTGGCGGAGAGGCGGTTGAGCGCGCCGATGGTGAAAAAACTGTCGCGCAGCCAGCAAAAGCGGTAGTCCCACGTCCGCCCGGAGCCGGGGGCCTCGGGAACCGAGGTGGTGAGGGCGGCGACAATGCCGCCGGTGTCATCGTAGGAGCAGAGCTTCAGCGTGATGGCGCTGCGGATCACCGCCTCCTGCCAGTCGAACGGGATGTTGAGGTCGGTGACCCAGTTTTGCCAATAGGCGAGGGTATCGCCGTAAAAGCGGGTGAACAAGGTGTCGGGCGCCTGCTCCAGCGGTTCGTCGGCGCTGAGCACCAGCGTTCCGGGCCGGGAGAGGGTGAAGCTGCGCTCATGCACGATATGGGCGAGCGGCAGGTCGGTGGTGACGCGCAGCGTGAAATCAGGGCCGGGATAGCGCAGATGGTTGCTGCCCATGACCGCTTGCGGGTGAAGCGCGCCGTAGGCAAAGCCCGGATGCAGCGCAATTTTGACGCGCGGCATGCCGGTGAGCGGCTCGATCCGGCGGATCAGCATCGGCGGGCGGAAGATGCGGCCGTAGTGGCGGAAGCGGGGACAAAAATCGATCACCCGCAGGGCGTTGCCCGCTTCGTCCTGCAGTATGGTTTCAACGATGGCGGTATTGGGCTGGTAACGCTGAGTGGCGCTGACTTGGTGGTCGAGCGTGACGGCGAAGCGCCCGCCGGCGGGGGCAGTGCTGAGTAGACCATGGAAAATCGGGTCGCCATCCAGCCGTGGCCAGCAGCACCACTGATGCGTGCCGTCCTGGCTGATCAGCGAGGCAATACTGCCGTTGCCGATCGCGGCAAGGTTGAGATCAGGCATTGCCGTTATTTCCTTCTGCTGTGAGGCCGGCCTGCAGCCAGGCAATGACGGCGGTGGGACCGCCCGTAAAGTCGCGCGCGACATGCAGACCGCGCCCGCCCAGTGCCTGCGCGCGGGCGATGGCGGGTTCGTCGGTCAGGTCGTCACCGACAAAAACCGGGGGGCGCCCGGCGAAGGGAGCGTCGCGCATGAAAATATCCAGCGCGCCTGCTTTGCCGGGGCCGCGCACACGGATTTCCAGCGCCTCATGCGCGGGTTGCAGCAGCAGTCCGGGATGCGGGGCGGCGAGCGAGGTGACCAGGGCCGTGAGGCTGGCCGCGTTGCCCGGCGCGCCGCGCCAATGCACGGCGAGGCCGAAGCGTTTCTCCTCCAGCAGCGTGCCGGGCCGGGCCGCCACGGCCGCGCGCAGTGGGGCGATGAGGCTGGCGAGGGCCGGATTTACGAGGGTGGTCCCGAGCATCCGCCCGGCAGCGTCGCGCAAAACCGCCCCATGCTCGGCGGCAACCGCCAGGCCGGGGCCGAACATGAGGTCGATGTCAGCCAGGGCACGGCCCGAAACCAGGGCCAGCGCCCCGCCTTGCCGCACGGCCAGCCGCCGCAGCAACTTGGGCAGGTGGGGCGGCACGATCACGGTGCCGGGGGTCGCGGCCAGATTGAGTAACGTGCCATCAATATCGAGAAAAACGGCGCTATCACGCGAAGGTGGTACTTGCAGCAAGCTGTAAGGCATTGCCCTTTATGGCCCGAACTCACCAAATCACCAAATTTCCAGCGCAAATTTATGCGCACCGGCTCACGCCGGTCCGGCCCAAACACCCCGGCCGCCCCCTTGAGCAACGGGCTCTTCCACTGTGTGATCTGGTTGACATGCACATTAAACTGCTGCGCCAACTCAGCCAGCCAGCACACTGTGCGGATTCCCCGCGCGAGCTATGTAAGCTGGGTGCTAATTTTGAAATTATTCAGGACAGGCCGCCGGCGTTGGCGATAAAGGCGGCAATCTCCTCAACCCCCTTGCCGGTTTTGATGTTGGTGAACACAAACGGCCGCGCCCCGCGCATGCGCTTTGCATCACGGTCCATCACCTCCAGGCTCGCTCCCACCAGCGGCGCGAGGTCGATCTTGTTGATTACCAGCAGGTCACTTTTGGTAATCCCGGGGCCGCCCTTGCGCGGGATTTTATCGCCGGCGGAAACATCGATGACGTAGATCGTGATATCGGCAAGTTCGGGCGAGAACGTCGCGGCAAGATTGTCCCCGCCGCTCTCAATCAGCAGCAATTCCAGCGCCGGGAATTTTTTGCACAGCGCCGCCACCCCGGCGAGGTTGATGCTTGCATCCTCGCGGATGGCGGTGTGCGGGCAGCCCCCGGTTTCGATGCCCAGAATCCGCTCGGGCGCCAGCGACCCGGCGCGGGTTAAAAACTCCGCGTCCTCCTTGGTATAAATATCGTTGGTAATCGCCGCGATCTCGATCTTGTCGCGAAACTGGCGGCATAGCGCATCCATCAACGCGGTCTTGCCGCTGCCGACAGGTCCGCCAATTCCAACCCGCAAAGGCCCGTTTCCATTCATGTTCTGAATAACCTCGTATATTGTGTTTCATGCCGCATGCCGGCGATCTCGGTGGCCCATGCCGCGCCGCCCAGATCTTCCGGGCTGGCGGCCGCACTCGCGTGCACCGCGCCGAGAATCTCCGCCTCCAGCCCGGCCTGCACGCGCAGTCCGGCATTCTGGCCCAGCGGTATTAAGCGGACCGCCGCCGAAATCATATTCGCCACCGCCGCGTGCAGATACGCCAGCACCGCGGCATCTTCGTCCACGCCATGCGCTGCCGCCAGCTGCCCCGCCGCTACGGGATAGGGCACCGGCGCTTCGTCCCACGCCACGCCCGGCCACGCCGCCGCGGCTTTTGCAAACGCATCGCCTTGCGCCGAAGTTTCCAGCCGCCGCTCCAGCCCCGCGCACAACGCCATTCCCAGCGCGGCCACTGGCTCATCGCGGTAGGCGAGGCGCAGCAAAATCGCATCGGACCACAGCGCGCCGGCGCGCAAGGTATCTTCCACCCATGCGGTCAGGCTGGCCTCGCCGGTTACGCCGCCCGCCTCCACCACCCATTCCAGCCCGCCGCTATAGGCAAAGCCGCCGGTGGGGAATGCCGGGGAAAACCATGTTAATAACCGCAACAGCGCGTTATCCATGATGATACGCCCCGGACTCCGGGTCGAACGGTACGGAGACTTTTTGCGCCTGCCCGCCGAGTTGCAGCACCATTGCGCCGATCACATGGTCGTTGAGAATGCGCAAGGCTCCGGGTAGAAACTGCACGCCGAGATGCCGGTTGCCCAAATGCCACGCCAGCCGCGCCAGCATGTCCGCGTTTTCCGTGCGTATTTCCAGCAAATCCTCCGGCGCGGCGATCACGGCAACCAGGGTGCCGTCCTCCAGTGCCAGCGCGTCGCCGTCGCGTATGTGCACCGCCTCGGGCAGGTCGAGCAGAATTTCCGCGCCGCTCGCCGTGGTAAAACGCAGCCGCCGCCGGAAACGATGGTCGAAATCCAGCGTCACCTGCCCGCCCGCCGCGCCCTGCCATTCGCCGGCGCGCAATACCGCCACCGCGCGGATCAAAACAGGAAATACCTTTGCGCCATCGGCAACACATCCGCCGGTTCGCACACCAGCAGCTCACCGTCGGCGCGCACTTCGTAGGTTTCCGGGTTCACCTCGATCACCGGCGTTGCATCGTTATGGATCATCGATTTTTTGGAAATGCCGCTTCGCGTGTTGCTCACCGCCACCAGTTCGCGCGTCAGCCCCAGTTTCGCGCCCAGGTCATCCTCCAGCGCGGCGCCGGAGACAAACAGCAATGACGATTCCACCAGCGCGCGGCCGTACGCGCCGAACATGGGCCGGTAATGCACCGGCTGCGGCGTGGGGATCGAGGCATTCGGATCGCCCATTGCCGCCATGGCGATGCTGCCTGATTTCAGCACCATATCCGGCTTGATGCCAAAAAATGCAGGCGACCACAGCACCAGATCGGCTAGTTTGCCCACTTCCACCGAGCCGACATGCGCGGAGATCCCCTGTGCGATCGCCGGGTTGATCGTGTACTTGGCGATATAGCGCTTGATGCGGTGGTTATCCGCGCGCCCATCGCCGGCCAGCGAGCCGCGCTGCAGTTTCATTTTATGCGCTGTCTGCCAGGTACGGATCGCGACTTCTCCGACGCGGCCCATCGCCTGGCTGTCGGAGGACATCATGGAAAGCGCGCCGAGATCGTGCAGAATATCCTCGGCGGCGATCGTCTCGCGGCGGATACGGCTTTCGGCAAAGGCGATATCCTCGGGGATCGAGGCGTCGAGATGATGGCACACCATCAGCATGTCGAGATGCTCGTCCAGCGTGTTCACCGTGTAGGGCCGCGTCGGGTTCGTGGAACTCGGCAGCACGTTGGCCAGCCCGGCGACGCGGATAATATCGGGCGCATGGCCGCCGCCGGCACCCTCGGTATGGAAGGCGTGGATCGTGCGGCCCTTGAACGCCGCAATGGTATCCTCGACGAATCCGGATTCGTTCAACGTGTCGGTATGAATCATCACCTGCACGTCGAAGCGGTCGGCCACAGAGAGGCAGCAGTCGATTGCTGCTGGCGTCGTGCCCCAGTCCTCATGCAGTTTTAGCGCCGAGGCACCGGCGCGGATCATTTCCTCCAGCGCGGCGGGCTGGCTCGCGTTGCCCTTGCCGCAGAACGAGAGATTCATCGGAAAAGCCTCGGCCGCCTGCAACATGCGCCGGAGGTGAAACGGCCCCGGCGTGCAGGTGGTCGCCGCCGTGCCGGTTGCCGGGCCGGTGCCGCCGCCGATCATGGTGGTAATGCCCGAGGCCAGCGCGTCTTCGATTTGTTGCGGGCAAATGAAGTGAATATGCGAATCGATCCCGCCCGCGGTGAGGATTTTGCCCTCGCCCGCGATCACCTCCGTGCCCGGCCCGATGATGATATCCACGCCCGGCTGTATATCTGGATTGCCCGCCTTGCCGATGCGCGCAATGCGCCCGCCAACCAGCCCGACATCCGCCTTCACGATGCCCCAATGGTCGATGATCAGCGCGTTGGTGATCACCGTATCCACGGCGCCTTGCGCGTTGGAAAGCTGCGATTGGCCCATGCCGTCGCGGATCACCTTGCCGCCGCCGAATTTTACCTCCTCGCCGTACAGGGTGAAATCTTTCTCCACCTCGGCGAACAGCTCCGTATCGGCCAGGCGCACGCGGTCTCCCACGGTGGGGCCGAACATGTCCGCGTAGGCGCTGCGCGTCATCCGGGCCATTATTTTGCCTCCCCCATCACCAGGCCGCGAAACCCGAAAATTCGCCGGGCGCCGCGGTAGGGCACCAGCGTTACCTCGCGGCTCTGCCCTGGCTCAAAGCGGATCGCGGTTCCTGCCGCGATATCCAGCCGCTGCCCCGCCGCCGCCGGGCGGTCAAACGCAAGCGCGGCGTTCGTTTCGGCAAAATGGTAATGGCTGCCAACTTGGATCGGGCGGTCGCCGGTGTTGGCGACAACCAGCACGGTGCGCGCGAGGCCCTCGTTCAGCTCAATCTCGCCCGGCAGGGCAAACACCTCGCCCGGGATCATCGGATCGGCTCATGCACGGTCACGAGCTTGGTCCCATCGGGAAACGTCGCCTCGACCTGAACATCGTGGATCATCTCCGCCACCCCTTCCATTACCTGGGCGCGCGTTACCACATGCGCGCCCTCTTCCATCAACACCGCCACGCGCTTGCCGTCGCGCGCTCCCTCCACCACAAAATCCGTAATCAGCGCGATGGCCTCCGGGTAGTTCAGCTTCACGCCGCGCTCCAAACGCTTGCGCGCCACCATGGCGGCCATGGCCACCAGCAGCTTGTCCTTTTCACGCGGCGTCAAATTCATTGGTTTTTCTCCTATCCCTGCCATACGCCGGGCAACTTGCGCCCCTCGCGCACCGCCCCCAGCGCCGCCACCACGCAACGCCGCAACGCCGCGCCATCCGCCGCTAAAATCCGCGCGAACACGATGCCCTCGAAACACGAAGCTCCGGCCTGCATGCCTTCCAGCCCCGCGCGCAGGGCGGGCAGTTTTTCCGCGGCTCCCGGCCCGGCCAGAATCAGGCTGGCCATGGCTGCCGCCCCGCCCGCCACCGCCGGCCGGCGCAGTTGCGCCGCGATGTCGCCTTGCAGGCGCGTCATATCCTGCAGCAGCCGCCGCCCGTCCTGGCACAGCCGTATCTGGTCGCGCAAAAAACCCGAGGCTACCACTTCGCCCATCGCCAGGCGGCCAAATACCAGGCTTTCCACGCCCAGATACGCGGCGTCGCCGGCAAGCTCGATTTCCAGCGCGCGGCGCAAGCCAAAGCCATCAAAGAGAATGGTCTCCTGCGGCAAATACTCCAGCACCGCGCCGGGGCCTACCACCAGCCGCGTCAGCACGCGTGCAGGTGCCTCCAGCGCCCGGTATACGCGCTCGGCCGCCTGCCCGGCGACGCACACAAGCGCGCCCTCCGCCAGCTCAATCCGCGTTTCCAGCATATCCCCGCCGGCGATGCCGCCGGAAATATTCATTGTCACGGCCTCGCAGATATCCGCCGCCACCGGGCGGGGTAGCCGTGCCTTCAGGCAGCCTTCCTGGAAAAACTCATGCACCCGCGTGCACCCCGCCGCTTGCCGGAAGCGCAGCGCCAGCTGCCCCTTGGCCCGTTGTGCCGCCACCTCTTGCCCCAGCCGTGCCGACACGTAGTTCATTCCCGCACACTACAAACCCCCGCACCGTAGGCAAGTGGGCAAATGACGCAGCGGCGGCCGACCGCGCACGGCAGATTTATCTTGACCATCCCCAACCCGCACCGGATACCAAAAGCATGAGTTCCCCGCAGCGCGTCATCCGGCAAAGGCGCCAGTACAACCAGTGGGTTGGCAACCAGACCCTTGAGGATTTCGCACTGCGCTTCACCGCGCAACGGGCGCGCCGCTCGGCCTTCATGGTCGGCAACACCGCGCTCGGCGCTGTCTCGTTTCTCGCCTGCGAGGCCATTGGCGGCAGCATTACGCTGGCTTTCGGCTTTGCCAATGCCATGGCCGCTATCGCCGCCGCCGGGCTGGTGATGTTTCTCATCGGCCTGCCCATATGTACCGCCGCAACGCGCAATGGGGTGGACGTGGACCTGCTCACCCGCGGCGCCGGGTTTGGCTATATCGGCTCGACCATCACCTCGCTGGTCTACGCGATGTTCACCTTCATCCTGTTCTCCATCGAGGCCAGCATCATGTCGGCGGCCATCGTCATGGTCGTGCACATACCGCTCTGGCTGGCCAATATCATCAGCGCGCTCGTGGTGGTGCCCATTGCCGCGTTTGGCATCCGCGCCATCAGCCGCGTGCAGCTCTGGACCCAGCCGATCTGGCTCACCCTGCAGTTCGGTCCGCTCATCTATCTCGCCTGCACCGGCCTGCCGGATTTTGCCTCCTGGACGCAATTTACCGGCAGCAATGGCCAAACTGGCGTCTCGCTGCTGCCCTTTGGCATGGCCACCTCCATCCTGCTCTCGCTGCTGCCGCAGGTGGGCGAGCAGGTGGATTACCTGCGCTTTCTGCCCAGCCGCGCGCAAACCAGTGGCCCCGCCTGGTGGGGCGCCATGCTGTTCGCCGGCCCCGGCTGGGTGGTCACCGGCTGCGCCAAGCTCGCGGCGGGGTCGTTCCTCACCTACCTCGCCATTCAGCGCGGCGTTGCCTGGGCGGATGCGGCGCAGCCGGCCACCATGTTCCGCATCGCCTACCTGGAAGTCTTCCGTAACCCCGCACTCGCCTCCGGGCTGATGCTGCTGTTCGTGGTCACTTGCCAGATCAAGATCAACACCACCAACGCCTATGCCGGCTCCATCGCGTGGTCCAATTTCTTCTCGCGCCTCACCCACAGCCATCCCGGCCGCGTGGTCTGGGTGGTGTTCAACGTGCTGCTGGCGCTGCTGCTTATGGAGCTGGGCATTTTCCGGGTCATTCAGAGCATTCTGGGCCTCTACGCGAATTTCGCGGTGGGCTGGATGGGCGCGCTCGCGGCTGATCTCGTCATCAACAAGCCGCTTGGCCTCAGCCCGCCGGGAATCGAGTTCAAACGCGCGCATCTCTACGACATCAACCCGGTCGGCACCGGCGCCATGGCGCTTTCCGTGCTGGTCTCCACGCTCATGACCTTCAACCTGCTCGGCCCGGTGGCGCATGCGCTGGCCCCCTTCGCCGGGCTGGTCGTCGCCTTCGTCACCGCGCCCGCCATCGCCTATGCCACCGGGGGAAAATATTACCTCGCCCGCACCGCGCCAACCGGCACCGGCAGCAAAACCTGCGTCGTCTGCGCCGCCACGTTCGAGGCCCCGGACATGGCCGCGTGCCCCGCGTATGGCGGCGACATCTGCTCATTGTGCTGCTCGCTGGAGGCGCGCTGCCGGGACATGTGCAAGCCGCGCAGCCGCTTTTCTGAACAGGTGGTGGATATACTCGCCCCCGCTACCCCGGCCTGGGCGCGCACCAAGGTGGACCACCGGGTTTTTCCGTTCTTTGGCATCCTGGTGCTGTTTTCGCTGGCGATCGCGGCTTTGCTCGGGCTCATCGGCTACGAATATGGCACCATCGCCCCCGCGCAGCGCCCGGTCATCCATGAGACCCTGCGCGTCGTCTTCCTCGCCTTGTTCATCCTCTCCGCCCTGGCCGCCTGGCTGCTGGTGCTGGCCCACGCCAGCCGCCGCGCCGCCGAGGCCGAGACCGGGCACCAGACCACCATGCTGCTGGATGAAATCACCGCGCACCAGCGCACCGACACCGCGCTGAAAAAAGCCAAAGCCGCCGCGGAATCCGCGAACACCGCGAAAAGCCGCTATATCGTCGGCGTGATCCACGAAATCCGCGCGCCGCTGAACGCCATTTTTGGTTACGCGCAATTGCTGGAAAATGGCGGCACGCTGCGCCCGGAAGACGCGGTGCGCACCATCCGCCGCAGCGCGGCACATCTCTCCAACCTGGTTGACGGTCTGCTCGATATTTCGCAGATCGAGACTGGCGCCCTGCAACTGCACCGCGACCGCGTGAACTTTGCCGAATTCCTCGACCAGATTGTCGACATGTTCCGCCTGCAGGCCGCCGCCAAGGGCATCGGCTTTTTCCACGAGCGCGTCGGCCACCTGCCGCCCTTCATCCATACCGATGAGAAACGCCTGCGCCAGATCCTCATCAACCTACTCTCCAACGCTATCAAATACACCGAGCAAGGCAGCGCCACTTTGCGGGTGCAGCGGCGCGGCCAGGTGACGGAGTTTGAGGTGATCGACACCGGCCATGGCATCCGCCCGGAGGACATTACCAGCATCTTCGAACCATTCGAGCGCGGCCACATGCCCGCCGCTAACGCCAAACCGGGCACCGGGCTGGGCCTGACCATTTCCAAGCTGCTCAGCGAAATTCTTGGCGGTGAAATCTCCGTGGAGAGCACGCCGGGGCAGGGCAGCACCTTCCGCGTGCGGCTGTTCCTCTCGGAGGCGCAGGGCAGCGCGATTGCGCGCCCGGCGCGGCGCATTACCGGTTACGGCGGCATGCGGCGCAAAATCCTCATTGCCGATGACGACCCCGACCACGTCCGGCTGCTCACGGAAATCCTGCTGCCGCTGGGCTTCATCGTCGTCACTACCGGCGACGGCGCCAATTGCCTCACACTGTTCGAGGATACGCTGCCCGAGCTGGTGCTGCTCGACATCGCCATGCCCGGCATGTCCGGCCTGGAAGTCGCGGCGCGGTTGCGTGCGCACGGCACGGCCGCCAAAACCCTTGTTATTTCCGGCAATCTGCACGATGCCCCGCGCCTGGCCGGCAGCCAGGGCGCGCCGCCGTATGACGGCTTTCTCGCCAAGCCGATCGACCTGCGCACGCTGCTTGAGCGCATCGGCAACCTGCTGGCGCTTGACTGGATTTACGACCCCATCGTCCTGCCCGCGCCAAAGGCCGATCCCGCCGCCATGCGTCGCCCCGGTGCGCCGCATCTGGCCGACCTGCTGCAACTGGGGCGCATCGGCTATGTGCGCGGTATCGAGGCTAAACTCTTAAGCGTGGCTGACGCGGAACCGGAGACGGGCGAATTCTGCGCCTATTTGCGCGAACTTGTGCGCGGCTTCGAACTCGCGCAGTACACAGCCTGTCTCGAAGCGCTTCCGGAGCTTGCCGGCGATGAATAATTCCACGCAGCGCGATACTATCCTCGTGGTTGACGACACGCCCGAAACGCTTGGGTTTCTCACCGACGCGCTGGAGCACGCCAGCCTCACAGTGCTGGTCGCCACCGGCGGTGCTGGCGCGTTGAAGCTGCTCTCCCACGTCACGCCGGATTTGATACTGTTGGATGCGATGATGCCGGAAATGGATGGTTTTCAAACCTGCCGGTTGATCAAGTCCGACCCCGCACTTGCCCATTTGCCGGTGATCTTCATGACCGGCCTCTCCGACACCGCGCATGTGGTGCAGGGGCTGGAAGCCGGCGGCGTGGATTATGTTGCCAAGCCGATCGTCGTCGACGAACTGCTGGCGCGCATCCGCGTTCACCTGGCCAACGCGCGCAACGCGAAGCGCACCCGCACCGCGCTTGATGCCACCGGCGGCTTCCTGCTCGCCGCCAACCAAGCCGGGGCGCTGCTCTGGTGCACACCGCAGGCGCAACAACGGCTCGCCGGCGCGCTGGAGAATTTCTCAGCCGAGGCCTTCACCATCCCGCGTGAAAAAATCATCAGTTTTGACGGAAGGCAGCTCACCTTCACGTTTTTGAGCCGCACTGGCGAGGATGAGTATCTTTACCGCCTCACCGAAAGCGGCGGCGGCCAGGAGGAAGCTTTTCTGCGCACGCATTTCTCGCTGAGCGCACGCGAGGCGGATGTGCTGATCTGGATCGCGCGCGGCAAATCCAACCGCGACGTCAGCGATATCCTTGGCATCAGCCCGCGCACGGTCAACAAACATCTCGAACAGATTTTTACCAAACTCGGCGTTGAAAACCGCGCCTCGGCCACCGCCCTTACCGTCGGCGCACTGGCAACACGGAACTAGATATTCACCAGATGCGCGATTTCGGCCGCGCTCTCCTCGCGCGTGCTGCCCTCACGTACAATCTTGCCGCGCTGCATCACGTGGTAGCGCTCGGCAAAGGACCACGCAAAATCCAGGTATTGTTCAACGATCACGATCGTCACGCCCAGCTCGGTGCGAATACGCCGTAATGCATGCTCGATCTGCTTGACTACGGAGGGTTGAATCCCCTCGGTCGGCTCATCGAGCAAAAGCAGCCGCGGCTGCCCGGCCAGCGCGCGGCCGATGGCAAGCTGCTGTTGCTCGCCGCCTGAAAGCAAGCCCGCCTTGCGTGCGTGAATCTGCGTCAGTTTCGGGAACAAATCAAAAATATGCTCCGCGATCCCGCTTTGCGCCAACCCCTTTCGGCCGGAAAGTGCTGCCAGGCCCACGGTGAGATTCTCCATGACGGAAAGCTGCGGAAACACATGTCGCCCCTGCGGCACGTAGCCGATGCCCGCCCGCGCGCGGCCATGCGCCGGTGCCGTTGAAACATCCTCGCCGCCAAAAATTATCTTGCCGCCGGTCAGCTTCTGCACGCCCACAATCGTGTTCAGCAGCGTGGTTTTACCGACCCCGTTGCGGCCGATCAGCGCGACAGCGCTGCCCTGTTCAATTTGCATACCCACATCCCACAGCACCTTGCTCTGGCCGTAGGCGGAACTGACCTTCTCAAGCTTCAGCAGCGTGGTCATCGTCTGATCTTCCCAGATAAACAGAGGTCACTTCAGGATCGGCACGAATTTCCGCAACTGTTCCTTCTTTAAGGATTTGGCCCTGGTGCAGCACTGTCACATAGCCGTCCAGCGCCTCGACGAAGGTCATGTCATGGTCGATGACCAGCACGGCGTGCCGCCCCAGCAGGGAGTGGATCAGTTCCGCGGTGCGCTGCGTATCCTGCGGCCCCATGCCCGCCGTCGGCTCGTCCAGCAACAGCACATCGGCATCGGTCGCCACCACCATGCCAATCTCCAGCCATTGCTTCTCGCCATGCGCCAGGTCCGCTGCCATGACATCGCGCCGCGCGGTGAGACCAATTTTCTCCAGAATTTCCTCCGTCCGCTCCACCTCAGCGGGAGGTGATTTCGCCGTGAAAGAACGCCACCAGCCGCGATTTTTGCAGGCCGAAACCAGCAGGTTTTCCATCACGCTCAATGTTGGCAATACCCCTGGCGTCTGGAATTTCCGGCAAATCCCCAGCCGTACGATCTCCTGTTCCGCAAGTGTGGTGATCACCTTGTCCTTGAAGGTGATCCTGCCCGCGCTCGCGCGCACACGGCCGATGATCGTGTCGCATAGGGTCGATTTCCCTGCCCCGTTGGGGCCGATCAGCACACGCAGGGCGCCGGGCTGGAGCGACAGGGAAACATTGGTCAGCGCCTTGAATCCATCGAAATCGACGGAGACATTTTCCAGCATCAATATCGGCGCGGGTAGGGCGTTCATTCCGCGGTACTCACCTTCATGCGCGAGAGAATCCGGCGGACCACGCGTTCCTCACCGGAACCAGGCTTGAACAATCCCGCGATTCCGGCGGGAAGAAAGCTGACCGAGAGAATGAACAGCCCGCCCAGCCCATACAGCCAGAGCGAAGGCAGCGCCGAGCTGATCTGGTCCTTGGCAAAATTCACCAGAAGCGTTCCGGCAATCGCACCCCACAGGATGTTGCGCCCGCCGACGGCAACCCACACCACCATCTCGATGGAAGGCACCACGCCGACCAGCGCGGGCGACACCACACCCGCATGCAAGGTGAACAGCGCGCCGCCGATGCCCGCGAGTGCGCCGGCGATGGCAAAGGCAATCACCTTGTAAGGCACCGGATCATGGCCGAGGAAACGCACCCGGTTTTCACCGTCGCGGGTGGCGCGCAGCATCATGCCCCAGCGTGACGTGAGCAGCCAGCGCAGGACAAAATATACTGTAACCACAAAGAGAAACGTCACCCAGTAGATAACCTGAGCGGCACCATTGGTGGTAATGTCCTGGCCGAACAAGGTGGAAAAATCAGTGAGGCCGTTGAACCCGCCGGTGTAAGCCTGTTGGCTGATCAGCAGTGTGGAAAACGCCAGCGCCAGCGCCTGGGTGATTAACGCAAAATACACGCCCCCCACCCGGCGGCGGAAAACCAGCCAGGAAAACGCGGCGGCAAATCCGCCGGGCACGAGCACCACGCAGGCCAGCGAAAACCACGCATTGGCAAAAGGGTACCAGACCGCCGGCAATGTGGAAACACCGCTCCACACCATGAAGTCCGGCATATCGCCATTTTCCAGGTCGAGGCCTTCAAGCTTCAAATGCATCGCCAGCGCGTAGCCGCCCAGGCCGAAGAATACGCCCTGGCCCAGGCTCAAAATTCCAGCCTCGCCCCAGGTGAGCATAATGCCCATGGCGAGAATGGAGAGTGCGAGAAATCGTCCTAGCAATGAGAGCTCATACGCGGAGACGAGCCAAGGTGCCGTTGCGCCAAGCAGGATCAGCACAGTGCCCACCGCATATTTGAACGGAATTTTCATGGTGCTATCCCTCGAGTGCGCGGGTGCGTACCGCGATCACGCCTTGCGGCCTGATCTGGATGAACAAAATAACGAACACCAGCAGCAAAACCTGCGCGACGCTGACATCGACAAAAATTTCGATGAGAGCCGTGAACAAACCGATGATGATCGAGGCAATGGTGGTGCCGACCAGACTGCCAAGTCCGCCCAGAATCACCACGAGAAATGCAGGGACAATATAGCTTTGCCCCACGGTCGGCGTCACCGGCCCCAGCAGCGCCAAAATCACGCCGGCCAGCCCCGCCACGCCGGTGCCGAGCGCAAACACCAGCAGGTCAATCCGCCGCGCATTCACGCCCATTGCCGCCGCAATAGGCCGAGCCTGGTTCACCGCGCGCACGTACAGTCCAAGCCGGGTCTTGTTCAACAGCAATGCGATGCCGCCAAGCACCAGCGCCGCGATAATTAGAATAAAAATCCGCGTGTCGGGTAAATCCAACCCGGCGAATACCCCGGACTGCACGGTAATCTCGTGGTTCAACCAGGTCGGCGCTGTTACTTCCACGCCGATCGCGCCAAACAAATTACGTGCCGCCTGTTGCAGCACCAGGCTAACCCCCCAGGTCGCCAGCAGCGTATCCAGCGGCCGCGCCGAAAGCCGGTGAATGATTGTCCACTCCAAGATGCCGCCCAGAAGCGCTGCCCCCAGAAACGCCACGGGCATGGCAACGAGAATTCCAAACGGCCCCGGCACCACCGCCAGGGTCATGTACGCAAGGTAGCCGCCCAGCATCAGCATTTCGCCATGTGCCATGTTGATTACGCGCATCAATCCAAAACTCAGCGCCAACCCGAGTGCTGCTAGAATGAACAGTGATGCGACGGAGAAGCCGTTGAAAACCTGGCCCAGGAGAAACGCGGATTCATGCATGGAAAATCCTCCGGCATTTCCCGCGCGGGGCCAGCGCGGCCACCACGCGGGAAATGCTTGCCATCAATGCAGTTTGCAGGTCTTGCCTGGGAAGGTCAGCGGGTCATATGGCTCCGGCTCGATCGGCGCGGTGGACTGCCAGACGATCTTGAACTGTCCGTCGGGCTGCAATTCGCCGATATAGCCGGTTTGCACCATGCTCTGGTTGGCCGCGAACGAAACGCCACCCAGCGGGCTATCCTCAGTGCCCAGCGCCACGGCCGCATCGCGAACCTTGGTGGCGTCAAAGCTGCCGGCCTTCTTCACCGCCGCGGCCCATTCGTACACATCGACGTAGCCGTGCACCATCGGGTCGTCCACCACCGAGTCAGCGCCGAACTTTGCCTTATACGCGGCAACAAACGCGGCGTTGGTCGCGCCCGGCAGGCTCTGGTAATAGTTCCAGGAGGTGTAGCTGCCCGCCAGCAGGCTCGGCCCCATCGCCTTGGCTTCCGGCTCGGCGATCGAGAAGCTCATCACCGGCAGTTTATCGGGCGTCAACCCCGCCGCTGCCATTTGCTTGAAGAACGACACGTTGGAATCACCGTTCAGCGTATTGATGATAATGTCAGGCTTGCTCTGCTGAATTTCCGCGATGATCGAGCTGAAATCAGTTCCGCCGAGGGGCACATATTCCTCGCCCGACAGTGTGAGCCTGTCATGCGCAATATGTTTTTTCAAGATCAGGTTGGCGGTGCGTGGATAAACGTAATCCGAGCCCAGCAGGAAGTAGTTTTTATAGCCCTTCTGCTCCGCCCAGGTGAGGGCCGGCAGCGCCTGCTGGTTCGGCTGCGCACCGGAGTACATGATGTTCGGCGAGCATTCATTGCCCTCGAACTGCACAGGATACCACAGCAAATTGTGCAAACGCTGGAACACCGGCAGCATCGCCTTGCGGCTGGACGATGTCCAGCCGCCGAACACCGTCACCACCTTGTCTTCCTCAATCAGCTTGGTCGCCTTCTGTGCGAAGGTCGATGGATCGGACGCGCCGTCTTCCTGCACCGGCACAATCTGCTTGCCCAGCACGCCGCCGGCGGCGTTGATCTGGTCAATTGCCAGCAACTCAGAATCCTCCAGCGGCACTTCAGAAATTGCCATGGTACCGCTCAATGATTGCAGAACACCCACCTTCACAGTGCCATCAGCCAAAGCCGGCCGCGCCACCCCCAGCATTGTTGTCGCCAGCAAAGCCGCTGCAAATCCCATATGTTTTAACGCCATCTGTACTCTCCCACCATAACGGACCAGGCCGCTTGTTCATGACGGGTTAAGCTAATGCCGCCTCGCTGCGTTGCACCATGGGGTGTTTGACGTAGCGGCGCCGGCGCAACCTGGTTTGCCGCGATCAACTTTTCCCAAGGCCAGCGGACGCAAGGGCCTTCGATGTTCTACTGACCAGCCGATCCGAAAAATTTGCCCGCAAAATCACCGTGGAGTTGCTTGGTTTGACGCATGAACACGTCTGCGAGGCCGAACTGGTCCGCGTACCAGATTGTCCGTTGTCGAATGATTTTAGACAATTTTTGCCTGGCGGAAGCCTTGGGTCATGTGTCCGTCTAAAATTTAGCGTCGAGTCATCGTGTGGTGAGCAGGTACCTGCCGATGTATTTTGGCGGAAACATACTATATACTACCCATGAAGCCGTCTCTCGCTGTCGTGCACCCCAATACGAGTTTAGGTATTTTGACGGCCTAAAGAGAGATTTCTCTGGTGTGCTGGTTTAGGCCATCACGCCGGACGGGGTACACGGGACAAATTCAGGATGGTTTTCCTGATGTTTTGGCTCTGGTGAATGAGCCGTTTGACGCACCGACAACAATTCTACCATCGACAGGCTCCTATAATATGCGAAATTCTGAATTCACTCCAAACCAATCTACCAAGGGCGTTGCTGACAAGGGTGAGGTTAACTGGCGCACGCTGGTAGCGCCTTATGCAAAGCCGGAAACCAGGCGGGCGATTGGTCAGCTCCTGAACACCGGTTTGCCGTTTATCGCGATCATGCTGGTTATGCTGTTGGCGCTGCATTACGGTTTTCTGGCCGCGGCCATTCTATTTCCGGTGGGTGCGGTGTTTCTGGTGCGGCTGTTTATGTTGCAGCACGATTGCGGGCATGGCTCGTTCTTCGCCGCGGGCTGGGCGAACAACCTGCTTGGTTGGGTGTTGGGCGTGTTGACGCTCACACCGTATACACCCTGGCGCAAGGACCATGCGGTTCATCATGCAGGCATGGGCAATCTGGACCGCAGGGGTATCGGTGATGTCACGACACTGACGATTTCCGAATATCTTGCGTTGCCGAAGTGGCGGCGGCGCGTGTACCGGCTGTACCGGCATCCGCTGGTCATGTTCGGTATCGGGCCCATTTGGGTGTTCTTTCTGCGCAACCGCATACCTACCGGCAATCCACGCCGGCAATGGCGCAATTGGGTTAGCACGCTGGGCACGGATGCGGCGCTTGCGGTGATTTTGGTGACGCTGCTGTTGACGCTGGGGCCGGTTTCAGTGCTGCTCGGCTGGATGCCGGTTATGCTGCTGGCCGCCACCATCGGCGTTTGGCTGTTTTATATCCAGCATCAGTTCGAGGACGTATATTGGAAGCCACGGGCGAGTTGGGATTTTCGCGCGGCGGCCCTGACGGGTTCGTCGTTTTACGATTTACCGCAGCCGCTGCGTTGGTTGACGGCAAATATCGGGTTTCATCATATCCACCATTTGTCGAGCAAAATCCCCAACTACCGGCTGCGCAAATGCCATGTCGAGAATCCGGTGTTCCAGACGGCGCCGCGGCTGACTTTGCTTGGCAGCCTGAAATGCGCGCGTCTGGCGTTGTGGGACACCGAGCATCGCAAGCTGGTGCCGTTTAGCGCCCTCGCCGGAAGGTAGCTCATACAGAGGCTACAATACGGTGGGTCTGGCGTTAATTTCGTAATTGCTCTGGGAGTGAGTGCTCTGGGAGAGCCTGTTCGCCGGCCGGTGAGTCCGGTTGGCTCTCCCGCCGTAGCTGTTCGCGGAACTCTTCGAGGCGGGCACGGTAGCCGCCGGCGTCGCCAAATTCGAGAAACTCGTAATAGCGTTGATGGGGGTCGGTGATTTTGAGCGCGTGCTTGATGGGGCACCAATATTGCTCGGTCCGGCTGCCGATCTCGCGGACGTAGGCGATGACGCCGTTGGCGTAGCCGCAATACAGGCAGTTCAGCGCTTCGATCCAGTTGAGGTAGCTGAGGTGCCGCCGGTCGAATGCGATGTATGGGGCCCGCTTGACGCGGGGGATCCGGTACGCGCGGAAGCAGATTGCCTGGTAAGCGCTTGCCCAGCCATCGAGTAAAACTATAGGAATGAGTAGGGAATAATTGATGGGCGCCGTTATGGCGGCGCGGATGGTGGACGTGCCGAGAAAGCTCCGGATGGTTGTGCGCCGGCGGCGATGCTCCATGACGATGCCTTCCTCGAACTCAACGAAACGCTCTTTGAGATGCCAGCCGAGGTTCTTGCGGCGCGCCTCGATTTCACGGTCGAGTTCAGTTTGGAGACGGACAATCTCACTTGCGAGGTCTTGCATACGCTGCGTCATCGGCTACCGGTTCCTTAGTACTCTTGCGTCTGCGTTGTGGCATGGATGGGCCGGGGTGCCCAAATCCGTATTGCGGGTAGGGTTGCCGGGCTTGGCGATGGCTGGAAATGACTGAGGCCGCAACGGGTGCTCCGGTGCGGCCTCAGTTTAGCGGGGGTTTTGGCCGCTGTTTTCAGTCAGCCAGCGTTTCAGTCGGCCAGGTGGGCTGCTTCCAGGACGTGTACGCTGGCGGTCATTGCTTCACGCTCTTTGGCGAAGTTGATGTTGCGTGTCAGCAGACCATAGGCAAGCGACGCGACCAGCAGGCCGGGGGCCCAGGAGATATCGACATCTCCCAGGGCGTGGGCAATCGGGCCTTCGTACATGCCGGCGAGGTTGAAGAACGGCACGCTGGCGATGAAGCCGATGATGTAGGCGGCGATGCCGCGCCCGCCCCAGGAGCCGTAGATGCCGGTGGGGGTAAAAAAGTCGGCGATGGCGTAGCGGCCTTTGCGGATGAAGAAGTAATCGGTGAGGTTCACGGCTGTCCACGGTACCAGCAGGTAGAGCATGATGGAGAGCGAGTCGTAGAGGGTGTTGATGGCGTTGGCGGTGAGCGACAGGGAGATGCCGAGCCAGATGAGGGCCAGCACGGCGATGCCGAGGATGCGCAGGAGTTTCGTGGGTTGGATTTTCACCAGTGAATCCACGCCGGTGAGGATGGTGAGCATCCCTGAATAGGCGTTCAGCCCCATGGTGGCGGTGAGTGCCGCGACGGAGACCAGCACGGTGACCGTACCGAAATGCGGGAAGATGAGATTGCCCGCGCCATTGGTGGAGACCATGCCGTCTGACGCGCCGAAGTAGGTGGCGAGCCAAGCGCCCAGCGCAATAAGCCAGATCGCCGCCAGGCTGGCGCCCAGGTAGACGCACCAGACCAGCTGGGTGCGCGATTTGCCGCGCGGCAGGTAGCGTGTGTAGTCCGACACATAGGGTGCGTAGGTGATGTTATAGGCGGCGCAAGCGGCGAATTGCGCGGCGAAGGCGACCCAGGTGAAGGCGATGTGCCCGGTGGGCTGCGGCGCGATGGTGCCGTTGAAAATCGCGAAGGTGAAGATGATGTAGAGCGGCAGGCTGATCCAGAACAGAATACGGAAGATGATGTGCAGCCAGTCATGGCCGTAAATGGCGATGACCGCGGCGACGAGGCCCAGGGTGATGGAGATGCTGGCAATGCCCCAACCGAAGAGGTGGTTTAGGCCCTGGCTGATTAACACCGTGTCGACCACGTTGAAGCCAGCGAAGGTGAAGAGCGTACCGAGTAGCGGCAGGATGACGCCGCGGTAGCCGAATTGCGCGCGCGACTGGATCATTTGCGGCAGGCCGAGGTCTGGGCCCTGGCTGGCGTGGAAGGCCATGAACAAGGTGCCGAACAGAATGCCGAGGACGCTGGCGACCGCCGTGGCGGCGAAGCTCAGACCCATGCCGGGGCCGATGAAGCCGATGGCGACGGTGAAGAACTGGAAATTGCCGAGGAACCAGAACGGCCCCTGGTTCAGCACTTTGCCGTGGCGTTCGTGCTGCGGCACGTAGTCGATTGACCGCGATTCAATGCCAAGATTTGGCCCGTTTCGTACGCCGCCGGCTTCGGTATCGGCTAAGGTTTCCATGGTTTGCTCCTGTGCTGAGGATTGAGGTGGCGTTCAGGCGAAGTTGTAGGGCGAGAGATGCTCATGCACGGCGAGCCAGGCGCCGCCCGGCTGACGGTGGAAGATGATGGTTTCGCGTTCCACACTTTCCTGTTCAACCGTGCCGAAGGCCAGCCGCGTTTCCGTCTGGTGGGTAAAGATTGCGGTATCGCCGATGATTTTGACGCGTTGGTCGAAGGTGCGGCAGGCGAGGACGTGAAAGCCGTCGTCGCGCTCCCAGCGCTGCCAGAGTGCCTCATAGGCGGCGCGGGAGGGCAGGAACTCCGGCGCATTATGAAAGATGAAAGTGGCCTCGGGCGCGAAGGTGGCGAAATAGCCCGCGACGTCATGGGCGGCGAAACGCTCGATCAGATGCGTCGCGGCGCGGAGGACTTGGTCCTGGTCCGTGCTCATGCGGCCGCCGGCACGATGCAGAGGATTTCGAAGGCGAGATTGGCGGCGAGCAAGGCGGTGGTGCCGAACGGGTCAAACGGGGGGGAGACTTCCACCACATCGCCGCCGACCAGATTGACGCCGGAGAGGCCGCGGATGATTTCCAGGCCCTGGGGCACGGTGAGGCCGCCGATTTCGGGGGTGCCGGTGCCGGGGGCGTAGGCTGGGTCCAGGCCGTCGATGTCAAAGCTTAAGTAGACCGGGCCGTTTTGCACCCGTGCTTTGACGTCTTGCATCAGCGGTTGCAGGGAGCGGTGCCAGCATTCCTCGGCCTGGATGACCTGAAAACCCTGGTCGCGACCCCAGTCGTATTCCTCGGCCGAATAGCCGGTGCCGCGCAGGCCGATCTGGACGACGCGGTCGCAGTCGAGGAGTCCTTCCTCCACGGCGCGGCGGAAGGGAGTACCGTGGGCGATTTTTTCGCCGAACATGGTGTCGTTGACGTCGGCATGGGCGTCGACATGCACCAGGCCGACTTTGCCGTATTTGCGGTGCATGGCGCGCAGGATGGGCAGCACGATGGTGTGGTCGCCGCCCAGGGTGATGGGCGTGCAGTTGGCGGCGAGGATACGGTCGTACGCGGCTTCGATGCGGGCGATGGAATCATGCAGGTTGTAGGGGTTGATGGCGATGTCGCCGTAATCGGCCACACGCAGGCGGTCAAACGGGGCGGCGCGGGTGGCGACGTTGTAGGGGCGCAGCATGACGGATTCGCTGCGGATCTGGCGGGGGCCGGCGCGGGTGCCGGTGCGGTTGGAGGTGCCGAGGTCGAAGGGCACGCCGACGAAGCAGGCGTCCAGCTTGGAGAGGTCGGTTTCGACCGGCAGGCGCATCATGGAAGCGATGCCGCCGCAACGGGGCATGTCATTGCCGCTTAAAGGCTGTGGAAACGGCGTGAGGTCACGCGGGTCGGGCATTATTATTGGCTCCAGTTGCTGGTCGATAACTTCCGCTTCGACGGTAATTGTGTTTGAATGATTACAAAAATCTCAAATTCAAAATCTTTACATTGATATTTATCGAGGTATCGGAGAGGAGCTGATTTGTTAGGCAGATTGAGCGACCTGGACCTCCGGCTGGTGCGTGTTTTTCTGGCAGTTGTGGATGCGAGCGGGGTATCGGCGGCGCAGATGACGCTGAATGTCGGCTCGTCGACGATCAGCACGCAGTTGGCGACGCTGGAGACGCGGCTGGGGTTCCGGCTTTGCGACCGCGGGCGGGGCGGATTTAAGCTGACACCCAAGGGCGCGATGTTTGCCGAAATGGCGCACGGGCTGATGAACGCTATTGGCGATTTTCATCAGGGGGCGCGTAACCTTGATAAGCAACTGGTCGGGCACCTGCGCATTGGCATGATCGGCCATATGCCGCCCGAGGAGAACAGCCGGATAAGTGCGGCGATTGCGCGGTTCCGGCGGCGCGATGAGGCGGTGCGGATGACGTTGCTGGTGCGCGCACCGGGGGAGCTGGAGGAGCGGTTGCTGAATGGGCAGCTCGACCTGGCCATCGCGTATTTTTGGCACCGCGCGCCGACGCTGCATTTTACGCCGCTGTTTACGGAGCGGCAGGAGGCTTATTGTGGCAGGGAGCATCCGCTGTTTGCCCGCGCCGGGGGCGTGCAGGCGGAGGAAGTGAACCGGCTTGATTGGGCTTGGCGCAGTTATCCGCTGCCGGAAACCGGGTTGGCTGGGTTGCCAGCACGGGTGGGGGCAATGGCGGATAATATGGAGGCGCTGGCGCTGCTGATATTCTCGGGGCACCATTTGGGGTTTTTGCCGCAGCACTTTGCCGCGCCGTATGTGGCGCAGGGGTTGTTGGCGCCGCTGAACCCGGCGGCACTGTGTTATAATACAAATTTTTGCGTGGTCACCCGCCCGCGCCGCCAGATCAATGCCGTTACGCGGGCATTTTTGGATGACTTGCTCGCGGTGCCGGTGCCGGCGAGCGATTAGGCCGGCCGGCGCGGTTGATTCGCCGGGCGTGGCAAAAACAGCATTGACCTATACGCAAAGCTGATATCCACTAGGCGGGCGGCAATCGAACGTTAAGGATTTCCCATGGCCTATGCGCTGCAGCAGCTTATCAATGGCATTACGCTGGGCATGATCTACGGCCTTATCGCGGTTGGCTACACCATGGTGTACGGCATTATCGGCATGATCAATTTTGCCCATGGCGATGTGTTCATGATTGGCGCTTTCATCGGCATAATCGTGCTGACCGCGCTGGCCGGGGTTACCTCCGTGCCGCTGGGGCTGCTCGCGGCACTGCTGCTTTCGGCGGCGCTGTGCGGTCTGTACGGGTTTTCCATTGAGCGTGTGGCCTACCGGCCCCTGCGGGGCTCTTTCCGCCTGGCGCCGCTGATTTCGGCCATCGGGATGTCGATTTTGTTGGAGAATTATGTGCAGACCAGCCAGGGGGCGCTGGAGCGCGCGGTGCCTGACCTGATCCCCGGCGGGATTACGCTGATGAATGAGAACGGGTTTGTTGTGCAGCTCAGCTGGATGCAGATGGCCATTGTGGTGGTTACGCTGGTGGTGCTTGGAGTGTTCACTTACCTGGTGACCAGAACGCCCCTGGGGCGGGCGATGCGCGCGGTTGAGCAGGATCCAAAAATGGCAGCGCTGCTCGGCGTGGATACCAACCGGACGATCAGCTACACTTTTGTTATCGGTTCGGCCTTGGCGGCGGTCGCGGGGATTATGTTCCTGGTTTATTACGGTGTCATAGATTTCTACATTGGCTTTAACGCCGGGATTAAAGCTTTCACCGCTGCCGTGCTGGGTGGAATCGGGAGCCTTCCCGGTGCTGTGCTGGGCGGGTTGCTGATTGGGTTGATCGAGGCGTTCTGGTCCGGTTATGCGACGGTGGCGTATAAGGATGTTGCGGTTTATTCCGTTCTCGCGATAGTGTTGATGTTCATGCCCACCGGGTTGCTCGGCCGCAACGAGGTGGAAAAAGTATGACGGCGGTTGCCGCCAACTTAAAAGACTCCGCCGCTGTTGCGTTCATCGCTTTGTTGCTGTTCGGACCGTTTCTCGGCGTGCAGCTTGGGGATGGTAACGCCGGCAACTTAACACTTTCCACTCGGCCCGCGCTATTGGGTGTTGCGGTTGCGCTTACCTTTGCCGCACGGTTCCTGATGTTGCTGTGGCAGGGCCGCCGCCCGCCCGCGGTGCTGACGCGGCTGACGGCGTGGGTACAGCAATCCGGGAAGTTCGTAGCGCCTGCGCTGCTGATTTTCGCTGTGGCGTTGCCGCTGATCCCTGGCGTTGAAAACGCTTATATTGATCTCGGCGTGCTTATTATGACCTATGTGATGCTCGGTTGGGGGCTTAATATTGTGGTCGGCTTGGCTGGGTTGCTCGACCTTGGTTATGTCGCGTTTTATGCCGTGGGCGCCTATTCATTTGCGCTGATCAGTCAGAATTTTAATCTCAGTTTCTGGGAGTGTCTGCCGATCTCTGGTCTGCTCGCCGCGTGCTGGGGTATTTTTCTGGGTTTTCCGGTACTGCGGCTGCGGGGCGATTATCTGGCCATTGTTACCCTGGCGTTTGGCGAAATTATCCGCCTGGTGATTACCAACTGGGTCGCGCTTACTGGTGGGCCGAATGGGATTGATGGGATTGCGCATCCCACGCTGTTCGGTCTTAATTTCAGCATGGCGGGTGGGCCTGGCACGTTCGCCGGATTTTTCAATATTACGCCGGAGCCGGGACAGCGCATCACTTATTTATACTACATCATTCTTATCCTGGCGCTGCTGACGAACTGGGTAACGTTGCGGCTGCGCAAGCAACCGCTCGGGCGTGCCTGGGAGGCGTTGCGGGAAAATGAGATTGCCTGTCGCTCGCTTGGCATTAACCTGCGTAATACCAAACTCACGGCGTTTGCCATCGGCGCGATGTTTGCCGGCTTCGCCGGCTGCTTTTTCTCCACGCGCGAGGGGTTCATCAGCCCTGACAGCTTCACTTTTATTGAGTCAGCGACCGTGCTGGCGATTGTCGTGCTGGGCGGCGCTGGCAGCCAGCTTGGCATTGTGCTTGCCGCCATGGTGATGATCGGCGTGCCGGCGATGCTGCAGTCCTTGCAGATTTACCGCATGCTGATTTTTGGGATTGCGCTGGTTGTTATCATGGTGGTCCGCCCGCGTGGCTTTATTTCAACCCGCAAGCCAACGGTCCTGCTTGGCAAGCCAAAGGTCGTTTTAACGTAGTGAGCGATGTGGTCCTCAGCGTCACTGATCTGACCATGCGTTTTGGTGGTCTCACCGCGGTGAATGGTTTGAGTTTCGAGGCGCGGCGGGGCGACATTACCGCTGTCATCGGGCCGAACGGGGCGGGCAAGACCACTGTTTTCAACTGCATCACCGGTTTTTACCGGCCCAGTGCGGGGCGTATTGTGATTGCGCGCCAGCCGGGTGATACGCTTTTGCTCAACCGGCTACCTGGCCATGCCATTGCTAAAAAGGCGCGCGTGGCAAGGACTTTTCAGAACATAAGGTTGTTCAGCGGGATGACGGTGCTGGAGAATCTGCTGGTCGCGCAGCACAACAAGTTGCAGGCCGCGACCGGCTTTGGCGTGCTCGCCATTTTGGGTCTTGGCAAATACCGGGCCGCTGAAAAAGCCGCGATTGAGCTGGCGAGGCACTGGCTGGAACAGACCGGGTTGATTGACCGCGCGGATGATGCGGCCGGGGCGTTGCCTTATGGTGCGCAGCGGCGGCTGGAGATTGCGCGCGCGATGTGTACCGATCCGGTGCTGCTCTGCCTGGATGAACCGGCGGCTGGGCTGAACCCGCGTGAATCGGTGGCACTGAATGAATTGCTGTTGAAGATACGCGATACGGGGTGCTCGCTCCTGCTCATTGAGCATGACATGGGCGTGGTTATGAAAATTTCGGATCACGTCATTGTTCTCGAATATGGCAAGAAGATTGCGGATGGGACGCCGCATGAAATTCGCAATGATCCCGAGGTTATCAAAGCTTATCTGGGCGAAGGCGATGAGGATGACCCGGACGCGCCGATCGCCGGGACATTGGTGCATAGCGTATGAGCGGGGAGGAAAGCCGTGCTCCCGCGCTGTTGACGCTGGAAAACGTCAACACGTTTTATGGCCCGATCCAGGCGCTGCGCGATATCAGCCTGGAGGTGCGCGAGGGTGAGATTGTGACGCTGATCGGTGCCAATGGCGCGGGTAAGTCCACGTTGATGATGACCATTTGCGGCAATCCGCGCGCGAGTTCCGGTAGTATCACGTATCGGGGTGAGGCGATTACCAATCTGCCGACGCATGAGATCGCGCGGCGGCAAATTGCGCAAAGCCCGGAAGGCCGGCGGATATTCGCGCGCATGAGTGTGGAGGAAAATCTCCTCATGGGTGCGCAGGTGGTGAAGTTTGCTGATTACGACAAGCAGCTGGCGTTGATGTTCGGGCTGTTTCCACGCCTGAAGGAGCGATTTTCGCAGCGTGGGGGGACACTTTCAGGCGGTGAGCAGCAGATGCTGGCGATTGCCCGCGCGCTGATGAGCAAGCCTAAATTGCTGTTGTTGGACGAACCATCGCTGGGTCTTGCCCCATTGGTGATAAAACAGATTTTCGGCGCGATTAAAACGCTGAACCAGGAGACCGGTTTAACGGTGCTGCTCGTCGAGCAAAATGCCAATCAGGCGTTGCGGCTGGCGGATCGTGGCTATGTATTGGTCAATGGGGTGATTACCATGGAGGGGACAGGTGGTGAATTATTAGCCAGACCTGAAATTCGTGCCGCGTATCTGGAAGGTGGGCATTGATACCGCCTTAAAATTAGGCGCATACTTGACGTGCGTTTCTGATATTCATTCTTTCACAGGAGAAAAAATTGAGAAACATTCTTTTCAGCACTGCCGCTGTTGCGGCTCTCGGCCTGGGGCTCGCCGCGGGCGCGGCCCAGGCACAGGTTAAAATCGGGGCGGCTGGCCCGCTTACCGGCTCCAATGCCGCCTTTGGCACGCAGATGAAGGTTGGAGCCGATCTCGCCATTGCGGATATTAACGCCGCGGGCGGTGTGCTCGGCCAGAAAGTTCAGGAAATCGCGGTGGATGATGCCTGCGACCCGAAGCAGGCGGTGAGTGCGGCCAATACCCTGGTGGGGGACGGGGTGGTGATGGTCGATGGGCATTTCTGCTCGGCTTCCTCGATTCCCGCCAGCAAGGTATATTCGGATGCAGGGGTGCTGCAAATCTCCCCTGCCTCCACCAACCCGGCATATACTGATAATGGCTCGGCCTTCACTTTCCGCATTTGCGGGCGTGATGACCAGCAGGGGGCTGTTGCGGCCGAATATATCGACAAGCATTTCAAGGGCGAGAAGATCGCCGTGCTTGACGACAATTCCACCTATGGCAAGGGAATTGCCGACCAGGTGCGGCTGAACCTTACCAAACTTGGTGTGAAGGTGGCATACAACACCTCCTACACCGCGGGCGACAAGGATTACTCGGCATTGATCAGCCGGTTGAAACAGGAGGGTATCCAGCTGGTTTATATCGGTGGGTATTATGCCGATTCGGGGCTGATTATGCGTGAGGGCGCCGCGCAAGGGTATACGCCGCAGTACTTCTCCGAGGATGCGGCCGCGACCACGGCACTGTGGCAAATTGCCGGTGCGACCGCCGAGGGGACGCTGTTGACCTTCCCGCCGCCGGCGGAAAAGGAACCCGCCGCCGCCAAGGCCGTGGCCGCGCTGACCGCGGCTAAGGAAGACCCGACGGGTTATGTGCTGTATTCCTATGCCACGATTCAAATTTGGGCGGAAGCGGCGGTTAAGGCGGGCACCACGGCGCCGGCTAAGGTGGCGTCGACCTTGAAGCAAGATGGCCCCTGGCCCTCCGTGCTCGGGCCGATCAGCTTTAACGCCAAAGGTGACGTGGTGAACGCTGCCTACGCCATCTACAAATGGCATGACGGCAATTACACTGTGTTCGCGCTGCAACCGTAAGCCGGCTGGCGGGCTCTTATGCCTGGGTCAGAGTGGCCCAGGCATGGGTGTATTCAGGTAGCATTTTCCAGGGCGTAACGGCGGCAATGGTTTAGGTAAGCGGCCTCATGCATTGCGATGAGCGCGACGACGCTATTCCAGAGCCAGGACGGTGCATTCAGGGATTTAGAGCGGTTGCGCTGGAGCTCTGCCGACCACGCCTTGCGTGCCGCAGCGTTGAGTTGCCTGGCGTGTGCGCGCCCGACGACGCCGGCCAGGAATTTTGCGATGTCTTCGGCGTTAGTGATTGAGATATGTTGAATCTCAATTTTCAAATCCTGCGGCAGAATTTCACGGACAAAAACTGCTTTTCCGAGCAAGGTGGCGGAGAGCATCCGTCCGCCGAGGAATGGCGATAGATGCTGGGCTCCCTCGACGACACGATGGGCATTATCCGCCGGCAGATCGCCAATCAGGCTGCGTGGTGCGGCAGGGGCGGCGGCTTCCTTGATGTCGATGAGGCAATGGCGTTCATTTTTTCCCGTATCGACAGCGGCCAGCACGGCAAAGCGTAATCTGCCTAGTGAGCTGCAACCCTTTTCCCAGTAGGCAGCATCCAGAATGCGAACTTCGGCGGAATTCTCGTGTGAGCGCAGGGATGTTACCAGCCGGCGAACTTGTTCCTGGGAGAATAGCAGGTCGATTGCCTGCCGTTCAGCAGGTGTTATACCAGCAGCCCTAAAGATTGACGCATGCCCAGTCTCTGGTTCCGATTGAGGTAATTCGAGCCGCGTCATTGGCGATGAAATTCCAGGCTTCTTTGCTGGCGTCGCGCATCGCCTCGTA
>Ga0182014_10001554_pt1 | contig 30454 bp, 33 predicted proteins | sample 612S2DmetaG_FD_120489 | JGI IMG/M metagenome (GOLD analysis project Ga0182014, IMG submission 120489) | Permafrost microbial communities from Stordalen Mire, Sweden - 612S2D metaG | ecosystem: Environmental > Terrestrial > Soil > Wetlands > Permafrost | place: Sweden: Stordalen | collected... | reverse complement strand
GCGTGGCCGGTGTACCGACGCCAACGGCCATCGACGTCGGCGAGTTCTTCGTCACCGACCAGCGACTGATCTTCGAAGGTGCCAAGTCCTCCAAGGAGTGCAAACTCGACAAGCTCATCAGCGCGCACCACGTTGAGTCGGGTGAGATCACGATCGCGGTGTCCAATCGAGAGACGCCAACGACGGTCTACTACGGTCCCCGGGTAGCCGCGATGGTGGACTTTTACATCGATCTCGCGCTGGCGCGCTTCCACGGACAGGGCAAGACCTTTGTGCAACAACTGGTGGCGCAAGTCGACGCGATTGACGCTCGGAAACCAACTTCTTGAGCTCTTGAGCCTGGATGGCCCCGCGCTCGTGAGTCCGCTACACGGCCAGGTGACACACTGTTGTCATGAGTGGATTTGACATCATCGGCGATGTGCACGGCGAGGGCGAGAAACTGGTCGGACTCCTCGATCACCTCGCCAACTGAAAACGACCGCACAGTGTGCAAAGGCAATCCTTTAGCAACGCCTTTAGCAACGCCGGCAGTTACGTGCGATCACGTCCGAACACCACCGGATTCAAAGCCCAATATTGCAGCCGAATACGGGCACCAGCGGACGCCTTCGAACTGCAATCGACCGCATAGCGTGCCAGGGGTCAGGGGTCGAATCCACCTCGCTCCACAAACTAATTAATACTTCAATCGGGCTAGATACTGGCCCCACGTTGCGCTCCAAGCGACTTCACGCCGATGGCAATAAACCAGTCCTCCTGACCCTAAGCAACCTTCCCCGTAATATTCACAGTGGGGATATGCATACCGGCCGACCGAGTTGCCTCCGGCCGACCGGTATGACCTGGGGATCAACTGTCCAGATAACTCCCGCTAAGCAGGATCTGCTTGGTCTCGGTGAACTCCAAGATGCCCTCGGGCCCGCACTCTCGTCCGTAACCAGACTGCTTAACTCCGCCGAACGGCTCAGTCAGGCAGACGCCAGCCAAGTTGATGGCCACACTGCCTGAGCGGACCCGGCTAGCGATGTCGAGCGCTTGAGCCTCGTTGCGGCAGTAGACCGACGCTGCCAGGCCGAACGTGGAGTCATTGGCGATGTTGACCGCATCGTCGATGTTTTCATAGGGGATGGCACAGATCACGGGACCGAAGATCTCCTGCTGTGCCACCGCCATAGTGTTCTTCACACCCGACAGCAGGGTCGGCTCGAAGTAGTATCCGCGGTCGAATTGGGGCGGCCGACGGCCACCAGTGACCACCGTGGCGCCCTCCTCTTTGGCCAAGGCGACGTAGTGCTCTGCGCGCAGCATGGCTCTCTTGACGGCCAGCGGCCCGAGCACCGTCGTGCGGTCGAAGGGGTCACCGATCTTGATCGCCGCGTAAGCCGAGGCTACGGCCTGAACGACCTCGTCATAGCGTTCGCGAGAAACCAGGATCCGGCTCAGGGCCACGCACACTTGACCGCAGAATCCGGCCGAGCCAGGCACCAGGGTGGCGAGCACCTCGTCGAGATCCACGTCGTCAGTAATGATCGCCGCCGATTTCCCGCCGAGTTCCAGAGCAGCCCGACCAATCCGGTCGGCGATTCGGTGCAGCACGTCGGCGGCGATAGCAGTTCCACCTGTGAGCGCCACCATGTCGACGCCCGGGTGACTCACCAAGTACTGGCTGACCTCCTGTCCAGCGGCCAGCACACTGACCACACCTGGGGGAAACCCAGCAGCCTCCACGCAGTCTGCCACTATGCGTGTGGTCAACTGAGACTCCGGAGCCGGCTTGATGATGACCGGGCATCCCGCCAACAGGGCAGGAATGACCTTCATCCCCATCAGCACCACGGGACCGTTGTAGGTGAGGATCGCAAGCACGGGTCCGGTTGGCTGGCGCTGAATAAGCACCTCGCCCGTCGGAGTCTGACGCCGCTCCTCGAATTTTATCTTCGGAGCAATCTGGAGTGCATAGCGCCAGACCATGACCCCGGCGCCACTGTTGATCATTTCACCGTGGGTGAGGGGCGCACCAGACTCCCAAGCCCAAGCTCGGTTCATGTCGTCGAGCCGGCGCTCCATCTCGTCACAAAGTCTCGAGCAGATCGCCACCCGCTCATCGATGGACATCTTTGGCCACGGTCCGGCGTCGAACGCGTTTCGGGCGGCAGCCACCGCCTTATCGGCATCCTTTGTGGAGGGGTCGGACACCTTGGCCACGACCTCCTCGGTCGACGGAGAAATCACGTCAAACTCGGCGTCTGTCGCCGGGTCCACCCACTTCCCACCAATAAAGAGTTTGTCTAGACCGGGCACTTTCACGTCTAGAGCTGTCGTGCTATTCGCCATTCCCTACCTCCAGTTCACCGCAGCTCCACACTGGAAACCGCGCCACGTCAATCCTCAACTAACCTAACACAAGACTGAGTATAACCATAATTATGAATTACCGCTGCAATAACCCTCCTAGGGGGCCGCTAAACGCCTTGCGGCGATCGGCCAAGCCCCTCTCGTCCATTCACGAGGCCGTCCACCCAGCGTCGACCGGGAAAACCTGGCCAGTAATCATCCGGGCGTCATCACTGGCCAGAAACACCACCATCTTGGAGATGTCGTCGACCGCCACATGCCCGCGCGTACCCTTGAACAAATTGTTCGCATTGAACTCCTCGAACGCGGCGTCAGGGTCCTTACCGGTCTGACCAGCAATGCCAGTGATCATTCCGGTATAGATGGTTCCCGGAGCGATGGCGTTGACATTGATCTCCCACTCCGCCAGTTCGTTCGCCCAACTTTGCGTGGCCAGGACGACCGCGCCCTTGGAAGCGGCGTAGTGCGAGACGTAGGGCAAAGCCTTAATCCCACCGGCCGACGAGGTATTGATGATCTTGCCAGAGCGCCGCTGCTTCATGCCAGGAACGATGTAGCGCATTGTGTTAAAGATGCCCTTCACGTTGACGTCGATGACCGCATTGAGCGACTCGTCAGTGATCTCGTCAACCGCTTCGACAATGCAGACGCCGGCATTGTTGCAAAGGATGTCAATTTGGCCGAACTCTTCGAGGGCCCGATCCACTGCCGCCTTCATCTCACTCGAGCTGCGGACATCAGCTGTGATAGCTATCGCCGCCGAGCCAATCTCCTTGACAGCCGCAACCGTGGCTTCCAGTTCCTCCCGAGTACCCAGCGGGTAAATCGGTGAAATATCATGGCAAATATCGACTGCGACTACCTTTGCGCCCTCACGGGCGAGGTAACGGGCGTGCGACGCCCCCTGGCCGTGTGCGGCACCGGTAATAAATGCTACCTGACCCTCTAATTTCATGATTCACTCCTTATTGTTGGTTTATTATCGATATTCTTGCTGTGTGCAGTTAGGCGATGTTGGGTGTGTCGTCAGTGCACAGACTGGTTGCTTGGTTGGTCGGATGGCAGCCGCCTCGATTAGTAGTGCCGGCCCGGTGTTCTTCGTCACTTCCGCGCCAGGGCACTGATCTTCCTCTAGTTGATGAAGAGCCATTCGAACGCGTTCGGCCCCACTTCCTCTAAGCGAAGTGGACGCCCGCGGGTCCAACTGAAGATTATCCTTTTCATACCAGTCGCCAAGGCGGGAGGTGTCCACTGAACCGATCCGGATATTGTCAGGTGTCGAGGAGATCCGGGCGCACGCTCGTGGCCTTGTCGTCCGTGTGAAGCTTGTTGGATTAACCCATCGCTCCTTCTCTGACAAAGTGCACAGCAACTTCTTCGATACGTGCGCAAGGAACCACGAATATCGATCTTCGTTAACGAAGAATCCCCACAGTCTTTCGTCCACCCGCGCTAGACCGACGTCGTTGCTCGTTACCGTCTGTGGTTTCACAATGAACCCCCTAATGCTTCTAATGGCGGAGTCGTACTGGTTGGCGTCGATTGAACTGACTCGGCGCCGTGATCGAAACTCTCCATGCCAGTGACGTGGCCCGAGTCACGACGTGGAATTCCTTGCTGCTTCTTCACTCGAGCGCGTCGTTGGAACCCAGAGATTCCGACTGCCACGATGAGGGCCAGGCCGTCGAACATCTGAGCCACCCAACTGGAAGCGCCCATGAGCGTCAAGCCTTGCACTCCGGTGGCCAATAAGTAAACGGCCAACACCGTTCCCCAGACGTTGAACCGACCAGGTTGGAACTGTGTTGCGCCGAGAAAGCCGGCCGCAAATGCTGGAAGCAGGTAGTTGGGACCCACCTGCGTTGAACCAGATCCAATGGTGGCAACGACAAGAATCCCGGCGGCTGAAGCGATGGTCGCAGACACCACGAACGAGCAGACAACGTAGGTACTGGTACGAACGCCAGCAAGCCGCGCGACTTCACGACTCCCTCCAGTTGCGTAGAGACGTCTCCCGACCGGCGTCCACTGAAGCACATACCATATCCCCAATGCCAGCACGAACAAATAGATCACTGGCGCCGGTATTCCCAAGACTTCATCGGTGGCAATACTGATGAAGCTCGGCGGAACACCCAAGATATTCTCCTGATGAGAGAACAATAGGACCAGCGCGAACAATATCGACTGCGTACCGAGCGTGGCGATGAAAGGATCAATTCGGAACTTAATGACGATGATGCCATTGACTAAACCAATGAAGGCACCGATGAGCAATGTGAGGAGAATTGCTTCGACAATCGGAAGACCGAAGGAAACCATGAACTCGGCCACAAGAATGTTGGCCAGGCCCATGACGCCAGATACCGACAAGTCAAAGACGCCAGCTGCCAACGCGACCATCAAACCCAATGCGACGATGGCAGTTATCGCCTGCTCAGCGGCCACACTCTTCAGCGTAACGAGAGTAAAGAACTCGGGCGTCGCGAAACTAAAGAAAATAATCAAGGCAATAAAGAGATAGACACCGCTAAATCGACGTGGTGAGACCACTGCCAGCACCCGACCTAAAGAACCCCGACGATCCCCATCCAAGAGATCCTGAGGCGGCGGCGTTTTCTCCGAGTGCGGATCTCGTGCGCTTAAGTCGGGGCTCACGCTGCCACTTCCTCGAACTGGCACTCTGCGACGATTCGATCTTCAGTGAGTTCCTGCCCTGACAACTCCGCGGCAATGGTGCCGTTTCTCGTCACAAGAACTCGCTGACACACCTGCGCTAACTCCTCTGCGTCCGACGAACAGACTATGACGGCCCGATCATCGCGGGCCAAATCTGTGATCAGACGTCGAATTGCCGCTGCCGCGCCAACATCAACGCCCTGGGTCGGCTCGTTCAGACAGAGGACTCGGGGATTGAGCCGTAATGCTTTGGCCAGCATCACTTTCTGCTGATTCCCACCGCTCAACTCCTGCACAAGTCGATTTGGATCGGGGGGCACAACTCCGGTGACTCGGATCCAGTGCGAGACCTCCGACATTTCGGCCTTGCGATTCAGGAAGCCATAGCGCCAGCACACGTCCAAATTTGGAAGTGTGACGTTCTCCGCGACGGTAAAGTGCGGAATGACGCCGGCTTTCAGACGATCGGCCGGCATGGACACGACTCCCGCTCTCGAAGCGCTAGCCGGAGTGAACCTCTCGAAGGAGATTCCCGCGACGACGACCGTCCCAGAGTCCCAGCGGCCTACTCCGGCAAGGCACGGCCCAATCTCCTCATACCCCGAGCCTGCGATTCCAGTGATTCCTAGGACCTCGTTCCTCCGGACCGTGAAGTTCGCGTTATGCAAGTTTCCAAGGCTCAGGTCTCTCACGCTAAGCATCGCTCCCTCGTCAATTTCGCCCGGTGATGGCGGAGTCGCCCTTTCAACGGCGTGGCCAACGATCAACTCAATAAGCTGATCTTCGGTGATGTTTGCAGTGTCGCGGACCGCGATCATTTGACCATCACGAAGCACGCTCACCCGGTCCGCGATGTTGAGCACTTCCGAGAGAATGTGTGAGACATAGAGGACGGCAATTCCCATTGCATTGACGCGGCGGATCGCCGAGAAAAGCTGCTGGACTTCGGCCGCACCCATTGATGCCGTTGGCTCGTCCAGGACAAGTAGGTGAACGTTCTCGGTGTCGATAGCAGCCAAGGCTCGGACGATCTCTACTGCACTCTGCTCGAACCTCGACAACTTGTTCACGGCAGTATCCGGGTCAATATTCAATCCGAACTGTGACAGAAGATGACGGATTATGGCGCGTTCTTTCCTTGAATTGATAGGTGCCAGTTTCCTCTGGCCGCTGACACCGAGTCCCAAGTTCTCTCGAATGGAAAGGGACTGCACGAGCGATAGGTCTTGATGGATGAACCTCATCCCTTGACGCTGCGTCCCGTCAAGAACGATCGACTCACCCCCCACCGATATCTCAGCTCCTAAATCCGCTTTGTGGAATCCGGATAAAATCTTGATGAACGTGGACTTACCGGAACCGTTTTGCCCAACCAAAGCATGTATCTCACTGCTTCTGACGTCGATCGAAATGTCGTCAAGCGCCTTCTGGCCGGGGAAGGTCTTGGACAGGTGCTCGACGCGCAGAGCAATTCCCACGTCGAGCACCTGTCCGCGGCTATCGCGGTCACTTATATGTTGTTGTTTCACCTAAATGTCCGCTCAGCCAGTCCGTTACTTGATCAGCTTCCACAACTTCTTGTAGTGCGTCTTAAAGTTCGGATCCGCGCCAATTGTTGTCGAGTTCGGATTAGACATTGTGGTGACGATCTGCTCTGGCGACAGGCGAGTATTAGCAGTGCTCTGGTGATTGAAGATCCGCTGTGCCAAATCGATAATCTGGTACCCGGTTTCATAGATGGGAAGCGGCATGGCCGCACTCTCCAGACCCAACTGCATGTTCTCGAAATTCAAGGTGCCCGAGTCGCGAGTGATCACTTTCACGCTACCGAATCCAGCCACCTTAAGCGCCTCGCCCACTCCCTGACACAGGTCGGCATACGAGCACACGACGTAATTCGTTCCCGGGTTATTCTGAACATAGGCGACTGCGATCGGTCCCGCTGAGCCGATATCAGTCACTGGCTCTTCCTCAAGCGTGAATTTGCAAGTCGGACAGATGCTGGGGCCATATTGATTCAACGTGTTCACGAACAAAGAGCTCATTGTGTACTGCACCGAACTCAATTCGAGGACCTGCGCCTTCAGATTAGAATAGTAAGAAAGGTACTCAGCCATCATGATTCCCGCAGCCTGATAGAGCGGGTTGTCCGCTGTCACCCATATGTGTCCAGGGACCGGAGTGATTCCCGAGGACCACTCGATGACCGGGATCTTCATCTTCTGCAGTTGAAGGAGTTGCGAATTAAAGAATGAACGCGGTAGTCCAGACCCTACGACCATGTTTGGCTTGTCCTGAATCGCCGTGTTGTATGCGTCAGTGAATTGCTGGGGGTCAGTACCCAGAGGGATGTCGATGACTTTCCAGCCCAATAGGTGAGCTGCTTGGGTGGCCGCTTGACCGAATTCCGCGCAAACAGGAACACCACATATCAGCAAAGCAATCTTCTTGCCCTTGGTAGCTTTCACGGTGACCGGCGTCTTCTCAAGAATCGACTTCGGGGTCGCCACGTATTGGGCGACTCGGGACCCTAATTGCGCCATCGTCGCGGGCGCCGAGAGCGCCGTGAGACCCGTAATCTCCTTAAATGCAGCTGCAGTCGCCGCAGGTATGAACGAACTGGAACCAGCTCCCTGCGCTGCAGACTCTGGCAACAATAGGCAGAGACTCGTCACCATCGCTCCGCCCAAGGCGAGCGAAGCGATAGCCCTTCCCCGAATCCGCCATATCGTCTTTCTTTTCATTTCAGCTCCCTTTCATTTGGGGTCAGAGGTGCGAGAGTTCAAGAACCAATGCCAAGCAGCACCTCTGCCCACCGACCCGAATGCCGTGCCGCCCTCCTTGAGTGGCACAAATCAGTTCCGCAAAATCAGGACGCGAAACCGATAGCAAGTACAGCATAACCATTATCATTTTCCTTGTCAACTGATACCACACCGGAATCGGGAGCGCAGGGCTGCCGCCGCCTTTCCCGAGGCTACGGCTATCGTTGCGGCTTCACGGGCACGAAATCGACCCAGAGGCAAAGTGTCCTTGTTCTTCGCCACCTAGGACACGGTTTGTGGGTTGAATCATGAGCTAGCGGCCAGCATTGCCGTCACAATATCGTATTATCATAATATTGGGGTTGTTAACCAAATCAGCAGATCTTGGGGCGGCCCCAGGGCGACGCGTCGACACCAAATGCCTTCAAGATCTAAGCCTGGAGGCCGTTTCGCCTCGGAACAAGCGTGACGTAGCGTCGAGCAAAATCAACCTTGGCCCGCCGGATTTGGACGAGTTCGCTGAGCACGCGACGAGAGGAAATCGCCAGGCGCTTGAGTCTTGGTTCAGTGACCTTAGCTTGGGCGAAGTCCTTCGCTATGGCTGCTTCAATCGTAACCTTGAGTCACCAGATCGCGACGTGGCACGGACCCGTTTCAATGTAGTGGCAAACGAGCTGCAAGAGCAGGAAGCCCTCCAGGACTTGAAATCCTGCAGCACTGCGGAACAAATGGCAGCTCGAAGCGACAGTCAATTATTTTCATTATAATGAACTTGGGGTATCCATTTCACTACCGCAACGAGTCTCCGATGAGGCCTCCCCAGCCCGAAAGCTCGATAAGTCGTAGTGAAATGGATACCCTAGACAACTCTCTCACGAAGACACTCGCGATTAGTCGCCCATCGCGTGTCGTTCACCTCAATCATCGCGACCGAGTATCAATACGTTGTGGTACTGAGCACCGGATCCAGCACCCGTGACCAGTGCAGTCCGGGCACCGTCAACCTGACCCGAGGATGACTGACCCCGGAGTTGCTGAACCGCCTCGATAATTTTGAGGGTTGGGGCTCCCCAGCCGATGTGTGCGAACGACAAGAGCCCTCCGTCCGTGTTGATCGGGAGTCGACTATTTTCGGAGATCCCGGTCTCAAAGGCGAAGTCCGTTCCCTCTCCCTCGCCGCAGAATCCCAATGCCTCTAACTGGCGAACGACCTCAAAGATGTTGATGTCGTAGAGCTCTAGCACGTCAATGTCCCGCGGCGTCATCCCCGCCATGGCGAAAGCGCGACGACCCGCATCCTGGCCAATCCACCCAACCTCATCAAATCTCGGCGGATCAACATACTGCTGACGAAACCATTCACATGCTCCACCGAGTAGTCGAACCGGGACTTGTCGAAGATCCCGGGCTCGCTCGCGCGACGTGAGCACCATGGCAGCCGCCCCCTCCGTCGCCAAGCAGACCTCAAGGAGGTGAAGAGGGCTCGCAATCATGGGTGAAGCCAGCACGTCCTCAGCGGTGTATGGGCCTCGATTTCTCATGACCGCGCCGGGATTCGTCGAGCCCGCGTTGCGGATCGTCGCCGCCAACGCGGCCATGTGGGTGCGATCTGGTCGGTACCTCGCAAAGTAGACCTGCGCCACGAGAGCGAACTGAGCTTGCGTGATTGATCCCCAACAGGAGAGAAACTCGTTGTCAGGGCGCGTATAGGACGCTACGGTCCCACGACCTGGGAGGTCCGCTTGGCCTCCGACCACGAGCACGGTGTCACACTGACCGGTGACGATGGCGGCGGCGGCCTCCAGAGCTGCCGGTACGCCTTGAGGGTAGGTATCGCCGACCCAACGGAGAGCGCCTCCTAACAACTTCGACCAATCAGATGAACCGGGCTGAAACACAGTCCCGCCCGGACCCGGCCAGCGCGCCGAAATTCCGTCGATGTCACGAATGCTTAATCCCGCGTCGGCTAGCGCAGACTTCGTGGCTTCCAAGCAGGCACTCAGGGTGCTGATTCCGAGATGACGAGCCATCTCCGTCCTCCCGATACCGACGATCGAGACGTCGTTAAGCAGAGCTCGATGCAGCGTCTTCACACTTGACGCTCTTTACTCCAGAAGGGTCTGCGCACAGCCTGCTTGTCAATCTTGCCCACGGCGTTCTTCGGAAGAGATTCCACTAGGAATACCTCTTCAGGTCTCACGAACCTCGGCAATTCTGACGCCGCATGCGCCAAGAGGTCAGCAGCAGAGATGTCGAAACCTGGACGCGTGGCCACGACGGCGACAATCCTTTCTCCCCACTCAGGATCGGGAGCGCCGACGACCGCAACCTCAAGTACGGCCGGATGGCGATAAAAGACGTTCTCGATGTCGTTCGGAGCGATGTTCTGTCCACCCCGGATGATGAGGTGTTTCAGTCGATCCACGATGTAGACAAAACCACGCTCATCCATCTCTGCAATATCACCCGAGTGAACCCAACCATCTACCAGTACTTCCGCGGTGCGATCAGGGTCCCGATAGTAACTCTTCATCAAGTGCGGACCGCGAAAGATCACCTCGCCACGCAGACCCGGTTTCACATCTCGACCCTCGTCATCGACCACGCGCACATCAACCGCCAAGGATGATTGGCCTGCAGAACGCAGCAATCGCGGTTCGTCGCCGAGGGCGTGCGCATGGTCATCTTTGCGCAACAGTGTTCCGATTGAAGCGATCTCTGCCATCCCGTAGAGCTGAATGAAAATCGACCCAAATCGATCGACCAAAAGTCGCAGTCGGTCGGGTGAAATTGGCGACGAGCCATAGCCGAGGGTCTCAATTGTTCTCAACCTCTCACCGAGGTCGGTCCGGGAATCGAGGATTCTCATCAACTGCGTCGGGACAAGGAATGTGTGCGTCACTCGCTCCGCAGCCACCAAGTCGGCGAAGCGTTCTGGGTGAAAACTCCGACTGTCCGCGAACCCAAGAGCCGCCCCGATTATGAAGCAGGGCATCATTGTAATGTTCACACTCGAGTTATGAGGTATCTGGATCAAGTAACGGCTCTTAGGGGAAATCTCGTACTCGATGCATGCCACCGTTGCGTGCTGGATCATCGCATCATGCGTGAACAAGACGCCTTTCGGGCGGCCCGTCGTGCCCGACGTATAGACGATACACGCATCTCCACCGCTTGCTATTTCGTGCATCGTCACCGGAGCATCGCACCCGGCAGACGAAAGAATCGCTTCATAGCCGCCGGTCGATATGTCATCGAGGTCCAGCCACTCGATACCATGTCGAATCGCCAGTGCTCGCCCTTCTTCGGCAAACTCTCCGGCGCCAATCAGGAGGCGAGGACCGGCATTCTCAATCGCCCCGTCGAGGTCATTGTCGTCCATTCTGAAATTGAGCCCGACGTATACGCCCCCAGCCTTGTGAGTCGCACACAGAACCTCGGCGACTTCAATTCTGTTTGGACAGAGCAGCGCCACACGGTCACCAAGTTCAACCTGAAACTGTTCGCGCAAGGCATTAGCTAGTTGATTCGTCCGCCGATCGAATTCGGCCCACGTGCGTCGACGGTGATGATCGAACAGCGCCAACTCGTTAGGTCGCCGTTTCGCCTGCCTTCCTACGGCCAGCCCGACACTCATACGCCAGCCTCGAGAGGAACGTACGCCGGCAGCGACCGATAAGGAGGTCGATCCTCTGGAACGAATATGACCTTTACCGGCAGACCAATCAAACTGCCAGGGGTCAAATCGTCAGGAGGCGCCACAAGCAGGCGGCTCAACATGCTCCACCCTTCCTGCAAATCGACGATCGCAAGAACGTACGGGACCGACCACGACTGATCGGGGCCACGATGAATCGTGGTGTGACTATAGACACGACCGAGGCCATCGCTCCGCTCATAGGACCAATCTTCGGAAAGGCAAACGGGACAGGCCAACGATGGCGTAAAGAAATTATGGTGGCAAACCTTGCATACCGGACGTACAAGCCTGCCTAGCGCGGAGGCGTCCCAGAACGGCTGCGTCAACGTTCGCCTCTCGTCACCAATTCGAGCATCATATTCCGATGAAATCCCCATCACCGAGGGTCCGCTAGTAGTTGCCACGCTGCTTCCTGCACTGTCTGCCCAACGGCGACGCCGCGCTTGGCCGCGAGATCGTTCGCCCTCGAGATGATGCCTCGATCCCACGCATCGTATGCATCACCCATCGCTGCGGTCATGACATCGTAACAAGCCCCAGCGAGTCCCGCCCGGTCAAGGGCCGGTAGACCCGCGTACCCCGACCCGTTCTTCGCCGTTCCACCATCAGCGCAGATGAATCCCCACGGCGAGACTTCCTCTATGAACTTCGCCCCAGTGCTCCCCGTGTGCCCGGCGGTCACCAGCACATTGGTGGCATCTTCCGGCCGAGAAAAAACAATCGAGTCGGTCACCACGATCTGGCGTCCATTGGCGGACTCCGCAACAACCTTTCGACGCACCTTGGTCCCCACCCTCGTATCACCTGAGTCACGAGTCGCCAATAGTTGGGCGGCCTCCATTACGGACATGCCTGGCTCCACGCCACACCGCTCCGCGAGAACATTGACTCTGGAGATCCGACCGTTATCGTACATGTCCCGAGCGTTGCCTAATTCTCCGGTCGCACCGTCCACCGCAGCTGCTGGGATTCCGAGCGCTTCCAAGTACACCAGACCCATAATCCCAGACCCGTCGGCCGCAATGCCAACATCATGAAACATGGCCGCTCGAGGGCGATGCGGTGCCACAAGACGCGCTGGCAATGTTCCGCCGTAGGACGCGGCAATCACTATGTCACCATGGTCTCGGTCGTCACAGTATCGAGCTGAATCGATCAGGATGACGCCCACGTCGCCATAGCGAGTGGCTTGCACTTGAGGACGATCTTCCTCACTCTCCGCTTCGAGAAGTGGCGCTCTGTCTTCGTGACCTTGAGTTGTCATCAATCTGCCCCTTTCACTCTGGTTCCCTATGGCCAGGCGAACGGACGTGGCTTCGCGCGTCCATCAAGAACCTATCGGCTCGTCCATGAATCTCGGCGATCGTGGGCGTCCCCAGCAACGCTAGATCTCGATCAATCTCGTTGTGCAGAAGTTCAATAACACGCGAGACACCCTCTTCACCGTCGACGGCTAAACCCCAGAGGTACGGTCGCCCGATGAGGCACGCCGATGCTCCCAACGCGACGGCCTTGATGACGTCGGTGCCACGACGAACCCCTCCGTCCATAAGGACGGGGATGCGACCGGCAACGGCATCTACAACCTCAGAAAGGGCGGCGATCGCAGGTATTGCGCCATCCAATTGTCGTCCGCCGTGATTTGAGACAATCACTGCATTGACCCCTTCGTCGACCAGACGCCGAGCAGATTCTGGGTCTATGACTCCCTTTACCAGAAGGCTACCCGGCCACTTTGCCCGTAGCCACCGCAGATCATCCCAGCTGGCCGACGGATTCAGTTGGCCATTCACATACTCCCCAAGGGCCATCGTGCGCCCACGATGACCTTCGTTGAAGTTCGCAAACGTAACAGGTGCGCTCACCATCTTGCCCATCCAGCGAGGTCGGCTAAGGATACCCAGTGCATTCTTCAGCCCGACTCGCGGTGGAATCGTCATGCCGTTGCGCAGATCACGCTCGCGAGACCCTGAGAGTGGGACGTCAACGGTGAGACAGAGGGCGTCATAGCCAACGTTTCGCGCCCGATCTACCAGGTTACCTGTCGCCTCTCTGTCTTGCCAGAGGTACAGCTGGAGCCACAGGCATCCATCAGCCGACTCGCGAACCTCTTCGATAGAACAACTTGACGCTGTCGACAACGCGAAGGGAATCCCCGCCTTGGACGCTGCGGCGGCAGCGGCAGCTTCCCCTTTGGGCCAGACCAGTCCAGCTAGTCCAGCTGGCGCGAGGATCAGCGGCGTCGGCAGCGACTGACCCAGCAGTTGAATCGATTGGTCGCGCAACGACACATCATTTAGGGATTGTGCACGCAGCCACCAGTCATGAAAACAGGTTTCATTGCCACGAACCGTAATCTCGTCCTCCGCCCCGCCGTCAACAAAATCGAAGACCATCGGCGGAAGGGCGCGACGCGCGCGACGTCGAAAGTCTTCAATTGAGAACAGACCGGCCGAGCGGCTCGATTTCGCAAACTGGAAGCGGCGGCGCCGAGACTGACTGAGCTCTGTCATGTCGGAAGCGAGATCTTCCAATTTAGTAATGCACCTCGAGATATTGACTTAGCCACGACCTCCGCGGTCGTCACATCCTCCGGCACCAAACGGCCGTCTCGCAGAAACCGCACTCGGTCGCACGGTTTCTTGATTGCGGCCATCCGGGGAGAGACGTGGGTCATAACTATTCCGCGTTCGGAGAGTTTTCACGGGATAATCGCAATGCCGTCCACCTCGAACTAAGTAAGCGCCGCAGTCGGCTCGTCCGACTCTCAGAAGACTGCTTCACGTTCCCTCCTTCATTCATCTGCACTACGGCTCCAAGTCCTCGGGTGACTGAGATTTCCCGGCTGATCCCAATGCTTTATATTATATTGATAGGCATGATATCAAGTCTCACTAACTGCACAGCTGCCTTCGGTCTCTGGAGTCTCGACCGGTAATCAGCCCGCCTTAGCCAGTACCCGCCAAACTGGCAGTCCCGCACGGTCCAAGACAATGAAATGGTCTCGTAGGGATTCGATTCTGTTCCCTGCGCCCGCATCTTCCAACGGCCTGATCCAGCATATTTCGACCGCACCAGAGATCCCCTACCGACTCCATCGAGGAAGCTCATTCGAACTTTGTAATCGTTGACCCTAAAGAGCGTTTCCGGAAAGATTACGAAGCCCTTGTCGTTTGCGACCCACATGTCCACACCATGCGCATTCGATCACTCAACGATGTGGTGACCCAAATGGTCGATCTCGAACACTTCCTGGCTCAGCCACGCCTCGGAGAACGAGTGGGCTGGCGAAACCCTGTGTCTAGTCTCGGAGGAAGGCCTCGTCTAGCCACGCGGCCCGAAACTTACGCGAAATGGCGCAATCAAGTATGACCGGTCCTTCGCTCCACGACAGGTTCTCGAGACTGTCTAGGTCCTCCAGGGCTCGGATCGCCATTGATCGAGCGCCCAACGCCGTCGCCACTGATGCGAAGTCCATTCGAGGGAACACGGCGAGTTCCGTCGGCATCCCCCAAAGATCCATGATCTGCAGTTCGGAGCCATAGGCGGCGTCATTCATCACGACGATGATGAGTGGCAATTTATAGCGAACGGCGGTCTCGATGTCGCCAAGACTCATCTGCATCCCACCGTCGCCGATGAAAAGCACGATAGGCCGATCAGGATAGGCCACCGAAACGCCCATCGCGTGACCGATTCCCAACCCGATGGATCCGAAGTCGATCCCACAGACGAACGACCGAGCATCGGAGACGCGCATGTAGGTGCACGGGTTCCCGAAGAAATGCCCCGCATCGGTGACGACGGCTCGATCCTTCGGAAGCACTTCGTCAAGTCGAATCGTCAGTATCCGTGGATCAAGATAGATGGGATCATCCACCGCGGTGATCTCGGACTCGGGCGCAAACGAGGCAAGCTCCGCACGCATCTCGGGCGTAAGATAGCCCTCCGAAATCCTCCCGTCAGTCTCGAGTTGAGCGAGGAGCATCGGAACCACAACCTTCGCGTCACCCGCCAACTCATACAGCTCACCCGACGGACGACCCAGACCGCGAGGTGCAAGGTCGCAGTTAATCACGTCGGCAGAGTCGGCCAACAGCGTTTGATGCATCGTGGTGAAGTCATTCATGCTGGCCCCAACGACGAGCGCCACGTCCGCCTCGCCAATCAACTTCGCGCATAGGTTGGTGCCGAGTCCGCCAGCAATACCGATAAGCCAGGGGTTACCGTCGAAGAGCCCTTTGCCCCTCAAAGTGGTGGCGAGCAGCGCACCCGTACGTTCAGCGATCTCAATCAGTTCATGCTCGCAACTCGCCTCAACCGCACCCCGCCCGGCAATGATGACCGGCTTTCGCGCACCCAGCAACAGCTGAGCGACCCTCTGAAGGTCGTCGGCAGAGATGGCCGCGGGAGCGGCCTGCTGCGCCACCTCCTTGCCCGGCTCATCATTCCACGCCCTCCAGTCCATCTCCTGGATATCAATCGGCAAGTTCACGGCAACTGGTCCACCGGTCGAGCGGGACAGTCGTAGTGCCCTGACAATGTCTGAATACGGTGTGTCGGGGTCCTTGATCTGGACAACCGGGACGCCAGCAGCCAAATAGACTGACGCGTGGTCGATGTCTTGTGGCCAGGCCTCTTGCGAGGACGCCACGTCGCCGGAGAGCATCAGGATCTGTGAACCGGCCTTTCGCGCGGTGATTAATGCCGTCAGGGAATTCGTCACCCCGGGGCCTTGTGTGACTGTGCAGACCCCAACGTTGCCAGTTGCTCGGAAGTAGCCATCAGCCATCGCGATCGCCGCCGACTCGTGGCGAGTCCCGTGATATTCCAGCCCCATCTCGCTGGTCCAATACGAGAGAAATTTGAGATTACCATCCCCCATGAGGCCGAAGATCTCACTCACTGAGGCTTCATTCAGGGCATTCGCAATAGCTTCAAAGACCTTCATCGCGTTTGCCTCGGCATCGTTAACAATATAATGTTCATAATCAAAATTCTCTCACAGTTGTCATTGGCCATTGTTCAGTCCCCGCTGGTAACCGGGAAAGTTCAGGCCCCTCAATCTCTGGCAACTACACGTTTGGTCAAAACTGACGCCCCCCGAGCGAACTTCTTACTTCCGGAATGACTCGCCGCTAGAAGCCATGACGAAGCCGTGATGAACGAGACAATGGAGCTGGCCGTCGACCGTGGTGTGCTCGAGGAGAAACCAACTCCACTCTTCAACGGGCCAGTGCGAGCCAAAGCCGAGGGTCGGTGTTTGTAGGCAGCGCCCGAGACGCTAACGAACAACTGGACGCCGGTTTCATCCATCGGGCAAAGCCAGTTTTGTGAATCAGGATCAGGTCGGCGTCCAACACCCGGTCAATAACCTTGCCGACCGAGTTGCCAACAGCCAGTGGGGCTCTCGAAAAGGTGGACGTACTGAAGTGGCGGGTTTTGTTGCCGAGGGTCACAGCCCCATTGCCCAGCGCCTTCAGCCGGCAGCTCCTATCGGTGCCCGCTGGTTCCCGAATTCTATTTCTCGGGTCTTACGAGGACAATCAACCAGATTGTGGTAAAAGGAGTGGGAAATAGCGATTCCGACCAATTGCACCCACGGTCACTTCCCTCAGACACTTGGAAGCGGCGCTTCGATCAATTCTCGATCGCGGGTCCTCGAAAGGTTCACGATCATCTCTCGTTCGAAGGCAGGGCGCGAATTTCTCTGGTCTTCTAGACACCAGGAAGCAACGTAGTCAGCACGACTAACCTCTTGACATTTTGACATTGGGGCAATTCCTAATAACAATCATCATTGTTAGCCACTCAATGCTAAAGTGAAGATTTAGCATTGATCGGAGGGGTTATGGAACGTGAAGTTATGAACGTCGCGGGTGGAGATTGCCTCGAACGTAGCGGATCCGCCGACATCATCCAAAGAGGTGCGACAGCATCCCGGTCACCATTACTCGGTGATTGCCTGGATGGTGTTACCCGCCAAACGAGAGAAATCGCTTGGAATGTATCTCCGAGTACCTTCGAGACGAGGCACGTCGTGGGTCACTTTTTTCTCACAGTGAAGTCGCGCTTGTGTAGATATCCAGTCCGGGCAACTTTGGTTTCGCCGACATTGGCGGCTTGCAGCGGTGCCCGTCCTTCGGCGCCCTCAACGTGGTCACCGGCGTCGACCCATGGATAGTCCGCGACTTTGTGTCGAAATTCGCGATGGCGTGGGTCGAATCAATCTGAATCGCTCCGCCGCGGCCAACGCGATCGACTTGGCCTTCGCTCGCGAGTTCGAGGCTGCGGCCGCTGAATGCCTCGCGCATCGAGTTCGAGTCGTCCTGATCACGGCAGAAGGACGACAGTTCTGCGCCGGTGGCGACTTGAAGAGCTTTAACCCTCAGCCGGATTTGCCCACTCATCTCATGGAAGTGACAAGTCACCTCCATGCGGGTATCGCCACCTTCGTGGAAATGGACGCTCCTGTTGTAGTGGCGGTGCAGGGCGCAGTGGCTGGTGCCGGTATCGGATTGATCTGTGCGGCCGACGTCGCAATCGCAGCCGAGTCGGCCACGTTCGTGATGGCGTACACTGCGCTCGGGTTGTCACCCGACGGTTCGTCAAGTTGGTTCCTGGCCCGCCATATCGGCCTCCGCCGAGCGCTCGACTTCACTATCACTAACCGGGTCCTCGGGGCCGATGAAGCCTTAGCGTGGGGACTCGTTAGTCGCGTGGTTCGTGATGAACAAGTAATGAGCGAAGCCGAGGGACTCATCGCGCAATTGGTGGTCGGCTCGACGGCCGCGTACGGCGCGTCGTCACGACTCCTACGTGCGGCAGCCAACAACTCGCTACGGTCGCATCTAGCGGCAGAGACAACGTCTATTGTGGAGAGGGCTCGATCTGCGGACGGCATAGAAGGACTTCGTGCCTTCGCTGAACGTCGCAACCCTGCATTCAGCCAGGCAGACCCATCCAAAGCAGACTCGTTCGAATGATGCAGTCAACACCGTGACCAACGATTCGTACGAGATCTGGAACGAAGCCTTCAAGAAGTCGGCCTTGCGAGACGCCACGTTCGCCACGATGTCGGGCATCCCGCTGGAATCCGTCTACGGTCCCCGCGACGGCGAGTTCCCCGGGCTCTTCCCCTACAAGCGCGGCCCGCACGCCTCGATGTACCGCTCGAAGCTCTGGACGATGAGGATGTTCGCCGGATTTGGCACCGCGACCGACACCAACGAGCGCTTCAAGGAGATCATCCGCGCCGGGGGCGACGGGCTGTCGACCGCCTTCGACATGCCCACCCTGCTGGGGCTGGACTCCGACGACCCGATGGCGCTCGGGGAGGTGGGTCGCTGCGGGGTGGCGGTGGACTCGCTCGCCGACATGCGCGACCTCTTCGCCGGGATCGACCTCGGGCAAATCACCACCTCCATGACCATCAACTCGCCCGCGGCCGTGATCTTCGCGATGTTCATCGCCCAGGCCGAGGAGTCCGGCGTCGACCGCGCGCGCCTCGGCGGGACGCTCCAGAACGACATCCTGAAGGAGTACCAGGCCCAGAAGGAGTTCGTCTTTCCCCCACGCGCGTCGATGCGCCTGGTGCGCGACACGATCGGCTTCACCACGGCGACGATGCCGCGCTGGAATTCGATTTCGGTCTCGGGCTACCACATCCGCGAGGCCGGATCCACCGCCGCCGAAGAGTTAGCCTTCACGCTCGCCAACGGATTTGCCTACGTGGAGCTCGCGCGCGAGGCTGGTCTCGAGGTCGACGCGGTCGCCCCGAGGCTCTCGTTCTTCTTCAATGCCCACATTGACTTCTTCGAGGAGATAGCCAAGTACCGCGCCGCTCGCAGGATCTGGGCGCGCTGGATGCGCGACCACTACGCAGCGAAGAGCTCCAAGAGCCACCAGCTGCGCTTCCACACCCAGACCGCGGGCGTGTCGCTCACGGCCACCCAGCCCGAGGTGAACATCGTGCGCACGGCCATCGAGGCGCTCGCGGGCGTGCTCGGCGGCACGCAGTCGCTGCACACGAACTCAATGGACGAGGCCTTGGCGCTGCCCACCGAGAAGGCGGCCAGGATCGCGCTGCGCACCCAGCAGGTCATCGCCTACGAGACCAACGTCGTGCACGTGGCCGACCCGCTCGGCGGCTCGTACTTCGTCGAATCGTTGACCGATGAGATGGAGCGCCAGGCCGAGGTGCTCTTCGCCCAGATCATGGAGATGGGAAGCGGTTCGATGCTCGACGGCTGCATCAACGGGATCGAGCAGAACTGGTTCCAGGGCCGCATCGCCGACTCCGCCTACGAGCTCGAGCGCAGCTTCAACAAGGGTGAGCGAATCGTGGTCGGGGCGAACCGCTTCCTCGAGGGCAACGACGACGCCGACCTCGAGACGCTTCGGATCTCGGGCGACGACGAGAAGAAGCAGCGAGGTCGCCTCGACCAGGTGCGACGCAGCCGCAACGACGACGACGTGCGTAAGTGTCTGGCGACGCTCGCCGCCGAGGCCGCGGACCCCGAGGTGAACCTCATGCCCGCGCTGATCGAAGCTTCGCGCCACTACGTGACCGAAGGCGAGATGATGGGCACGCTGGCCGGTGTCTTCGGGCGCTACGTCGAAAGCGCGTCGATATGAGCGTCCGGGTGCTCGTCGCCAAGGTGGGGCTCGATGGTCACGACCGGGGCATCAAGGTCGTCGCGCGGCTGCTTCGAGACGCCGGGATGGAGGTCGTCTACACCGGACTGTTCCAGACCCCCGAGATGGTCGCAATCGCCGCCATCCAAGAGGACGTCGACGTCGTGGGACTCTCGATGCTCTCGGGGGCGCATCTGACGCTGGTGCCGCTCGTGGTTGCGGCGCTGCGCGAGCGCGGCAGCGACATCCCCGTGGTCGTGGGCGGGATCGTCCCGCCTTCGGACATTGCATTGCTGATCGAGGCCGGAGTCGCCGGGGTGATGGGTCCCGGTGCCAGCGGCGAATCGGTCGTGGCCACCATCACCGAAGCGGCGGAAAGTCGTGGCCATCAGTCTCTTGCTAAGGCCGAGTCTTCCAAACCTCCGACAAGGGAATTGCGCATTGGACCTTGGGACTCATCGCCAATATGAAGATCTCCGGCACTACCAACTTGAATGGGATCGAAAGTGTCCACAATGTGGAGCTCACCGATCAGATGACTCACTGCGGTCACGCTCAAGTGCATACTATGTTGGTCGATTCCGGCCAGAATTCTCAATCCGTCGACTCGGAACTTACATGACTGTGAAATCTTCGGATCAGATGCTAGAAGGAAAGGGCTGCCAAATCATTTTGGTTGGAACAACCCACGCACCCAACGACCGAGTAGTCATTGCGGGAATAGATGGCTCCAAGAATTCATGGAATGCCTTAGGTTGGGCTTGCGCAGAAGCGACAAGGACAGCAAGTTCTGTCGTTGCGGTATTGGTGACCCCCGAGAGGAGCCTCGACACAGAACTTGAAGAATTGGATCCAGACGCCAGCAACGATGCACCCATCCAAGACCGTGTCGACGGGGTCGAAGCCCTCCGGAGCAAAGCGCAACAGTTCGCGCTCAAACTCGGAGTGAGATTGAGATTCACTCACGTTTGTGGGGACACCGTCAACGAGCTGCTTCGAATCACGGACTCGCACCAAGCCAACTTGATCGTCGTCGGGAAACCGACCGTTGGAATTCATGGAATAGCGGGTTCGCTCGGACGTCGCCTCATCACCGATCGTGACGTACCTGTCATCGTTGTGGAGCACTAGCACAATGGAAGCCACCTGCCACAGCGCGCCACTCAGGAAAGCATCACCGATCTTGAGGGTGACAAGCGCGACTGTACCCGGACACGAGACCCTGTCCCCAACCCTCAAAGTCCATGATCGACGCCGAAACAAAGGCCTCGGATACTTGGCTCCCTGCACACAGTGCGAGAAGGACTCTCTTCTTTGCGCTTGTGTCTTCTCCCGCGGTTACGTACGGCCGCGACCGAACGTTGGCGATCTCGTTGTCCATTCTTATGACCAAATGCAATCAACGATTAGGGCTAACGGCTTGCACAAATCGGCACCCGTCAAGACTGTTCAGTGAAAGGATAACCATGAATCTCCACGAGCAACGAGTACTCGTCACCGGAGGGGCATCGGGTCTGGGACTCGCTACAGTGCGACGGTTCTACGACCGTGGTGCTCACGTCATCATCGCCGACCTTGGTGGATCGGCAGGTGCGGACATCGCTTCATCGCTGGGCAACCGCGCAGCATTCGCCGCCACCGACGTGACCAAGCCTGTCGACGTCGCAGAGGCGCTTACCAATTTTAGCGAACTACCGCTTCGCGTCGTGGTCAACTGTGCGGGCATCGCGCCGCCAAGTCGGATCCTTGGCAAGAGAGGCGTCCACAGTCTCGACCTCTTCCGATCAGTCATCGAAGTCAACCTCGTGGGCACTTTCAATGTGCTCTGTCTTGCCGCGGAGTTGATGAGCGCAAACGAAGTCTTAGGGGATGATCGCGGCGTCATCGTGATGACGGCCTCCGTGGCCGCCTTCGACGGTCAGGTCGGCCAAGCCGCGTACAGCTCGTCCAAAGCCGGGGTCCATGGTCTTACACTGACCGCGGCACGTGACCTTGCGGAGTTCGCGATTCGAGTGTGCACAATCGCACCGGGGATATTCGAAACCCCGATGCTGGCCGGGCTCCCGCAGGCTACCCAAGACGCACTCGCCCGACAGATCCCTCATCCGAGTCGACTGGGCCGGCCTGAAGAGTACGCGAGCCTGGTCGAACACATCGTCGAGAACCCGATGCTGAACGGCGAGACCATTCGCCTCGACGGTGCCATTCGCATGCCGCCTCGATGAAGCACGTCGACAGAGCCAAGGGGGCTGACGACCGCTAGATAGATCTATCGCATGCTATGTAAGCCACTCGAAGTCAAGGAGCTTTTATGCCACACAGTGTCATCGTTGCCGGGTCACGCACGCCAATCGGCAAGTTCTCGGGCGCCCTTTCCCCTCTTAGCGCCCAAGAGCTGGGCGGCTTCGCCATCAAGGGTGCCCTCGAGCGCGCGGGATTGGCTTCAGAACTCGTTGACGTCGTACTCATGGGCCAGGTAATCCAAGCAGGCGGCGGTCAAGTGACCGCACGCCAAGCCGCGTCGAAGGCGGGCATTCCGATGACGGTCAATTCGACCACGATCAATAAGGCCTGCCTTTCGAGCCTGCAAGCTCTCTACATGGCCGATCTGCTGATCCGAGCGGGAGAAGCGGAGATCGTCGTCGCCGGCGGCATGGAGTCGATGACCAACACTCCCTATCTGCTGCTCAACGCCAGATCGGGATACCGCATAGGAGACCAGCGGGTCGACGATTCACTGTTCCACGACGGCTTGACCTGCGCGTTCGACCACTGCGCCATGGGCCTGTCCACCGAGAAATATAACGCGGGCCGCATCAGCCGCCAGCGCCAGGACGAATTCTCGGCTCGCAGCCACCAACTCGCCGCCGCGGCCATTGCCTCGGGGAAGTTCGCCGAAGAGATCGTGAGCGTCGAAGTTCCGGACCGAAAGGGCGCCTCGCTAAGCGTCGACACCGACGAGGGCGTGCGCGCCGAGACGACCACCGAGTCGCTCAGCGCCTTGCGCGCGGCCTTCGTGGAGAACGGCACCATCACGGCGGGTAATTCTTCGCAAATTTCCGACGGTGCCTCGGCCCTCATCGTCATGTCCGCCGACCGTGCGCGTGACCTCGGACTCAATCCGATCGGCGAGATGGTGAGCTACGGCCAAGTGGCGGGACCCGACACCTCGCTACTGTCTCAGCCGTCTCGTGCCATCGCACTTGCCGCGAAGAAGGCCGGACTCGACGTCCAGGGGCTCGACCTCTTCGAGATCAACGAGGCCTTCGCCGCGGTGGTGCTCACCTCGCGCGACGAGCTCGATGTCGACGAGGAGCGGATAAACGTAAACGGAGGTGCCATCGCGCTCGGACATCCGGTGGGCATGTCCGGAACCCGACTCGCCCTTACGGCCTTGCTGGAACTGCGCCGCCGCGGAGGTGGAGTGGTGGCGGTCGGACTCTGCGGCGGAGGCGGGCAGGGCGACGCAGCGATACTTCGCGCGCTCTGATCAACCGAGCCAAGGACGCTCGAGCCAATGTCGCACCGGCGCGTATGCGACGATGGTCTGCATGAAGGTTGAGCGCGTCAGTTTCAAGGGCTTCGGAGGACTCGAACTGGCGGGCGACATACGAGGCGAACCCGACGCGTGGCCCGTCCTCTTCCTGCACGGGGGCCGCCTCCGGTGCTCGTCGGGGCATCGCTGGGCGGCATGGCCGCGCTGCTCGCCAAAGGAACCAGCGACCGCGCGATCTCGTGCGGGCTAGTGCTCGTGGATATCGTGCCCAAGACCAATCGTGAGGGGTGAGGAAGATCGGAGAGTTCATGCGCTCGGGCGTGAACGGATTTGACACCCTCGACGAGACGGCCGCCGCCATCGCCGCTTACGCGCCTCACCGAGTCCACAAATTCAATCCTGCTTGTCTGATGAAGGTGCTGCACGAGAAAGAAGGCCGGTGGTACTGGCACAGGGACCCGCACATCATTAGACAGGAGCACACCAAAGTCGTCGCGACTAAGTTCATCGGGCTGCTCGAGTTCGCCATGAGCAACATCCATGTACCCACGTTGGTGGTTCGGGGCCTCTTGAGCGATGTCGTGACCCAGGAGGGCATTGACGACATCGTGAAACGGCTGCCCGACGTCACGGTGGTGAATGTCAAAGGAGCGGGTTACATGATCGGGGGCGATAAGAACGACGTTTTTTCGACGCAGTCGTCTCATTCCTCAACAGCAAAATCCGCCCGACGCTTGCGATCTGAAGTCGCTTCGTAACGCCCGATCGCAATGACCTATTGCACGCGTGCAAATCACACAACGCCCCTACTGACCTCGATTGCGAAGTTAGCCCGTGGAGATGGTGGAGACTGAACCGAGCTTCTTGGGCGATTATCTCCTTTAGCAACGCCTTTAGCAACGCCGGCGAACTAGAAGCTCAATGTTGCAACCGATTACGATCACGAGCGAACATCAGCGAACTGAAATCGACCGCATGGCAGTTAGAGACTGGCGCTGACCTATTCAAAGTGAATCCGAATGGAGGAGCCATCGCCCTTGGTCACCCGCTTGGCAGTTCTGGAACGAAACTGATGGCGACATTGCTGAACGAACTAGAGCGTACGAAGGGCCGCTATAGCCTGCAACTGATGTGCGAAGGTGGTGGGATGGCAAATGCAACCCTCATTGAAAGGATTGGTGTCCCTTCTAACGGCAGTGTCAGGGCCAGGTGATCATAATGCCTAATGATCCGTAAGTGAAGGAATGGAAGCAGTCATGGTGTGGGGATCTATCTTGCGATGTCACTCCAGAACACCTCGCTATCGTAAATGGCGGAATAGTACCGATCCAGATAGCGATTGAATTCACGGATGTGATGCGACATCGCCGATTCCGCGGCATCAGCGTCGCCGGCAGCGATTGCCTGATAGACACGCTCGTGAGCTGCCAGAACGGCCTCGCGACGCTCTTCAGAGTAGTCGACCCCCAGCGGAGAACCGTCTGTGATCCAGTGAAGTGATCCGATCAGTAAAGCGAACACGGGATTCGCTGATGCCTGCGCGACAGCGAGGTGGAATCCTTCGTTGGCCTCGAGAAATAGAGCCTCGTTATCAAGATTGGACCGCATCAGCTCTACTGATTCCAGAATCTCGTGAAGCAATTCTGCCGTCGCGTTCCTCGCCGCTAACCTCGCAATTATCGGTTCAAGGTGCATTCGAACTTCAACTATGGAACGGAATGAGGTTCGATGCATTTCAAGAAATAGGGCAAGCGTTCCCGCCAAATCCCTCGCATCTGAATAGCCGGTGAAGGGACCACCACCGGGTCCGGGTTTCATCGTGATGACGCCATTCATCTCCAGTAATCGCAGAGATTCTCGAAGAGTTCCTCGACTCACGCCATACTCTTCGAGCATTTCTCGCTCCGTGGGGAGCTTCGTACCGGGTCGGTAATTGTGTAAAGAGATCGCATGAACGATCTTTTGCGCTATGACCATTGACGCCTTATGTGCGCGCGCCGGCTTGGCGCGGTCGTTGAATGTACTCAACGGATTGACCCTCTCCGCTTCTCCGTCGTTTTGGTCTTGAGTCATACCGCCCTTCCTGGCTTCACTCCAGTACCGAATTTCGGTCGAAAGTTTCTGAATCGACTCCAGCGGTACGCAAAGCAGCCTTTTGGACCTTCTCAGAGGGCGTTCTTGGTAAACCATCAAGGAAGCGGAGAAATCGTGGAACCGCGAAATAGGGAAGCCGACGATCACAGAACCTCCATAACTCCTCCGGACCCATGAAGCTGCTCGGTGTTCTGACGATGAAGGCCATTACCTCATCCTCACCCGCCTCTTGATCCGCTGGCACCGCCACCACGGCACACTCTGCGATCTCTGGATGCTGGAGTAGGGCTTGCTCGACTTCGTACGAGCTGATGTTCTCGCCGCGCCGCCGAATGGCGTCCTTCATTCGGTCAACGAAATAGAACCATCCGTCTCCGTCGCGCCTTAAGCCGTCGCCCGTATGGAACCAGCAGTTCCGAAGTGCTTCGGCTGTTCGTTCGGGCATACCAAAATACCCTACAGTCATCGTAAAGGGGAACGAGGGACGAACGACGAGTTCTCCGACGGTTCCATCAGGAACTTCCTCGTCGGTCTCTGGATCAACCAGACGGACACTGAACCATTCCCTCACGGCCTTACCGACCGCGCCCGCAGGCCTCTTCTCATCATAGGGAGTCATAATCGGCATCGAAGTCTCAGTGAGGCCGAAGACCTCGACGAATGTCTCGATGCCGAATCGATCCTTGAAGGCATCCACGATAGAACTCGCCGTCGGAGCAGCGAAGACGCACCGGAGTCGATTCTTCGCATCGTCCGGAGCAGGAGGCTGCTTCCATACGAAGTCCATCATGACCCCAACAAAATTAGTGACCGTCGCCTCCGATTCACGAATCCACCGCGACCAACGGGACGCGCTGAACCGTTCGCGGAGCACAAACCGGGCCCCGGCAAGCAACGCAGGATACGCTGCAAGGAACTGGGCGTTGCCGTGAAATAGTGGCCCCACTGACAAGTAGGTATCAGCGTCGCTCAATCGGGTCAACGAGATGCACTCATCCGCCTCGAAGATCATGTGAGCGTGCGTCATGGTCACGCCCTTCGACAGGCCCGTCGTTCCCGATGTGAAGAACACTGACGCCAGGTCGCGGGCTTCGACCTTCGGAAGTTTCACAGGCTGTGACGCCAGCAGCGCGCTGAACGGCTCGACCGTATATCCTGCGCCAGTCAGCATACGGATTGTCGCACCCTGCTGCTCTGCATCGTCACTGACGACGTAGACATTTCGAATGCTCGAACAGGCCTCCGAGGATTCGACGAGTCGCTCGGCGAACGAATCACTGACAATCGCGCCGGTCGGGGCAACGGTCCTAATCTGGTGCTCAAAGAAAGATCCCCGATACGCCGTGTTGATGGGTACTTCGGCCATACCCGCTACCCCGGTTCCCAGCCAACCGAATATGTACTCCGCTCGATTTGGAAGCATGATGGCTATGCGATCGCCCGCCGCATGGCCACGAGTCAATAGACCAGAGCCAACAGCTGTGGCAATCTCGTTAATCTCTCCAAAGGTATATCTGAGGCCCGCATCCGGCACATCCAAATAGATGGAATCGCGGTGGCTTGTCGCCCTCAGCGCCAAAATGTGAGAAAGCGTCCATTCGCTGCGATCAGCGATGGTCGGTATGTACGCGTCATACGTGATACTCACTAGCGCGATCCCCGCCGAGGGAACTTCGGTAGTCGCTTCTCCATGAACGCATTGGCACCTTCCAGCATGTCCTCCGAACCGATTGCCTGGACCAGCATTCCGAGACCCGAGACGAAGTTGTCGCGGCACGCGTTCCACCAGACGTTGGATGAAATCTTGGCGATCTCGAGATACTTTGGACTCATCATCGCCAATTCGGCCACCATCGCCTCCACGGCTTGTTCCAGCTTGTCGTCGTCGACGACCTCGTTAATCCACCCGAGAGCTTCCGCCGTCGAAGCATCATATTTCCGACAGAGCATTGAGACTTCCTTCGCTCGCTTCTCACCCACGGAGATTGCCAGCAGGTTCGTCCCCCCCAATACCGGTGCGCTGCCAATCCGAACCCCGGTCTGGCCAAATTTGGCCGTGCGTACGGCAATAGCGAGATCGCACGCCACGACCAATTCGTTTCCGCCACCAGCGGCTACCCCATTGACGGCGGCAATGACCGGAACCGGTGCGTTTCGAATTGCGTCGAAGAGTTCCAGGGATCCAAAGAACATTGACCGAAGTTCGATCGGATCGGGATTCGCCAATTGCTTCAGAAATCCACCGGCACAAAAGGAGTCTCCGGATCCGGTGATGACCAGAGCGACTGAGTCTCCTCGTTCCGCCTCCTTGATTGATGAGATGATCTCAGCACACATTTTAAAGTCATACGCGTTCTTGCGATCGGGCCTGTTCAACTTGATCCACGTGGCGTCTCCCCGACGCTCAATAACTACATCAGCCATCTACCTCTCCTCCACGTCCTCGTAGTACACACCCGCCAACCCACTGGTGGCTACGCCAGCGTCTTCGTTTGGATCATCCCAATCGATAGATCCCATGCAGCCTTACGCCCTACTAAGCCCCACACCTTTTCGCTGGAGTCGGCTCCACCCAGCAACATCTGGATATGCATACCAACCTTGGCGGGCACAACCAGCGCCAACGTGCTCGAAATTGTCGCATCCTGTCTCGAGAGACCAGTCCTTCTTTGACCGACCGCCACAACCCTTAAGCGAACCTGCAGATATGCCTTATGGAGAGACGCGCAAGTCTTGCCACGGTCGGACTGTGTGGCAAGCTTCGGAACCAGGTCCTGCAACTTCTGCGGCTGCCGTCCCTCGACCAAGCGGGACGATTCGGCCAAGAACTTTCCAACGGAGATGCCCGTGTAGCGCATCTCTTGAATCTCTGGTTCGGACAGAGATTCGTGTAACTCGTGACACTCTGTAGGAACCGCTGGTAGCGTGCGCCGGTGATTGGTCTGCATTTGCAACGTTCCCACCCTTGGTTGCCCGCCACATTTCCTATCAATAATTATAATTGGTTGTTTCTCGCCCCTGTTGCGATCCTCACCGCAGAATGCCAATTGTCGGCCATGGGGCAGCCAAATCATGGCCAATCGAGTCGCTCGAATTCCACCAGAAGCCGGGCTGCGTCACTCGCCAGCATTCCGACCTTGACTCCGGCCTCCTCGGCCCAGCAATTGCACGCGCTGATGACCCCATCCTCGTAGGAACTCACGCCGCTGCCCATTCGGGCGAGCCGTGCGTCCACGGTGGCGCCGGCCAATGCGAGAGGTTCAACCAGCGTGAGTCCAGCCACGCCAGAACGATCCCGTCCCATACCACCGTCGGAACAAATGAATCCAAAGGGCTGGGCGGATTCAAGGTAGGGAACCGCACTTCGTCCAGTGTGGCCCGCAGTTACGAGAACATTACGGTGTCGATCCTCAGGGAGCGCGAATGCGATTGAGTCGGTGCAGACGACCTGTCTACCAGACTTTGACTGGTAGACGACCTGCCGGTTGGTAACCTCCGATGGATCAAGCGAGGGAGGATCTGACCTCAACATATTCACCGCGGCCAAGGACACCGCCATGCCGGGTCTAACACCGCAATCAGAAGCGGGACGGTTAACACGGCTCACCACCCCGTTGCGATAAACATCTTCGCCATCGCCGAGGATGACAGTGTTAACGTCGGCCGCGGCGCCAGGAATGTTGAGGGCTTCGAGGTACCACAGCCCAGCAATGGATGCGCCCTCTGGGCCGATACCGCAGTCAACACCAATAACGGCGCGAGGATGATGTCGCGCCATAAATCGAGCTGGAAGTACCCCACAATAGGATGCCGCGACTACCACGTCGCGACCGCTGTTCGCGCTGGCGACGTGATACGCAGAGTCCATCGTCATCACTCGGCCGCGCGCAGTCGTGAGCACTTCAATCTGAGGTTGCGAATCCGCGACCACTCGAATCCCTTCCCATCGGTTTCCTGTGTATAGTTATACTAGATTATCAGTCATTAGACTTGATTGTAATGATTCTTGAGGAGACCAATGAACATTCTGGCCCGGCTACCTGAGTCGTACGAGGCAATCCGCCTAGAAGCAGAGAACATCGCGACGAGCCTGGAACCGCTGGCTGTTGAGGCTGACGCCAGCAATAGTATCCATCCGGGCGTGCTCGAGGTAATTCGTCGGAGCGGTCTTATCCGCTACGCCGTACCTGCCGAATTTGGCGGAGTTTCCGAGGCGGTGGATCCCTTTGCAGTATGCCTGATTCGCGAAGAGCTGATGAAAGTGTGCTCGCATGCCGACTCCCTCTTTGCCCTGCAAGGAATTGGGAGTTTTGCCATTGCGATTGCCGGATCCGATGAGATGAAAAACGAATGGCTCCCGCGAGTAGCAACGGGTGAAGTCCTTGCCGGTCTGGCCTTAACCGAACCCGTCGCCGGATCCGACCTCAAGGGCATTACCACCACAGCTCGACAGGAAGGGAGCTCCTTAGTCATCAACGGCCACAAGTCGTTCATCTCCAATGCGGGTGTCGCGGGGTTCTACACCGTGCTGGCAAAAGAGGAGGGTCGGGGTCTTTCGGCGTTTATCGTCCCCGCCGACACCCCTGGTGTTTCAACCCGTCCCGCGCCCGAGCTAATTGCACCACACGTTCTTGGCGATGTCCTGTTCGACTCGGTCATCGTTCCCGCGTCGGCTCGCATCGGAGAACCAGGCAACGGCCTCGAGCCTGTCTTAGCCACTCTGGC
>Ga0182014_10001553_pt1 | contig 30462 bp, 25 predicted proteins | sample 612S2DmetaG_FD_120489 | JGI IMG/M metagenome (GOLD analysis project Ga0182014, IMG submission 120489) | Permafrost microbial communities from Stordalen Mire, Sweden - 612S2D metaG | ecosystem: Environmental > Terrestrial > Soil > Wetlands > Permafrost | place: Sweden: Stordalen | collected... | reverse complement strand
GTCGGCTCCGCCCAGCAGGCCGCCCTTTTTTGTGTAACCGGTGTGAGAAAGACCCGAGTAGCAGACGATCATGCCGAGCACGATGATGCCGCCCGCGACTGACCGGAGCTTGTTGAGCCGGTCGATCAATTCGTCGGGCTCGTGGAAGTAATCGCCGCGCGGCTCCAGCGCGAAGTTCGGCACGCGCCAGATGCTGGTGGTCCCCTTCCTGCCCATGATGCTTCCGGGCTTTACCGCGCTCACGCCCTTCCCCCCACTGGTACTCCCTCCTCGGCGGACAAAATATAACGGCAGCTGACGGGGCTATGCGGCGCCTGGCGGAATGCTCTCGTTAAGGAGAAAGAGGCCATGGCGGTCTCCGCGGCCGAATTCAACGGTGACAGGGGAAATACGGTGGTACATGAGGAGGTTGGGGCGTGCCGCGTGCCCGAGGCCCAGCGCGTGCGCGAGTTCGTGGCGCAGGATGACGACCTCCCCGGGCGGGCGGGCGGCCCCCGTGGCGACGATAGCGAGGCCGCTGGTGTAGTGGCTCGCACCGGGGGACGTCATCGCGCCGCCGAGCCCGGTCCGGCCTGTGCACGGCCTGAAGAGGGCGGCCGCCGGGAGGACGGGCAGGAAGCTGACGTGGACCTCTTGCGCTGGGATCTCGGGCCGGGCGAGGGCTGGCCAGGGCTCACCGGAGCCGAGACTCAGGCCGGTGAGGCCGGCGAGTTCGGCGACGACCGAGGCCACGGCGGCCGCCTGCTCAGGCCGGTGCGGTCCCGCGATTCTGACGGTAATCGGCAGGTCGGACCGCCAGCGCAGCGGCCGGCTGCCGTGCTGCCGCAGGAAGGTGTAATCGATGCCGTACTGCAGGGGCGGCGGCGAAGGCTGCCAGCGGCTTGGCGATCCGGGCGTCGGCGGCAGTGGCACGCCCACCAGGTGCGGGGCAGGTACCGGATAAGTGCCCAGCAGGCTCCGCCGCTCTCCGCGGCCGGACTGGCCAGGTACTGGCCCGGGGGGCGGGCTCTCGTCCACGTCGGACCACCGCCGCGATCAGTTTCAGGTCCCGGTGTCAGGGAGCACCGGCGCTCTGCCCGACGGCGGGCCGCCCGCGTGGGCACCGGCAGCGGCAGGACCGCCACCCGGCGGGGAGGGCAGTTCGGGGATCGGGCCGGTTTCCGTGATGCCGGTTTTAGCCGGGTCGCGCATCATGCTGGCCATCCGTACCCGGGCGTAGTTAGCGGCCTCAGCGGCCAGCGCCTTGCGGTCCGAGATGGCGGCCATGCGGCGCTGGTCTTCCCGCTGCAGTTGCCCGTCGTGCAGTTCAAGCGCCGCCTCGGCCCGCTCCCGGGCCGCTTCGGCCGCGGCCACGCGCTTCGCCTGGCGGCTGTATTGCTTGCGTAGCCGCCGGAACGCGAAGTACTCGGGGTTGTACAGCCGTTCGGCCTCGATCATCGTGCACGCCCCGCTGACCAGGTAGATCGCCGCGAAGAAAAGCGCCTGCAGCACGGTGGACTGCGACGTCGGATTCGGCGCGGACGGGGTGAAGGTGAGGGAGCCGACGCTGGCGTTACCCCGCCACCGGATCAGGAACATGGCCAGCCCGAGGACCACCCACACGCCCCCGGCCACGATCAGGGGGAGCCGCGAGGGACGGTGCCGGGGGGCCCAGTGCCGGCCCCGGCGATGGATGGCCCGGGCCACACCCAGGCAGCCTGCGGCGACCAGCGCCATGGACGTCGTGCCCACGGCCATCGCCCAGACCACCTGATCGATTTCCGTTCGCAAGACCAGGTCCAGGACGTTGTGGAAGGCGATGGTGTCCGCCATCGCGCCGATCAGGATCAGGAAGGCGCCGATGGCAAGGCCCCACCCGCTGCGGCCGGCGACCAGATGCGGGGCGGCCCAGTCCTGGCGCGGCGCCGGCCAGAAGCCTTCGCTGGCATCACGGGCCGGCTCCGGCCCTTCGCCGCTCTCCAGCGCCCGGACTCCCGCGGCTCCGCGGGGGGGCCCGGACGGCGCCGGATCGGGCAACTCTCCGGTCAGGCGCTGTCGGCTGGCGAGATAATCCGACCGGAGATGGTCAAGTTTCTCCTGTTCATGCTCGGCCTCGGTGCTGGCCTCGGTCAGCCACTGCCGGGCCTGCCCGCGATGAACGCCGATCACGTGACAGTGGTCGACGTACTCGCTTTCCACCGTCGCGATCCAGGCGCCGGCCCACGATTCGATCAGCGGGTCCAGAGACGCTCCGGTGCCCTCATCGATCGCCCCATCCAGTGACTCGGTGAGCTGCCTCACCCGCTCCAGCACCGCGTCCCGCTGCGGGGCGGGCAGCATGGTGAACGGAACGGCATGCCAGCTGTCGATCTCGGGAATATGCGTGTACCGGCCCCGGCTCGGGTCACGGTTCCGGAACAGCAGAGCGTCCCGCCAAGAGCGCCGGCCTCCCCAGACCGCTCGATCCTGGCGACGGCGGGTAACGCTAAAGCCACGCATCGTCTCTCCTTCTGGGCGCGGAAAACCGCCCTGGTTTTGGCCGATGGAATCCGCACCGCGCTATGGGCCGTCCTGCCCATCGGCCCGGCCCCCATCCGGGCGGGTGCCCGGGAGCCAATCTGGCGGTGCGGGTCGCGCCATCTCCAGGTAAGGGATCACGGCGCTGCCATCGGGGTGGTGGTGGACGATATGACGCATATAAGTTCCGCACCGGCGCAGCGAGTGGTGAAGCAACTGCCGGACGCGGCTACCCAGGATCTGCTCCCTGGTCGTGATCGTCTCCGAAAGCCGCGTCTCCTCCGCCCGGAGCTGGCTGGCCTCCTCCATCGCTTTCTGCTCCAGCGCCAGTACCTCGTCGCGCTCGCGGTTGAATTCCCGGCGGCGGCGCGAGCGGACCAGCGCCTCGTGCACATGCTGTTCGACCACGTTCCGGCGGCCCGGCTCCGGCGGCTCGCTCGGCATGCCGTCGAGTACTTTGCGGGCGTTGGCGGCCCGCTCCTCAGCGGCCGCAATCTTCTGGCGGACCTCGGCCCGCGCCCGGTAGGTGTCGTCCAGGTCGGTCAGCATGAGGTGGTGCTCGCGCTCGGCCCAGTCGAGGAAGTGACGGTTGCGGATCTCCATGTACGGCGTGACGGCAGTACCCGTACCTTCCGGATCAGCGGAGCCGGTCAGTGTCGATAGCAGCGGGACTTCGGCGTTACCGTCCCGCCGCGCCGCCCATATGTCAGACAACCTGGCCAGGGGCCCGTACCGGACCGGACCGGGCGGCTTTCCGTTCCGGGCTGCTGGTGACCTTCGTGCCATGGCTGCTCCCGCTCCGGTTGCCTCTGGCTCTTCGGACTGCCGTCCGGCATTGTGGCCGTCCCCGGCGGAACTGCCCCCTGGTCTCCCGGAACGTGGCATGGCATCGGCCGGCACGACAGCGAGTGCCGCGGAGGACGCCATATTTGACGCCACATTTAAGGTGCCCGGGGAGCCATGCGCCGTCGGACGACCGGTCGCCGATCCGCCCTGCTTCTGCCTCAGCACCGCGGGAGACCACTCAGCCAGCGCTGCGTCCAGATCCTCGTCGCTCGGGCCAGTGTCATCGAGTGCAACCACCAGATCACTCCACCGGCAAATGAGCCTGGAGGTCTCGTCCCTGGAAAGTCTTATCTCGCGCTCCCCGCCGGACGTCTGCCGCAGCGAGATCGCGGCCTCCCACACTTCGGCTCCGAGCAGCTCCCGAGCGATAGCGAGCTGGCTAGTGCCCTGATCGCAGTGTCGCCTGAAGCCCAGGAGAGCGACTGTGGTCAGCCAGGCGCCGGCGTCAGCGCCGTCGAAACCGATGAACAGGCCGGCGCCGGGGTCCGGGCCATGCTCCGGGTCGAGGAGCCCCCGCGCGGTGCTGGGCGTGTCAATGAACCGGAACATGACCCGGTCACCATCCGGCTCATAACACAGCGAGACGACAGGGGTCTTGAGCCATGCTTCGCGGCCCAGCCATCTACGCAGCGGCCCCGGCTCGGCGTCCTCGAGCGGCAGCAGGAAGATCGCATGCACAGGATCGGAAGTGCTCGTCACTTCAGCTCAGTCCTCGGTCTCGATGTCGAACAGTGCGAACACTTTCCGCTTCGCGGAAGCAAACAGGCGCGGTACGTCGAGGCCGGGGGCCGCCGCCGCCGCTGCGGCGACTGTGTGATGGGTGCGCACCAGGGAAGCTGCCTTCAGCTCATCGGGGGTAAGGTCCGCAAGCTTGGCCACCTTGTCCCGGAGCCGCTTTTTCTGCTGCCTGGCGGTAGCGACAGCCTTGGGGTCGGCGAGCGGTGTGTCCTCCTCCGTGTCGAGCATCAGCAGGAGCATCCCGCGATGTTTTTCCGAGAGGTCCAGCACCTCGACCGCAGCGGTGATGCGGTCCTGGATGCCTTCAATCCGCTGGAGGATTTCATCCTCGTGACCCACGACGTGCGGGAAAATCCGGCTCTGCGAGAGCTCCTCACCAGCCGTCGCGCCGACGGACGATAGCTGAATGGCGTGACGATGCCGAAGTATGTCGCGGCAGGTGCTGTTAAGGACGGTGAGGAAAAACGTCCTGAATGTACCCCGGCCCGGATCGAAGCCCACCGGCAGTGCGCCCGGGCCGTCCTTACTGCCCGCTTTCCCGCTGCCAACGTCATGGCCGGCCCGGCCGGACCCAATCGCGTTGTTTCGTTTCGCCAGGAGTTTCGTCCACACCGTGCTGATGGCGTCCTCGACGTCGTTGGCGCCTAATAGCTTGGAGGCCATGGCGCGTGCAGAGCTCAGCAGTTCAGCCTCCACTGCCCGCACCAGGATCTCGAACAGCTGGTCAGCCCGCTCACGTTCGCCGCAGAGCGCCCAGTCACGCGCCAAGCCATTCATGTCCGGCTCGCCGCCCGACGACACCGCCGAGGTCCCCTCGGGGACCTCGTCAGGGATGTGGCCACTCGACATAATCTTCCCCCCGGCTAGCTGGAACCTAACCCACCGTCCCCTGACTGCATTAGCAATCACGATGGTTATACGAACCATATCCAAGAAGCGTGACACATCCGCGGCGGCAGGCCCGGCGCGAGGGAGCGGCCCGCTGGCCGGGAGGAGAAGACCGGCATGGCGGGAGCTTGCTGCCCGCGGCGTGGCCCGGCCCGCGTCCGCCCTGGCCATCACCTGATCTCACGCGCCCGTAGCGGTTGCGCCGCTGAGCCTGACCTTGGCAATTAGCGTCCGGGAACCAGGGAGCCGACCATTGCAATTGCCGCGGCCCTGGCATATCCGGCTTTGGTTGCAGCCCCTACGGACCGTTGTGCTAGAGTCGCGCCGAGGGGGCGGATCATGGATCAAATGAGTTCTCTGCGCGTCCAGCTAAAGGTTTCTGATCAGTCACAACCTGGTCATCTTCAGGCCTGCTTAAGCTGGGCAGCGCCTGACGCCAGCGCGCTCCGCGTGGCAGGACTCCCCCGCACCGGCGAGCAGGGTGCGCTCGACGTCATCGAGGTGGCACACTGACCTTCGCGCCGTCTGCGCCCGTGGAAAGTACGAGCGTCGCGTCTCAGACAGCAATTATCTTCCTTGCCCTCCATGTCGCCACGGGGGCGGTTGCCGGAATAGGCGCTTATCTCTGGCGCAATCCCTTGCTCGACGGCTATGCGTCAGCGCATAGAGCATTTCATAAGGCGCAACAAAAGACAAGCATGAGCTCTGCCCTGGCCGATTCGGCAGAAATAAGCCTCAACATCCTGCGCACCGAAATTACGGCGGCCGAAAAGACACTCGAACGCGAAATCGAATCCCGACTAGCGTTCGCCGGGAAGCTTAAGCTGGCTATTGCACCTCTGATGGCGCCAAGGCTACCGGATGGCCCCATGAACGGTGTCCGACTGGGCGGGGATCAGACGGTCCCGGCTGCCCCCGAAGAGCCCGAGACAGTCCGGACCGAAGGTTAAGGAGGCCGCTTATTATGCGTATCAGTTGCAGCTTTCATCGTCTTTTCGGCGCAGCGGTAACCGGCGTCCTGATGGCAGCGGCGCTTGCCGCCTGCGGGTCGTCAAGTTCATCATCGCCGGGATTGCTGTCTGGTACGTGCCTGACAAATAAGGCCGCTCCGCTAGCGCTGGTAGTGGGCTCACGATCAAATACGCCCAACCCAAAGCTGCCAGCTCTGCTTGATCCACTGCTGGAGGACACGGCTAACGACCAGCAGCAGATCTCGCTTATCCGTATCGACGGCCAGCCGAAGGTTTTCACGCCGCCACTGTTCAGCACCACGGCGCAGAACTCCGCGGCGCGCACGCAGGACCTCATCAGCTATCTCAACGATTCTGTCGGCCCGATCCTGCAGAGCAAGATTCACGCCCAGGTCCCGCAGGCAGATGTGCTTACCGCGCTGGATCTAGCGGCCTCGGCCACCGGCACGAACGGGAACATCATCATCGTAGATTCCGGTTTGCAGACGGTCGCGCCGCTGGACTATCAGGATCCGAATCTTCTGCTGGCCCCACCCAGCGACGTGGTCACGTATCTCCGGCAAAAGGGCCTGCTGCCGGACTTGACCGGCCGGCACGTACTGCTATCCGGATTCGGATACACCGCGTCCCCGCAGCCCCCGCTCAATCAGCCGCAGCGGACCAACGTCGTCGCCCAATGGACGGCCATCATCAAAGCCGGCGGAGGCTGCGTCACGGCAGACCCGACGCCCAATACTTCAGCGGAAATAGCAGGCCTGCCCCAGGTCGGCATAGTCACACCGCCGGCCACGCCCGCTTTCAGTAATTGCGGCACCATCGCGCTAGCCGACGCCGGAAGCGTCGGGTTCGTCGTGGGCACAGCGACCTTCCGCGATCCCCCGGCGGCGGAAGCGACTTTGCAGCAGCTGGCCGATACGCTCAAGCAAGGCACCGAACAAATCAGGCTTATCGGCAGTACCTCCAGTGAGGGAGGTGACGCGGTTAACAATCCTCTTTCGCTGCAGCGGGCTCAGGCAGTCGAGAAAGTCCTGCTCTCGATGGACATCCCGGCCAGCCGCATCACCACCGTGGGCGATGGTTCACACTGGTCCGGACGGGTGAACGACATAGGGTCCGGCGGCGTGCTCCTGCCCGCCCAGGCCGAGCAGGATCGTGCCGTGATCGTCCAGCTCCCCCAGTGCACGTGAAGCCGCTCCCGAATTGAGCTCTCCCACGGCTGGATCTGCCATGGTCGACGCAGCGTGATTCCCGCGCGCGGCAGCGTGCTTGGGGTGAGCAGGCCAGCCAATCTCAGCGCCCGAGCAGCGCGGCACTTCTGCCCCGAACACGAAGCGACGTAATCCTCTATAGGCCCGTTTGATAAAGGTGGGCGCATGACTGATCTCATTGAACTGGCCGGCAAAGCCGTGATCGTCACCGGCGCCTCCTCCGGTATCGGCGCGTCCACCGCGCGCCTGCTGCACGCCGCCGGGGCCCACCCGGTGCTGGCCGCGCGCCGCGCCGGCCGGCTGGCCGCGCTGAGCGAGGAACTCGGCGGGGCGCTGGCCGTGCCCACCGACGTGACCGACCCGGCGCAGGTGCGCGACCTGGTGGCCGCCGCCCTCGACCGGCACCAGCGGATCGACGGGCTGGTGAACAACGCCGGCGCCAGCCTGCACGGGCCGCTGGACCAGGTGGACCTGGCCGAGTTCAGCCAGATCCTGCGGCTCAACGTGGCCGGCCTGCTCGCGGTGACGCAGGCGGTGCTGCCGGCCATGCGGGAGCGGGGTTTCGGGCGGATCGTGAACATCAGCTCCGGCACCACCCGGCGGGTCGCGGTCGGCGTGGGCGCCTACGCGTCGACCAAATCGGCGGTCAACATGCTCAGCGCGGTGCTGCGCCAGGAACTGGCGGGCGACGGTATCGCGGTGTCGCTGCTGCTGCCCTCGATCACCGCGACCGAGTTCGGCGACGGCATGTTCACCCTCGGCGCCTCGCCCCGGCCGGGCATGGTGGCGCACAACCCCGACTACGTGGCCGGCGTGGTGCTGCGGCTGCTGCGCACCGGCGAGGAATCGTTCGACATCCCGCACGGCCCGGAGCAGCCCGGCCTCGCCCGGGTCGCCGGCTGAGCCACGCCGATCCGGGGTGCAAAGGGCCCGTGCGCTGGGGGCGACGTGGGCACGGATCGGAGAGGCCCTTGGGATGACCCGCCAGTCGGCATGGGAGCGGTTTTCTGGCGAGGAGCAGGCCCCGCCCCGGCCCGGCGGAAACTCAGGTGACCTCAGCGCACCAGCTGGGTAGGGTTGGGCGGTGCCCGAGCTGCAGCGGCTTCATGCTGGTCATGCCCCGGCGGTCCTGGCCTTCGAGCTGGCGAACCGCGCCTACTTCGCCGCCTCGATCTCCGACCGCGGCGACGAGTTCTATGAACAGTTCACCGACCGGCACAGCGCCTCGCTGGCTGAGCAGGAGGCCGGCATCAACGCCTTCTACGTGCTCGTCGCCGAGGATGGCTCGGTCCTGGGCCGGTTCAACCTGTACGACCTCGAGGACGGCACGGCGAAACTCGGCTACCGGGTCGCGCAGCACGTCGCCGGCCGCGGCGTGGCGACCGCGACCGTCCGGGAGTTGTGCCGGCTGGCGGCGGCGCGGCACGGACTGCGCACCCTCAGGGCGGCCACCACCCCCGAGAATGCCGCGTCCCAGAAGGTGCTGACCAAGGCCGGGTTCGTCCCGGCCGGCCCGGCCGACCCGGCCGACCTCGGCGGTAAGCCGGGCACCTGGTATCAGCGCGACCTAGCCGCCGGCGGACCCTGATCAGCCGCTGGCGGCGTGCAGCAGCAGCGCGCCGTGGCCGGGGATCAGGCCGGCACGAGCGCGTCAGGGAGCGGGAGGGCGGAACAGCTCGATGTCGCCAGAGCTGTAATTGGCCACCAGGATCTGGCCGGTGGCGGGGTCATAGCTGATATCCCGGGGGAACAAGGCCGCCGGGATAGCGCCGACCAGCGCGGGCCGGTGGGCGAGCGCGGCGGCGGTATTTATGCGTAAACGAGCTGCCCGGGCAGCGCGATCGTACGTACCAGGGTGGGGCTGCCGTGCCGCAGCGCCAGCACCGTGATCTCGGGACCGGTCACGGCCAACACGGACGCGAACGCCCACCGGCCGTCTTGCGCGCCCACCACCTCATCGGGCGTGCCGGGCACCGGGACCTTCGTGACCGCCACGGACGCCAAGATCTTCCCCACCGTCACCCGAGTCGAGCAACCGGGAACGGCGACGTCAGAGCCCGGGGCCGGCCCTGACGAGCACCCCGCGGCCAACGATAGTGAAAGCGCCAGTACCGGCCCCGCGGCGGCGCGGAGACAGCGAACCCGGCGGGTAACGGCGAAACTCATACCCATCAAAATTCCATACTGGCGTCAAGCCGGGCCATTGATGAATGCCACGATCTGCCCGAGCCCGGGCCGGTAGCCGTCTGTGGTATCGACCTCGGTGTAAGGAGCATCCACCGAAACCCGGTCGAATGCATGGTGGAACCGGATGCTGCCTGCCGCGTCAGGCGGCCCAGGATCCGTGTGCGCGCGGCGCAACGGATTCTCTTCGCTGCGCCGCAGTCTCCGCGTGAAGGCCACGTCGGCGTCCACCGTGCAATGGACGACACGGATCCGGGCCAGGTTGCGGAACGGTTCCAGTCCGGGACGCCACAGCCGGTCCTGAAATGCCGCCTCGGCCACGGTCGTCACACCTGCCCTGAGGAGCAGCTCAAGCACGGCGAAAAAGGTCGGAAGCGTCCGCATCGCCAGCTCATCGGCCGGTCCTGGCCGGAACCCAGGGTTAGCGTGCACCATCCCTTCCTTGATCTCGTCCCGGCAGATCGCCGGGCACCCGACCATGTGCGCAATTTTGTGAGCAAGCGTCGTCTTACCCGAGCCCGGAGGACCGCTGACGACAACGAGCGTGGGAAGAGAAGCCACCCCGCAGTTATAGCCAAACAGATGCAGCCGATCTCGGGCCGGCTGTGCTGATAACGGCACTCGCCGTGCTCACGCTGAGCGCCGCAGCCGGCATGCCTGTTATTGCACCTAACAGGCCCGTCCAGGGGCACCGTCGGCTCTTCCCGCCCAACGAGTCACCGGCCCCCAACCGGCGGGTGGGGCGGTACCCTAGCGCCCGTGAGCGCTCAGCGGCTGCAGAGCATGCCCCCGACGATCGCGCGTGAGGGTGCCGAATCATGACTCATGGGCCCGACGGCTGGTACCGGGACGAACCCGGGCCGCGTGGAGCAGGTCAGATGCCGTCCGCCGCCGCGGGCGGCGGCCGCGGCGGGTGGCCCCAGCAGCCGTCCCCGCGGCAGGCGCCCGGCATGCCCCCGGCTAGGCGGCCGGGTCCGGGCGGACCAGGAAGCGGGCGGCGGTGGAGGTTCTGGGGCCAGCCCGGCCGTCACGGGCGGCGGATCGCCCTCATCGCCGGCACGGTCGTGGTGGTCCTGATCGTGGCCGTGGTCAGCTCGTACTTCTACCTGGACGGCAAGCTGAACCGGTCGGTCGCGCTCCCGGCCTTCTCCGGCACATCCGCGGGGCAGAACTGGCTGATCGCCGGTTCGGACACCCGGCAGGGCCTTTCCCGGACGGAGCAAGACCTCCTGCACGTCGGGAGCGACGAGGGGACCGCCAACTCCGACTCCCTCATGCTGCTGCACATGGGCGCCGGCCAGCCGGTGCTGATCAGTATCCCGCGCGACTCCTACGTGCCGATCCCCGGTCACGGCAGTAACAAGATCAACGCAGCGCTCGGGTTCGGCGGCCCGACCCTGCTCATCCAGACGATCGAGAACGTCACCGGGCTGCAGATCAACCATTACATGGGGATCGGGTTCGGCGGGCTGGACAGCGTGGTCAACGGGGTGGGCGGGGTGCGGATGTGCCTTCCGACCGCGCTGCACGACTACGACTCCGGCGCCAACCTGCCCGCGGGCTGCCAGAACCTCAACGGCGCGCAGGCGCTGGCTTTCGTCCGGGACCGCCATTCGTTCGCCAACGAGGACCTGCAGCGGGAACAGGATCAGCGGGCGTTCCTCAAGGCCCTGCTCAGCAAGGCCACGAGCCCGAGCGTGTACCTCAACCCGTTCACCGCGCTGCCGTTCGGCTCCGCCGCCGCCGGCTCGCTCTCGGTCGACCAGGGCACGCACCTGTACAACCTGATCTCGGTCGCGCTGGCGCTGCGCAACCCGCAGACCGGCACGGTCCCGATCGCCAGCGCCAACTACCCCACGGCCAACGCGGGCGACGCGGTGCTGTGGAATCAGGCCCAGGCCCTGCAGCTCTTTACTGCGCTGAAGAACAACCAGCAGGTTCCGGCGAGCCTGCTGAGCGGCACGACGGTTGGCTGACCGGGGACCCTGGCTGCGGCGGCTGGCCGGCTACTGCGCACAGCACCGCCGCCTGGCGGTCATGGCCCTGGGCGGCTCGCTGGTGGCCACCCTCGTCCAGGCCAGCATCCCGCTGATCATGGCGTGGATCGTCGACAGCGCGATCCTCGGCCAGCACGAGCCGATCTGGCTGGGGGCCACGGTGCTCATCGTGGCCGGGCTGCTCAGCTTCGGCGGCGTCTACACCCGGCGCTACCGGGGCGGCCAGCTGTCGCTCGATGTCCAGCACGACCTGCGCAACGAGCTCTTCGCGTCGCTGGAGCGGCTGGACGGGGCCCGCCAGGACCAGCTGCACACCGGCCAGATCGTCAGCCGCTCCATCTCCGACCTGAACATGGTGCAGAGCCTGCTCGCCCAGATGCCCATGCTCCTCGGCAACGCCCTGCTCTTCGTGCTGTCGATCGCCATCATGGCCTACCTGTCACCGCTGCTCACCGTGGTGGCCCTGGCGATCGCGCCCGCGCTCTGGCTGATCGCGATCGCCTCGCGGCGCAGGCTCTTCCCCGCCAGCTGGGACGCGCAGCAGAAGGAGGCGGAGGTCGCGGGCGTCGTCGACGGCGCGGTGACGGGCGTGCGCGTGGTGAAGGGCTTCGGCCAGGAGGAGCAGGAGATCGACCGGCTGGAGAGCGTGGCCACCCGGCTGTACTCCGCCCGCGTGCGCGTCGTCCGGCTGACGGCCCGCTACAACCCCGCCCTCGGGGCCGTCCCGATGTTCGGCCAGGTCGGGGTCCTCGCGCTGGGCGGCTGGCTGGCCCTGCACGGCTCGATCAAAATCGGGGTCTTCCTCGCCTTCTCCCTCTACATCGGGCAGATGGTCGCGCCCGTACGCGCCCTGACCACCCTGATCACGATCGGCCAGGAGGCGCGGGCCAGCGTGATCCGGGTCTACGAGGTGATCGACGCGACGCCGGTGGTCACCGAGAAGCCCGGCGCCGTGGACCTGCCGGCGGGCCCGCCCGACGTGGAGCTGGACGACGTCGCCTTCGGCTACCTGCCGTCCCAGCCGGTGCTGCGGGGCCTGTCCCTGCACGTGCGGCCGGGCGAAACGCTCGCGGTGGTCGGTACGTCCGGCTCGGGCAAGTCGACGATCTCGCTGCTGCTGCCGCGCTTCTATGACGTCAGGGGCGGCGTGATCCGGGTCGGCGGCCGGGACGTCCGCGACCTGACCCTGGAGTCGCTGCGCGCCTCGATCGGCCTGGTGATGGAGGACAGCTTCCTGTTCTCCGACACGATCCGCGCCAACATCTGCTACGGCCGGCCCGATGCGACGGATGAGCAGATCGCCGCGGCGGCCAGCGCGGCGGAGGCCGGCGAGTTCATCACCAGCCTGCCGGACGGCTACGACACGGTCATCGGCGAGCAGGGCCTCACCCTGTCCGGCGGCCAGCGCCAGCGAGTGTCGCTGGCCAGGGCGCTGATCACCGACCCGGCGATCCTGATCCTGGACGACGCCACCTCCGCCATCGATGCGGGGATCGAGGCGCAGATCCACGCCACCCTGCGCAAGGTGATGGCCGGGCGCACCACCCTGCTGATCGCGCACCGCCGCTCGACGCTCCAGCTGGCCAGCCGGATCGCCGTCCTGGATGAGGGACGGCTGGTCGACGAGGGCACGCACGGGGAACTCACCGCGCGCTGCGCCCTGTACCGGCTGCTGCTGGCCGGGCCGGGCGAAGACGCCAAAGGCGCCAAGCGTGCCGAGCGTGCCGAGCGTGCCGAGGACGCCGAGGACGCCGGCGCCGGTGAGCTCGCTCGCCACGAGAACGCCGGCCGGGGCGATCCCGCCGCCGGACGGGACCCGGACGCCGGCCTGGTGACGCCTGCCCTGTGGGAACCCGGGCAGGCGGATGGGAACCCGGCCGAATACATTGGCGGGCCCGGCGCCGCGGCGGGCGTGAGCGGCCGCCAGCTGGCCCGCGTGGCGGGCACGGCGATCGGCCGCGGCATGGGTGCCGCCGCACGCGGCGGCCGGGGCCACAGCGGCGCGGGCGGGGGCATGCTCGCGGGGATACCACCGACGCCGGAGCTGCTCGCCAGGGTGGACGCGCTCCCGCCGGCCAGCGAACGGCCCGGGGTCAGCCGCGCGGCGGCGCGCACGGCCGACCCGCACTTTACCCTGCGCCGGCTGCTGCGGCCGATCGCCCTGGCGCTCTTCGCCGGGCTGGTCCTCGACGGCCTCGACGCCATAGCCAGCGTCGCGATGCCCGCGCTGGTGCGCGGCGGCGTCGACAAGGGCGTCCTGGCCAGGGAATTTCGTCCCATCGTCCTGGTCTCACTGCTTGGCCTGGCGATCGTCTCCGCCGACTGGGGCATCAACTTCGTCCAGACGAACGTGGTGGGGCGCAACGGCGAGCGGATGCTGTACACGCTGCGCGTTAAGATCTTCGCCCACCTGCAGCGGCTCGGCCTCGACTTCTACGAGCACGAAATGTCCGGCCGGATCATGACCCGCATGACGACGGACGTGGACGCGCTGGACACGTTCCTGCAGACCGGGCTGATCACCATGGTCAACGCGATCCTGACGTTCGCCGGCGTGCTGGCCGCGCTGCTGCTCATCAACTTCCGGCTGGGTGTCACGCTGCTGGCGATCATCCCGGTCCTGGTGGCGGCCACGCTGGTGTTCCGCGCGAAGTCCTCGCGGGCCTACGCCGACGCCCGCGAGAAGGTCAGCATGGTCAACGCCGACCTGCAGGAGAACGTCGCCGGGCTGCGGACCGCGCAGGCGTACCGGCGCGAGGGACGCAACCAGGAGCATTTTTCCGCCCTGAGCAACAGCTACCGCCGTTCCCGGCTGCGCGCACAGCGCTACATCGCGCTGTACTTCCCGTTCGTGCAGCTGCTGTCGACCGTCGCCGGGGCCCTCATTCTGTTCGTGGCCGCGGGCGAGGTGCACAGCAAGACGCTGACGGCGGGCGGCCTGATCGCCTATCTGCTCTACATCGACCTGCTCTTCTCTCCCGTGCAGCAGTTGTCCCAGGTCTTCGACGGCTACAACCAGGCCGCCGTGGGCTTGCGGCGGATCAAGGATCTGCTGCGGCGGACGACCAGCACGCCGGAGGCCGCGTGCCCGCGGAGCGCCGGCCGCCCTGTCGGCCAGATCGAGTTCCGCGATGTGCGGTTCCGGTACTCCGGGCAGCCACGGGACGCGCTGTCCGGCGTGAATCTGGTCGTCCGGCCCGGCGAGACCGTGGCCCTGGTCGGCCAGACCGGCGCGGGCAAGTCCACGATGGTCAAGCTGGTCGCGCGGTACTACGACGTCACGTCGGGCCGCCTGCTCATCGATGGCACCGACATCCGGGAGCTCAGCCTGTCCGGGTACCGGCAGCAGCTGGGCGTGGTGCCGCAGGAGCCCTACCTGTTCCCCGGAACGGTCCGGGACGCGATCGCCTACGGCCGCCCGGCTGCCACCGACGCCGAAGTCGAGGCGGCGGCGCGCGAGGTAGGGGCGGTCGAGATGATCGCCCGGCTGCCCGGCGGCTTCCGGCATGAGGTGGCCGAGCGGGGGCGCAACCTGGCCGCGGGCCAGCGTCAGCTGATCGCCCTGGCCCGCGCCTACCTGGTGGATCCGGCCATCCTGCTGCTTGACGAGGCCACCGCGGCACTCGACCTGGCGTCGGAGGCGGCGGTGAACAGCGCGACGGAGCGGCTGACGGCCAGGCGCACCACCCTCGTGGTCGCGCACCGGCTGACGACCGCCGCGCGGGCCGACCGCATCGTGGTGATTGAGTCGGGCCGGATCGCCGAGGTCGGCCGTCACGAAGAACTGCTGCAGCGCGGCGGCAGCTACGCGGCTCTGTGGGCCGCCTTCGCCGGGGACAGCGAGCTTGTCGGCTGACCGCGTTTGCCGGCCATCGGTGTGGACAGTAGACGGGGGACACAATCAGGAGGGACAAAAATTATGGCGACTGAGGACAAGGCGGCCCACAAGGCCACCGAAGTCAAGGGCAACGTCAAGGAGAACCTCGGCAAGGTGACCGGCGACCGGGAAATGGAAGCCGAGGGCAAGGGCGACCAGGCCAAGGGGAACCTCAAGCAGGCCGGGGACAAGGTCAAGGACGCCTTCAAGAAGTAAACGAGCCGGGCAGGCCGCGGGTCCGGTGGCCATTCCGCCGCCCGCGGCGTGCAGGCCGGCCGCCAGCGTGCGCGATGGCGCCATCGGCACGCCAGGACGTGCGCGATGGCGCATTTGGGTACGTTCGCAGGCGCTGGCCGCCGCCGGCGGTAAGGAGCATGGGGTTATCCAACGCCCGGCATAGCGTTAGCTGCATGCTCGCCCTGCTGCTGGTGGCCGTCTCGCTCGGGTTGTCCAACTTCGCGGCCTCCGTTGGCATCGGGGTCAGCGGGGTGGATGCGCGGACACGGCTGCGCGTCGGGGTGATCTTCGGGGTCTTCGAGACCGGCATGCCGATCATCGGCCTCCTGGCCGGCCGCGGCGTGGCTCACACAATCGGCCACGCCGCGCACTGGATCGGAGCCGCCCTGCTCATCGCGACCGGCGGCTACGCCGTGATCCAGGCCATCCGCGCGGACAGCCGGCCGGACGGCATCCACGCCAGCCCGGCCGACCCGGCCAGACCGGCCAGCCCGGCCGAACAGCAGACCTGGCGGCTGATCATCACCGGGGTGGCCCTGAGCATCGACAACCTCGCGGTCGGCTTTGCGCTCGGCACCTACCACGTCAGCCTCGCGGTGGCCGCCGTCGTGATCGGCGCGGTCAGCGTCACCATGTCGCTGACCGGCCTGGAGCTGGGGCAGCGGCTCGGCCCGCGGACCGGCGGCCGGGGCGAGCTTCTCGGCGGCCTGGTCCTCATCGGGGTCGGTATCGCCATCGCCGCCGGAGTGCTCTAGGGCGATCGGACCGGCGAGCGGCGCCGGGCGCCTGGTCGCCATCACCGGGCCGGCGCTGATCGGTGCCCATGGCAGGATCATCAGGGGCGCCGGGCCCGGCCACTGCTTACCGGGAGCGAGGTGCGCCGGAACATATCAGGAGCGTGCACCGGAGATCGGAGTTACGTGACCACCGGTAATGGCATCCATTCTGCTTCCGCCGGACAGCCGGACGACGGGGGCGCGGCTGGCGCACATCCCCTGCTGGTGTCCGACCCCGATACGCCGTGCGGTACCGGGCTGGTCCTGCTCCCCCGGCCCGGGGCCCTGCCCGCCGTGTGGATCGGCCCGGTACCCGCTGCCGGGCTCGGCCCCGGCGATGTGGCGGCCCTACTGGCCGCGGCCAGCCCATGCCCGCTGCTGCCCGAGCACGCGGAGGGATGGTTCGGCCGGCCTGGCCTATCGGGTCACCGCCTGGACGCGGCCGACGGTCCCCCGGTGGCCGGCCGTGACTGGTCTGCGCGCTTCCAGCCCACCCGGACGGAACACGACGGCCCCCGGGCCCGCATCGAGGCCGAGGACGCCGTCGCCGGGCTGCGGCTGAGCACCGAGATCGAGGCGGTACCGGGCGGCGTGCTCCGCGCCCGGCACACACTGACCAGCACCGGCCGCCAGCCCTACGTGGTGGACAGCCTGGAAGTGGTCTTTCCGCTGCCGGGCGAGGTCGGCGAGGTGCTCGACTTCACCGGGCGGCCGACGGCCGAGCGCATCCCGCAACGCCATCAGCTCACCGACGGGCTGTGGCTGCGTGAAGGGCGCCGCGGTCACACCGGGCATGACGCGGCGACCATGATCATCGCGGGGGCGCCCGGCTTCGCCTTCCGCAGCGGCGACGTTTTCGGCCTGCACGTGGCCTGGAGCGGCAACACCGTGCACCGCGTCGAGCGGGTGGCGTCCAGCCTGGGCGTCAGCACGGATGAAGCCGGCCCGCAGGAACGGCTGCGGCCCGGACTGACGACCATCGGCGGCGGCGAACTGCTGCTGCCCGGCGAAGTGACCCTGGCGCCGGGCGAGAGCTACACCACGCCGTGGGTGTATCTCGCCGCCGCCCGGGACGGACTGGACGGCCTGGCCGCGCAGTTCCACCGCTATGTCCGCTCGCTGCCCGCGCACCCGCGCACGCCTCGCCCGGTCAACCTCAACGTCTGGGAAGCCGTCTACTTCAGCCACGACACCGCAAAGCTCATGGCCCTCGCCGACCGGGCGGCCGACGCCGGGGTAGAGAGGTACGTGCTGGACGACGGCTGGTTCCTCGGGCGCCGCAGCGACCGGGCCGGCCTGGGCGACTGGCGCGTCGACGAATCCGTCTGGCCCGGCGGACTGCACCGGCTGTCGGACTATGTGCGCGGGCTGGGAATGGAGTTCGGCCTGTGGATCGAGCCGGAGATGGTGAACCCGGACTCCGATCTCTACCGCGCGCATCCGGACTGGATCGTGGCCACCGGGCAGCGCGTGCCGCCGCTGCAGCGCCATCAGCTGGTCCTCGACCTCACCCGCGCCGAGGTCAGAAGCTATCTGCTCGGCCAGATCTGCGCCTTGCTGTCGGAGTACCCCATCTCGTACGTCAAATGGGACTGCAACCGCGACCTCATCGACGCGGGCAGCGGAACCCGGGCCGGGGCCCCGGCGGTACACGACCAGACGATGGCCGTTTACGACCTGATGGACGAGCTGCGCCGGCGCTATCCCGCTGTGGAGTGGGAATCCTGCGCGGCCGGCGGCGGACGGATCGACCTGGCGATACTGGAGCGAGTGCAGCGGGTCTGGACGTCGGACATGACGGATGCGCTCGCCCGGCAGTCGGTCCAGCGCTGGACCGGGCAGCTGATACCGCCGGAGTACCTGGGCGCACATATTTCCGCGCCGTTCTCCCATCAGACGGGCCGTTATATGCCGTTGTCCCTGCGCTGCGCGACGGCCCTGTTCGGGCACCTGGGGATCGAATGGGACATCACCCTGGCCAGCGAGCAGGACCTGGCCGACCTTGCGGCGTGGATCCGGCTGTACAAGCAGCACCGCGCGCTGATCCACTCGGGCCGAATGATCCGGATCGACACTCGCGAGGACACCGCCTGGATGTACGGCGTCGTCGCGGCCGATCAGTCGCAGGCCCTGGTCAGCTACGTCCAGCGGGATGAGCCGCGGAACGATCAGCCCTCGGCGCTGCGGATCCCCGGGCTGGCTCCGCCACGACGGTACCGGATCACGGACGTCACCCCCGGCGAGCGGCTGCCCCGCCGGCCCGGCTTGGCCGATGCGGGCCCCACCGGCATCGAGGTCTCCGGCGCCGCGCTAGCCGGGCCCGGCCTGGCGGTCCCGGCGCAGCGCACACTGACGGCCACCGTGCTCCATATCCAGGGGCGCTGAGCGGTGATCTGCTCGATCGGGCAGACGATGCCCAGCTGGCCGATCGCGGCGAAGGTCAGCTGAGCCGGGTCTAGCTACGGATCATTTTTCCAAATACGGATAATCTTGCCTCTGTTCTCCTCCGTCGCACGAATAGCCCGTTTCCTCCGTCGGGCACGGCAAATAAAGGTTGGCGCGGCGAATAAGGGAAATGAGGAAGCCGTGGGGCTCTCGCACACGACTGTGCTTCTTACGGGTGGATCTTCTGGCATTGGGGCAGCGACCGCGCGGACGCTGGCCGCCGCGGGAGCCCGGATCCTGGTGGCGGGGCGGAACAGAGCGCGCCTGCAGGCCGTGGCCGAGGAAACCGGCGGCATCGCGCTCGTGGCCGATCTCGCGGCGCCGGAGGGTCCCGCGGCGCTCGCCGAGGCGGCGATACGGGCCGCCGCCATCTGGGACTCCGACGGATATGAGGCCGCGGCCGGCGCCGTCCCCCGGCTCGCGCGAATGCCGGAGCCGATGAGCTGGCCGGTCCCGCGGGCCGATCCGCCCGGGTCCGGACCCCCGGCCGACGGGCTGGCCATCGCCACCGTGCGCAGGCCGGCCCGGGCGAGGCCCCCGGGACCCGCAGGGCACCCGGGGCCCGCAGGACCCGCAGGACCCGCAGGACCGCTAGCCGTGGGAGCCAGGCCGGCGGCGAGCGGAATCGACATCCTGGTCAACAACGCGGGCATCGGCTGGGCCGGCCCGCTGGCGCAGATGAGCGCCGCGAAGATCGCCCGCATGGTGGCCGTGAACCTGACGGCGCCCATCGAGCTGACGAGGCTGCTGATACCCACGCTCGGGGCCGGCGGCCGGGGCCGGGTGGTCTTCATCTCCTCGATCGCGGGCACCACCGGGGTGCGGCAGGAAGCGGTCTACTCGGGAACGAAGGCGGGACTGGGGGCCTTCGCCGAGAGCCTCAGGTACGAGCTGGCGGGCACGGATGTGGGCGTATCGGTGATCTTTCCCGGTGTCGTCAATACGCCGTTCTTCGCCCGGCGGGGCATCCCCTACAGCCGCCGCAGGCCCATCCCGATATCCGCGCAGCGGGTGGCCCGGGTCGTGCTGACCGCCATCGAACGCGAGCAGCCGGTCGCGTTCGTCCCGCGGTGGCTCGGCTTCCCGGCGTGGCTGCACGGCGCGGCGCCCGGGACCTTCCGCACGCTCGCCGCCCGCTTCGGCTAGGCCGCATGCTTCGGGTAGGCCGCCCGCTCGCCGCCCCGGTGCCGCAGGACCCGTTACGGCTAGGCCAGCCGCTCGCCGCCCCGGTTCCGCAGGAAGCGGACGAACTCGACGCCCTCGCGGAGCCGCCGCTTCATCATCTCGGGGCTGCGCAGCATTTCCGCCGACATTTCCGCGATCTTCCCGGCGCGGAAATAGAACTGCTTGTAGAAGTCCTCCACGGAGTCGTAGATCTCGGTCCGGTTGAGGTTGGGGTAGCTGAGCGTGGCGGTCTGGATGCCGTGCTCGTCGATCAGCGCGGCGTCGTCCTCGGGCAGCCAGCCGTTCTCCCGTGCCTGCCGGTACAGGGCGGTCCCCGGGTAGGGGGCGGCGATGGAGACCTGCAGGGAGTGCGGGTTGATCTCCTTGGCGAACCGGATGGTGTCCTTGATGGTCTGCGCGGTCTCCCCGGGAAGACCGATGATGAAGGTGCCGTGGATGGTGATGCCGAGATCACGGCAGTCCTTGGTGAACTGGCGTGCCCGCTCGGCCCGGACGCCCTTCTTGATGTTGATGAGGATCTGCGGGTCCCCCGACTCGTAGCCGACGAGCAGCAGGCGCAGGCCGTTGTCCCGCAGGACCTTGAGCGTCTCGTACGGCACGTTGGCCTTCGCGTTGCAGGACCAGGTCAGGCCGAGCTTGCCCATGCCGCGAGCGATTTCCTCCGCGCGCCGCCGGTCGTCGGTGAACGTGTCGTCGTCGAAGAACACCTCTTTGACCGTGGGGAACAGTTCGGTGATGCGGGCCATCTCGCCCAGGACGTGCTCGGCGCTCCTGGTGCGGTAGCGATGGCCGCCGACGGTTTGCGGCCACAGGCAGAAGGTGCACCGCGAACGGCACCCCCGCCCGGTATACAGCGACACGTAGGGGTGCTTGAGGTAGCCGATGAAATAGTCGTCGATATTCAGGTCGCGCCGGTACACGTCGGTGACGTACGGCAGGCGGTCCATGTCTTCCAGGATCGGCCGGTCCGCCGTGTGCACGACCGTGCCGCCGGGATCCCGGTAGGTCAGCCCCGGCACGCCGGCGAGGGGGCGCCCTTCGGCGATCTCGGCGATGGTGAAGTCGAACTCCTCGCGCGCGACGAAGTCGATCGCCTCCGACGCGAGCAGGGAGGCCTCTGGTTCGACGGCCACCTTGGCCCCGACGAACCCGACCTTCAGCGCCGGGTTCGCCCGCTTGAGCGCCTCGGCCACCTGGACGTCCCCGGCAAACGACGGCGAGCTCGTATGCAGCACCGCCAGCTCGTACTGGCGCGCCAGCGGGAGCACGTCGCCGAGGCTGAGGCCGGCCGCGGGCGCGTCGACCAGCTTGCTGCCGGGCACGATCGCCGCCACCTGAGCCAGCCACGTCGGGTACCAGAAAGACCGGATTTCGCGCCTGGCCTGATAGCGCGACCCGGCCCCGCCGTCGAACCCCTCGTACGAGGGGGGGTGCAGGCATAGCGTGCGCATCATGGGTCCCGCCTCCTCTGGTCGGTCCTGCTCCGATTATCTGCCCGCCCAGCGGGGTCGCGAACTATGGCTGATCGGCCCGCGCTATGGCTGATCGGCCCGCGCTATGGCTGATCGGCCCGCGCGGCATCCGGGCTGCCGGGCTGCGGCCCGCGTGAGCTGGCGCGTCTGGCCAGCCCACAGCAGGCAGGCCGCGCACACCAGGGCCACGACGGAGCCGGCGAGGTAGAGCTGCCGGTAGGTCGCGTAGCGGATGGCGAGCGAGCCCAGTGCCTGCGCCGGGGCCTGCGGACCGAACATGGCCAGCGTGACGGCGGCCGAGACCCGGCCCTGCAGGGAAAGCGGCGTCAGCCGCTGCGCGAGATGGCGCGTACGCGCACGCGGACACGAGCCCGGCCAGGGCGCTGCTCCCGGTCAGCGACTTCACCCAGACGCCCGCCACCAGGCTCATGGCACTGTCGCGGCCAGCGACGCAGCCAGCCCGGTCAGATAAAGCCGCGCGTTCCGGCGGTCCACAGCGCTCACGGCGCCGGGAGCTGCCTCGCGAACAGCCATAGAGCCAGCGAATCACGGCCGCCGCGAACGCCGCAAGCAAGTTGAGCGAGGTAGGCTCAACTAAGTTGATTATTAATTAACATAATCAGTAACGGACATGCTGGAGAGCAGTCCGCGCCGCTCGCGCGTGAATAGCTGTTCGCCCGGTGGCAAGCTGGCTGCGGACACAGGTGGCCGGGCCACGGAATGGCGCACGGCGGACGCCACGCCGTCTGCGCGCCGTCGTCGTGCAGGCATGCGACCTTCGCGGCAGGTACGTGTCGCTGTACCCGGCGGAACCTGGCCGGCGGACCAGCCGTCCGGCCGAGGGGTCACCTCATGAGCCGTCGTGTGCTAGGCGCGGTGGGGGAACCGGCCGAAGTCGGGGGCGCGCTTGGCCTTGAAGGCCTCGCGGCCTTCCTGAGCCTCCTCGGAACCGTAGAACAGCAGGTTGGCATCGTGGGCGAGTTGCTGAATGCCCGCGTAGCCGTCCTCGGCCGCGTGAAAGCTCGCCTTCATCAGGCGCAGCGCGAACGGCGAGAGGGCCAGCATCTCGCGGCACCACTTCACGGTCTCCTGCTCCAGGTCGGCCAGCGGGACCACCGTGTTGACCAGGCCCATCTCCAGGGCCTGCCGCGCGTCGTACTGACGGCACAGGAACCATATTTCCTTGGCCCTGCGCGCTCCCACGACCTGCGTGAGCAAGGATGCGCCGAATCCGCCGTCGAAGGAACCGACTCTCGGCCCCACCTGCCCGAACCGTGCGTTGTCGGCGGCGATGGCCAGGTCGCACACCAGTTGCAGTACCTGTCCCCCGCCGATCGCCCAGCCGGCCACCATGGCCACGATCGGCTTGGGCGTGCGCCTCATCTGCACATGCAGGTCGGTGACGTGGAAGCGGCCCGTGCTGTTCTCATCCGCCTGGTAGCCGCTGTCGCCGCGCACTCGCTGGTCACCGCCGGAGCAGAAGGCCTGGCTGCCTTCGCCGGTCAGGATGATGACGGCGACTGATTCGTCCTCACGTGCCTCGTTCAGGGCATGCGATATCTCGATCAGGGTCTGCGGCCGGAACGCGTTGTGCACCTCGGGGCGGCAGATGGTGATCTTGGCGATGCCGTCACCGGTGGTCTCGTGCCGGATGTCGGAGTATTTGCCGGACTCGCGCCAGGCAATCTCCGCCGGGCGGCTCGTGGGCTCAGTCATGCCTTCATTCTCCACGTGGCTCGCGGTGCCGATATTGCCGGGTCGCATCGCCGGCTTCGCCCTGCCATGGTGGTGATCATGACGGCAGAATGGCCGTGATCACCCACGACGTGCATGGGCCCGGCAGACGGGCCGTGCCGTCATCATCGGGCCCGGGAGAACAGCCGGGCATCAGTACGGGGGAGCTGGAATGGAGCCTCTGGCGCCGGGTGACCCACAGCAGGTCGGCGTGTACCGGTTGCGGTTCAGGCTCGGGTCTGGCGGGATGGGCCGGGTGTACCTGGGCTTTTCCCCCGCGGGCCGGGCCGTGGCGGTGAAGGTCATCCGTCCGGAGTTCGCGCGGAACCCGGATTTCGTCCGCCGGTTCGGCAGCGAGGTACGCGCGGCCGAGGCCGTGAGCGGTGCCTACACCGCGCCGGTGGTGGCGGCCGGACCCGACGACGATCCTCCCTGGCTCGCGACCGTGTTCGTGGCTGGCCCGTCCCTGTCGGACGTGGTCGCCGAGGCGGGCCCGATGCCGGAACCGGCGGTCTGGCGGCTGGCCGGCGGCCTGGCCGAGGCGCTGCAGGGTGTGCACGCCCGGGGACTCGTGCACCGCGACTTGAAACCGGCCAACGTACTGCTGGCCGCCGACGGCCCGCGTGTCATCGATTTCGGGATCTCCCGGGCCCTGGAAGGCACCGCGATCACCGCGACCAGCATGACCGTGGGCACTCCGGCGTTTATGTCACCCGAACAGGCCCAGGGGCGCCCGGTCGGGCCGCCCAGCGATGTGTTCTCCCTCGGCAGCGTGATCACTTTCGCCGCGACCGGGGCCGCTCCGTTCGGCGGTGGTGAGCCGCTCGCCACGGTGTACCGGGTGGTGCACGCCGAGCCCGATCTCAGCGGGCTCCCGGCCCCGTTCCGCGACCTGGTGACCAGTTGCCTGGCCAAGGACCCCGCCAGCCGGCCCACGCTGACGGAGGTGATGGAGGCCGTGGTGACCGGCTCGGCCGCCTATCCCGGAGCCTCGGTGACGAACTTCTGGCCGGAACCGGTGGCCGGGCTGGTGACTTCCCGGCAGGACAGCGTCCGCGCCCAGGTCCCGGCCAGCGCCGGGTTCGCCGCGACGGAAGCCCCGGCCCCGCACGAGCCCACCGCCGCGGGCACCCCGGCCCCGCACGAGCCCACCGGCGTCGGAGCCCCGGCTCCCCCCACGGGCCCGCTGCGGATCCAGTCAGAGGGGCCGCCCCGGCCGCCAGCCGACGCTCCCGTTGGCGCCGCGGACGGAGCGGCAGACGGCCACTCTCGCCGGCGGCGCATCATGCTGCTCGCCGGCACGGCGGCCGCGGTGATCGTCGCCGGGGCCGGGATCGGCGCCGTCCTGGCAGCCACCTCGCATGGCCCCAGCCCGTCACCGGCGCACACGCACACGGCCGCACCGGCCCCGACCGCCCAGGCCGTGGTGCAGAAGACTCCCCGTCCCTCCTCCTCGCCCACACCGGCTCAGGCCGCCACCTCCTACGCGCCCACCCCTCCCCCGGCCGCGACGGCTCCGGCCACGACGACTCCGCCCACCACCGCGCCGCCGGTGACGGTCACGGTCTGCACGTTCCCGGCCACCGGCTGCAGCAGCAGCACCCTGGTGCAGATGAAGACCGAACCGTCCCAGATCGTGAACTCCGGGGACGGCACAACGTACGTCAAAGTCCTCACCTGGTCGGCCTGGGGCAGCTCGACGGCGACGGGCAGCGGCACGCTGGAACTCAACAACTGCACCCCGAGCTGCGCCGCCGGAACGTACACCGGGTACCCGGCCACGGTCACCCTGTCCGGCCTGGTGTCCTACAGCAGCAGCGCGCAGGCCTACGCCAGCATGGTGATCAGCGCGCCCGGCTCCCCCAACCCGACCGAGACCTACACCAGCGGCCTCGTGCCGTGACCGTCGGCAACGCGAGCAAGCCGATGGTGAACCGGGTCGACGAGATCGCCTCGGCCGCATCAATCTTGATGGGGCAGACGGCGGCCGCCCGCCCGGTCGTCGTCGGCCGCGGCGTTCCCTGCACCGTCGATGAGAACGCGTCCATCGCCCGGCTGCTCACCCCGCCGGCGGTTACGGATGCGGACGGAGGCCGCGCCCCCGGCGCATGATTCACACCCGTGCACCTGGATGGCCCGTACGACGACCGGACTGGACGCCGCTGGACCAGGAGCGGTTCGCGGCCCGGCAATGCGACCTGGTGACCGCGCCGCCGGCTTCGGGAGGATGTGGCCTCAGCCGGAAAGGAACACCTGAGCCAAGTACCTGACAAACCATCATCCTGTCCGTCAAAGCGGGGCAGAACCATCGCTACTCCGCTAGTTTGCCGGCCATGGATATCGCCAAAATCGCGACGGATACCGCCACGCAGCGCTGGTCGCGCCGACGCTTCATGGGGGGTGCGGTGAGTGTGGCCGCGCTCGGGTCGTTCGCGACCGCGTGCGGGAGCGGCGCGGATCAGCCGGCGAGCGCCCCCACGCCGGGTGCGCCGGGTGCGCCGCTAAGCGGCACCAGTGCCTCCCCCGGATCCGCCCCGGCCACCTCCGGCGTCGACGCCGACCTGATCAGACAGCGCTACGAGGGCCTGGCGCCGTTCGCGCCCGCGCCGGCGCCGCCGGCCGTCAAGCCGATCACGCTGAGCGCGTCCGACCCGACGGTGTTCTCGCACGTGCCGATGACCGGCAAGGTCGTGTTCATCACGATCGACGACGGCATCGAGAAGGACCCCCAGTTCATACAGATGGTGAAGGACTTCCAGATCCCCCTCACCATCAGCCTCGCGGACGTGCTGATCAGGGACGACTACGCGTACTTCGAGAAGCTTTACGAAACCGGCTACATATCGATCCAGAACCACACGGTTACCCACCCGCTGGACATGCCGGGCCTCCCGGCCTCGCGCCAGCTCTACGAGATCTCCGGCCAGCAGGAAAAGCTCCGGAAGGAGTACGGGGTGACGCCGTACATATTCCGGCCGCCGGGCGGCAACTACGACGCGACGACGATCGCCTCAGCCAGCGAGGCCGGGCTCAAGGGCTTGATGCTCTGGAAGGAGGCCATGCAGATCACGGACATGGAGTACCAGACTTCCGCGCACCGGCTCAAGCCAGGAGACATCATCCTCTGCCACTTCCGCGGCCCGGCACAACTCCACGGCGAGACCATGGTGCACATGATGATCCGCCTCTACAAGCACATCCAGGCGCAGGGCTTCACCGTCGCCGACGTCACGAAATACGTGTAGCCCAGCCGCGCTCATCCGTTCGGTGTCCCGCAACGAGCGGACCGGTGCCGGCCGGCCCGATGGGATGGTCAGCCTGCCGCCTCCGCTTGGTGATCAAGGTACGAGAGGAGATTAGCGCGCCAGGTCAGTACCGTATACCGCCCCGCGCGGTATGTTCGCTGCGGATGCCTGAATTCGCGTTCGGCGGTTTCCAGCAACGCGCAGGGATCTGTCTCTCCATCTTGCACGACAACAAAATCGGCGTAATGCCGCAACGGTTCATATTCTTGCTGGCTTGTTTCCCAATTGCCCGGAATTACCTTGCCTCCGCTGACCAGTACGGAGCTGACGGTGATACGGGCGCCGCTGTCCAGCGTGGTGCTATTGGCCTGCCAGCGATGGAAACCAGGACCAGGCCGGGCGGGATAATGGTTACGGGCGCCGGAGCCGGAGACGCACGCCGTGCGCAGCATGACGACCGGCCCTATCATTCACGTTCCTGCCCGGCGGACACGACGGCGGGCAATTCACGGGCCACTGGGCGCTGCCGAAACGACCCGCCGGGAACGCGACAGGCACCCGGGCCGCCCGACAGGCCGATACGTCCGCCCTGTGCCAGGCGCACCTATCGGCGGTATTCCCGGCTCGGGACCGTGACTAGCTTGCTTCGCTGCCGTGATCGGAAGCCAGCCAGTCCAGCGCGACGGCGGCCGTCCAGGACTGCTGCGGCGAACCGAGCGGCTCGCCGGTGAACGGCTCGAAGTACTCGGCGAACTCCCCGGCCGCGGCGATCTGGCTGAGCGAGTCGCGGCGGAGCTCGTCCGCGCGGCCGAAGTAGCCGAGCTGGCTCAGTGAGTACCACAGCAGCCAGTTGATGACCGGCCAGACCGGGCCACGCCAGTAGTTGCGCGGCTCGAACACCGGCTCGGCCGGGCTCGTGCTCGGCAGCAGGGGCCATCGCGACCGGGGGTCGCCGCAGAAGTCCCCGGAGTCGAGCAGGCGCATCTGGGTAGCGCGCCGGCCGACATCTGCGGTCCGCGCGAAAAGCGGCGCGAAACCCGCGAACGTCCGCAGCCGGATTTGCTCCCCGGCGCGGACGTCGTAGTCGAGGCAGAGGCCGGATTCAGCGTCGAAGCAGCGAGCCAGCCCCTCACGGCCGCGGTCCAGCCAGCGGGCCAGCTGCCCGCGGTCCTCGTCACTGGCCCTGGCCACGCCGGCCAGATCGAGGAGCGCGGTGTTCGCCGCGACGAGGACGGCACTGAAGAACACGTCCTTGATCAGGAACGGGTACTGGCGGTAGATCTGCGCGTCGTCGTACTGGTACTTCCTCAGCAGGCCGACCAGCCTGAGGTACCGGTCGTAGTCCCAGTCGGTGGGCCGCTCCGACGGATCTCCTACCTCACTGGTGTCCAGGCGGGTGTACGGGCCGTGCATGGCTTCGATGCGGACCAGGGCATTGTCCCAGCGCGGGGAGTTGTCCGTGGCTTCCCATGGATGGTAGATGGTGACCAGTCCCGACGCCTCGGGGTCGCGCTGCGTGGCGAGGTAGCGATGCCATTTGACCAGCCGCGGGTAAAGCGCCTGCAGGCGCGCGCGGATCTCCGGCCGCTGCGCTTCCGGCGTCAGCTGCCAGATCCGCAGCAGCGCCAGGGCATGCACCGGTGGCTGGCAGATCCCGGTCGTCCGTACCGGCGACGCTGGCGCCGCCGGTACGGACACGCAGTTCCACCATTCCGGCCCGGGAAAGTACGGCTCGCCCGGGCCCGCCCGGAACACGACGTGCGGCACCATGCCCGTCGACCACTGCGCCGCGAACAGCCCCTCCAGCTCCGCCATGGCCCGCCGGACATCCAGGTGCGCCCATCCGATCGCATTGAAAGCGCTGTCCCAGCTCCACTGGTGCGGGTACAGATGCGGTGATGCCTTGGTCCAGCTGCCCGCGTCGTTGCCACGGAGCACCGCGGCTGCCTGGTCGCGCAGCAGGGCCGGAGTCCAGGCGGTCACGCTCACGGCGAGTTTTCTCCTGACGTTCGGGCTGGTTACCAGAAGGCTAACGTCTCCGTGACGTGCCCCCGCGCGGCGGGTTCGTCCCGCCGACGGGCCCGCGTCGTGGACTTCGGGGTCGCCGTTCCCGCAGACCGCGGCTCAACCTGATCGCCAGCTGTAATCGCCAGCTGTCCCTGGGCTTCTGCGGTAGGCCTGGAACATGAATGCACGTGATCTGCTCGCCGCGCTGCTGGATCCCGGGACGTTCCGCTCGTGGGATGACGGACCGGACGACGTGCGGCCTGACGGCCCGGCCGGCTTGGGGCCTGCCGGCCCGGCCGGCTTGGGGGCCGCGACCGGCTACGGCGCCGACCTGGCCCGGGCGCGGGAGAAGACCGGGCTGGACGAGTCGGTCATCACCGGGACGGGCCTGATCGGCGGGCGCCGCGTGGCCGTGGCGGCAACTGAGTTCGCGTTCCTGGGCGGGTCGATCGGCGTGGCCGCCGGGGAGCGCCTGGCGCACGCGATCGAGCGCGCCACCGCGGAACGCCTCCCGATGATCTCCCTGCCCGCCTCGGGCGGCACCCGCATGCAGGAAGGCACGGTCGCCTTCCTGCAGATGGTGAAGATCACCGCGGCGGTCACCGCGCACAAGGCCGCGCACCTGCCGTACGTCGCCTATCTGCGGCACCCCACCACCGGCGGGGTGCTCGCCTCCTGGGCCTCCCTGGGGCATCTGACGATCGCCGAGCCCGGGGCGCTGATCGGCTTTCTCGGCCCGCGGGTCTATCAGGGCCTGTACGGCGCCCCGTTCCCGGAGGATGTTCAGACGGCCGAGAACCTGTACGCCCACGGGCTGGTCGACGCCGTCGTCGCGCCGGGCGATCTCGCCGCGTTCCTGGACCGCGTGCTCACCGCGCTCACCCCCGCGCCGCACGCGGCCCCCGCGCCGCACGCGGCCCCCGCGCCGCACGCGGCCCCCGCGCCGCACGCGCCGAGCCCCGCTCCGGGCCGGGGCACCCCGGCTCAGGAGTCAGCTGGCGTGACCGGCGGGGCGGCGTGGGAATCGGTCCTGTGCACCCGGTCCGCCAGCCGGCCCGGCGCCGCCGACCTGATCCGGGAGGCCGCCACCGACGCTGTGCTGCTGCAAACGGGGCCACCCCAAGCAGGGCCCCCGCAAACAGCGCCGCCCCAGACAGGGCCGCTACGGCAGGCCGGGATGATCCTCGCCCTGGCGCGCGTCGGCGGCTACCCGTGCGTGGTCGTCGGCCAGGACCGCCGGCAGCCGCCGCCCGGTCCCGCCGGGCTGCGGCTGGCCCGGCGCGGTATCCGGCTGGCCGCCGGACTGCGGCTGCCGCTGATCACCGTGATCGACACGCCGGGTGCCGAACTGTCCCCGCAGGCGGAGGAGGACGGCCTGGCCCGCGAGATCGCCTGCTGCCTGGCCGACCTGCTCACGCACCGGGGGCCCACCGTCTCGGTGCTGCTCGGCCAGGGAGCCGGCGGCGCAGCGCTGGCCCTGCTGCCCGCGGACCGCACCCTGGCCGCCGAGCACGCCTGGCTGGCCCCACTGGCCCCGGAAGGGGCCAGTGCCATCGTCTACCGCGACAGCGACCACGCCGCGGAACTCGCCGCCCGGCAGGGCATCCGCGCCACCGACCTCGCCACCCTCGGCATCGTCGACGGCGTGATCCCCGAGCCGCCCGCGCCCGGCTCTGACCCCGGCCCCGGCCTTAGCCCCGGCTCTGGCCTCGCGGACGCGCTGCACCGCGCCCTGGCCGACGTGACGGCGCAGGACGAGGACGCACGGCTGGCCGCCCGCGCCGAGCGCTACCGGCACCTGGGCGTGCCCCCGTAGGCCCGCGCGGAGCCCGGTCCGGGCGGAGCAGGCCAGTTAGGCGGTGCAGGCCGGTTAGGCGGAACTGGCCGGTTAGCGGCTTGATATCCCCGTCGGGCCTGGACCAGGATGGATCGAACATATTCGCACGGAAGACGCGCAGGACGGACCAGGTCGGCTCGCCTGCGCCTACTCATGGCGAGGTGCACATGCGTCGCTGGGCCGGGATCTCGGTTGCTGCCGCGTCCGCGCTGACCGCTGTCCTGCTGGCCGTTCCGGCTCAGTTCGGCGCCGCGTCGGCCCAGGCTCCGGCGCACGCGGCAGCCCCGGCCCCGGCGGGCCAGGCCGCGGCGGGCCAGGC
>Ga0182014_10001551_pt1 | contig 30486 bp, 28 predicted proteins | sample 612S2DmetaG_FD_120489 | JGI IMG/M metagenome (GOLD analysis project Ga0182014, IMG submission 120489) | Permafrost microbial communities from Stordalen Mire, Sweden - 612S2D metaG | ecosystem: Environmental > Terrestrial > Soil > Wetlands > Permafrost | place: Sweden: Stordalen | collected... | reverse complement strand
GCAGCGCCGCATAGCAGCCGATGAGGCCGATGATCGTCCACATCACCTGTTTGCCGAAAATCACCCACGCCGACCCGTCTGCGCCGTAGGAGCGCACGCCGGAAGCCGACAGCACCATGATCAGGCCGAGCGTCGTCAGCAACCCGGCAACGGCGACGATGAGATGAAACGACGTCATCGGCCGGCCCAGCCAAGCGGCGAACCGGGCTTTCACAGCCTCGGGCGCTGTCCGAACCTCCCGCGCCTCAGCCTCTGCGGGCGTCTCGAGCGGTTCGTTTCGTCCCTTGGCCCGGCGCAGCAGCCGGGTCAGTACGTTAACCACATCCGCCTACCGGAGCGCGGCATGTACGGCGGCAGCGAATGCGTCGCCACGGTCGGCATAACCTGTGAACTGGTCGAACGACGCCCCCGCCGGAGCCAACAGCACCGTATCGCCGGGCTTTGCCAGGTCACGAGCTGCGGCAACGGCCGCCGTCATCACGCGAATGCCGAGACTCTTCCCCCCATCACCAACTTCTGTCACTCTAGTCCCAGAAACCACAGCAGTCGCATGCATATCAATATCCTCGCCTGTCACAACGTGGACGACGGGGACATCGGGCGCGTGTCGTGATAACGCTCTGGCAACCTCTTGGCGATCTCGACCGATCAGCACCGCGCCCACCAGCCTGGACGCGATTCTGGCGACCTCCGCGTCCACGGATGCGCCCTTGAGTAGCCCACCGGCCACCCAAACCACCCGCGGATAGGCCAGCACCGATGCCTCGGCGGCGTGCGCGTTGGTGGCCTTGGAGTCGTCGACGTACCTGATCCCGTCGGCCACCGCCACTACTTCCGACCGATGCCGACCCACCTGGAAGGTAGCGACGGCGTCCGCGATGGCAGCGGCGGGCACGTCGATGCTGCGGGCCAGCGCGGCCGCGGCCAGCGCATCGAGCACTCCGACCGGGCCCGGCACCGGTATCGAGGTGGCCGGCAATAACGCCAGGTCGTCGGCAAAAGCGCGGTCGACCAGCTGCCCGTCGCGCACGCCGAGTTCGCCCGCAGCCGGTTCGCCGAGCCGGAAGCCGACCCGCACGGGCGCAGTCGCGGTGTCCAGGAGCGCGGCCGCGCGGGTGTCGTCCAGTCCCACCACCGCCACCCGGCCGTTGAGCGCGCGGGCCTTCGCCGCGGTGTACTCGGCCATCGTGGAATGCCAATCCAAATGATCCTCGGCGATGTTGAGCACCACGCCCGCCTCGGGCCGCAGCGACGGCGCCCAATACAGCTGGAAACTGGACAACTCGACGGCGAGGATGTCTGAGGGCTCGACAGACTCGTTTAAGACATCCAGCACCGGGCTGCCGATGTTGCCGCACAACACACTTCGCCGGCCCCCAGCGATCAACATCGCGTGCAGCATCGACGTCGTCGTGGTCTTGCCGTTGGTGCCGGTCACAACCAACCAGCGGCGCGGTGGCCCATAGTGGCCCACCGCGTCCAGTCGCCAGGCCAACTCCACGTCGCCCCAGATGGGCACACCCGCCGCCGCCGCGGCGGCCAGCACGGGCGTGGTCGGGTGGAATCCGGGACTGGTGACCACCAGCGCATAACGGTTCTCGGCCAGTTGGCGCACCGCGGCCTGCGGATCCACGGTCGCGACGCCGCTTTCCGCATAAGGGCGCAGCATGTCCGGATCGTCGTCACACAGCGTTGCCACGGCGCCGAATCGGGTCAGCGCCGCCAGCACCGCCCTACCGGTGACCCGGGCACCGGCGACCAGCACGGGTGCGCCCGGCACCAGCGCGTCAAGCACGTCAGGCGCCGATCGTGGCTAGCCACTCACCGTAGAACAAGGCCACGCCCAGACCGCAGGTGATCGCGGTGAGCAGCCAGAAACGGATGATCACCGTGGTTTCGGCCCAGCCGAGCAACTCGAAATGGTGGTGGAACGGCGCCATCCGGAACACCCGGCGGCCAGTGGTGCGGAAAGCCAGGATCTGCAGCACCACCGAGCTGACTTCGGCGACGAAGAGCGCGCCCAGCACAACGGCGAGGATTTCGGTGCGACTGGTCACCGACAAGCCCGCGATAATGCCACCCAGCGCCAGCGACCCGGTGTCACCCATGAAGATCTTGGCCGGCGCGGCATTCCACCACAAAAAGCCGATGCACGCTCCAGCGGTCGCGGCCGCGATGAGAGCCAGGTCCAGCGGGTCACGGACGTTGTAGCAGCCCAGACCGGGCGAGGTGACGCACGCATTGCGGTACTGCCAGAAGGTGATCAACACGTAGGCACCGGTGACCATCGCCATGCTGCCCGCGGCCAACCCGTCCAGGCCGTCGGTGAAATTGACCGCGTTCGACCAAGCGCTGACGACGATCACACAGAACAGCACGAAAAGTGCCGGTGCCAGCGCGACGGTGGCGATCTCACGCACATAGGACAGGTCCGCGCTGGCCGGGGTCAGGTTGTTGGCATTGTGGAACTGCAACACCAGCACGCCGAACAGCACCGCGGCGCTGATCTGCCCGACTATCTTGGCCGTCTTATTCAATCCCAGATTGCGCGACCGGCGGATCTTGATCAGGTCATCGAGGAAGCCGACGCCTCCCAGCATGGTGGCCAGCCCGAGCACCAGCAGACCCGAGGCGGACATTCCCTCACCGTCGAACGCCAGCCCGGCCAGGTGGGTGCCCAGGTAGCCCGCCCAAATGCCGGCCAGGATCGCCACGCCGCCCATCGACGGGGTGCCGCGTTTCGTCTGGTGTGTGGGCGGCCCGTCCTCGCGGATCTGATGGCCGAATCCCTGCCTGGTGAACAGCCGGATCAGCGCCGGGGTCAACAGGATTGACACGGTCAGCGCGATGGCGACCGCGATGAGGATCTGTCTCATGGGCGAGCCCCGCCGGCTTCCGAGCCGGCTTCCGAAGTAAGGGCGTCCGCAACCGCGCCAAGCCCGACCGAGTTGGACGCCTTGACCAGGACCACATCGCCGGGTTGCAGTTCGGCCCGCAACAACGCCAGGGCCGCGGCTGGATCGGCGACGTTGACAGCTCCCCTATCGGAATCCGTATCACCTTCGGAGCCCCAGGCCCCTTCTAAGACCGCTCCGTGGTGCATGGCGCTCATCGACCTCCCATTTCCCACGACAACGAGTCGAGACACATCTAAGCGCACTGCCAGTCGGCCGATGCGATCGTGCTCGGTTATCGCGTCCGCGCCGAGCTCGGCCATCTCTCCCAGCACCGCCCAGCTGCGCCGGGGGCGCGCGCCCTGATCCCCCCCGCCGCGGGCGATCCAGGCCAGCGCCTGCAGGCCCGCCCGCATCGAATCGGGGTTGGCGTTGTAGGCGTCATCGATCACGGTGACCCCGTCGGTGCGGGTGGTCACCTGCATCCGGTGCCGCGACACCGGCCCGGTGCCGGCCAGTGCCGACGCCACCTGGTCGATGCCGGCTCCGCATTCCAGCGCGACCGCGCCGGCGCACAGCGCGTTGGTGACTTGATGGTCGCCGTACACGGCGAGCTGGACCTCCGCCTCTTGGTTGGCGGCATGCCCTTTCGCGTGCATGGTGAACCGCGGCCTGGCCAATTCGTCCAGCGACACCGGTCCGGCCCAGACATCCGGGGCGGTGCTGGGGGCGCGACTGACCCGAACCACCCGCGCGGCGGTCACCTCGGCCATGGCCGCCACCACCGGGTCATCGGCGTTGAGTATGACCACCCCGGATTGCGGAATGGCTTGTGGCAGTTCGGCTTTTGTGCGCGCGATGGCCTCGCGTGAGCCGAACTCGCCCAGATGCGCGGTGCCGACATTGAGGACCACCCCGATCGCCGGCTGGGCGATGTCCGCCAGTGCGGCGATATTGCCGGGGTGGCGGGCCGACATCTCCAGAATCAGGTAATTGGTGCTGCGGGTGGCCCGCAACACCGTCCACGGGTGACCCAGCTCGTTGTTGAAGGATCCGGGCGGGGCCACCACCTCGCCCAACGGTTGCAGCACGGCGGCCACCAGGTCTTTGGTGGAGGTTTTGCCCGACGAGCCGGTGATCCCGACGATGGTCAGCCCGCCCGCCACCAGTTCGGCGGCCACCGCCCTGGCCAGCTTGGCGAGCGCGGCCAGCACCGCCGCGCCCGATCCGTCGGCATCGTGCTCGAGCACTCCTGTCCGGATATCCGATGCGGACGGCGTGGCCCGAGTTACCAAGATGGCGGGCACGCCGACCGGTCGCGCCGCCAGCACGGCGACGGCGCCGGCCGCCACCGCAGACGGCGCGTGGTCGTGCCCATCGGAGCGGGCGCCGGGCAATGCCAGGAACAGGCCACCGGGTCCGATGGCCCTCGAGTCGAATTCCACGGTCCCGGTGACGCGGCGCTGCGCGGCGTCCGCCGGCGAGATGTCGGCCAGGGAACCGCCGACGATCTCGGCGATCTGGGCGATCGTCAGGTCGATCATCCGGACGCCCCGAGTGCCTCCAAGGCCAGCGCCAGCTCGACGCGGTCGTCGAACGGGCGGACCTCGGCGCCCGCCCGCTGACCGGTCTCATGACCCTTGCCGGCCACCAGCACCACGTCACCCGCCGCGGCCCAGTCCACCGCGTGCCTGATCGCGGCCCGCCTGTCACCGATCTCGACCACCTGCGCGGCACCGCCGCGTTCGGCCGCCCCGGCCAGAATCTCACGCCGGATTGCCGCGGGATCCTCACTGCGGGGGTTGTCATCGGTGACGACGACCAGATCGGCCAGCTCAGCGGCGACTCCGCCCATCGGCCCGCGCTTGCCCGGGTCGCGGTCGCCACCGGCGCCGAACACCACCGCCAGCCGGCGGCCCGGCCGCAGCAGGGTGGTCAGCACCGCTCGCAATGCGCCCGGCTTGTGCGCGTAGTCGACCAGCGCGAGAAAATCCTGGCCGCGGTCGATCTCTTCCAGTCGCCCGGGAACGTTGGTCTGCAAAAGCCCCTGCGCGGCTTGCCCGGGTGAGACCCCGACCGCTTCGAGAATCGCCAGCGCGACAAGACAATTAGCGACGTTGTACTGGCCCGGTAACCGGATGCCGATCCGGTGCTGCACCCCGCTGGGGCCAATGACAGTGAACTCCTGTCCCCCGGCGCCCATCGGCACCACATCAACCGCACGCCAGTCGGCGCGTCGGCCTTCGGCACTGACGGTGATCGCTGCACCGGCCCGGGTGGCCATGGCGCGCCCGGCGTCGTCGTCGACGCAGACCACGGCGCGGCGGGCGCGCAGCGGCGATTCCGGGTCGAATAGCAACGCCTTGGCGTCGAAGTAATCGGCCATCGTCGGGTGGAAGTCGAGGTGGTCGCGGGACAGGTTGGTGAAACCACCCACCGCGAACTGGGTGCCGTCCACTCGGCCCAGTGTCAGCGCGTGGCTGGACACCTCCATGACCACGGTGTCGACTCCGCGTTCGGCCATCGCCGCGAGCAGAGCCTGTAGAGCCGGAGCCTCCGGAGTGGTCAGCGCGCTGGGGAGGTCGGCGCCGTCGATGCGGATGCCGATGGTGCCGATCAGCCCGGCCACTCGCCCGGCGGCGCGTAGACCGGCCTCGACCAGATACGTCGTAGTGGTCTTACCTGACGTTCCGGTGATGCCGATGACGCTCAGCCGCTCGGACGGACGCCCGTACACCGTCGCCGCCAGGCCGCCGAGCACGCTGCGGGGGGCCGGGTGCACCAAAATCGGCGGCGCGCCGGTCACATGGCCCATCAGCAGGCCCATCTCCAAGACCCCGTCCGCGTCGGTGAGCACCGCGACGGCACCGCGCTCGATCGCCTCGCCGGCATAGCGCGCCCCATGCGTCGCAGCGCCGGGCAGCGCCGCGAACAGGTCGCCGGGTAAAACGTCCTGGGCACGAAGTGTCACGCCGGTGATCGGTAAGTCGGGGATGGTGACATTTCGGTGTGGTCCGCCTGCCAGCACCGCGCCGACCTCAGCCGCCAGCACGGGCAGCCGCACGCCCGCAACAGCGCGGGGACGCAGCGCTGTGGGCACCGACATCACCTCCCGTTCGACGCTGTGTGATCCCCATGACCAGCGATGACACCCTACCTAGCCACGCACGGATGTGACGGGACCGACAGACACGGGTCGCTCAACCTGCGGACATTGCCCAGGCCGGCGCGCTAGTATTCGTTGGGGCCATTCAAGCCCCGGGGCCTTCGGCTTAAGAAACAGGAACGAAGGTGCAATGTCGAAGCTATTGACTGATCCAGAGATCCTCCACGAGCTGGAGCCGATCGCTGAAGCCAATCTCAACCGACATTTATCGGTGGCGGTCGAGTGGCATCCACATGATTATGTGCCGTGGGATCTCGGTCGCAATTTCGCGGACATGGGTGGCGTGGATTGGGCACCGGAGCAATCCCGGCTAAGTGAGGTCGCGAAGGCGGCCATGATCACGAATCTCCTCACCGAGGACAACTTGCCGTCATATCACCGCCAGGCGGCTGCCCATTTCTCCCTTGACGGCGTCTGGGGCACGTGGGTGGGCCGATGGACGGCCGAGGAAAACAGACATGGGATCGCGATCCGTGACTATCTCGTCCTCACCCGCGGCGTAGACCCGGTAGCGCTGGAGCGGGCGCGCATGGAGCATATGACCAGGGGGTTCGGACCCACCGCCGAGGAAGAGGAGCGGCACAAAACCGACTTTCTCCTGTCGGTCGCTTACGTCACGTTCCAAGAACTTGCCACCCGTATCAGCCACCGCAATACCGGCAAGGTGTGCAACGACCCGATCGCAGACCGGATGCTGCAGCGCATCGCCGCCGACGAGAATCTGCATATGATTTTCTACCGGAACATGTGCGGCGCGGCGCTTGATCTGTCGCCCGATCAGGCCATCGAGGCCATTGCCGATGTCGTAGAGAACTTCCGGATGCCGGGACAGGGCATGCCCGATTTCCGCCGCAACGGCGTGCTGATGGCCAAGCACGGCATCTACGACCCGCGCCAGCATCTCGATGAGGTCGTGACACCGAACCTCCGCTTGTGGCGGATCTTCGAACGTGACGACTTCACGGCCCGTGGCGAACAGCGTCGTGAGAAGCTTGCGGCCTTCCTGGAAGACCTTCAGCGCCAAGTCATCAAGTTCGAGGAACAACGCGACCGCATCTTCGCCCGCCAGGCACGCAAGTTGGAAGTCCAAGCGGTTTAACGGTCTATTTGCTCAGGTGCCCTGCAGGGTCAGCAGCGGCCCCGGATCCGGTGACAGCGGCACGTTCTCCCGCTGCATCAGCCAGCCGGCGATGTTGTGGAACAGCGGGGCCGCCGAGTGTCCGGCCGAGCCGTCCGCGTTGCGCTCCGGGTTGTCCATCATCAGGCCGATCACGTAGCGCGGATCGTCGACGGTGGCCATCCCGGCGAAGGTGATCCAGTAGACGTTGTCGAAGTAGCAGCCGCATGCGGGGTTGATTTGCTGGGCGGTCCCGGTCTTGCCGGCCATCTGATATCCCGGCACCGCGGCCGCCGGGCCCGTGCCCTGCTGGTAGCCCATCGGGTCGTGTTGCACGACAGCCCGCAACATCTGCCGTACGGTCTGGGCGGTCTGCGCTGAAACCACCCGAATACCTTCTGGACGCGGTTCTTCGGTCCTGCTGCCATCCGGTCCGATGGTGGCCTTGATAATCCGCGGCGGCATCCGCAGTCCGTCGTTTGCGATCGCCTGGTACATCCCCGTCATCTGCAGCAAGGTCATCGAAAGACCTTGGCCAATAGGCAGGTTCGAGAAGGTGCTGCCAGACCATTGATCGACCGGCGGCACCAGCCCGGCGCTCTCACCGGGGAGCCCGACGTTGGCGCGTTGGCCCAGCCCGAACTTACGGACCATGTCGTAAAAACGCTCTGGGCCGACGCGCTGCGCCAGCATCAGCGTGCCGACGTTGGATGACTTTCCGAACACGCCGGTAGTGGTGTAGGGCATCACGCCGTGGTCCCAGGCGTCATGGATGGTGACACCGCCCATCTGGATGGCGCCCGGTACCTGCAACACCTCGTCGGGGTTGCTGAGCCCGTATTCGATGACCGAGGACGCGGTGATTACCTTGTTCACCGATCCCGGCTCGAAAGGCGAGGACACCACCAGGTTGCCCAGCTGCTTGTCGCCCTGACGTCCGATGTCTTGAGAGGGGTCGAAGGTGTTGTCATTGGCCATGGCCAGCACCTCGCCGGTCTTGGCGTCGAGGACCACGGCCGAGACATCATGAGCCCCGGATAGGTTCTTTGCCTGCTGTACCTGCTGCTGCACGTAGAACTGGATGTCGTCGTCGATGGTGAGCTGAACGGTCGAGCCGTTTACTGCCGGGTGCCGGTTGCGGTAACTGCACGGAATGACCACGCCGTCGGACCCTCGGTCGTAGGTGACCGCCCCGTCGGTGCCCGATAGCACCGAGTCCAGCGACTCTTCCAGGCCCAGCAGCCCGTGTCCGTCCCAGTCGATGCCGCCGACGACGTTGGCCGCCAGCGATCCGCCCGGATATTGGCGCAGGTCTTGGCGCTCGGAGCCGACTTCGGGATACTTTTCGGAGATCACGCCCGCAATGGCCGGGTCAACCGCGCGCGCCAGATAGGCGAAATTGTCGTCGCTTTGCAGCTTCTTCAACACGGTCTGGTAGTCCGGTTTGTTGTTCAGCTTTCCTGCAACCTCTTTGGCGATATCCCGCAGTCGTTGCTGCGGATCAGGAGCGGCCGAGTTCTTCTTTTTGGCCTCCTCCAACTGCTGGCGGATCCGTTTTGGCTGAAACGTCAGCGCGCGTGATTCTGTGGTGAATGCGAGTTGCTGATTGTTGCGGTCCACGACGCTGCCGCGGACCGCTTTTTCGAGGTCGGTCACCTTGAGCTGTCCGGCCGCCTGCGCGCGCAGGGTCGCGGCATCAGATATCTGCAGAACGAACAACTGCGCCGCTGCCACCAGCAGCACCAGGAAAATGACCGCGTTGCCGGCTCGGTGCCGGAAGGCAAATGACGCGCCGCGCGTCCCCACCTCCACGATCTTGCGGGTGCGCCGGTCCCGTGCCGAGTGGCCGACGGCGTCGGCCCGAAAGGCGTCTGCCCGGACGGCCTTGGCCTGCTGAGGTTTCTGAGTTTTCCGAGGAGCACGCGACGGCCGGACCGAGGTCGACCGGCCAGTGCGCCCGGGGGTAGTGCGGCTCATCGGGGAGCACCCGCCACAGGTTGCGGGGGCACCGGTTGCGGGAGCACCGGTTGCGGCACTGCAGCCAGCAGCGGAGCCCCCACCACCGGAACTGGCACTTCGGCGGGTAGTGGCGCGGGTACCTGGCCCGGCAACGGAACGGGCAATCCGCTGATCGGAATAGGCACCTCGGCGGGTACCGGGGCGGTCACCGGGGCGGCCGGAGCAGGCAGCCCCGGCATCTGCATCGTTCCCGGGACCTGCCCGACGAGCTGACCGCCGGGCATAGCCGGCAGCTGGGGAACGGTCTGTGGCAGGTGCTGGCCGCCCACCGTCGCCGAGCCGTCCGGAGCCCGAAGCAACGCCTCCGGTCCAGAGCTGGCGGGCGCTGGCGGGCCGCCGGGGGCTGGTTGCAGTCGAACCGGGACTTCCGGCGGGAGCACCGCCCCTTTCGGGGGCGCCGGCGGGCCGTCTTCAGGCAGTTTGGCGTTCAGCGGCGGCGGCTGGACGCCGTCGGCCGGCTTGGGCGTGCCGACGACCACCCAACTGCCGGTCGGGTCTTGGACCAGGTGAGCGGTATCCCTGGTCGGGATCATCCCCTGCTTGCGGGCGGCTTCAGCCAGGGCGGGGGCGGCTTCCGCGTCGCGCACATCACGTTCCAGCGCCTCCTTCTGCTGCTGCAGGATCCGGTTCTTGTGGCGGGCGTGGCTGAGTTGGTACGAACGCTCGGCGGAGGCAGTGGATAACCACAGCGTGAGGCCCAGACCGAGCGCGAGCGAACCGATGATCAGGACGACAAACGGGACCTTGCTCGCCAGCGTCCGGGGCCGCAGGTCGACCAGCGCCAGCCGAGCGGCCAGACGCTCGGTGAGCCGAGGACGGATGGCCCTGGGCGCCTTGGCTTTCCGTGCTTTCGAGCGCGCCTTTGCCTGGCTCCGACTGGCCGGCCGGGCTGAGCGTTGCACCGGCCGGGCGCTGGTCTGCGGGCCCGACTTGGGCGCGCGGGCCTCCCGGGCCGGCGCCGAGGTGTTTCCCGGCCGGGTGCGGCGGGCCGAACCCGACTCGGAGGTTGTGCGCCGACTCTTGACAGAACCGTCGCGGCGTTTCGGCGCCTCGCGTTTCGCCTTCATCAGTCGCCCTTTCCAGTCGGCTTCTCGGTCTGCACTCGTTGCAGGGCTCGCAATCGCACCGCGGTGCTGCGCGGATTACGTTCGATCTCGGCTTCGTCTGCGCGCTCAGCACCGCGCGTCAACGACCGGAATCGCGGCTCGTGGCCGGGAAGCTCCATCGGGAGACCTTCGGGCGTGCGGGAGGCGACCGCCTCGGCGAACGCGCGTTTGACGATCCGGTCCTCCAGCGACTGGTAGGCCAGCACCACGACGCTGCCGCCGACGCCGAGCGCGCCCAACGCTGCGGGGATGGCGCCGCGCAGCGAGGTCAGTTCGTCGTTGACCGCGATCCGCAGCGCTTGGAACGTGCGTTTTGCCGGGTGCCCACCGGTGCGCCGGGCCGGAGCCGGAATCGCCTGGTACAGCAGCGCGACGAGCTCGGCGGTCGAAGTGAACGGGGTGCGGGCCCGCTGCCGGACGATGTGCGCGGCGATGCGCCGAGCGAAACGCTCTTCGCCGTACCGGTGCAAGATGTCGGCCAATGCGGCTGCGTCGTATGTGTTGAGGATCTCAGCCGCGGTCAGGGCTGACGTCGGGTCCATCCGCATGTCCAGCGGCGCGTCCTGGGCGTAGGCGAAGCCCCGTTCGGCGCGATCGAGTTGCATGGCCGACACGCCGAGTACGAACAGAACGCCGTCCACCGATTCGTCTGCGGCGTAGCCGCACTCGGCCAGCGCTTCAGCGAGACCGTCATACCGGCTGTGCACCAGCGTGATTCGGTCGGAGAATCGCGCGAGCCGAGTCCGGGCGATGTCCAGGGCGCTGGGGTCGCGGTCGAGCCCGATCAGCCGCAGTCCCGGGAACTCGGTCAGGAACCGCTCGGCGTGCCCGCCCGCGCCGGTGGTGGCGTCGACCAGGACCGCGTTGGATCCGTCGGAGTGGTAGTGAGTCAGCGCGGGGGTAAGCAGATCGACACAACGTTGCAGAAGGACGGGCACGTGGCCGAAATCAGCTTGGCCGAAAGGGTTTGGACCGTCAGCCATCGCGACACCTCCCCGGGTCCGGCAGCAGGCCGTCGCCCCTGTAAACCCCTCGGCCCGGAGGGCCGTCGCCCCTGTAAACCCCTCGGCCCGGAGGGCCGTCGCCCCTGTAAACCCCTCGGCCCGGAGGGCCGTCGCCCCTGCAAAGAGGTCCCTGTCCGAAGTTACGAACCTGGCGTCGGGGAAGTACGCCAGGGTCGGTTCGGGCAGAGGCCACGATGCACGGGCACGCGCCTCAGATAATGTCGCCGAGTGCTTCATCGCTGGCCGCGGAGAAGTTCTCTTCATGAGCTTGCTGGTAGTCCTGCCAGGCCTGCGCATCCCAGATTTCGAGGTTGCGGACCGCTCCGATGACCACGCAGTCCTTGGAGAGGTTGGCGTAGCGGCGGTGATCGGCCGACAACGTGATGCGGCCCTGCGCGTCGGCATGCTGCTCGTCTGTTCCGGCGGCGAGGTTGCGCAGGAACGCTCTGGCTTCCGGGTTGCTTCGCGACGTCTGGCTTGCCTTGAGCGCCAGCTCCTCGAATTCCGCTCGCGGGAAGACGGCGAGGCTGTGATCTTGGCTCTTGGTGACCATCAACCCCCCTGCCAGCGCATCGCGGAACTTGGCGGGCAATGTGAGTCGCCCCTTGTCGTCGAGTTTGGGTGTGTAGGTGCCGAGAAACACCAGCTCACCTCCCGCTCAACCTCACCCAGAACACTTCGGCCACCATACCCCACAACCCCCCACTTTTCCCCAACAATTGGGTCTCATGGCGTGGTTTTGCGGCTTATCTGCCACTCCACACCGCACGAGGGTCGTCAACGGTGACCCTGCGGCTCATTCGCGGCGCCAAGAAACCGCATTTCAGGAGGCAAAACCGAATGAGTGGGGCCAAGTGGGGCGGCGAGGTGGGGGCCAGTGGGGCTCAGCTTGAGCTCTATTTGGCCTCGAATTGGGCTCGAAGGGCTCGAGCCTGCGCAGATGGCGCCGAAGCCGCGCTCAGGGCGCGGGAAAACGGATTCGCGCCCTCACCCCGCAGGCTCGGGCGATTTACCCGGGCGCTACTCGTCGAAGCGGCGGCGGAACCGATCTTCCATGCGGCTGGTGAATGAGCCGCCACCGCCCTTTGTGCGACGCTGGCGAGCCGGCCCGGGCGCGGATCCCGGCTGGTCCGTCCGGTTCGACAACCGGGGACCGGTGATGGCGAACACCACACCGCCGAACATCACGATGAAGCCGAAGACACTGAGAATCGGGAAACTACCGATCATCGTGGCCCGGAAAGCCACACCTGAGACCAGCATCCCCAGGCCGATGACGAACAGCGCCGCGCCCTGCAGGCGCCGCCGCGCGGTCGGAGCGCGCAACCCCCCGCCGCGGACACTCGACGCGAATTTCGGGTCTTCGGCGTAGAGAGCGCTCTCGATCTGATCGAGCATCCGCTGCTCATGATCGGAGAGTGGCATTCGTCCCTCCTTGCCGACAGGTTGACACGTACCTATCGATAGCACGCGGATGCCCTTCGTGGGGGCAACTAACTCTAATGATACGAGCTCATTCTGCGCCGTACCACTGGTTCGAGGGCGATTCTATCTTTGTTGCGCCCCGGCGACGAGGCGGATCGCAACGGCGGTGCGCGGCAACCGGCTTGCCGAACCGTCCCGGGTCGTCAGCTTGTAGCCGCGGCCGCTCGTCGATCGGGAAGGCCGGGTCCGATAATGGCGGTGGAGGCAAGGGCCTTTGGTCACCGGATGAGGAGGACACCGCGAGTTGGCGATATTCCTCATCGATCTGCCACCCAACGATATGGAGCGCCGCCTCGGTGACGCCCTGGGGGTGTATGTCGACGCCATGCGGTACCCGCGCGGCACCGAGAATCAGCGCGCGGCGATGTGGCTCGAGCACATCCGCCGACGCGGCTGGCAGGCGGTGGCCGCCGTCGAAGTGGCTGCCACCCAGGTAGCCCGGGAAGCTGACACGGCAGAACTCCGCAACGCGCCCTTGCTGGGCGTGGCCTACGGCTACCCGGGGGCACCCGGTCAATGGTGGCAGCAGCAGGTTGTCCTTGGCCTGCAACGCGGCGGCTCGCCACCCCAGGCGATCGCGCAGCTGATGAACAGCTATTTCGAGTTGACCGAACTGCACATTCATCCCCGCGCGCAGGGCCGCGGCATTGGTGAAGCACTGGCCCGCCGATTGCTGGCCGGTCGCAGCGAGGAGAACGTCCTGCTCTCCACCCCCGAAACACATGGGGAACCGAACCGCGCCTGGCGGCTGTACCGGCGGCTGGGCTTTAACGACGTCATCCGCCGGTACCACTTCGCCGGTGACCCACGAGAGTTCGCCATCCTGGGGCGCGCGCTGCCTTTATAGGGACATGTAACCGCCGAATGTGGATCTGGCACGATGACCTGGTGCGCGTCAGCTCTCCCCCGCTCCCAGCCCGAGGATTCACTGCTCGGCGGCGCCGCGTGCTGGCCATCGCGATGCTGCTTCTGATCGTGCCCCTGGCTACCGGATGCCTGCGAGTAAGGGCGTCGCTCACCATCTCGCCCGATGACCTGGTGTCCGGGGAGATCATCGCTGCAGCAAAGCCCAAAACCCCCAAGGACACTGGGCCCCAGCTTGACAGCAACTTGCCGTTCAGCCAGAAAGTGGCGGTTTCGAGCTACGACAGCGACGGCTATGTGGGGTCGCAGGCGGTCTTCTCTGATCTGACTTTCGCCGAGCTGCCGCAGCTGGCCAACATGAATTCCAACGCAGCTGGCGTAAATCTGTCACTGCGCCGCAGCGGCAACGTAGTTGTTCTGGAAGGCCGGGCGGACCTGACCTCGGTGACCGATCCGGATGCCGACGTGCAGTTGACCATCACCTTCCCCGGGGTGGTGACGTCCACCAACGGTGACCGCGTCGATTCCAACGCAGCGTCGTGGAAGCTCAAGCCCGGTGTGGTGAGCACGATGACCGCGCAAGCCCGTTACACCGACCCAAATACCCGTTCCTTCACCGGGGCGGGCATCTGGCTGGGCGTCGCCGCGTTGGCGGCCGCGGGCGTGGTGGGAGTGCTGGCCTGGCTCAGCCGTGACCGCTCCGAGCGCCTTACCGCGGAACGAGACCAGACGCTGAGCTAATACGGCGAGACCTGCGCCGGCGACCAGTAGGCAAGCATCTCCGCAAAGGTCGCGAACGCGGGCCCGGAAACGCCGTACGTCGCCTCTAGATGGATGCTCACCGGAAAGCCGATGTCGGCGACCCCGTCCACCACACGCTTGTACAGGTCAACCAAGAGCCGGCGCTTCTGATCGGGTTCGCTGGCAGCCAATCGCTTCACGAACGCCTGCTCTTCAGCCACCGCCGCGTTTCCCGGGTCCTGAATCAGCCAGTTGATCAGTCCGATGCGACTCTCCATCTCGGGCACGAATCCGAACGACAGCAGGATTTCCGGCCGGTGATCGGTGTTCTTGGCGAAGTCCGCAAGAAAACCGACGATTGCGTCGGAGTACAACAGCTGGGTCATGCCATAGGTCGCGCCCTGATTGCACTTGAAATTGAGCCGGCCCTGCTCGCCGTCGCGCGTCGGGATCAGGATCACACCGCGGTTGGCCAGCAGTTGGCGATAAATCGACAGGGCATCGGTCGGCGCGACGCCGGAGCCCTCGCCGTCATTCATGGTGCGCGGTACGCCGACGAACACGACGCCTTCCATCCCGGCGGTCGTCAGCTCCGTGAGCCGCTGGCGCAGAGCCGGTTCGTCCATGAACGCGGTGACCTGCGTACACAACCCTTTAACTCCCGGCAACTCGGCCCTGATGATCGACCAGAAGTCCAGGACGTCGAGCTTCGGTTCCATCGGAATGGGACGGTCGTCGTCCTCCGCGATCATCCCTGGAATCATCACGTGCCGAACCTGGCCGTCCAGACCAGATTGCGCCGAGTACTGGACCACCTTGCGCGCATCCTGCAGTGCCCGCTCGCTACCGTCGTCCATATTCGGTGGCACCAATTCGAGCGCGATGGTGTTCAGGGTCACGCGAGTCCTCTTCGTTAGCGGCCGGCCGACCGACGCAGTGCACTCTTCGGTCTCGAAGCAAGCATAGGAGCGAGGCGAATACACTTGTCGGGCCAGGGACAGGCCAAGGGAGAAAGGGGCGCCGCGCTGAGCGTCGAAGCAGCGGCAACCATCGAGTTGACCGGCGCCATCACCGACCAACTTCGGCGGTATCTGCACGACCGCCGCGAGCGGGCGGCCTACATCGGTAACGACTTCGACGTGCTGATCGCCGCGTTGCAGGAATTTGTGCTCAGCGGTGGCAAGCGGCTACGGCCGGCCTTCGCATATTGGGGCTGGCGCGCGGTGGCTGTAGCGGAACCCGATCCTGATGTGCTGCTTTTGTTTTCCGCACTGGAATTGCTGCATGCCTGCGCGCTGGTGCATGACGATGTGATCGATTGCTCTGCCACCCGCCGCGGCCGGCCGACGGCTCATATCCAGTTCGCGGCGCTGCACCGCGATCGCAGCTGGGGCGGTTCGCCCGACGATTTCGGGACGTCGGCGGCCATCCTGCTGGGCGACTTGGCGCTGTCCTGGGCTGACGACATCGTTTTCGCGGCCGACCTGTCCCGCGACGCCCGGCGGCGGGTTCAGCCGGTGTGGGCCGATATCCGCACCGAGGTGATGGCCGGGCAATACCTCGACATCGTCGCCGAGGCCAGCGCGGCGGAGTCGATTGCTTCGGCGATGAACGTCGACATCTTCAAGACCGCCTGCTACACCGTCACGCGACCGCTTCAGCTGGGGGCGGCCGCCGCCGCTGACCGACCCGACGTCCAAGCCGCATTCGGTCAGTTCGGCACCGACCTTGGCGTGGCCTTCCAGCTACGTGACGACGTGCTTGGCGTGTTCGGCGACCCCGAGGTGACGGGCAAGCCGTCCGGTGACGATCTGCGATCCGGTAAACGCACCGTGCTGCTGGCCGAGGCGGTCGAATTGGCGGACAAGTCCGATCCCTCGGCGGCCAACCTGCTGCGCACCTCGATCGGCACTGCGCTGACCGACGCGCAGGTGGTCGAACTGCGCGGCGTCATTGAGGCGGTGGGCGCGCTGTCCGCGGCGGAGCGTCGGATTGACACCCTGAGCCGGCGGGCGCTGGACACGCTGGCGGCCGCGCCTATCGACGCGGCGGCCAAGGTGGGACTTTCCGAACTGGCCAATGTCGCTACGAACCGGTCGGCGTGAACTCATGACAAACCCTGTTATCTCCCAATACTTTTCACGAATGATCGCGTTCGCTGCCGGGCCAGAGTCCGGGCCGGCCAAACTGGGTTTTCTAGGCTCGGTGCTGATCACCACGGGCGGGTTGGGGGCCGGCAGCACCCGCCAGCACGACCCGCTGTTGGAGTCGATTCACATGTCCTGGCTGCGGTTCGGCCACGGGCTGGTGCTGGCGTCGATCCTGTTATGGATCGGCGTCGGTCTGATGCTGATCGCATGGCTGGGCCTGGGCAGACGTCTCCTGACCGGCGATGTCAGCGAGTTCGTGATGAGGGCCACCACCGCATTCTGGTTGGCCCCGTTACTGCTGTCGGTGCCCATCTTCAGCCGGGACACCTATTCCTACCTCGCCCAGGGCGCACTTCTGCGCGACGGCCTGGACCCCTATGCGGTTGGCCCGGTGGGCAATCCAAATTCATTGTTGGATGACGTAAGTCCCATCTGGACCATCACCACGGCGCCCTACGGTCCGGCGTTCATTCTGGTCGCGAAGTTCGTCACGATGATCGTCGGCAACAACGTGGTGGCCGGGACGATGCTGCTGCGGTTGTGCATGCTGCCCGGACTCGCGTTACTGATCTGGGCCGCTCCCCGACTGGCCCACCACGTGGGCACGAACGGCTCGATTGCTTTGTGGATCTGCGTTCTGAACCCCTTGGTGCTCATCCACCTGATGGGCGGGGTGCACAACGAGATGCTGATGGTGGGGTTGATGGCCGCCGGTATTGCGCTGACCTTCCAGGGCCGTCATGTCCTGGGCGTCGCGCTGATCGCGGTCGCGGTCGCGGTGAAGGCCACCGCCGCGATCGCGCTGCCCTTCATGGTCTGGGTGTGGATGCGTCATCTGCGCGACAAACGGGGCTACCGGCTCCCCCGAGCGTTCCTGGTCGCGACAGCGATATCGCTGCTGATCTTCGGCGCGGTCTTCGGGATCTTGACCCTGGTGGCCGGTGTCGGCCTAGGTTGGCTGGCCGCGCTGGCAGGATCGGTCAAGATCATCAACGCGCTGAGCCTGCCGACCCTCGCGGCGAACCTGATCCACGCCCTCGGCAGCGGATTCTTCCCGGTCAACTTCTACCCGGTGCTCCGAGTCACCCGCTACATCGGAATCGCGATCATTGCGGTGTCGCTGCCGCTGTTGTGGTGGCGGTTCCGGCGCGACGACCGGGCCGGATTGACCGGTATCGCCTGGTCGATGTTGATCGTGGTGCTGTTCGCTCCCGCCGCGCTGCCGTGGTACTACTCCTGGCTGCTGACGGTGGTTGCCCCGCTGACGCAGTCACGGCGGGCGATGGCGGTCATCGCCGGGTTCTCGACATGGGTCATGGTGATTTTCAAGCCCGATGGAGCGCACGGCATGTATTCGTGGCTGCATTTATCGCTGGCCACCGCATGCGGGCTCGTCGCCTGGTACAGCCTGTACCGGGTCCCGGCGGCGCGCGTCGAAGAGCCTTCTGAGGAAACGGAAACGCAAGCCGCGGCTTAATACGCCATGGCTTGTGCCCGGCGCACGACTTCTCGGGCCTGATGGGCGTGCAGCGCATCGACGGGACGCGCGTTGCTGATGGCATCGCGTTCGCCATCGCGGGTGATCGTCAACGACGGGTCGGGGGTGAACAACCAGCGCACAATCTCGGTCTCGTGATAGCCACCGTCGTGCAGGATCGTCAACAATCCCGCCAGGCTTTTGACTACCTCGCCGGAATTACTGAAGAAGACCTGCGGCACCACCACGCCACCGGCGCGCCGCACCGCGAGCAGGTGACCCTCCCGCAGCTGCTGCGCAACCTTGCTGACCGGAACACCGAGTAGCTCAGCGACCCGGGACAACTCATAGGTTGGCTCGTCGGGATCCAAGACGTCGTCGCCGGCCGGAATACTGCCCACCGCGCAAGTCTATGCCTTTTTTCTATGCCTTCGTGCCCGGCCGAGTCCGCACAATCGCGGCCGCCGCACCTACGATGGCCCGGTGGCCAGAGCTGGGACGGGGGACCCTTCGGATGACACGATGCACGGCACGCTGCTAGACGGCCGTTACCTCGTGCAGGCCAAGATCGCCAGCGGCGGTACGTCGACGGTCTACCGCGGCGTCGACGTCCGGCTCGACCGGCCCGTCGCACTGAAAGTGATGGATTCGCGGTACTCCGGCGACAACCAATTCCTGACCCGCTTCCAGCTCGAAGCCCGCACGGTCGCCCGGCTGAAGCACCCGGGTCTGGTCGCGGTCTACGACCAGGGCTTGGACGGCCGGCACCCGTTTTTGGTGATGGAGCTCATCGAGGGCGGCACCCTGCGAGAGCTGCTGGCCGAACGCGGTCCCATGCCGCCGCATGCCGTGGTGGCGGTGCTTCGCCCGGTGCTGGGCGGGCTGGCCGCCGCGCACCGGGCCGGGCTGGTGCATCGCGACGTCAAGCCGGAGAACGTGCTGATCTCGGACGACGGCGACGTGAAGATCGCCGATTTCGGGCTGGTGCGCGCGGTCGCCGCGGCTGGAATCACCTCAGCCAGCGTCATTCTGGGCACCGCCGCCTACCTGTCGCCCGAGCAGGTCCGCGACGGCACAGCGAGCCCGCACAGCGATGTCTACTCGACCGGAGTCCTCACCTATGAGCTGCTGACCGGGCGCGCACCGTTCACCGGCGACTCGGCGTTGTCGATCGCCTACCAACGGCTGGACAACGACGTGCCGCCGGCCAGCGCCGTGATCGGGGGGGTGCCCCCGCAGTTCGACCAATTCGTGGCACGCGCTACCGCCCGTGACCCCGCCGATCGATACGCCGACGCGATCGAAATGGCCGCGGACATGGACGCGATCGCCAAGGAATTGGCGTTGCCGGACTTCCGGGTACCGGCGCCGAGTAACTCCGCGCAACATCGATCTGCGGCAACACATGGTCGGCGCCGTGGCCATCCGAGCGAACGCCCGGTACATCACCCCACCCGCCAGCTGACCCGCGGACCCGGCGACTGGTCCGATCCAAGACACCCCGCTGACCCGGAATCCGAACCCGACGACCCCGACGACTCCGAATACGATCCGATCTCAGGCGAATTCGCCGGTATCGCGATCAGCGAATTCATCTGGGAGCGACAACACGCCCGGCGCATGGTGCTGGTCTGGGTGGCGCTCGTGCTGGCCATCACCGGGCTGTTCGCAGCCGTGGGATGGACGATCGGAAGCAATCTGAGCGGCGTGCTGTAGGCCACTTACCACAGTGCCTTGTAGTGGATGAGGGCGTTGGTTACGAGTCCAACACCGAACACCAGGAACAGGATTCGCACCGATATCGGGCCATATTGGGTGACCACACGCACGAGCCTGCGATGAATGCGTATCGCTCGCGGAGTCCTTCTCGTCGACAGAGCAAGGATCAGCAGCGGCGGCAAAAGCACGACCGCGCAGTAGGTTATGACGATCAACGGCCAGGCCGGTGGTCGCGGATGCAAGGCGGAGAGCATCGCCAAGCCGGTGAGGTATGGCACCGAGGTCGACACCTGCCCGATCCCCACCGCGAGTCCAAGGAATCCGAGCAGCCACGGCCGTTCCCGCATCGCCGCCATCGCCCAGCCGGGCGCTGATGACTGGGCGGTCAAGGGGAAGAAAGCCAGACAGATCAGCACTCCCCCGAGCAATAGCTCGCCCCGAATCCGAATGGCAGCGGTGATGTGAAAATCGACAAGACTCGCCAGAAAGTCGAGACCAAGCACGGTGCACAAGCCAAACGTGGTCGTCACGGTGAAAACGCCGGCAATGAAACTCAAGGCGCTCGGAATTGGTGATCTGCGACGGAGCCGGCTATCGAAAATGACCGCCGAGACGACGCCCACATTGAGGACATTCATCGAGTCGATCAGCGCGAGGCCGGCAAGTGCGAGCACGAGGGCTGCCATGAGTGTGGACTTGACCTACTGCGCAAACCTGGCGGCCGGCAGCCGACGGGCCTAGTCGCGCAGCATCTCCGCGACCAGGAACGCCAATTCCAGCGACTGCTGTGTGTTCAGCCGCGGGTCGCACGCCGTCTCGTAGCGACCGGCCAGGTCGCTGTCGGAAATGTCTTGTGCGCCACCGAGACACTCGGTGACGTTCTCCCCGGTGATCTCGACGTGGATACCACCCGGGTGGGTGCCCAGCGCGCGGTGCACCTCAAAGAAGCCCTGCACCTCGTCGACGATGCGGTCGAAATGCCGGGTCTTGTAGCCGGTGGACGACTCGTGGGTGTTGCCGTGCATCGGGTCGCACTGCCAAATCACCTGATGACCGGTGGCCTGCACCTTCTCGATGATCGGCGGCAACACGTCGCGCACTTTGTTGTTACCCAGCCTGCTCACCAGGGTCAGCCGGCCCGCCTTGTTGTGCGGGTCAAGCCGCTCGACGTATTCGACGGCCAGCTCCGGTGTCATCGACGGGCCGATTTTGACGCCGATCGGGTTGGCGATCACCTCGGCGAACGCAATGTGTGCGCCGTCGAGCTGCCGGGTCCGCTCACCGATCCATACGGTGTGTGCCGACAGGTCATACAGTTGCGGATCGCCCTCTTGTTCGGTCGACAGCCGCAGCATGGACCGTTCGTAGTCGAGCACCAAAGCCTCGTGGCTGGCGTAGATTTCGGCGGTTTGCAGATTGCGGTCGGCCACACCGCAGGCGCTCATGAAACGCAACGCGCGGTCGATCTCGGCGGCCAGCGCCTCATAGCGTGCGCCCGCCGGTGAGGTCCGGACGAATTCCCGATTCCAGTCGTGCACCCCGTGCAGCGACGCCAACCCCGACGACGTCAGCGCGCGCATCAGGTTCATGGCCGCGCTGGCGTTGGCGTATGCGCGCACCAGCCGCGACGGGTCATGCTCACGCACTGCGGCGTCCGGGGCGAACCCGTTGATCATGTCGCCGCGGTAGGACCGCAGGCCCAGCGCGTCGAGGTCGGCCGAACGCGGCTTGGCGTACTGGCCGGCGATGCGGGCCACTTTGACCACCGGCAGGCTGGCGCCGTAAGTCAGCACCACCGCCATCTGTAACAACGTACGGACGTTGCCCCGGATGTGTGGTTCAGTGTTGTCGGTGAAGGTCTCCGCGCAGTCACCGCCCTGCAGCAGGAACGCCTCGCCTTTGGCGACCTGGGCCAGCTGTTCCTGCAGCCGGATGATCTCGGACGGCACCGTCACCGGTGGCACGCTTTCCAGGACTTTGCGCATCGCCGCAGCCTGGTCGGCAGGCCAGCTGGGTTGCTGAGCGGCCGGCTTGGCCAGTGCGGCGTCCAGCCGGGCCCGCAGGTCAGAAGGCAGCGGCGGCAGCGGCGGTAGCTGGTCGATCGGGATGTCGACGGTCCAGTTCATCGGTCTATCGTAACCGGGGCTGGTCAGGTGCTGATCAGGGCGAACGCCGCCGCGAACTCACCGGCTAGCCGGCTCCGCCGGACGTGATTATCCGGAAGCGACGCAGCTGATCACGGGCGTCCACCAGCGCATCATGGACGTCGCGCGGCCGCGGCGGCATCCGGGGCGATCCGCGGTCTTCCCAGAACTGCCGCAGCTCCCGGGTGAAACGAGGTATTGCTTGCGGCAGGCCTGGCATCGTTCCCCACAGCTGACACAGGGCGACGTGGTCGTAGGCGCCCACCCACGCCCACAGCTCGATCGGATCAGCGCGATCGACATTGAAGACACCGAAGAAAGCCTCCAGATCCGCGCGGATCTGGCGGCGCGAGCGCCACAGCTGCGAGGCCGGGGGCGGCAGCTTGGGCAGCACGTTGGCGCGCACCCAGCTGCCGGCGCGCTCGGGATCGAATTCCGTGGACACGGCGTAGTACTCGCGGCCATCCTCGGCGGCCACCCCAATCGAGATCAGCTCGATAGTGCGGCCATCCTCGATGAACTCGGTGTCGTAGAAGTACCGCACTGGGGCAGCCTAAACGCAGGGTGGTCGACGTCATGCCGGCGCCAGTGAAGCACGCTGGCAACCTACGCTTGCGGTACCGGAGAGCGGCGGAGCCGCGCTGTTGACCGCGGGCGCATACCGGGCACTGATTAAGCTTGTGTGCGAGATGAGGCTGTCGTGGAACAAAAGTAAAAGGCGGACCCCCAGCGTGGGCAGTCGACCCGGGCGGGTGTTGGTGTGGTGCTTGCTTTGGCTGGTCGCCGCCGCGGCGCTGGGCTGGGCGGCCTGGCATTTGTTCGGACACACGCCGTACCGCATCGATATCGACGTGTATCAGATGGGCGGTCAGGCCTGGCTGGACGGACATCCGCTGTACCGCGGAGACGTGTCGTTCCACACACCTATCGGGCTGGACCTGCCGTTCACTTATCCCCCGCTCGCCGCCATCGTGTTCAGCCCGTTCGCCTGGTTGCATATGCCGGTCGCCAGCGTTGCAATCACGCTGATAACGCTGGTGCTGCTGATCGTGGCGATGGCGATCGTGCTGACCCGCCTCGACGTGTGGACCACCCCGCGAATATTGCCCGGACCAGCCTGGTTGGGCCGCTTGTGGCTGTCGGTGATCATCGTGGCCCCGGCTGCGGTCTGGCTGGAACCCATCAAAGCGAACTTCGCCTTCGGCCAGATCAACGCAGTACTGATGACCCTGGTGATCGCCGACTGCGTGCCGCGCCGCACGCCATGGCCGCGCGGGCTGCTGCTGGGCGTTGGAATCGCGCTGAAACTGACCCCGGCGGTGTTTCTGCTCTATTTCCTGTTGCGCCGCGACAATCGCGCGGCGCTGACCTCGCTGGCGTCTTTCGCGGCCGCGACACTGGTCGGTTTCGTGCTGGCATGGAGCGATTCGTGGGAGTACTGGACTCATACTTTGCTGCACACCGACCGGATTGGAACCGCGTCGTTGAACACCGACCAGAACATCGCGGGTGCACTGGCCCGAATCGTCGGGCTTGGCGAGCACGGACGCCGCCTGCTGTGGCTGGCGGCATGCCTTCTGGTGCTTGCGGTGACCATCTGGGCAATGCGGCGGGTCCTGCGGGCCGGCGAACCGACGCTCGCGGTCATCTGCGTCGCCCTGTTCGGCCTGGTGGTGTCGCCGGTGTCGTGGTCACACCACTGGGTGTGGATGCTGCCGGCGGTTCTGGTGACGGGGATACTGGGCTGGCAGCGTCGCAACGTTGCGCTGGCCGTGCTGAGCGCGGCCGGGGTAGCGCTGATGAGATGGACGCCCATCGACCTGCTTCCCGAGCACCACGAGGCGTCCGCGGTCTGGTGGCGCCAAGTTGCCGGGATGTCCTACGTGTGGTGGGCGTTGGCGCTCATTGTCACGGCCGGGCTCACCGTCACATCGAGGGCGACGTCGCACGATTCGACAACGCCCGAGCGGGCGCCGGTACCAGCCACCACTTGATCGGCGGCGCCTGGGTGCTGGGCTAACCGGCGGCAGTCTCGGGGATCCGCGCGGCCGCACCGGTCGACTCCCCGTCACCGCGTTCCTTGACGGTGGCCGCGTAGATGTCTACGTACTCCTGGCCGGAGAGTTCCATCAGTTCGTAGATCACCTCGTCGGTGACTGCCCGTTCGATGAAGCGGTTGCCGGCCATGCCTTCGAAGCGGGAGAAGTCCATTGGCTTGCCGAAGCGAACGGTGACGCGCCCAAAGCGCAACATCGAGGTGCCGGGCGGATTGACGACATTGGTGCCGATCATGGCCACCGGGATCACGGGAACACCGGCGTCGAGGGCCAGCCGGCCCAGACCGGTCTTGCCTTTGTACAGCCTGCCGTCGGGCGAGCGAGTGCCCTCCGGATACATGCCCAGCAGTTTGCCCTCGCCCAGCACCCGGCCGGCGGTGTCCAGTGCGGCCTGGGCGGCGTCGGAGTCGTTGCGGTCGATCGGCACCTGGCCGACGGCGGTGAAGAACGAGCGACTCAACCAGCCCTTGATCCCGGTGCCCGTGAAATATTCGGACTTCGCCAGGAAAGTGATTCGGCGCCGCACCACCAGCGGAAGGAAGAAACTATCCATCACAGCCAGGTGGTTACTGGCCAGGATCACCGGCCCGGAACTCGGAACGTGTTCCAGGCCTTCGACTTTCGGTCGACCGATCACAGTCAGCAGCGGACCCAGGAAGATGTACTTCAGTAGCCAGTAGTACATGGGGCCCGCTCTCGTCCGCGCCGATGACCTTCCGCGCCAACTGTACCCATCTGTGACGGATGGGACCACCTTCGGCGTCGGCGGGTCACTCGTCGAGGGTGACGGGAATGGGTTGGTAGCGAGTCTTCGCAGGGCCTGGCGGGTCGGGCGGATCGGGCGGCTCGTCTGGTGGCGGTTTGGAAGACCGGTCGATGTCATTAACATCACTGACGATGGCGCGGATGACCTCCAGCAGACTGATGCTGTGGTCAGCGATGATGGTGAGCAACGGGTGCTGATCGCCGGTTGCCAGCGCGGCCAGTGCACAGACGGGACACCACACCTGCTGGCACTTGCCGGTCCCGACACCACCGCCCCCGGTCATCGCGGCCGCCGCGCGCACCGCGGGGTCGATGCCGTCCAGAATGGCCTGGGCCAACCTCCGCAGCTCGGGAGGAATGTCGGAGTGAGCCCCACTCACGTCGGCCACACCTCCGGATCTGGTCGAAAACGAATTGTCAGCTCACCGCCCCGCAGATGTGCGTCCAAGACGATGCACCGCCGCAGTACCGACGCCAACCGAACCCGGCGCCGCAAGCCGCCGGCGCTGACGATCAGGTCGTCGTCGACCCGGCCCAGTGTCAGCGCCGCAGGATCGAGCTGGGGCAACGCTAGCCGCAGTCGGTATACCGACTCCAGCCCCGACCCCGATTCCAGATCCACAATAGGGCGCAGCGGCCCGGGTGGCGCTGTTCCGAGTCGAAGGCGGGCGCTGTCGAGCAGACCGGCCAGCGCCTTCGGGCCGATCGGCTCGCCGGACAGGTGCGGAGTCAGCACCAGCGCAACATCGCCGATGGCGGCGTCGAGTTCGTCGAGCACGGCACGCTGGCCGGAAATGCGTTCGGCGTACCAGAAGAATGCCGGGTGCTCAGGCAGGTTGCGGTACTCGTAGGACTCGTCCTCGTGCAGAACCTGGTTGACGATCAGCTCCTCGACGGTTACCCCCATCAGCGCCAGCGAACCCAGCGTCCGGACCGCCTCGGCCGCGACCACCCGCTCGGGAGTCAGCACCAGGTGAGCGCCAACCAGCTCGCCGTCGGTCAGCAACGCGCTAAGCCGGTCGACGCCGGCACTGATGCGCTCCAGCAGTTCCACGACCGCCGCCGACCTGGCGTCATCGGCGCCGACGTTGAGCCTGCGATGACGGGGCCAGGCCCGCTCCACATACAGCGCAAAGGTGGCGGGCAGTGTCAACATTCGCAATGCATCTGCCGTCGACGCGCAGTCGACGACGATGCGATCCCAGCGCCCGCTCGCGGCGAGCTCGCCGACCTTGTACAGCCCGAGCGCTTCCTGGATCCCAGGCAATGCTGAGAGTTCCTCGGGGGCAATGCTGCTCAACTCGGATTCGGGAAACCGGCGATCCAGGGTTTCGACCACCTCATGCCATCGGGCCTCGAGCAGCGCCAGGGTGTCTAGCGCCAAGGCGTCGAGAAAGCCGCCGTTTGACTCGGCCTGCCCGGTATCGAGGTCGGTGAAGACCCGAACCGGTTCACCCTGACCGCTCGGCGGGACGGGGACCCCAAGCACGTCGCCCAGCGAGTGGGCCTGGTCGGTGGACACCACCAGCACCCGGCGGCCCTCACTGGCATCACAGACGGCAGTGGCGCACGCCAGGGTGGATTTTCCTACCCCACCTTTGCCGACGAAAAGACTGATCCGGGCCGGGGTGGGCGCCACGAAGTCACTGGATTCACTCAGCCCTCGACCCGTTTCTTGAGATCCTTCAATGCGGTATCGGTCAGTCTGCGCTCGGCTTTGCGTTTGAGCAATCCGATCATCGGGACGGCGAGATCGACCGAGAGCTCGTAGGTGACGTCTGTGCCAGATCCCTTGGCCGCCAAGCGATATGTCCCGTCGAGGGAGCGTAGTAACGAGCTGGAGACCAGAGTCCAGCTGAGCGAGCGGCGACTTTTCGGCCACTCGTAGGTCATCACCAAAGTGTCTTTGATGACGCCCGCGTCCATGACGAATCGCACGACTTTCGGGTAGCCGTCTGTGCCTCGTTCTTGCACTTCGGCTTCCTTGTACTCGGATATCCACTCCGGGTAGGAATCAATATCGGCGATCACGTCCAACACCGTGGCTGGATCCGCTTCGATGTAGATCGTCTGCGACGTCTTCTCCGCCACCTGGCTGCTTCCCTCCTCCCGCACGCGGGTCTACCCCAGGCTATCTGCGGGAGTACCCCCGCCTCCGGCCGAAACGGTACTCTCCGTGCGAAACCTTGACCCGGCTAAACTACCGGAGAGACCCCGACCTGGCGTGACTGTTCCAGTGTCGTCTTGACCTCAAAGGCCATTATCTTGCCCGCCACCCGGCGGCGGTGCGTAATTTTCGCCAGGTTCAGCTTGGCCAGCTGTCCGGCCGGCTCGGCGTGCAGGAAATAGTGCAGCACAACCCCGTCCAGCCCCTCCATCATGGGCTCCAGCCAGACTTCCATCGTGCCGGTCAGGGCGCCGGCAACCGTCCACCTGATCCCTTTTTCAGCGCGATCCTCGACGACCTGCAGCCGCAGATCCGGCCACCACCGGCGCCAGCTGGACCGATCGGCGACCGCCGCGCCGACCCGTGCACCGTCGGCAGCGACAAATGTCTCGTCGGCGATCTGGATGCTGTTCATCGAATCAGCTTCACACACCTTGCCCTCGCAAACGCGGCCTGCCCCTTTCGAGCCCGACACACCGCCTCCATTCTGCGGGAATCCTCGGATTAGGCTGAGTGGCAGCAAGCCAGCGCATAGAAATATCAAGCAACGTCATTAGGACAACGTCGTTAGGACAATGAGGTCAAAGAGTGCGTGAGTACAGTGTCCCGGCCCGCTTTACCGTCGGCGAGCACGACAATATCGCGGCCGTGGTTTTCGAGCATGAGCGCGACGATCCTAGCTATGTGATTTACCAGCGCCAGATCGACGGCGTCTGGACGGATGTCACCTGCGCCGAGGCGGCCGATCAGATCCGTTCTGCGGCATTGGGTTTAATCTCGCTGGGCGTTGAGGCCGGCGACCGGGTTTCGATCTTTTCGGCCACCTGTTACGAGTGGGCGATCCTCGATTTGGCGATCCTGTCCGTGCGTGCCGTCACCGTACCGATTTACGAGACGTCGTCGGCCGAGCAGGTGCGCTGGGTGCTGCAGGACTCAGCGGCCGTGCTGGCGTTCGCCGAAACCGATGCGCACGCCTCGATGGTCACCGAGCTCACCGGCGAACTGCCCGCCCTGCGGCGGGTGTTGCACATCACCGGTTCGGGCCCGAAAGCGCTCGACCAGCTGGTCGAGGCCGGCGCGTCGGTGGACCCGGCCGAGCTGACCGTGCGGCTTGGGGCGCTGCGCTCCCAGGACCCGGCAACGCTCATCTACACCTCGGGTACCACCGGACGGCCCAAAGGCTGCCAACTCACGCATTCCAACCTGCTCTACGAGATCCGGGGCACCCAGGACTGCCTCCCGACGCTGCTGAACGAAAATCAGCGGCTGCTGGTGTTCCTGCCGCTTGCCCATGTGCTGGCCCGGGCACTCACTTTGTGCGCTTTCGCCAGCAAGGTGACCGTCGGATTCACCAGCGACATCAAGAATCTGGTGCCGATGCTCGCGGTGTTCAAACCGACGGTGGTGGTTTCGGTGCCGCGGGTGTTCGAGAAGGTTTACAACACCGCCGAGCAGAACGCCGCCGACGACGGCAAGGGGCAAATCTTCAAGATCGCCGCGCAGACCGCGGTCGACTGGAGCCGGGCCCACGACGATGGCAGGCCCGGGCTGGTGCTGCGCGCCAAGCATGCGGTCTTCGACCGGCTGGTCTACCACAAGCTGCGCGCGGCGCTCGGCGGCGACTGCCACGCGGCCGTCTCCGGTGGCGCACCGCTGGGGGCTCGGCTCGGCCACTTCTACCGCGGGGTGGGCCTGACCATCTACGAGGGCTATGGCCTGACCGAGACCAGCGCAGCAATCACGGTCAACCAGGTCCAGCCCGGAGGCGTGAAGATCGGGAGTGTCGGGATATTGGTGCCCGGTAACAGTCTGCGCATCGCTGATGACAAGGAGGTGTTGGTGCGCGGCGGCGTGGTGTTCGACGGTTATTGGCACAACGAGCAGGCCACCCAGGAGGCATTCGCCGACGGCTGGTTCAAGACCGGCGACCTGGGCGCGATCGACGAGGACGGCTTCTTGACCATCACCGGCCGCAAGAAGGAACTCATCGTCACCGCGGGCGGCAAGAACGTCGCGCCCGCCTTGCTCGAGGACCAGCTGCGATCGCACCCGCTGATCAGTCAGGCGTTGGTCGTCGGCGACGCCAAGCCTTTCATCGGCGCGCTGATCACCATCGATCCCGAGGCTTTCACGGGCTGGAAGGAACGCAACGGCAAGCGGGCCAACGCGTCGGTGGGCGATCTGGCCACCGATCCCGACTTGATGGCCGAGATAGAGACGGCCGTCAAGCGGGCCAACCTGACGGTGTCGCACGCCGAGTCCATCCGCAAATTCCGCATCCTGCCGGTGGACTTCACCGAAGACACCGGTGAACTGACACCGACGATGAAGGTCAAGCGCAACGTGGTGGCCGAGAAGTTCGCCTCCGATATCGAGGCGATCTACGACAAGGACTGACCGGCTAGCGGCGCTGACCTTGCAGCAGGTTCGCCAGCCGGACGGCCAGCGTGTCCCAGCGCCACTGGGCGGTCACCCACGCCCGGCCGGCCGCGCCCATCGCGGCGGCCCGATCGCGATCGTTCAGCAACTCGGTGACCGAGTCGGCGACCTTGTTCACCGAGTTGCCGTCGACCACCAGCCCAGTCTTGTTGTGCTGCACAGCTTCCGGGGCTCCGCCCGATTCGCCGGCGATTACCGGAACACCGGTGGCCGAAGCCTCCAGGAACACGATGCCCAAGCCCTCGACGTCCATGCCCGCACCCCGGGTACGGCACGGCATCGCGAAGACGTCGGCCAGCGCGTGGTGGGCGGGTAGCTCGGCGGCCGGTACGCCGCCGGTGAACGTCACGTGGTCGGCCACTCCGCACTCCTGGGCCAACTTGCGCAGCGCCTCCAGGTACGGACCGCCGCCGACGATCACCAGCGCGGCGCCATCAACACGCTGCCGAATCGACGGCAGTGCCCTGATCAGCATGTCCTGGCCTTTGCGTGGCACCAGCCGCGACAGGCACACCACGGTTGGCCGCTCGCCCAGCCGGTAGCGGTCGCGGAGCTCGGCGCGGGCGGCGGGATCGGGCCGGAACCGGTCGGTATCGACCCCGGGCGGCAGGTATTCCAGGGCGGCGGACGGCCCGAAGGCCGGCGCGAACCGCGACCGGGTGTAGCGGCTGACGAATGTCACGACGTCGGTGTCCTCACCGATGCGACGCAGTACCGATCGCGCGACCGGAAGCATCGACCAGCCCACTTCGTGGCCGTGCGTGCTCGCCAGCACCCTGGCCGCCCCAGCCTGGCGAGCGCGCCGGGCCAGCAGAGCCAGCGGTGCGGCCGCGCCAAACCAGACGGTATCGATGCCGTGATCGCCGATCAGCCGGCGCATCCGGGCATCGACAGCCGGGCCCGGCAGCATCAGCGTGGTCGGATGGCGCACCACCCGATAGCCGGCCGACTCGGCTGAATCATCGAAGGCGCCGGCGCCCTTCCACCGCGGTGCGTACACCGTGACCGAATGCGACCCGTCGTCAACCAGCCGGCCGACGAACTCCCCGAGGTAGGACTGGATACCGCCAGGCCTGGGAGGAAAGTCGTTGGTTACCAGCAGGACCCGGCTCACGTGCGTCAGGTTAGCCTGGGGACGATGCAGACCGCGTAGCGGTCTGGTGAGGAGCCAG
>Ga0182014_10001550_pt1 | contig 30501 bp, 15 predicted proteins | sample 612S2DmetaG_FD_120489 | JGI IMG/M metagenome (GOLD analysis project Ga0182014, IMG submission 120489) | Permafrost microbial communities from Stordalen Mire, Sweden - 612S2D metaG | ecosystem: Environmental > Terrestrial > Soil > Wetlands > Permafrost | place: Sweden: Stordalen | collected... | reverse complement strand
GTCTCAAATCGCGCCTTGCAAATGCACGCCCCGGCAAGGTAAAACAATCACGTCTTCGGCCTATTCCGTTGGCCGGTTTTGAAGTGATAACGTATGGCCGGTTTTAAGGTGATTACCGAGGGTAGGCGCTACTTTGCGCAGGACCAGCTCTTGCAAAGACCACAGCTCAAACCTGATGGTATACCCACATTGCCCTTTGAATTGACGCCGCTAGTCAGCAAAGGAATCGATTTCACACCTACGGCGGAGACTCGTTTCAATAAGAAGGATCCGCTGGCCGCGTACTTTGAATTGTATGAGCCGCTCCTGGCTGGCGGAGGCAATGTACATGTGCAATTCGAAATGCTCGTCGTCGATGCCAAGACGGGCGAGGTCAAATCGGACACAGGATTCAAACCAGCAGACGAATACGTGAATCCAGGCAAAGCGGTAATTCCTATCTCGCAGCAAGTTGCGATCGGAGAACTCAGTCCTGGCGATTATCGTTTGCAGGTTCGGGCCATGGATTCATCGGGCAACTCAACCGATTGGCGAACCACATCCTTCACGCGAGAGTGACACTTGGTACCGGTATTGGATGCCGGTACCGGCGATGTAGACAAATAGCAATCATTGCGCGCCTGCGCCCTTCTGCTGATCCGGCGGCAACGGCAAGCGAATCTCCATCGATCCGATCTGCCCGCTATGTTCGTCGCGGACCACCAGGCGGATCACCGCCGTTTCCGCAGGTACAAAAAAAGTCTGGATCGCCTGGAAACCATCCTTACGGATGTTTTCGATCTTCGACGCCGGAATGTCTTCCTTGAGTTGCATTTTTGTGCCTACCAGAGTATCGCCGTCTTTGTTGAAGGCCAATGCCGCCATCGAAAGATCAGATTGATAGAAGCCGTTTGCAGATTTTGGAAGTTCCATCTGGCTGGCCAGCACCGCATACTCGATCACGTATTGCTGCATGGGTACCGGAGTAGCGGACTGAACAAACTTCCTGTGTTCAGCCTTGGCCACCTGCTCCGAATAGGGCGCAAGTGCTGCCATCTGCTCTGCGGTCGCCGGCGCCGGCGCTCCGTATGCATCCACGTGAGCCGCGAAGACGAGTTGATGGGAAAGCGGCGTACCAAACTGCGAGGCTGCCGCCATCGAATCCATTGTGGCCGGTGCCTGATCCGAGGAGGCAGCATTTTGATCCGCGCTGTGCTTGTGCGCGGCTGAAGCATCCTCGTCGGCAATGTAGCTTCTCCGATAGGCAAGTTGATATTGCCCATGTTCGAGGTGGACCGAGATGCGGCGTACCGATCCATCGTACTTCATATTGGTCGGCGCATAGACCATCGAGTAGTAGGAAGAGCCTTCGGTGGAGGCCTTTTCGAGGGCCTCTTCGAGCGCGTTGGTGTTATAGAACGCGTGTCCGCCTGTCTGCTCGGCGAGAAAGTTCATTGTCCCGATTCCAGCATCCAGCGCTTGGCCAAACCCGTTTTGAATATTCCAGGTGTTTTGTGCCCACTGCTGAGGAGTCGGTGGATTATGGTTGAAACTTTCTACGAGGCTGTTGTCGGAGCTATCGAACAACGGCTCTGTGCTAAGCCCCCGGGCATCGATGGGATAGATCGAAATCTCGGCGGTATTCAGCAGATTGGTTGCTTTCCTTATGCGCTCGGTGTAAGTAACGGCCGAGTCGTCGCGCTCAAGACTTCCAAGCTGGAATGAAGCGGCCTCCTTCGCGGGGTCGGGAAGGATGCCGGCGGGAAAGGAGCCCGAATACCAGATTAGATTCTTACGGCCAGAAAGGCCCTTCAAAAAGCCGCCGATTTCCACTAATGCGTCGAGCGTCGTCTCAACGCGTTTCTTCAGCGACTCGCTGGCATATTCCGCCCTCGCGCTCTCCATCATCTCTGCTGAACGCTTTTCAAATGCCTGTGCATCGGTCATGCCGCTGTAGGCTCCTCTTGGAGGTCCTTCCGGAGAGTTCGTCCCGTCCGTCGGGGGACCAGGGTCGGCTGCTGGGCTCGTCGGGTAGCCTGTCCGTTCAGCCTCATAGCCCTTCAATGAAGAAGCGCCGGTTTGATTCACTGCTTGCACAAGCAAATCTGTGTCCGACGTAAAACCCTGCAGAATACGAAGCCGGTCGCCGAGGAACAAGACGGCGATGCGTCGGCCGCTGCTCTTCTTCACAAACTCCAGCATCTGCGCGCGCGCTTGGAGTTGGGAGCTTATGGGAGTGTTGAGTGCGTCGAAGAGCAGTAACGTCAAGGGACCGTGTTCCGGCGCCGCAGGCAGGTTCATGAACGTATGCGGAGGCAGCGGCGGTCGCTTGGGGAGCGTGGTCTCTGCGTTCTCATCGCTCCGGTATTCGAACTGGCGGATGGACTGCGGCTTTCCGTCTTCGGCAACGCGAAAATCGGAGGCCTGCAAACCCTTAACAGGATGTCCCTGCGCATCAATGACGACCACATCCACTCGTACGCGCCGCACCGTTTGCCGCAGGAGAATTCCCGAGTCTTGGGTGGCGCTCTCCTTGGGCGGCTCTTGAGCAGCCAGCGCACCGGCCGAGACAAGACCACCAAGAAGCATGGTGTGGATAAGGCAAAAGCAGAGTCTTGAGGATTGACTTGGGCCAGCCATTTTCTTTTCGCGGAGATTGAAGCGGCCGCCAGTTGAGGAATCTTGAATCGACCGTGCATACAAATCGGGCGCCATCATGAAATCTTGCTCCTGCGGGCATTCCGGTTAGATCAATTATTTGACGGCTTCCAAAAGGGTTCAGTTATTGCGTTATTGCGCGAGCGCATCTAATTGCTTGTCGAGCTTTGACCTGGTTGCGCATATAAAACCGTTGCGGCACCTAGCGCGGCTCCTTCACCTGCACAATTCGGTCAGCGGCCACGTTCTTGAGGGTCTGCACCGTTCCGGAGGGCCAGCGAATCTCGACTTCGTCGGCCATGCGCGCATCTCCCAGACCGAAGTGAACCGGCACGGCGCTGGAGGAAGCATAGCCGCTGGCAGTCGTCATGTGATTGAACTGAACCTTGCCCGCCGCCGTCACCTTGATGCGCGCGCCGATTCCATCGCGATTGCTCTTGGTCCCCTGAAGCGCAAACTCAAGCCAGTGACTATTGCCCGGGCTGTCGTTCATCCAGATCTCCGCAGGCGCACTGAGCGCGGTCACCACAATATCGAGCTTGCCATCTCCATTGAAATCGGCAACGGCCGCGCCGCGATGCCTGCGCGGCGGCTGAGCGCCAAAGCCTGCTTCTTCGGTAAGGGCAGCCCATTTGCCATTCAGGTTGCGGAATACGGTGTTGAGCTGGTCCACGTGGATCCGGCCGGACATGTTGGGAGAGGCAACATCGCCGCGGCTGACAAAAATATCTTTCCAGCCGTCATTATCGAAATCGGCAATGTTGACGCTGTACCCCGACATCGGATCGCTGAGCACAGTCATCCCGCTGCGCGCCGTGATCTCTTCAAAGGAAGTCCCCGCGACGTTCCGATAGATGGGGAAGGTTTCGTTTTGCAGCGCCGACAGAACTATATCCGGATAGCCGTCGTTGAACAAATCACGGAAGTCACAGCCCATGCCAGATATCAGGTTGCCATGCTCGGGAAGAGCAACTCCCATCTCGAATCCGACCTCTTCGAACTTGTTGTGCCCCTTGTTGTGATAGAGGAAATTGAAGAGTTTGTCGTTGGTGACAAAGATATCGGGCAGGCCGTCGTTGTCGTAATCGGCAATAGCCGCCGACATGCCTTTTCCCGGATGGGCGCGGATGCCGGCTTGCTCGGAGATGTCGGTAAATGTGCCATCGCCGTTGTTGAGAAAGAGTTGGCTCGGCAGCTCCTTGTAGAACTTCGGATGGCAGTACTCAGGCTGTCCGTTGAATTTGCAGTCCGGTTCCTTGCTGCCGTCCCAGGACAAATAGTTGACGACGAACAAATCGAGCAACCCGTCGTTATTGATGTCGACCCAGGCGGCCGCCACGGACCAAAGAGGCCCATATTGCTTATCGGGGTGGGCCAGGCCTGCCTTTTCGGTCACATCGGTAAATGTGCCGTCACCGTTGTTGTGGTAGAGCGTGTTCCGATAGACCCCGGCCACAAAAATATCGCTGTAACCGTCATTGTCGTAGTCGCCGATGGCCACGCCGGTATCGAACCCGGTTCCCTTGAGGCCCGCTTTTTCGGTCACGTCGGAGAATGTACCATCGCCGTTGTTGTGGAAGAGGCGATTCCAGTACTTGGGCGAACTCTTCTTGAGAGTGTTGATATCCGCGCCGTTGGTGAAGAAGATGTCGGGCCTGCCATCGCGGTCATAATCGAAGACGGCCACCCCGCCCGCCATAGTCTCCGGCGCGTGCCGCTGCGGAGTCTCGCTGCTGTCGAGCGAGAAGGCAATGGGACGGGATGAAAAATGGATGGGAATGGAGGGTTGCTGCTCCGCAGCCTCTCCGCCGAGAAGCGGAACGGCGGCACTCGCCAGCGAAAATGGGCCTTGCCCGGAAGCCTTATTTGGCAGGCCGGTTGCATTGGCCAAGTCGGGCAGCAGCGATCCCAAAGCTGTGATACCGGTAGAGCAAAGAAACGTTCTGCGATTCATGATCTCCATCTTTGAAAGCTAGCGGTCTCGAGCCGGCTTTCGCCGGGTAGTCTGAGAGCCCAGCCAATCACCTTAATTTCATGAAGCGAATCTTCGCGCATAAAACGGAAAACGCAAAAAACGCGTTTAAGGCGCGGCTTGATCGTGCGGGTTGTCTCCTCTTGGGCTGGAACCGCTCGGCTGATTGCTGTGAACCAGTTTCTCAATCTCCTGCTTCTCCCGATCCGCGTCTTCCTTGCGCCCGGCGGCCGCGTAGGCACGCAACAAATCCCAATGCGTCCGGCTCACCGCCGGGTCGTCCACTCGCGCAATTTCCAGTTCCTTGATCCCCTCGGCCGACAGGCCCTTGGCCAGCAATACCTCTCCGGCCATCATATGCGCCGAGGCACGCTTTGGCTCAAGCTTGATAGCTTGCTGGGCGAGCGCCAGCGCCCGGTCGAAATCGCGCTGCTCGATGAGTTGCTGCGCCAGCCGTATGCGTGCGAGCACATGCGAGGGCGAGATCTCCAGTTCGCGTTCGAACTCGGGCACAGCTTCGTTCGGATGCAACTCCATTTGGTAGGCCCCATACAGGAAATGAACGCCGGGCTCGTTCGGATACGCATTCAACAGCCGCTTGAATGCCGCATCGGCTTCTTCGTAGTGCTGCGTTTGAAGCGCCAGCACCGCGCGGCCCGCCAAGTCGACCAGTTCGCGGCGGTCCGGCGGGATCTCGGCAGGCAGAAGCGGCAATCGCAATCCGGCCAACCCCGCGGGCTCCATGAGCTCCGGCTGCTGGGTGCCGGATGCCAACATCTTCAGAAGCAAATCCAAGCTGTCGTCGTAGCGCTCGAAGCGGGTCAACAGGGCCGCCACATGATCGAAGACCGACTGGATAAGTTCCTTGCGGTCTCCCATGCCCACCGCCATGGCGCGTTGTAGATGATCCAGGGCGCGTGCATAGTCTCTCGTCTCGAATTCGCTCAGGCCCAGCAGGGCCCAACCCGGACCGGCATCCTGACGAAGCGTCATGAACTGCCGCAGTACATCGCGCGCTTCCCCGTATTGCCCCTTTTCGTAGAGCAACGTCCCGAGGTACCACAGTCCCTGTTCCGACTCCGGCTGTTGCGCTACGGCGCGCCGATACAACCGGATGGCCTCGTCATCGCGGTACTCGTCGCGAGCCTTGCCGGCGGACTGGAGTAACTGATCCAAACTCAGCTTGGACGCCGCGGGAGCTTCCTGGGCTGCGACGATAGGGACGCGAAGGATGCATCCGGCAAGAGAGGCGATGAGGAACGCTTTGCGAATCAACGAGCCTTCTCCTGCGTCTTTTCGCCGAGCTTTTCTTTGACCGGCTCCAGTACGTCTTCCTTGTTCTTCAATGTGAGGAAGGCGGCAGATTCGGCCTTTGCTTCCTGCGTTCGTCCTAGCTTGCTCAAGACCATCGCCAGGTGAGCCCGGACGCCTGGGCTGCCAGGCGCAAGTTCCTTTGCTGATTCCAGCTCGCTCAAGCTGGCGCGCAGATCGCCCTTCACAAGCAAAACACGCCCGAGAAGATGATGCGCCTCCGCATCTTTGGAATCGGCGTCCACCGCCCGCCGTGCCAGCTCGCCAGCCTCGGCGAGATCGCTTTTATCCAAATCGATCGCGGCGAGCCCGTCTAAAGAAGGAATATGTTTCGGCGAGATCTTGAGTTCCTCGCGATATTCGCGCTCGGCTTCGACTGTCTTCTCTTCGAAAGTATAGATAGTACCGCGAAAATAGTGCACATCGGGCTGCTGGGGATAAAGCGTTTCCAGACGGGTGGCAAACTCATCCGCGCGCGCATAGTCCCGTGGAGATTGCGCGGCATATAACGCCGCTTTGCCTGCCAGCCAGATGCGCTCCCGCTGTTCAGGCGGGTAGCCTCCGGGGAGATTGCGCATCCGCAGCGACGCCAACCCCATAGCCTCGGCAAGTTCTGGAATGTCGCCGGCAAGCTGGGCATCCGTAGCCAGAAGATAGAGGGATTCCACAAACCGGCCGTCCCGAGTCAGTAAGAGTGCGAAGTGAAAGACCGCAACATCGCGGAGTTCGGGCGTTCCTGCCCAGCCCGCGGCGGCCCAGGCGCGAAACTGCGCCAACGCCTCATCGTAATTGCCTGTTTCGTATTCGCAGAGGCCAAGAAAGGCGTACGCGGGGCCGCGGTGCGAGGTGCTGGCCAGAAGGTGTTGAAAAGCGATGGTTGCCTCGGAAAAACGATCCTGATCGTAAAGCAGGGTGCCCAAATACCACCATCCATCGGACCACGATGGCCGCAGATCCGTGCCCTCGCGATATAAGCGGATCGCATCCCGCACGCGATCCTGAGCGCGGGCAGCCTCGGCTTGCCTAGCGATCGTCTCAAAACGCGACTGAACGCTGGACGCTGGAGCCGCCAACAAAAAAGAGAGGAGAAGAGTGGGGAACAAGGGCGGCATATTTTAAGAATACCTGGGGCGACCGTAAAGGTCACCCCAGGTCTCCTGGTTAGGGTTAGAAGGTGTATTTTGCGGATAGCTCGATAACACGATATCCGTAGTGAACGCTCGGGTAACCAAAGGCCTGGCAATATGGCCCAGGGCAGGCGTGGCTGGTGTCCGTGGCGTTGCTCAGAACGCCAGTCGAACTGAAGTTGAGTTTGGCGTTGTTGTCGCCGGGAGCAAACGAGAGCAGGTCATGGTTCAGGATGTTGAACGCCGAAGCACGGAGATTCAGATCCTCGTGCTCACTGAGCTTTACGTTCTTGGTCGCCGACAGATCGCTCTTCCAGAACATCGGTCCGACCAGGTACGGGAACCGCGTATTGCCGATCCCCTGGGCAGCTGTCAGTGGCAGCCCGAAGCAACTGGGGTTGGCGTACTGCCCTTTCAGCAAGCCCTTTGCTGGATTGCAGGTCAGGACGGGCGCTACGGAGACATCCGGCGAGCCCACCAGAACCGAGCCCGACCCAGCGTTGGACAAGCTCAAAGCGGAGCCGGAGTTGGCCGTCATTTGCGCTCCGCTCATCACCTGAGTGATTCCGGAGAGCTCCCAGCCGTTCAGCAAAGCGTGGTCGAAGGTAGTTCCGTTGGTCATCTTCGGAAACGCGAAGGTATAGACCGCATTGAAAGTTTGTCCACGATCGATGCCCGCGACGGACATGTACTCCTTCAAGCCGTAGTCCTTCAAGGCGCCTGCGGCGTTGGAGTCTGCAAAGTTCTTGGCGAGGGTGTAGTTCAAGGTGCCCGTCGCCCAGCCCGCTTGGCGTGTCAGGCTGATCTGGCCCGAGTCGTACTTGGCTTCCCCAGTGCTTTCGGTTGCGCTGATGCCTTGGTAATTTCCCCCGTAAGCACGGAACTTTTGCTGGCAGTTGCCATCTTGCTGCTGAGCGCTCAGCACATTACTGGATGTACTATCCATACCGGAACAAAGCGTCAGTTGGGGAGTGCCTGCAATCAATGAGATATTCGCTGGGTTGGTAAGGGTGCCGATCGGCACGGAATTGACGTTCACCCCATTCTGAGTCTTATAGGAGTGGTTACCGACGTAGGCTACTTCGAGCATGAACCTGCCCGGCAACTGCTGGTCGATGGACCCGCTGTAGGTGGTGGTGTAGGGCATGTCGTGGTTAGTCGCATCCACAACAGTGACGCTTGAGTTGGTGAAGTTCGTCACCCCGCCCCATTTGATGATCGGGGGGCAATCGTTTTTACCCGCGTCGATGCCGCCCGACATGTTGGCCGCGCATGTGGAACTGGTTCCGTTCGCGCCGCCTGTGTTGACGAATTGGTCAATTTGTTCCCAGGTCTTGGCAGTGCCTGGGGCGCCCCAAGCAGCCGATCCGATCGCGGTATTCGCCGCTCCTTGATTGGTCACAACGTAATTTTCGTAGCGGAATTGTCCCCAGCCGCCACGGACGACGGTCTTCCCGTTTTCAAAGACGTCGATAGCGCCTCCAACGCGAGGCGAGTAGAGGATGGGGGTTATGGATTGTCCGGCCATCGAAATGCTGGAATTGATGCCATGCCAGGAGATACCGGAGTTCTCGGTCCCAGCTGAGTATTGGGCGGGAGTCCAGGTCGCATCTCCGATACTGCCGTTTGGAGATCCTGGGCCGAAGTGCTCGAAGCGCAAGCCGTAATCGAGGGTGATGCGCCGGGTGAGCTTCCATTTGTCCGTGGCGTAGAAAGAGATGGAATTCTCAAACATCTTGATGGATGGCGGCATGGCCTGCTCGTAATAGCCGAAGTTGCTGCCCATCAGCATGTCAGCGTAACTGTTTCCAGAGGCTCCATTCCATTGGTTGAAGGAGAAGACACCCATATACTGGGACCAGGCGTCCTGATCGTTGTAAACAGAATCCCAGAAGGCGCCGAACTTGGCGGTATGGGTTTTGTAGACCTTGGTAAGGTCGGCCCCGGCGCTCGGGACTGCCTTCTTGGCATAGAAGGTGGGATGATAATCGCGGCCGATATCGCCGATGTTGGGGATATTGTTACTCCAACTGGTGGCGATAGGCGCATTCTGGTTTCCGAAGACGCCCGTGAGCGGAAAGTCCATCTGTTTGCGCAGAACCTTGCTCGGATCCAAAGGTTGACCAGGCATATCCATTTGGGTAAATCCGAAGCGCGCTTCCACCGTCAGGGTCGGCGTAAAGATGTGCAGGAGGTTCGCCGTAAGCGAATCGGATTTCTCGGCGGCCAAGATTGGACTGGGGGCAGGAAGAACCCAGTCTCCCCCGCCCTCCCACAGGCCCAAGGGATTGACGGAGTGTTCCCGCTGCGCGCTCCAGGTGAGGTACGCTTTGGTGTTTTCGCCGAGGTTGAAGTCGAGTTTCGCCACGTTCTGCCAGGAATTCAGGGACTGCTGCACCGGCGCGACGTAGTTGAATCCGGTGATATCCGGAGCGCCTGTTGTTGTAGTGGGCAACGGTATTGAGTCCTTCATCCACAGTTGCGCCGCGGAGGAGATGCACTTCGAACTCAGAATGCCCCCAGTGATGTTGCATCCCGGACGAGAACCGGGAACGGCGGCAGAAGTACTGGTAGCGGCAGTTCCATTTTCAAATGAGTTCGTGACGGGCGTTGTGCTCAAACTGGGACGTCCGGATTGCTGGGATGATCCCCAATTGGTGGTTGCGCTGAAGTCGCCGTTGTCGACCATAGCAGCCGTAGGTACAAAATCGCGGAGGAGGCCGCCGTCGATGAGCTGGCGGTAAGCCTCATACGACTCGTGGAAAAAGTACTTATTCCGCGCTTTGTTAACTTCGGTGCCTGGGATGATGATCGGACCGCCCACGGAGAAACCGGGGTAGTAGTAATGGCTCGGAACCTTGAGCTGACCCGGCGTATAAGGAGAGCCTGGTGCCACTTCAATGGCCTTATTGAAAGCCTGTTCCGAGTTCAAGGCCGAGTTGCGGGCATAGATGTGGGCGCCGCCATGGAATGTAGAGCCGCCCGACTTGGTCATGCTGTTGATCACGATAGGGCCCTTTGCGTTGTCGGCCCCGTAGTTCGACGTCAAAACCGTTACTTCCGAAATCATGTCGGGGTTGGGATTGACCGGCGTGGCGCTGCCCGGACCGCCCGGATCCTCGACGTTCTGACCATCCATATTGATGGAAAGTCCGGTGCCTGATTGCCCATTGATGCTGGTGCCGGACATGCCGCCGGCGCTGCCGTTCACGGTAGCCCCATTGATTCCGATCTTCTGGCCATCGAAATTGGACTGGTTGGTGCCGCCTTGAGTAATCTGGCCGGCGCCGGGAAGAATCGCGAGAAACTCCATGGCGTTGCGGCCGACCAGGGCGAGATGCTGCAACTGTTCCGACGAGATGGTCGAAGATTGCTCACCTGTTTCCGTGATTGCGATCTCACTGGCGGATGCACTGACCGTGACGGACTCACTCTGCGCGCCGATCGTCAGTTTGATGGTGAGGGTCTTGGTGTCCGAGCTGTTCAGAACGATTCCCGTGGCCTTCCATTCCATGAAGCCCTTGGCCTGGACTGCCACATTGTATGTACCGATCTGCAAATCGGTGACCGAGAAATAGCCGGTGCCGCTCGTCGTCAACTGACGGACGACGTTGGTGCTCGTGTTCTGAACGTTGACATTCGCTCCGGGAATCACGGCTCCATTGGGGTCCGTAACGTTGCCGGAAAGAGTTGCGAAGATTGACTGCGCGAACGCTGCTGGACAATTCACCAGTAGCGATGTTGAAAGAGCGACGAGAATGGCCAACATCAATTTCGCTCTTGGAATCGATCCTCTCATCTATTGCCTCCAAATCTCCCCGCAGACCGACTGCGAGGAGAAAAATCCCACGAAAGTGGGGGTTCTGGAAGATGCTGCCAACGAGTGCCTCCGGGAGCTAAGACTCGGGCACCATTGCCTTTGTCTGCTTGTCGGCGTTTTTGTCGGGAGGGGTAGACCAGACCAAAGTGTGAGCGTATACGTGCACTGCCTTGGCTACCTCTCGTCTAAACTCGTTGGTACTCAACCATTCGACCGATAAAATCCTGCACAATGAGGACTAGGCTTGTGAAGTTCAATTTTGCACAGACTTGCACTGACTTCTCCGAGCGCGTTAAACGTTTGTCATATAGTTGATTTTAATAGACATATGTGACACAAAGGAACTTGTTAAATGGATGCGTTAACACCGTGAAACAAAGAACAGCGCAAAGTTACCTACTCAAAATTTCTGGAAATTTTGATCTGCGCCGCCTTTGCAATTCACAGGAACGCTCTTGAGTGGGGGCGACAACCTCCAGATGGCTGGCGATGGCCGATGCATCCATCAAGGAGATTCAGGAAGCACCAGGACACAAGACCATCACCAAGTCGGCCAGCTAAGCCCGCACCCGCGGGACGAAGAGCATTTCCCAGCGTCCGTCAACTCACTCTTTAACGGGCACGGCAATGGCGCGGGTGTTGTAGCCTTCGAGTTTCACCCAGCCGGCTTTGGCGCCCTGTGGAAGCGTCCCGTGGATCTCGGTGGTTTCACCGGGAAAGACAGTGATGTAGTTGTCGTCGTATTCGATGGGGAGGATTTCGCCGCCATCCGGCTCGGCAGAGATCGTGGCCCTCTCGAAAAAGGCGATGTGCTGCGAAGGATTGTACAAGCGGATCGTGACATGGCTTTCCTTTCCGCTCTTGTCCGCCTCCGCCTGGACTTCCAAGTTCACCGGAGGCATGGTGTTCAGGGCGGTCATGTCTGCCCAGCGTACCTGACGCAGATCCATGGCCAAGTCGCTTTTTCGAGCCCCCAGATCGTCATCCTTTTGCGACTGCCAATAGGTGTTCTCCACCAGGAGCTTTCCCTGGGCACCGAAGAGCTGACAGCGCACAAAGAAGACCGGCGTGGATGCGGGATACCTGGGCAGCGCGGCCACCCGTTTTGCGCTGTTGTAAGGCACGGCAATCCCGTCCAGGGAACGATCGTCGCGGACCTTGCCATCCAGGTCGTAGACGCGAATACGCGCATGCACGCCCTGCACGTCGCCGGGAGTTTGATTGAAAACGATGATCTTGGCCTGACTGTGGTCGCCGGCCGCATAGGAGTCGAAGACAACCGAAAGCGGGCGGAGTCCCTTCTTCGCTCCAAAGTACGTGCCACCGGGGCTCAGATAGTAGTCGATGATGTTGCCGTAAAAAGATGGCCAGTGGCTGTTCAACATCCAGTAGAGGGTCATCTTGTGGTTGGCCCATGCGCCCGCGGCGTAAGCCTCGAACTGAGCGCGCGTATTCTCGTAGTGGGCCAGTTGCGCCTTCCGTACAAAGTCCTCCACGCTGGTAGATTGACCGTAGCGGCGTTCCAGCGCCAGTTGTACATTGGCCAGAAAGGAGGTCTTGTCAATGGCTCCGGCGTGCATCAGCCAGGTATCGTCGATCGGCCAGAGGTGGTCGGCGGGGATGAACTTCTTGAGACTCTCCAGGGTTGGAATATGCTCATTGTCACCCTGCTCTGCGCAAGCCCCGCGCGTCGGGGGAAATTTTCCGCTGAACCAGTATGTGGGAGGCCGCCAACTGTACGGCCCTTCCATGTGGATGCCGTCCCACAAGTGCTCGCCGTTCGCGTCCTTGGCAAACGAAGAGACAGTATCCACCAACGCGTTCTGCCAATGCAGTTCGGATTCAATCCGGCGGTACTCCAGCCTCACCGGATCCGGAGCACGGCCGTCGCTTCCGTTGGCCCAGATAAACACGGACGCATGAGGACGCAGCATCGTGATCTGTGAACTCAGGCTCTCGGAGGCGACCCGATGATCCTCCTCGCTCCACTGACCCCACTTCTCCCACTGATTGCAGCACATCCAGCCGAACATCAGCGGAATGCCCTCCTCGTCGGCGAGCTCGACGATATGCTCGCTGGATATCTTCGACTCCCAGCGCAGCATGTTGATGCCGAGATCCTTCACGTAGCGCAGGATGTTGGCTTCGCGCTCGGGATCGTAGCGATAGAGCAGATCGGGGGTGTAATCGGCTCCGCGCACCCGGAAATCCCGCCCGTTCACCTGAAGATAGAAGTTGCCGCCCTTGCCCACCTCGGGGAACTGTTCGTCCTCATCGCGGTGCTGCGTAATGCTCCGGATGCCGAATCGCGAATCGTTGCGGTCGGAGAGCCGATCATTCTCGACGAACTCCAGACGCAGATCGTAGAGCGCCGGATCGCCCATCGTATACGGCCACCAGAGGTCTGGATGCGTCAAGGTCAAGCCGGGAAACTTCTCCGGCATGAAAGAAATCTCGCGCTCCTCGCCGGGGGCAAGATCGACGGTTTGCTCCAGCCTTATCGTTGGCTTTCCCAAACGCGAAATCGTACCTCTCAGCGTTCCGCCGGCCTGACGCGCCGAATGGTTGCGCAGTGTGGCATATACCGTGAGGCGGGCGGTCGATTCCTTGATGAGAAGCTGTGTATTCACCAGCGGTTTGTCGATCGAGACGCTGCCGGTAACCCGCAGGTAGACTGGCTTCCAGATACCGGCATTGCGGTCCGGCACAAAGGAGATGCCCCATCCCGGCTGCTTCTTCTCGCCCTTGTATCCAAGGTACTTCCAATTCACCCAGTCGAACCAACTATCGGCGAGTTCCACGCCATTGACGTCTTGAATCAGCCGCTCGGGGGTCACCTTGACGGCCAGCACATTCGGCAAGCCCGGCTTGATCCAGGAGGTGGCGTCGAATTGGTGCTCGGCGTACATTCCCACGACTTGCGTGCTGTCGGCGATTTTTTGCCCATTCAGCCATATCTCCGCTCGATAGTTGATCCCAGGAAACTCCAGCATGTATGCGGAGAATCCGGCGGGCGCGACAAAGCTCGTGCGATACCACCAGTCCTGTAGGTAAAGATCCTGCGGAACCTTCTCCGCCAGGTTCTTTCCGACATACAGGTCGGGGTAGACGCCATCTTCCTGCAAGATTTCAAGAACCGTGGCGGGCATTCTGTGGATGGGATGCCAAGAGGCATCCTCGTATCCTGCGACCGAGACTTCCGCTCCTCCAACGCGAGCCTCCGACGCGGATGCAAGCTTCCAATCCGCCGCCAGCTCGATCTTTTGGGGAATTCCGGAGTTCGCGTGCAGCGGTGCGCAGCAGATGCTCAGCGACAGCAATAACGTTGCCACGCCCCTGCTAACTTTCGTCCCTAGCACTCGCATTGGTTTCTCTTTCATCTCTCTCCGTCCCGCCCATGATGTTCAGTGTTCTTCCGCCATGCAATACTCAGGCGCTTGCTCGACTCACTGACGAACAGATCAACGATCGCCAGAGCCTGGATTGGCTCCGCTGGAATTCGTCTTCATTTCATTAACCAGGGTAACTGCTGCATCGAGGTTCCACCCATCCACTTCCAGCTTCAAACCGCCTGCGTTCAAAGGAGTATCGTAGTGAGCGGCTATCTCCCGCGACTCGCCGGGCATCAGGGAGATATAGTTGTCTTCCCAGAGAACAGGGAGTATCTCGTCTCCGCTTTTTTCGTCAACGACCGAAAGGTGAATCTGAAATGCCAGACTGCTGGACGGATTATGGACGCGAACGCGAACCTCCCCGCTTTCCTTTTGGCGGCGAGTGGATGCCGACACATCCACATGAACCTTCCGCAACTGGTTCAACATCGTCAGGTCTTCATAACTCGTGACCCCGGTATAGTATGGATGCTTCTTTTCGCTCTCCGTGGACCAATCGTACGTGGATGGTTTCCTGGGCAGCCAGTAGAAGTTCGAACTGAGAATGCCGTTTTCCTTATCCGTAATCGTCAACCGGACAAAATGCACATCGGTGCCAATGTTATCGTCGGGAATGTTCAAGAGCCTGCGCACACTATCGGCGGCGGAGTCCAGTGCTATCTTCCGGTGGAACAACCGCCGCAGGTTGAAGTCGTAAATCGAAATCTCCGCGGTCAAATCGCGGAAGTCCCGGTTCACGCTGTTGACCACAACTATGCTGCGGTCGTCGTAGGAGTACTGAATATGCACGGGCTCGCAGGCCTTCTTGGTTCCAAAGTAACCCGCCGCTGGCTGAAGATAGTAGTCATACAGATGCCACATCATCGAAGGCCAGCCGTTGTTCAGCATCCACTGAATCACGCCGGTGGATTGGTATTTATTCCGTCCATAAGCTTCAAACATCGCCCGCTCGCCATCATAGGCCATGGCCTGCGATTTGTGGAGGTAGTCGCCCAGCCCTTTCGGCGGCCCGTAGATGGCGTCCATCGACTCATTGAAGTGCGTGATCCCATTCAAATCTCCCGCGCCCATATGCAACTTCCACATCGCGTCAATGGGCCAAAGATGTGCTTTAGGTAGAAACTTCTTGATACTGTCTAACTCCGGGATCGCAGCCCCAGGACTGGTCTCTGTATTGAAGCCGAAGGCTCCGCCGAAGTGGTCCGTGTCAATCAGCCAATATCCGGGGGGAACATAATCGTAGGGTCCTGTCATCTTGACCCCGAAGGCGCCGCTGACGGTTGTTGTCTTGGAACTGGCCGAAGAGACAATGGGATTGGGCCAGCCAGCCTCGGCGAGAATCTTCCGGTAGGCTGCTTCCACTTTCGCGGGAGGCGCATTGTCGCTGCCGTTCATCCATAAAGCGACGCTGGCGTGATGGCGCAGGCGCAGAATCTGCGTGCGCAGAGAGTCGGTGGCGATAGTGTAATCGTTGGGCTGCCAGGAGCTCCAATGCTCCCATTGATCGCAGCAGCACCAGCCAGGCAGAATCAGGATTCCCATCTGGTCCGCGAGATCGAAGAACTCATCCCCTTCGAGCTTTCCTTCCAGGCGAATGGCGTTCAGGTGCATATCCCGCACATAGGTCAACTCCGCGCGGAGCCGCTCCTCCGAGGTGCGCAAGAGCATCTCCGGCGCCCAGCCCGCTCCACGAATCAGCACGGGTTGACGATTCACCCGGATGAGAAACGGCCGCGTATCGGTTTTGACTCTCGTAAAATCGCCGTTGTTATCGTAGACCTCGCCCATGCGAGGCGATGCGCCATAGAGTTCCCCAGTGATCTCGCGAATGCCGAAGCTGGCGGTTGCCGAGTCGGAGATCGCGCCCGCAGCCTCGAAGCTCATCGACAACAAATGAAGCTTTTGATCGCCCAGCCCCGCGGGCCACCACAACTGGGGATCTTCGATCTTCAGTTGCGGAAATCCTTCGGGAGTGAAGGTCTCTGCACGCGTCTCCCTGGGCGCGAGCGTCACTTTTTTCTTAAAAGAAACCGTCTCAAATTCTCCCTGGAGAATGCCTTCGACGGGCAGGTCCGTGTCGTTATACAACTCCGTGCGCACGGTCAGCTCCGCGCGCCGCAGTGAGTTCCCAGGGAAGTGCGTAATCACTTCGGGATAACGCACCCGGACAGGCCCGCTTGCCAACAGAGATACCTCGCGCCAGAGACCCATATCTTTATCCGGCGGGGTCGGCATCCAGTCGACAAAACTGATGCCGAAGTCCTTGATTGTTGGAGCAAAGACCTCTACTGCGAGCACATTCTTCTGCTCCTGGTCCAGGAGGGGCGTGGCCTCCAATTCGATGATCCTGTAGGCGCCCGCAGCATCGTTCGCGTCCGCGAGTTTCTTCCCATTCAGCCAGATATTGGCCTTGGAATTGATGCCGTTAAAGCGAAGCCAGATTTTCCGTCCCCTGAACTCCGGCGGCAGTTGGAACTCCGTGCGAAACCACCATGAACAGGCGTATGGATTCTCCCCCGGCTGGCCGCCAGAGTCTCCCATGCCTGGCAGCTTGCGCAGATTGTCGGCATAGTAAATGTCTTTGAATTCACCATCTGCGACCTGGGCGGCCAATACAGTAGATGGAACCGTTGCCTTGTACCAGTGGTCAGGCGAAAACCGCGTGGTGGACACGATCTCGGCGGGTGCATCGACCTTACACGAACTCTGCAAGGCCCAATTCTCCCGCAAATCCACGCGATTCCCAGTCTCTCCATAGCACGGAGTCAACCCTGCCGGGATGGTCAGAGAAATCGAAACTAACCACCATATATTCTTGCAAATAATCAAGCGCTTTGCCCTCATCTTTTCTTCTTCACGAACCCTCAATCGCTTTTGACCAAGTCGGAAACCGATGCGGGATCGATGTCCGATTGGCCGATGCATGCATAGTTATAAAGAGCGGATCCGGTTCAGGGCCGCGCCTCCTTCTTGCTGACGTTCCAGCCGCTCACCTCCACGGCCGGAGCATTCCCGTCCAGGTTCTTCGGGTCGTAGGTCGCAGTGATTTGTCGCCTCTCTCCGGGCAACAACGAAATGTAGTTGTCCTCCCACAACGACGGAAGAACTTCATCGTCAACGTGGCTTTCATACCAATACACGCCGCTGACGTTGCGCCCTGTCTTCTTCACCTTCAGCCGGACCCCGAAGGCCAGCGTGCGGCTGGGATTACGCAGCGTGACGATAATCGTCTCCCGCGCACCTTCAGTCTTCTTCTCCGCCTTCACATCCAGATCAACCACCGGCAGACTATTCAGCGCCGTGTAGTCAGCGAAGATTTTGGTCGGTGTCCATACGCCGCTCTCCGGCTCGTTTTCGAAATCGACGGTCTCGGTTTGCTTCGACAACCAATAGAAGTTGCGGCTCTCGAGGCGTTCTCCGTTGTCCAGGCGCAAATCCACAAAATACGTTCCGCTCAAGCCTTCCATCTCCGGCAGCGTAAAGACCCGCGTACTGCTATCCTCGCCAACTGCAAGCGTGACCTCCTTGGAATACTTCTCCGTCATGTCAAGGTTGTACACCTTGGCCATCACCTTCAGGGTTGGAAAAGCCTGGTAATACGAATTGACCACCACCACCGAGCGATCGTCGTAGGAGTACTGCACGTGCAGCGGCTCGCAGGCGTGTTTGACGCCATAATAGGAGCCGCCCGGCCTCAGATACCAGTCGTACAGGTGCCAGATCATGCTGGGCCAGGCGTTGTTCAGCATCCATTGGATGACGCCCGTGGATCCGTACTTGTTCCGTCCGTAGGCCTCCATCATCGCCCGGTGCCCTTCGTACGCCTGCATCTGCGCCTTTTGCGCGTATTCCTCCACCGAATGCGAGGGTCCATACCGCTTGTCCAAGGCTTCGGTGAAGATCTTCAGCGTGAACGACATGCCGCCGGCGTGGTACTCCCATACGGAATCGATGGGCCACAAGTGGTCCTCGGGAAGCATACGCCGCAGACTCTCGATGGGCGGAATCGCAGGCCCAGGGCTGATCTCCGTGGCGAAGCCGAAGGCGCCGCCGCGCTTGGTGTCGATCTCCCAATAGACCGGCGCGACCCACTCGTAGGGCGACTCCATCTTGACTCCGGTCGGCCCGGCGGTGGTGGTAAAGTTTCCCGCCGAAGCAACGGCTGGATTAGGCCAGTCGCTCTCTTTCAAGACTTGCAAATACATCTTTTCAATATCGGGCGGCGGCGCATGGTCGCTTCCGTAGAGGAATGTGAAGACCGAGGGGTGCCGCTCCAATCGGCGGATCTGGTCGCGCAGCGACGCCACCGCAACCGGCTCGTCCTCGGCGCCCCAGGCCGCCCATCTCTCCCAGCGGTCGCAGCAACACCAGCCCGGCATGGCCAGAATGCCCATCTCGTCCATCAGATCGAAGAAGTGGTCGTCTTCCAGCTTGCCTTCGAAGCGGATGGTGTTCAGGTTCATATCGCGCACATAACGCAGTTCCGCTTCCTGCCGCTCCGGCGAGGAGCGCAGCAGCATATCGAAGCTGTATCCCGCGCCGCGAATCAGGATGTTTTTGCCGTTGATCTGGAAGACGCGGTGCTTAGCGGCATCGATTGTAGATGTAACTTGCCGGATGCCAAACCGGATATGGCTGGAATCCGAGACTTGCCCGTCAACGACAAACTCCAGGTTCAGCGGATAGAGGTTCTGCGGCCCCAACTGCGCCGGCCACCAGAGCCGTGGATTAGCCACCTTCAATTGTGCCAATCCCTCCGGTGTGAATCGCACCACCTTCGTCTCGTTGGCTCCCAGCTTCACCGGTTGCGAGAACTCGATCGCTTCCACCTTCCCCTTGAGCACGCCTTCCACGGGCTGATCCGAGGCGTTCGTCAACTCGGCACGCACGGTCAGCTCCGCTTGATCGGTAGAAGGCAGATTCAACTTCGTGAGCACCGCTGGGTAGCGCACTACCACCGGTCCGGTGGCCATGATATGCACGTCGCGCCAGATTCCCATCTCCTTGTCGGGAGGCATGGGCGCCCAGTCTACCAGTGTGATGGCAAGGCTATTGGGTTGCGGTGGAAATACTTCTACTGCCAGCGCATTCGTTTCACCCGGATGGACCGCCGCGGTGACATCGAATTCAAATAATCGCCAGGTGCCCGCCATCTTGCTTGAAGAAGCTATCTGGTGCCCGTTCATCCACACATTGGCGCGATAGTTGACGCCATCGAAGCCCAGCCAGAGAGTCTTGCCTTTGTACTCGGCTGGCAGTTTGAACTCCGTGCGATACCACCAGGAGTGACGGAACGGACTCTCCGGCGGCATCTGAAGATCTGTAAAAGGAGTGAAGATCGGGTAGGTGGTTCCGGGAATCGTCCGCAAATTCATCCCGACACCGGGTTCGGGATAGACACGCTGCTGGACCAACGCCCCCAGAACGGTGGAAGGAACCGTGGCCGGATACCACTGGCCGGCATCGAAACCCACCGCCGAGATGGCCTCCCCATTCTCGCGCACATCTGCCGAGGACTGGATCGCCCAGCCTTGATTCAGCTTCATCGAAGGCGATTCTGCATCGGGGGGCACGGCTGCCCACCCCACCGGCAGTAGAAGGCTGCCTGCCACAAAGGTCAGAAAAAATGTTCGTAACTTGTCCATAGCCTTTCCGTTGGGCTCCTTGAGATGGGCCGAGAACCTTGCGAGGCACGGTTCTCGCCAGCGCTGCCCGACCCCCGCTTTCAGGGACCAGGAGCGGGTCCAAGGCCCCACTTCGCACGCAGGTTCATGGCAATAAAAAAGCTTGCATCCACATCGATTGTTTGTCAAGCAAAACCAATGAGCCTAAGCATAGGAACAATTCTGGATGCAATGCGTCTGTGGGCGTACTCATCACAATATAAATGATATATATTGTGATGTTCCGAACGTTGAATATACCGAAGTAGGCACTCTATGACCATCATCCGACATAACAAATGGCAAAACCTGGAAGAACATTTGTGACACAAATCTTGACCGTCAACTGCGGCCAGGTTACCATGACGGAGAAATGCCTACCGCCGGCCAGCCAGCGTCCGTACCCAAGCCAACGATCAAGATTGCCGACCAGTGGCTTCGTCAGATCTTGAGCCTGCTTTACCGGCGCCACAACCTCACTCGGATCGAGATCATTGAAACCACAGGACTGAACGCGGCAAGCGTGAGTCACACACTTCGCTATCTCATGGGGAGAGGCGTTCTTTACAAAGGGGGTGATTGCGATGCAGGCACCGGCCGCCGGCGAGAGACCTTTGCGCTCAATGCGGAAGCAGGCTACTTCGTGGCGCTCGACCTGGAAGGCGACCGCCTGCGTTTTGCCCTTACGAACTTTCTCGGGGACGTCCGGTGCCGTTGGGAAGAGTGCCTTGAATTCCGCAAACCCTTCCCTCCCGAAAAGGTCGTTGAGGGAATCGGCAAAGTCACAAGAGATTTGGACCCATCGCAACTTGGGCGCATCCTGGCGGTCGGCGTAAGCTACCCCGGCCTGCTCGATTCCGAAGGGCGCCTAAGCGCGGTCAACCTGGGCTGGACCAAGATCCCGCTCCTCACGATTCTGAAAGAAGCATTTCCCTGGCCGGTATTCATGGAACGGGACAAGGAGACCTGCATCCACGCCGAGAGTTGGCTGGGAGCGGCTCAGAACTGTAGTAATGCGCTCTTCATGATCGCCGAAGCCGGCATTGGCATAGGGATTCTCGCCGATCGCAGGCACCTGATGGGAACGCGAGGCTTTTCGGGCGAAATCGGGCACTGCAAGTTCGTTCCCGGCGCCGAGGATCTTTGCAGTTGCGGCCAAAAGGGGTGTCTGGAGGCAATAGCATCCGGGGCGAACATCGTGCGCCAGTACGCAGAACGAGTCGGCATGCATGCCACCACGTTCCGCTTTGTCGATGTGCTGGAGATGGCCCGGTGCGGCGACGAGTTTGCGCTCTCCGCCTTCCAGCGGGCCGGCCTCGCGCTCGGCTCCGCGCTCTCTACGGCCATCAGTATCTTCGATCCAGAGATCATTATTCTGGGGGGCGACCTCATCGTCGCCGAGAATGTTATGCTACCCATCCTTTGGGAACAAATCCGCCTGCAAACGCGGCCCAGGTCATTGGAGGTCGTCAAGATCGCGGTCAGCGGTCTCGGGCTCGATATCCGGCTGAAAGGCGCCGCGTCGCTGGCCTTCCGCAACATGCTGGAAGACTCGGAACTCCTGGGGCGGGTCTGCACCCCAGTGCGGTGAACCATGCCGAATCCGGCCTGCGTGGGTTGCTCTGCCGGTAATTGTCCGCGCCTTGAACCGGCCAACCCGCGGGGGCGACTGGGTTCACCTCGGCGTCGCTTTAAAGCGCGACGGCCTCACAGCCTGCATCCTCCGCTCCGTCGTGATTGTTGACCATCCTTCCTGCATGACCGAGGAGCAGCACTTCTGGATGGACCTGGTCGAAGAGGACTATCGCGTCGGCGAAGAGGCCTATCGTAAAGTGGCCGCCAAAGGTCTGCCTGCCCGCCTTCAAGAGCAGACTCTGGTGAATTACTTCGCTGGACGAGCCGCCGAAGTCTCGACTCGTGCAGGCAAGCTCGTGGATCTTGCCTCGCTTAATCCATGCACCAGCACCCATAACTCCGGTTATTCAGAGTGCCAGGAGGTCTTTGGTGCAATTAAATTGGACAATCATTGGAGATTCGGGCAAGGACCGTACAGCACCGGCGAAAGACGGGAGAGAAGAAACCGCTTCGTAGAACCAACGTGCTTCGACAAATCTCCAGGTTGCCGACGATCAAATAAGTTATTTTATATGAATATCTTATGGTGGGCGCTGCAGGATTCGAACCTGCGACTTCCACCATGTGAATCCAACAACATTAGGCATAACAACAACCTACAAGACCCCGGTGGTCCTTTAAGTCCTTGTAAGCAATCCCAAGCCTGAGAACCAGCGTATCGCACAACGTATCGCGTCTTGCCAAGACCGGTCGAACGCGAAGCCAGAACGGTTCTTCTGCAATCAGCTTCATCGGTTGACAAGATCAATCCCAACATGAAACTTCATCCTCCTCGATCTGGCGTAAGAAGAGGATGAAGCGATGAGCCAGAGTACCTTGTGTCCGAATCAGAGAACTTTTCCCGATAGCCTTTTGCATTAATCGGCCCTCCCAATGCTTCCCTCTTGGTAGGCCTTTTGCAAGACGAAGAAGGCTTTCTTCTTTTCGCCCTGATCCGAGATCAATCCCTTGCGATTGAATCCGTCTTGAATCCCCGGGAGCTGGCGGCGAGGCGAGCGAAAATCCATCAGAATCCATGGGCTCATCCCGCGCAATTGGGGAATCCTGTTCAACATAGGCAGTTGATGGTTAAAAATATTTGCCTGGTACTCCTCAGTCCAGCGTTCTGTTTCAGATCCATGAAGGCCAGCCTTGGCGTCGCCGCCAAACTCACTGATGATGAGCGGCTTGTCAAAGGCAATCTTCCACTCTGTGGTATCCGCTCCTTCCGGACCTTGTTCATACCAGCCTATGTACTCATTGGCGCCGATTACATCCAGCGCCTCGCCCAGCGAATCGTCCATGATCTTCAAATGGCCTTCGGTTCGGACGAGAAGAGCCGCCGTCACCAGACGCGTCGAATCAAGCTTGCGCACGTCTCCTGCCAGCGTCTTCAGAAATTGTGTTCGCTCAGGCGTGTTCGGCGTTTCATTTGCGATCGACCATAGCAGGATGGAAGCTTTGTCGCGATCGCGACGAATCTCTTCACTCAACTGCTGCTCGGCTTTGCTCAGAACCGCAGGATCTCCGAAGTGCTCCGCCCAATAGACAGGGATTTCCGACCAGACGATGATGCCCATGCGGTCGGTAGCGCGGGTCATACGCTGATCGTGCGGGTAATGCGCCAGCCTGACATAGTTGCAGCCAAGCTCCCGCGCCCATCCAAGCAACGTCGCCACGTCCTCATCGTTGTCGGCTCGTCCACTGCGATAGGGAGCCTCGGCATGGATTGAGATTCCCCGCAGAAAGATTGGCTTTCCATTTAACAGAATCTTCGTGCCGCTGACTTCAACCGTTCGGAAGCCCATCTCATCTTCCAGCGCATCCGCGCCGGATTTCAGCATGACCCGATACAACTTGGGCTGTTCCGGGGACCAAAACTGCATCCCGGCAGCGTTCAGCTTGATAGGCGCGCGGCCTTGGCTGTCCACCACGCCATCTGCTTCCAGTTTGAGCTCGGGGATGGAAACGCTCACGCTCGCGCCGGGAGCGGCGTCCTGAAGATGCACCCAGCCTTCGACCGCAGAACGGCCAGGATTGAGTTGCAGGTCATAGTCGTCGATGAAACTCTCCGGCACCTCCACAAGCGACACATCGCGGGTGAGCCCGCCATAGTTATACCAATCCGTATTCAAAGTAGGAACACCGTCGGGCTGCCGGGTATCGTCTACCGCGATAACGGTGAAGTTCTTCCCCGGATGCAGCAGTTTGGTGACTTCGCAATCGAATGGAGTGTAGCCGCCTTCGTGTTCGCATACCGGCTTTCCGTTGACCGAAAGAATGGCTTTATAGTTTGCCGCGCCAATATGAAAGAAAACTCGGCGATGCTCGCGAGGCTGGTAGTCGAAGTCCCGCTGATACCAGATCACCCCTTCGTAATTGAACAGCGTATCGCGCTGAGTATTCCAGTCGCCAGGCACTTTGAGCGTGGGCGATTTGCTGAAATCGTACTCCACCAGCTTGTTGTTTCCGGAGACCGGTGCTTCGTTCAAAATGTACCCGTCATGACGCAATTCACGATGGAACGTAAACAAGCCGTCGGAATATGGATCGATCATTGCGTGCCAATCGCCGTTCAGGCTCATGCTTTGGCGGTGATCCACGTCGACCAGAACTGTTGGGTTTGACTGCGCATTTGCCTGGATGCTTCCCAGGATAGAAAGAGCAACGATTGCGATAAAACAACGATTCCAGAATGTGGATGTCACAAAAATATCCCCAGCCGCTCAGTAAGGCGGGACCGGCGGACAATTGCTTGCCCACCGGCTCGGTGAATGAACAGTTAGAAGGTCAGCCGTCCGCCCAACTGGATGACGCGCTGGGTACCGGCGATTGAGGTGATGGTGCCCTGAGAGCCCGACGTGATGTTGCCAGCGGACGGCTGGCCCAGGTTCACCCAGTTCATGACGTTGGTCACTTCGGCGCGGAACTGGAACGCAAGTCCGCGCTCGAAGTTGATTTTGCGGAACAGGCCCGCATCCATATCCTTGAGGCCCGGTCCAATCAGGGAGTCGCGTCCCACGTTGCCGTCGGCGCCGCCAGGCCCGATGCCTCCTGGTTGGCCAGGCCCGTTGGCCGTGAACGCCGCGTTGTTGAACCATGCCGTCAATACGCTAGTTTGGCTCTGGCCAGCAGCGCCGCAAACACGGCAGCGGTGTGGGTCGAGCTTGGGGTTAACGCCAGGAACGGCGTTGGGGCGGCTCGAGCCCGCAGTGTCAAAGTTCTTGTTGGATCCCGTGAACACAGTAAACGGCGCGCCGCTGATTAGATAGACGACCGGTGAGATCTGCCAACCGTTGACCACTTCCTTCACGATCTTGTTCGATCCGTGGTAGTAGTCGATGTTCCACATGCCAGAGATGGCAGCATTGTTGTCATGGTTTTGATCCATGGGGCCTCTTTCTTCCTGAAGGCCGCCGCCGATCGCACCCATGTTGTTGTTAGTCGGGGTGAAGGGCTTGCCGAGCACGCCGGGATCCTGCGCGGTCATCCCTCCATTCTCCACCGGGTTTGAACTCTCCAGCGCGCGGCTCCAGACATAGAAACCGCTGACTGAGAAGCCGCGTGACATCGCCTTGGTCGCCGATATTTGAAGCCCGTTATAGTTGGAGGTCTGGTCTGAGATCAGGTAGGTAATCCCGCTCAGGGTGCCAGGCGTAAGGTTGATGCCGGCATCGTATTGACGGCGTTGCTCCTGGCTTGCCGCTGAAGTGCTGAGAGCGCCGACTAATGGGCCACCGGAAGAGTTTACAAGCGAGTAAGGCGCGTAGTTGGCGTCGAGGAAGGATGACAGGTGACGGCCAAGCGTACCTACATAAGCTGCCGTCGCGCTGATCTTGAGAGGCAATTGCCGCTGCACGCTGAGGTTGAACTGGTAGACCGACGAATCTTTAAATGTTGTGGGGATGGCTTCAATGCTTTGGCTCGGATAGAATTTTGGAGCCGACGGCGTATAGGTGTAGGGGAAGATGCCGCCACCGGGAGCCGTGCTTGGGAACCCGACATTGTAGATGTTGGTGAGGGATGTCTCGGAGCCAAAGCCGTTGCGAAGAGAGAACGGCATGGCGTTGCCGGGCTGGTTCCACTCGTTGCCGCTGGGAGAGCCCCAGAAGATGCCAGCTGCGGCGCGGATCGAGGTCTTGCCGTCGCCAAACGGATCCCACGCGAAGCCGAGACGAGGCGAAATGTGGCCCAGCGGTGTGGAGATGATGCCGCGTCCGACACCTTTGTCCCCCGGGAAAAGTTGGCCCAGCGGCACAACCGAAGTCGAACTCGTAACAACTGTGGATTGCTGGCCGGGAACAAACGTCGCCGTTCTGTCATGAGCATCGACGTTAGGCGTATCGATGTCCCACCGGATTCCGAGATTGGCCGTGAAACGGGGCGTGATGCGATAGTTATCTTGCGCAAACCCCGCGATGTGCCAAGTGCTCAGATGCGTGATATAAGTCGAGTCCTGCTCAAACGAGTTGATTTGGCCGGTGACAAAGTCCGCAATCGCAACACCCGTGCTGGTGGGCGCGGAGGTCGAGAAGCCAACGTCGCCATAATTATTCAGGTTGGCAGCGAACATGGTTTTGTCGAGAGCGAACTCACCGCCAAGGGAGAGGTTGTGTTTGCCCTTGCTCATGCTGACTACGTCGCGTAACTCATAGTTGTCGGAACCAGTGACCGGGCCGGCGTTCGGGTTTCCCGTCTGAAAGCCGGCACCGGTTAGATAGGGCAGTCCGGCCGGTCCCTGGATGAGGAAGTTCGAGCCGAAACTGGCGAGGGTTTGGTTGGCTGGGCCGGTCACAGGGATGAGAACGCGTCCGCCCATGGCCCGAGTGAACGTTAGCCAGGTTTGATTGGCCGTCGTGGGGCTGAAGGTGTGAACGTCGCTGATGTTCGCATTCGTCTGAACCGATTTGGACTGATTTCCAGTCCAATTGATGTTGCCGCCTCCGCTGGGAGTCGACTTGGTGTTGATAAAGAAGTAGGTCACTCCCACATGGTCCTTGTCACCGATGTTCTCGTCATACTTGCCCAGATATTCGTCTGAGTCTGTTGGAGTGGTGTACATGCCGATGTAGGTCCCGCCGCCCGTTTTTGCAACCTGGGCGCCGGTGGGCAATGGAACGGAAACACCGATTTTGTTGTTTACATTCAAAAAGTTTGCAGCGGTTGGGTCCAGGAGCGCGGTCGGGATGCAATACCCGGCAGTAGCAGCGGATATTGTCTGGCAACCGGGACCAGCATTGACTCCATTTACCAGTATCTTGGTTGTTTTTGCGGTGCCCGGCATGTAGATAAGGGAGGTTTGCGAGAGCGTGGCGTCCGCGGTAAAGTCGCCCAGGCGCTCGGCAGCCGTGGGCGTCACACCGCCTGTGACCCCGCTTGCTTGCACCTGGCGCAGACCGGCATAACTGCCGAAGAAGAAGGCCTTGTCGTGCTTGATGGGGCCGCCGAAGGTTCCGCCAAAGTTGTTGCGGTGGTAGGGGCTCTTCATCAGTGCCCCGGTAAAGGGGTTTTTGGTGGGAGTCCAACTAAATGCGTTGAAATCGGTATTGCGGTTGAACTCAAACAATCCGCCGTGGAAATTGTTGGATCCCGATTTTGTAAGAACCGTGACCACAGCGGCCGAGAATTGGCCGTATTGGGCTGAGAATGCGCTGGTCTCTACGCGGAACTCTTCCAGTGCGTCGGGGTTGGGAGCCGGGTTGCCATAATTACGCATTCCGGTAATATTGTTGCCGCCATCCAGATAAAATGCGACGGTTCCGTTGCCGGAGTCGAGCGAACCGTTGACCTGGACTGCAGTGGACGCCAGTCCAACGGTCATATTAGGGGTACCGGCGGGGTTCGCAGTGGGGCTGGCGCTATTGGCCATTACACCCGGTACGAGCGAAAGTTCGGCGTAAGCGTTGCGGTTCACCAGCGGCAGGCCGATGATCTCTTCCGTTTCAATGGTCCGGCCCAATACCGCGTCGCTTGTATTGATCTGCGGGGGAGCCTCGGAGACCGTAATGGTCTGAGTCTGGGCGCCCACGGTCAGTGTGATATCGACGCTCAGCGTCTGGTCCACATTGAGGGCGAGATTCTGTTGCACAAAGCGTTCAAATCCAGCCGCCACCGCCTCGACGGTGTACCTGCCCACGGGAAGGAAATCGATGCGGTACTCGCCATAGCCGTTTGTCGGCGCCGACCGCGAGAACCCGGTATCCAGGTTGGTTGCCTTCACGGTGGCCGTATTGACCACCGCGCCTTGTTGATCCTTCACCGTACCGGCAATCGAACCGGTGGTCTGCTGTCCAAACGCGGCGATGCTGGCGGTGAGAATGCAGAAGAGCACCGCTAATATGGGTGCGCTTGCACGTAGCCACGAGAACCTTGTCAATTTGCGTGCGTTCATATTTTTGAAGCCTCCAGAGTGTTGTGCGATTCGCTCCCCGCTCTCCCCGCGTGCATTTGCATATTACCTAGTCCGTAGACTACGAACAGGCGCGTTGAGGTCTTGGGTCTTGAATGTCATGAGGAAAAGTACCAACCGGTTCATGGTCTGTCATGTAAATCAGAAGTGAAAAAAAATTGCCCGGATGTGAATCCTGGCGGCATTGGTGAAAATGGTGAAAAGAAAGAATTTGGAGGGGGAGCCTGAGCGTCCTGCGGGAGCGTTAATATTGTTAATATCCCGCTCATCACCCTGTTAATCTATAACTTAGCTGGTTTCCTATCACGGTTAACTGAGCCGTCTGCGCGTTAAGGTGAAGGCGTTGCAAAGCCGGGAATTCTCCTCAGGTGGTATATTCTCCGGTAGCTGAAAAAGCGAGAGGAAACCCAGGCGAGCTGGAGATTTGGTGCGCTGATGCACGAGGTTCAGAACAGGCTGGAGGCTGAAAGAGAAGAGCTGGACTGGCTGTTGAACTCCGGAGTGCTAGGCCGATCCAGCAATTTGACCCGCATGCTGGTTTATGTATGCGAGAAGCACTTCCTCGATCAGGACGACCAGATCAATGAGCATGGGATCGCGACCGAAGCGCTTGGGCGGCGCAGCGATTTCGACCCGCAGTCCGATACGATCGTCAGGGTAGTTGCCCATGCTTTGCGCAAACGACTGCAAGAGGTTTATCAGACGGTAGGGATAGACCGGCCTGTGCATATGATGATCCCGAGCGGCCGTTACGTGCCCTCATTTATCCACAGGAGTGATACCCCGGCTTTAGATGAACCTGGCGAACCGTCAGCAGACGCCTCTGCCTCGCAAGAGGGATTGGCGAACGTCGGAACTGCTCCGCTGGCGCGCCTTCCGTGGGAGAGCCCGCGATGGCTTGTGCCGGCAGCTTCGGCAGTGGCGCTCACCCTCCTGTTGGGCCTTGTGCTTTTTCTGCACCGGAATACAACAAAGCCGCAGGCGACTCCCGTCAAGGACTCTGCCGCGGCTCTGCCGGAGCCGAAGAATACCATCCGTGCGCTCTTGGGAACCGGCCGCCAGCCGTATACCGATCACTCTGGATTCCCCTGGGCGCCGGGAAAGTACTGCTCAAGTGGGGACAGCATCACCGTACAACCACGAAAGATCGCAGGAACGGAAGACCCCTATCTATACCTTGGCGGAGTTCGTGGAATCGCGCATTGCATATTCCCTCTAAGTCAAGGAGTTTACGAAATTCACTTTCATTTTGCGGAGACTACAGACCTGCCTTCGGCAACCAGTCCCGCGTTTCTCTCCATTAATGCCGAACCGGGCATCAAGTTCGATGTTGTCGACCAGGCGGGTGGAAGCGGTATCGCTACTTCCTTGGTCCTGACCGGAGTGCGGCCCCAGAAGGATGGTACCATTCATCTCGATTTCACCAGCGATGTGTCATTACTGAATGCTGTCGAGATTTTGCCATCCGACGCCGGTTCTTTACTGCCGGTACGCATCACCGCGAGTCCTACCTCCATTACGGACTCCACCAACAAGGTATGGCTCTCCGATCGCTACTACCTCGGGGGCCGGAGAGGCCAATTCCCCGATTTGACAAAGACCTCACGGAAAGACATTTACAGTTACAACCGGGTGGGGCATTTTCGCTATGACATTCCCGTCGTCCCGCTTGGGAGATACCGGGTTACGCTTTACTTCTCAGAACCGTGGTTCGGCAAACAGAATCTTGGAATTGGAGGAGCAGGCAGCCGGGTCTTCGATGTTTCATGCAATGGAAACATGATCCTGAAGAACTTCGACATCATGGCAGAGGGAGGAGCGAACCCTGTCGTAAAGACATTTGACAATATTCAGGCGACTGCTCAGGGCAGGATCGAACTTTCCTTCATTCCCGAGGTCAACTATCCGCTCGTCAATGCCATTGAAGTTTTAGCAGAGCCTGCTCGCTGATATTCCACCATTGATCCACCGTTCATTATGCGAGGATTCTACTGACGGTCATACCGGGCAGATCATATTCGGGATCAAATGGCTTCCCTGCTTGGACTGTCTTTGATTGTTCTCCTTCGCCGGCAACGAATTCACTCTCGAATCCCGTCTTCTTGAGCTGCCGATTGCTCTTTACCGCTAGCGGGAGCCGTGTGCCTCGTTGCTCATGTCGAAAAGTGACTTCTAAATTGTCCACGGGATTCCTCGATTCGCGCATTTCGAACTCTGTTTCCGTAACTGTAATAAAACTGGCGCCCATGTCACGAGAGCTCACGGTATTCGAGTTTAAACTGCGGAGGTAACCCATGTTGTCGGTTTTACCGCATGCGCAGAGATTGCCGCGCAAACGCCTTGGCACAAAATCGTGATCCCGGCCGGGAAGCCCTGATGCTGCCGTCGGTCAAAGCGCACTGGTGAAAAAATAGGTGCGAAGAAGCCACGGGATGGAACCAACGTACTTCGATAATATAATTTCTGCAATCAGTTTCCAATAACCTATTGATTATAAATAATTTATGGTGGGCGCTGCAGGATTTGAACCTGCGACTTCCACCGTGTGAAGGTGGC
>Ga0182014_10001549_pt1 | contig 30512 bp, 28 predicted proteins | sample 612S2DmetaG_FD_120489 | JGI IMG/M metagenome (GOLD analysis project Ga0182014, IMG submission 120489) | Permafrost microbial communities from Stordalen Mire, Sweden - 612S2D metaG | ecosystem: Environmental > Terrestrial > Soil > Wetlands > Permafrost | place: Sweden: Stordalen | collected... | reverse complement strand
TCGCAACGGCGTCTGTGGAGGCGGACACCCCTAATTCGGCTTGCGGAACCGGCTGTCCGCAATATACCGCAGCATGATGGCGTCGGTGGCACTCTGAAACTGCTGGTCGAGTTCAGGGTCCCGCGCCGTCGCCTCTTGCCGGACGGTCTGGCGAAATTTCTCGCCCATTTCCGAATCGCTGGTCACCACCTGCATGTAGAACCACAGGAAGTGCCGCATCTGATCGAGCGCCGACTTGAGTACGTGGATCGACTCCAACTGCGACGAGTCGGCCAGCGCCTCGAGCAGTTCCGGGTCGGTGGGGGCTTGCATGGCGGCGCAGTTAAGTTCGCTCTGGATGACCCGCAAATCGTCAGTCACGCGCAAGATACGAAGTTGAATTTCCTCCATGCTCTCCCGGTTATCGTGATCCATGAATTCCTTTCTCTCCCACTTACCGATCCCGCTCCAACAATTTCGCACCTATGCGAGGAAGCGGAAAGATTCCCCGTGACCATGAGCTTCAGTAATTGAAGTTACTTTCGGTCCACAATGCGCGCTGGGCAGGCGTTTTCATGCGGTTTGGCGGGCTGTTTAGGGCAAAGAGCGGCGCTGGGCTACCTTCAAAAATCGCCTTCCCAACGTGCTACGACCACGGTGGCCAGGCAGTTCCCCAAAACATTGATGGCGGTTCGCGCCATATCCATCAGGGGATCGATCCCGAGAAGGATGAAGACCGGTTCGGCCGGCAGGCCAAACGATCCAACCGTCCCGAGCAGAATGACGATAGCGGCACGAGATACCCCCGCCACACCTTTGCTAGTCAGCATGAGAGTAATCAGGAGCAGTAGCTGTCGTCCCAGGCTGAGATGTATTCCCGCGGCTTGAGCCACAAAAATCGCCGCCAGGGATAGATACAACGTACTTCCGTCCAGGTTGAAGCTGTAACCCGTCGGCATAACGAATGCCACCACTTGCCGCGGTACGCCCAGACCTTCCATGGCCTCCATGGCGCGCGGCAACGCAGCTTCGGAGCTCGACGTTCCGAATGCAATCGAAACCGGCTCGGCCACGGCGGCAACAAACTTCTTCAGCGGCACCCGCGCTAACAGCGCCACCGGCAGCAGCACGCAGAAGATGAAAACCGCGAGCGCTGCATAGAGCGTACCAAGCAGTTTGGCCAGATTCAGCAGGACTCCGATGCCAGTGTTGCCGACCGTGTAGGCAATCGCCGCGCCCACGCCAAACGGGGCGAAGTACATCACCAGATTCGTAAACTTAAACATCGTCGCCGCCAGGCTGTCGGTCAGCTTCAGCAAAGGCCGGCGGCGTTCCTCGGGCACCATCGCGAGCGCCATCCCAAACAGAATGCTGAAGACCACAACTTGCAGCACCTGTCCTTCGGCGATCGACTTGGCAATATTTTCCGGGAAGATATGCAAGATGGTTTCCGCTGCCGTCAACTTCTGCACCGGCAGATTTTCGCCGCCCGGCGCGGCCAGATGCACGCCAGCACCGGCTTTGCTGATATTGATCGCAGCCAGGCCAATAATCAGCGCCAGCGTGGTGATGATTTCAAAGTAGACGATCGCCTTGATTCCCATGCGCCCAACCTTCTTAAGATCGGAGTGCGCCGCAATGCCGCCGACCAGCGTGGCAAAGAGCAGGGGAGCAATGATCGTCTTGATCAGCCGCAGAAAAATCGCCCCAATCGGCTGCAGCTTGACCGCCGTGTGGGGCCAGTCGTATCCAATGGCCGCGCCCGCCACCATCGCCACCAGAATCCAAACCGCGAGCGACCGTCTGTACAAGCCATAAACCGCCAGGAGCGCAATCGCGATCCACCGCACCGTCAAGAGCAAACAGGCAGGCAGCGGCGTCAGAAAAATATTTATCGCGCTGAGACTCGCACTCAACGCGATGCCGGCGATAGCCAATAACAGAACCCTGTGCTTCATCTCCGGCTAAGACCTTAACTCAAGCCACTGAGTAAGCAAAGTCCGTGATGGGGTCCCGCCCGTCGGGCCTGACCCGTTCGTCGCTTGCCGCCATTTTGTGCTTTACTTCCTTGCGGAGAACTTTAATGTACCGCGCGATCTGCTTCTTTCTGCTTTCCTCGACTGCCTGCCTAGCCCAGCGCGAGCCCGTGCTCAAGCAGATCGACCTGCCTCATTCCTACTACTACCGCGAAATGTACCTGCCGCAGCTCACCACCGGGCCCAGTGCCGCAGCCTGGTCGCCCGACTCGAAGTCCCTGGTCTACTCGATGGCCGGATCGCTGTGGCGGCAGGAACTGGGGAGCGCCGCCGCGGAGCAACTCACCGCTGGCCCCGGCTACGACTATCAACCCGACTGGTCCAGCGATGGCCGCTGGATCGTGTTCGCGCGCTACGATCACGATGCCGTCGAGTTGTGGTCGTTGGATGTGCGCAACCGCCGGCTGCAGCAGATAACATCCGGGGGCGCGGTCAATGTCGAGCCGCGCCTTTCTCCCGACGGCAAGCGCCTGGCCTTCGTCTCAACATCGTATGAAGGCCACTTCCACATCTTCATCGCCAGCTTCGCCGACGGTTCTCTCACCAACGTTCAGCAGCTTACGCCCGAACGCGTCAGCCCACTGCCGCGCTACTACTACAGCAAAGTCGATCATGAAATCAGCCCCGTATGGTCGCGCGATGGTTCGGACATTCTGTTCATCTCAAACCGCGGCCACATCCACGGCACTGGCGGATTTTGGCGAATGAAGGCCGAACCGGGAGCCGAAGCGCGCGAAATCCATTATGAGGAAACCAACTGGAAGGCGCGTCCCGATTTTTCACCCGACGGCAAGCGCATGGTCTATGCGTCCTATCTCGGGCAGCAGTGGCATCAGCTTTGGCTCATGCCCGCCGAAGGCGGCGACGCCTTCCCAATTTCCTACGGCGATTACGACAATACAGATCCACGTTGGTCACCGGACGGGACCAAGATTGCCTTCATCTCCAATCGAGGCGGGAACACGTCTCTGTGGGTCCAGACAATTCCCGGCGGAGCGCAGACCGAAGTCGTCGCGCGCGAGCGGACGTTCCTGAAGCCGATGGGGAAGATCTCGCTGAAGGTTATTGGCGACCTTGGGAAGCCGGTCGCAGCGCGCGTCTTCGTGACCGCAGCCGACGGACGCGCTTACTCCCCCGACAACGCCTGGATCTACGCCGACGACAGCTTCACCCGCTCCGAGCGCCCGTTCGAAGCGCACTATTTCGATACGGCGGGTGAATCGGAAATTACCGTCCCCGCCGGCCAAGTGCAAGTCGACGTCATGCGCGGCTTCGAAAACCACTTCGAGCGAAACAAAGCAAATGTAAAGGCCCGTGAAACCACCCAGATCGGAGTTCGAATCAACCCGCTCTTTCCTCCCCACGAGGCTTCAACGCGCTGGGTGAGCGGCGACGTCCACGTGCACATGAACTACGCCGGAACCTACCGCAATACGCCGAAGCATCTGATCGAGCAGGCGGCGGCCGAAGATGTCGCCGTTGTCGAGAATCTGATCGTCAATAAAGAGCAACGCATCCCCGATATCTCTTTTTTCTCCCCAAAACTCGATCCCGCCTCCACCAACGACCACTTACTATTTCATGGTCAGGAGTTTCACACCAGTTACTGGGGCCATCTCGGCCTGCTCAACCTGACTCACAATTTCCTGCTCCCCGGCTACGTCGCCTACCCCAACACTGCCGCTGCCAGCCTGTATCCCACGAATGCCGGCGTAGCCGATATGGCGCACGCGCAGGGCGCACTGGTCGGTTACGTCCATCCCTTCGACACTTTCCCCGACCCGGTGAAAGACGAGTCTCTCACCGACGAACTCCCCGCCGACGTGGCCCTCGGCAAGGTCGATTACATCGAGGTCGTCGGCTTTTCCGATCACAAATCCACCGCCGAAGTCTGGTACAAGCTCTTGAATTGCGGTTTCCGTCTGCCCACTGCCGCAGGTACAGACTTCATGGGCAATTACGCCTCTCTCCGTGGTCCCATCGGTCTGAACCGAGTCTATGCGCAAGTTCCAAAGGCCCCGGTGAAGATCGAGACCTGGCTGTCTGCAATCAAAGCTGGCCGCACCTTCGCCACCAACGGGCCGCTGCTGCGCTTCGAGCTCGGCGACCAACCCATCGGCAGCGAAGTGAATCTGCAGAAGAAGACGCACCCGGACAACCCACAAGATATACACTTCTCTGCCCAACTCTTCTCCATCGTTCCCATCGATCACCTGCAAATCGTCTGCAACGGCCAAGTCGCACGCGAACTAACGCTCGACGCCGACCGCACCTCCGCCCAGGTCGACGGATCAATCCCCATCGCAACCAGCGGCTGGTGCGTCCTGCGCGCCTTCAGCGAAAAGGCTGAATACCCTATCCTCGATATCTATCCCTACGCAACCACCAGCCCGATCTACGTGACTGTACCCGGCAAGCCGCTTCACAGCCCTCCCGACGCGACTTACTTCGTGACCTGGATGGACCGACTGATTGCCGCTGTGCAGAGCAACACGTCCTGGAACACCGACGCGGAAAAACAGTCCGTGCTGACAATGCTTGAGCAAGCGCGGAAGAAATACGACGCCCTGACGCGGTAGGCCCTCTCGCACTAACAATGTGGGCAAAACAAAACGCCCCAGACTCAAAGAGTCGTGGGACGTTAGTCGAGCAGCCCTCCCCCGAAGCCTACTCAAGTAGAAAGTTACCGCATACGCAAGGCCTTGGGAATGGCACTGAAGTGGGGCCCCTCATTGCTCCAGATTGACATCGATATCCTGCTGCAGTAGTGTTGTCCGGCTTTTCAATAAATCCCACGAAACCCAAGGAGAACAACATGCGAGTGCGACTAGCGCTGTATGGGGTAGCGGCGTGCCTTTGTCTCGCCCCAATCGTTTCGGCCCAGGATGCGGCCAAAGTTGATCCCAAGCATTACACCGTCGTGAGCGAAAACGACCGGGTACGAATCCTGAAAGTCCACTACGGCCCGCACGAGAAATCGGTCATGCACAGCCATCCTGCCACGGTAGCAGTGTTCCTCACCGACGCTAAAGGCGTGTTCACCTTTCCCGATGGCAAAAAGCAGGAATTCACCGTCAAGGCCGGCGAAGCGATGTACAGCGCCGCTGCGACCCACCTGCCGGAAAACACCGGCGACGCCGCAATGGATCTGATCGTGGTCGAACTAAAAGGCCATGCGCCCAAATCCGCGAAAACCGAAATGAAATAAGGAAGTAAGCCCCCGAGTCAGGCCACGCTGCTCGGCCGGGTCAGGCTGAACTCGTGGTGGGAACTGGCCGGAACCCGTCTGGCACTGAGTATGGATTAGTGGCCTGTTCCCACAATTCTAGTTAAACTTTGGCACGGCCTCGCCATTACTCCCACAACGCTATGCACCGGCCCCCCGCTCCATCGCCAGCAACTTCTCCTTTCTCTCCACACCCCAGCGGTAGCCGCCGGACTCGCCGTCTTCGCGCACCACGCGATGGCAGGGAATTGCGACCGCGACCGGATTCGTAGCGCATGCCCGAGCCACGGCCCGCGCCGCCTTCGGCATGCCGATCTTCTTCGCCACCGCGCTATACGAGCGCGTCTCTCCGCGCGGAATTTTCTGCAGACACTCCCACACCCGCCGCTGGAAAGCCGTCGCCCGAATATCGAGCGGCAATGATGATGACGGATGCGCCTCCTGCCCGTCAATCAGCCGCCCCAGGCTTGTCTTCCATTCCGCCAGCGCCGCATCGTCCCGCTTCCGCACCGCAAACGGAAACTCGCGCATCAACCCTTGCTGCAACGCCGCCTCGGAGTCCGCGAACTGGATCGCGCAAATCCCCTTATCGGTAACGGCAATCAGCATGCGCCCCAGTGGCGACGCCGCAATCGTATAGCGCACCACGGTGGCAACCGCGCCCCGCCGGTACTTTTCCGGAGTCATTCCCAGTTGCCCCGCCGTGCGCTCGTAAAGCCGGCTACTCGACCCGTACCCCGCGGCATAGAGCGACGTCGTCACGTCGTGTCCATCCCGCAGGTTCTGCTTCACCTGCCGCAGTCGGCACGCGTCCATGTAGGCTTTCGGGGAAACGCCCAGCACGGTCTTGAACGTCCGTTGCAAATGAAACGGACTGCGCCGGACCTGCTTGGCCAGCCCGCTGAGCGTGAGCCGGTCTTCAATATGTTGCTCGATGTACCTGCAAGCCGCCCGCACCACCGCCGACTGCGGATTCCCATCCACAGCCTTGGGCCGGCAACGCAGGCACGCCCGGTAGCCCGCCTGCTCCGCCGCGGTCGCGTGCTCGAAGAACTGCACATTCTCGCGCCGCGGCCGCCGCGCCGGGCACGACGGCCGGCAGAAAACCCCCGTGCTCGAAACGCCAAAAACAAACGCGCCGTCGAGCGTGCTATCGCGTTTCAGAACTGCCTGCCAGCGTCGGGCTTCGCTTCGATTTGCGGGAGTAGATCTCATTTCGTCTGCCTGTTGGATGACTTCGTCTTCGGAAAGTATCGCATTGCTTGTCATGCCGCTAACATAGGCGAAGCGCGCCGCGTGGACTATCCGAATCTTGCGATCAAAACAAATTCTCAGGTGCCAGTTGTCAGTGGCCAATTCTCGGTTCCCAGCTCCCACTTCTCAGAACAACCTCGATGTTGCCTGCCGAATAGAAAGTACGCGCTGTCATCTTGAGCGGAGCAGGAACTTCACGAAGTGAAGTTTCTGCGGAGTCGAAAGACCCCTACTCCGCCCGTGCTCTCATCTGCCGTTTCAAGGCATTCTCCCCGGACTGTGTGTTCCACGTGCAGAACACTAACTGCCACGACAACCAAAATCATCCGAAGAGGATTGAATCTGATCTTCCAAACGTTTCAAGCGAAGCTCCCGCCCCACTATACGATTTGCCAAACTTGGGATACTTTCTCCCACAGACACCTATGTCCCACCCACCACGCGCGAGTACCTCAGCCACCACCCTCTCCGCTCTCCGCGTCGCGCATGCAATCCCCCTAGACGCGCGCCATCCCGCCTCCGAGTGGTCGCTGTCAACACCAATTACTTTCTGCGCCGACTGGCAGGGGCGGAATCCCGACCTCATGCGCCAAACCGAAGTCCGCGTCCTCTGGACTCCCTCGGCGCTCTACCTGCGTTTCGAGTGCCGCTATCGCGAATTATTCGTCTTCGATGATTCCGACCCCAGCGGACGTCGCGACCATCTCTGGGACCGCGATGTAGCCGAGGTTTTTCTCCAACCCGATCCGTCTCGTCCTCGCTACTATCGTGAATTCGAGGTCAGTCCCAACGGTATGTGGATCGATCTCGACATCTTCCCCGGTGGCCTGAACGATCTGAAAAGCGGCCTCCAGCGCTCGGTCTGGCTTGACCGCGAGCACGACACATGGGCCGCCGAACTCGCCATTTCCATGGCCGCCCTGACCACGAGCTTCGATTCCGCCGCCGTCTGGCGAGTTAACGTCTATCGCGTCGAAGGGAAACAGGAGCCGCGTTTCTATTCCGCGTGGCAGCCCACCAACACCCGGGAGCCCAACTTCCACGTTCCCGAAGCCTTCGGCAGGCTATGTTTTGTGGAAAAATGAAGTACGCGAAGGGCGGGGCGTCACGGTCAGCCGCGAAGCGGTGAAAGAATGCAGCCCATAGCCTGCCCTGAGCCTGTCGGGGCGCAAGCCGTGGGTACGAGTGCGAAGTGATCAAGCTCCACCGGGGAGAAGACGAGGTCTTCCCCAGCCTACTGCGTCGCCTGACTCGTCTTCGCCACCATCCCGATCCCGCCACGCCTGCGCAGTTCCGCCAGCAGCGCATTAGCCGCGTTCAGGTAGGTCTTATTCGGATCGGATGTGTCCGCCCAAACTGCCTCATAGACAATCTTGGCGGCTTCCTTGATATCCATGTGCAGAGCCGCTTCCATCCTATCGGCTCGCTGCCGCGCCGCGCTGTAGCAACTGTGGCAAACTGCCGCTGGTTCGACGTCGCCGTCGTGATTCTGATCAAGCGCGCAGCGAAATGTGGTTGTCGCCACCTGCGGATGCGACGCATAAATCTGCGATTTCAGTTCCCGCAGCCGGTCCCGTTCCTCCGCCAGCAATTTTGCATGGTCCGGCTCCGCCGACGTCTGCGAACCCGGAATCGGCGCCACTGCGGTCGCCGAAACCCGTTCTTTCGCGTGACAAATCGGGCAAGCCTGCATGTCCGCGGGATAGTAGGCGCGGCAATTTGCGCACGGCATCCCGTATCCGATGGCACGCGTTACCGTAACGGCGGCCGTCTTTGAGGGCGCCAGTGCGCCCGGCGTCCCTGGATTCCCAACCTTCTCTCGCGCTTGCCTGGCCGCAGTGCTTTCCATAGGATTTCCTATCCGCGGCCCCAATAGCCGCCTAATCCCGATTCTAGAGCCCCTTTGTGATCCACCGCGACGCACGAAAGTAACCGCGCGGACTCTCCCCGCGCGCGCCTTACTTTGTTGTCGTAATCATGCGCGCCGCTTCCTGCATGCGCGCCCGGTAGAGGTTTTCCTTCGGGTCCAGCCGAGACGCGATCTCCAACTCGCCCAGCGCTTCCTCATAGCGGTTCAGCGCCATCAGGCAAGCCGCCAGCGCATAATGATTCTGCGCGCTCGGCTCCAGCTTCAATGCCTCGCGAAATTCCTTTTCCGCCTCGCCGAGTTGCTGCGTGTTAACCAGCGCCGTCCCCAGGTAATGATGAGCAATCGCCGACTCCGGCTTGAGTTCAACCGCTTTGCGCAACGCTTCCGCCGCCTCTTGATCCTTTCCAATCAGCAGCAGAGCCTGCCCCAGAACGCGATGCTCGACTGCGCCCCCCGGATTGGCCGCGATTGCCACCTGCAACTCCAGGATCGCCGCCGGATAATCTCGCTTCGCCATATAGGCGCGCGCCAGGCAGTTATGTCCGCCATCCCAGTCCGGATTGTCTCGATACAGCGCCTTGAATTCGGCGATCGCGTTGTCGAAATCTTCCTTATCGCAAAGCGTGTTGCCAAGATTGTTGCGCACGCTGGGCTCATCGGGTCGTAGCCGGATCGCCACCCGATATTCTGCCAGCGATTCGTCCAGCTTCCCCATGTCGTGCAGCGTGACACCCAAATTGCTGTGCGCCTGCCAGAAATCCGGACGCAGCCACAGCGCGTGGCGATAGGCAACCGCCGCCTGCCGCAACTCGCCATTGTCGTGCTCCGTGATCCCGATGTCGAAATACGCATCGGCATTCTCCGGCTCCCGTCCCAGAGACTTCTCAAAGGCATTCAGCGCCGCATCGTAATGTCGTTTGGCATACAGCGCCAGCCCAAGGTAGCGGTACCCTTCCGCATTCCCCGGATCGATGCTCAGCGCCGTGCGTGCCTCGGCCAATGCGTCGTCGCCGTCGTCCGTCCGATAAAAGAGATAGGAAATCTGGTTGTGCGTTTCGGGGAAACCCGGCTTCAGTTGCTCCGATTCCATGAAGGCGTCCAGCGCCTCGTCAAACCGCTCCTGGCCGCGCAGAATCGTCCCCAGGACGAAAATCAGCGATGCATTCTTAGGGTCGGCCCGCAGCAGCCCTCGAACCTTGTCCTCAGCCGCATTCAGATTCTTACTGTGAACAAGCGCAGCAACCTCGGCCACCGCGCCCGAGCAACTGCAATCCGCACTCGATGTGTTTTGCTGCGACTGCGAAGCCGCTTTCGGATGAGCCGCCGACTGAACCGCGTTCGGCCCGCCCAGATACTGAATCAGGTTGGCGTCCGCTCCGCCATTCTGGAGCGCGCGCATGGAGGTCGAGGTAAGCCGGCAGGCGAGGTCAGTTTCGCCCCGCGCTGTCCCCACCAGGCGCTCGATGCGCGCGCTCGATAACCCTCCCGCCAGCCACAGGAAAACATCGTCCAAACATGGAGTGGGAGGAGTGGACTCCGCCCGCAAAATACCCGCCATCAGCAGAAGCGACAAACCGGTCAGCCAACCCCGTTTCACAAATCCTCCGGCGTCGCGTGGCACGGCGCAGGAGGAAAGCTGCGGCGCGGCGTTTGCGCGAGAATCGCCCTGCGGCCAAAATAGCCCGCATGCCACCTCGCCGATAGGTCACGGAAGTAACGAATTGGCCTGCCCGTGCGGCCAATGGCCGGGTGTCAATTTCGGCCAGCGCCGCCCTGCCAATCTGCGATTCCCAACGCTGCCCGCGTCGTGCTCTGGAGCCTGCCCTAAGCTTGTCGAAGGGTTAGCGCACGTCGTTTTTGGGCGAAGGGGAGCTGCCTTTCGCAGGACTCCCTGCTTCACTTGCGCTACACTGATTAGAAGAAAGTGCGGCCGGTTCGCTTCGGACAGCCTGTCGGCTTTGGAGGTCGTATGGGTGAATTTTCGATATGGCACTGGCTCGTGGTTCTTGCCATCGCATTGTTGCTGTTCGGCCCCAAAAGGCTCCCCGAACTCGGCAAGGGAATCGGCGAAGGTCTCAAGGCACTTAAGGAAGGGATGAAAGAGGGCGCCGCCGGCAAGACCGAAGCCAAGTCCGAGCCAAAGTCCGATAACAAGCCAGAAGAAAAGGTGTAAGTCTCGATAGCTTTTCCCGCCCGCAAGCGTGACATCTTTTCTTTCCGCCGTTATAATTCCGACACCTTTAATTACTTAGTGGAAGTTGTCGTGTCCGTTTCCCGGGCGATCGCGGGATCCTGTTATCCCGGCCCTTGCAAGTCAATCCCCGCATTTATGCGGTTCAAATACTGAGGAGGAGTTCTGTGCGTAAAAAATTTGTAGTTGCTCTCCTACTGTTGATGACAATTCCGGCGTTTGCCGATCAGGTGATCCTGAAGAACGGCGACAAGTTAACCGGCACGATTGCCAAGTCCGATGGCAAAACACTCGTGCTCAAAACCGACTATGCCGGCGACCTGACCATCAAATTCGATGACATCCAGTCCATGACCTCGACTGGCGATCTCAACGTGACCGCCGGCGGCAAGACCGCAGTCGGCCCCGTCACCACCACCGCCGATAAACTCGTCGTCGCCACCAAAACCGGTGGATCGGTCGAGGCGCCCATCGCGTCGGTGACGATCCTGCGCAGCCCCGCCGAAGAAGCCGCCTATCAGAAAAGCCTGCATCCCGGCTTTGGTGAAGGTTGGGCCGGAGGCGCGAACCTCGGCTTCGCTCTGACCGCCGGTAACAGCGAAACCAAGAACCTGAACATCGGCCTCAACGCCACCCGCACTGGTTTCCACGACAAGCTGACGCTCTACGAAAACTCGATCTACGCCAGCGCCAGCAAGGTCAACCTTCACCCTGGGGCCAGCGTGACCACGGCCAACTCAAACGGCGGTGGTCTCCGTTATGATCGCGATATCACCCCGCGCGTGTTCGGGTTCGGCAGTGGCGACTTCTTTGCCAACTCACTGCAAAATCTCGATCTCCGCTACATCCTCGGCGGCGGTATTGGCTTCCACGCCATCAAGAAACCCAACACGACTCTTGACCTGCTCGCCGGCATTAACTACACGCACGAGAGTTTTTCGGACCTGGTCTTTTCCCAAGGGCCTCCGGAGGTTACGTACAACCACTCCGATAGCTCCGCCGCTTTAACCGTGGGCGACAATTTCATGCACAAGCTCGGCAAGAACAGCGTGTTTACGCAGAGCTTCTTGCTCTACCCAAGCTTCAGCCAGGTCAACATTAATCCCGCCGCCATTCCATTTCCCCCTTTCCCTTCGCCGGACAATGTGCGCATTATGCGCGGGGCAGTGAACCTCGGCCTCGTCACTAAGATCCACAAGTGGCTAGGGTGGCAATTGACCTTCTCGGATGTATTTGACAACCATCCGCTGGCCTCAACCCCTCCAATCGAGAGGAACGACATCACGCTGGCAACCGGTCTGAATTTCTCGTTCACGCACTAAATTCGTCGCTGGCATGAAACCAGTCTGTGTGGGGACGGGCATGTGCCCGTCCCTATCTGTTTGGGAGGGCTCCGATTGAGCATGCTCATAGAAATCGGTCATGTGGAGGCGATCTTCCGCTATCCCGTGAAGTCCATGGCCGGCGAACGACTCGAGTTCGCTAACCTGGGCTGGCACGGCCTCGAGGCTGACAGACGCATGGCATTCCGGCGGATTAATGACCGCAGTGGGTTCCCGTGGCTAACAGCAAGCAAGCTTCCCGACCTGCTCCTGTTCGCTCCGCGCCGTCAGGACGGTGTTCAGGGGGACCTTCCTACACATGTTCGCACGCCCGATGGCGAAGAGTTGCCTGTCTTCGGGGAGGACTTGGCCGCGGAGGTCGGACGTCGGTATGGGGCTCCCGTGCAGATGATGCAGATGAATCATGGCGTCTTCGATGAAGCGACCCTCTCCGTGATCGCCTTAGATACGGTGAGCGAGATCGCACGACTCGCAGGGCAAAGCCCGGACGTGCGACGATTTCGCCCGAATGTTCTGGTTCGTTTACTGCGACCGGTTCCCTTCCAGGAGGACGAGTGGCTGGGCGGTGTGCTCTCATTCGGCGAGGAGGACGACGCCCCCGCCATCGCCGTCACCATGCACGACGTCCGCTGCTCGATGGTGAACCTTGATCCCCACTCCGCAAGTCCGGCGCCCGAGGTGCTGAAGGCGGTCGTTCGGGCGAACCAGAACAACGCGGGAATCTACGGCACGGTCACCCGCATAGGTCGGCTGGCGGTCGGGCAGACCATATTCCTCCGTGCAGCGACCGAGAGAAGGAAACATGCGTAATCGAAACACATCGGATTAGTACCGTCGGTGTTGATCTTTAATGCATTACTGCAAATTGACCGACAGGACCTCGACGGAGCCTTCGCGTCCGAATCCCGGGCACCCGTGCCCCGCCGTTTTGTGAATCTCGCTCCGGTCGCGTATCCTGTCATTTTTCCCGCCCCTTTCAGGAGGCACCCATGCCCAATTCCAATCTTCTTCGCTGTCCGCGCTGCGGACGTCCTGCTGCCGAGCGCGACAAGTTCTGCGCCGAATGCGGAGTCTTCCTGCGCGATGCCGCTATCGATCAACGCCTGCTGCTCGCTCTAGTCCACGAGCGCGAAGGCCACGGCGAGGAAGCACGGCATGAACTAGAACGACTGCTCGCCACCGAGCCCGATCACGCGCTCGCCAACCATCTGCTCGGGAACCTCCACTTTCATCAGGGATTGCTCGAGCAGGCCGCGCAGTGCTACCAGAAAGCGGTTGCGGCCGCGCCCAATTTCACCCTCGCACACTACGATCTCGGCGTCGCCTACTACCATCGCGGCGACATGCCGCGAGCGATCACCGCTTTCCGCCGCTGCCTCGAAATCGACCGCCACTACAATGCCGCCCACTATCGCCTCGCGCTCGCCCTGTTTCATAGCGGCCAGCTCGACGAGGCCCGCGAGCATTTCGAGTTGTCTCTTACGCTCACGCCCGAGTATGTAATGGCGCATTACCATCTGGGAGTCATTCACGAGCGCAAGGGCGAGTACGAAGCGGCCGCGCGCGAGTTCGAGCGCAGCCAGGAAGAATCCAGCGAAGACGTAAGCGGCCTGTATCACCTCGCTTTGATGCGCGAGGCCAAGGGCGACTCTAAAGCCGCGCAGGAACTACGTCTGCGTGCTCGTGCATTTGCCAAGTCGCCACCGATTGGTGCGAAATAGTAATCGTGGGGATTTCGTGAGCACACCGGAAGAAAAGAGCCTGATCTACGACTGGGCCGAGAACAGCCCGCGCCGCGCGCGCTGGCCCAGCTACGTCGAAGTTCACGATGAGACCTTGCGCGACGGCCTGCAAAGCCCGTCCGTAACCGATCCTTCCGTCGAAACCAAGCTCCAGATTCTCCACCTCATGGAGAGTCTCAGCATTGAAACCGCCGACATCGGTTTGCCGGGCGCGAGCGAGCGCCAGCGCGAAGCCGTAGTGCGCCTATCCCGCGAGATTGCGCAGCACCGCATGCGCATTCGCGCCACCTGCGCCGCCCGCACCATGATCGTCGACATCCGGCCCATAGCCGAGGCATCGCAACTCACCGGAGTTCCCATCGAAGCCCTAATCTTCATCGGCTCCAGCCCCATTCGCCAGTATGCCGAGCAATGGCGCCTCGACGACATCCTGCGCCACAGCCGCGAAGCCATCGCCTTCGCAGTGCGCGAGGGCCTCGAAGTCATGTACGTCACCGAGGACACCGTCCGCTCCTCACCCGACGATCTTCGCATCCTGCTGACGGCAGCCGTAGAAGGAGGCGCCAAGCGTCTCTGTCTTTGCGATACCTGCGGCGCCGCGACCCCCGACGGAGTCTTTAATCTGGTAACGTGGGTCAAAGAGTTGCTACACGAGATCGGCTCGCCCCAGATCGGCATCGACTGGCACGGACACCGCGATCGCGGCCTCGACGTGGCCAACGCCCTGGCCGCAATCGAGGCAGGGGCCTCGCGCATTCACGGCACTGCTCTAGGCATCGGAGAGCGCGTAGGCAATACGGCGATCGAACAGCTGCTGGTCAACCTGAAGCTCTTGGGAATTCGCAACGACGACCTGACGCGACTGCCCGAGTACGTACAACTGGTGTCGCAGGTCACAGGCGTTCCCATCCCCGTCAATACTCCCATTGTCGGCAGTGACGCCTTCCGCACCGCGACCGGCGTGCACGCCGCCGCCGTAGTCAAGGCGCAGAAGAAGGGCCACGAATGGCTGGCCGATCGCATTTATTCAGGAGTTCCGGCTGGCTGGATCGGTCGCAGCCAGAAAATAGAAATTGGCCCGATGTCAGGCAATTCAAACGTGCAATATTATCTCGCCAGCCACGGTTTGCCAGTCACGCCCGAATTGACCAAGCGCATCATGGGAGAAGCAAAAAAATCCCCCCGAGTCCTGACCGACGCAGAAATTCTGGAGATAGTGCGCAGCTTCCCCAGCTAAGGGGTGGTCTGATCGAGTGGCCCAGCGGCAAACTGGAGCGTGGGGGTGGGTAGTGCCCCTCCATCCTTGGGATCGCGCGATTTCCCCATATCACACCTTGTCAAGCCCCTTTTGACCCCGCAAACATCCCGCAACTCCTTTCTTTTCTCGCATCGGCCTGGATTGTACGTACATTGTTGTGTTCCAAAAAATATTTTGTTCGCCGATTATTCGCTCTGAAGACTGGAAATGTAAGTACAATATTTTATGCAAAGTGTTCCACGTGGAACACTGTTCCACGCGGCCGCTTTTACAGCCGTGTCGCCGGCTCCATAACTTTCGTCCCCGGCACAAACGCCCGCAAGAACTCAACCGCCCATTGCGGACGCACCGCAAACCATTGTAAACAAGCCGGAATCACCACCGCATCGCCCTTCGCCAGCGTCACCGGAGCCAGCCCGGGAGCTTCCACAATCCCGCAACCTTCCACCGCCACCAGGATTTGCACTGAATCTTTGCCCGCTTCATCGCGCGTCGTAAACTCTTGCAGCTCAGCCAGTTCGAACAAATCCACCTCGAAATAAGGCGCAGCGATCATCCGAGATCGTCGATTCCTGCCACCGATCGTGACCGGCGCGGGCCGAATCACTTTGCCGGAGGCGGTGCGCTCTTTGACCGAAGCCAGCCCGCGCTCCAGGTGCAAAGGCCGCGGCCGTCCGTAATCATAAAGCCGATACGTCGTGTCGGATTGTTGCTGCGTCTCGACAATCACCGAGCCCGGCCCGAGCGTGTGCACCGTTCCCCCCGCCACATAGATCATTTCGCCCTGATAAATATTGATCCAGTTGAGCAATTCTTCCGCGCGCTTTTCTTGGATTGACTGCTCGAACTGCGCCCGCGTGACCCCGGCTATCAAGCCGAGCGCAACTTGCGATCCCGGACGCGCGTGCGCCACATACCAGCATTCTGTCTTGCCCCATGGCTCGCCGAAGCCCTGCGCCGTCGCATCGTCCGGATGCACCTGCACCGAGAGCTTCTCCGCTGGGAACAGGAATTTCAGCAGCAACGGGAACCGCTGCGGATCGCGCGCCACCGTGCCTACCAGCTCCGGCCCAAATTCCTTGCTCAACTCCGCCAGCGTCCGCCGCGCCAGCGGCCCATTCGTCACCACGCAGTGATCGCCCGTGAGCCAGGCCTCGCCGATCTTCTCGCTGAATTTCTGGTTCGGATAAATCGGCGAAAGATCGAGCGTGCCCCAGGGGCGCGGGTCAAACGCGGGCGACATCAGGAGTGGGTAGAGTTGGGTCATGCAAATCGCAGACGGAGTATTAAGAGACTGAACGTGCGCGGGCAAGAGTGCCCGCGCCACACAAACCTTTAAAGCGCCGCAAAGAACTTGTGCATCCTCTCCAGCCCGCGATCCAGTTCCGCGACGGAAGTTGCATACGAAATGCGAATGTGGTCCCTCGTGCCGAAGCCTTCTCCGGGAACCGTGGCCACGTGAAACTCGCGCAGCAGTTTGCCGGCAAGGTCGGCAGCCGAGTTGATCCCGCCGCGGCCAAAGAATGCCGACACGTTGGGATAGGCATAGAAAGCGCCTTCCGGCATGGTGCATTTCACGCCCGGAATAGAGCGGAGCCCACTCACCACGTGATCGCGCAGCTTGATGTAAGCCAGGCGCATCCCTTCCACGCATTGCTGCGGCCCCCTCAGCGCAGCCACCGCCGCCTTCTGCACAATCGATGTCGGGTTCGACGTGGATTGGCTCTGCAGTTTCTGCACGGCAGCAATCACGGCCGAGGGTCCGAGCGTGAAGCCCAGCCGCCACCCCGTCATGGCATAGGTCTTGGAGAGCGAGCCGACAACGAGCAAGCGATCACGGCAGTCGCGCAGCGAACCGGCCGAGAAACGCTCACCGCTGTAGTTCAGGTAAACATAGCACTCGTCCGAGATCACCCAGATTCCGCGTTCATGCGCCAGGCGGATGACCTTGGTCATATCGTCGGCGTGCATCACCGCACCAGACGGATTGGAAGGCGAGTTCAGGATGATGAGCTTGGTCTTCGGGGTAACGTGGCGGGCGATCATCTCGGCGGTAATGCGGAAATCATGAGCCTCGTCGCTTTCCAGCAGCACGCAGTTGCCGCCCGCATAGCGCACCATGTCCTTGAATGAGACCCAGTACGGCACCGGCAAGATGACCTCATCGCCATGGTCCACGAGCACGGAGATCACGTTGAAGAGCGCATGCTTGCCGCCCACTGACGCGCACGCTTCTTCGCGGCGGTAATCGGAATCGAAATCAACGGCGTGCCGGTGCACAATCGCGTCCTTCAGCTCTGAAGTGCCGCCGACCGGCGTGTACTTCGAAAAATTCGCCTGAATAGCTGCGATGGCCGCATCTTTCACATGTTGCGGCGTGAAGAAGGCCGGGTCGCCGCCGCCGAAGTCAACCACGTCAATTCCTTGCTGGCGCAACTTGTCGGCCTCGGCCACCACGGCCATGGTCGCCGAAGGCTCGATGCGGTTGATACGCTCGGACAAGCGGACTGGAGTTGCGGTGCTCGTGGCTGTGCTCATGATTTCTTTCTCCGGGACTTGGTTTTTCGTCCCGCCGTTTCCTTCCCAGATGTTTCGTGCCCACCTGCATTGGCGTCCGCGAATTTGTGCGCCACATCCAGTTTTTCACGGAGCTTCTGCGCCACCAGCGGCGGCACCAGGCAGTCAATCGAGCCGCCCAGTTGTGCGATCTCGCGCACCAGTCGCGAACTCAAGTACGAGTATTTTTCCGCCGGCATCATGAAAACTGTCTCGAGGCCCGGTTGCAGCTTGCGGTTCATCAGCGCCATTTGCAATTCATATTCGTAATCGCTGATGGCGCGAATTCCCCGCAGCACCGCGCTCGCGCCGACCCGCAGCGCATAGTCCACCGTCAGGCCATCAAACGTGTCGACGGTTACGTTGTCAAAGTCCGTCGTCATTGCCTCTAGCATCTTGCGGCGGTCGGCCACGCTGAAGAGCGGGTCCTTTTCCGGATTGCTCAGCACTCCCACTACCAGTTCGTCAAAAATCTTGCTGCCGCGTTCAATCAAATCAAGATGCCCGTTCGTCGGAGGATCGAACGAGCCGGGATAAATGGCTTTGCGCTTCACGGGATCCTCGCTGCAGGAAAGCCTAGATTGTATGCGGTGGGAAACGAGGATGGCAATCAGGATAGAAATACCGTCCCGCCCAAAGCGAGGTCGAAGGGTCTGTGGACAACACCGAAGGGTTGCAGAGGCTGCCCCATCCTTGCCGCGTTCTTTGCGGCAAGGGCGGGATTGGCATCGGATCACGCTGTTTCGAAAGCTATCGTCGCGCCGCCGGCACCTTCGCCGATTCCGGCGCTGCCGTCGGCATGGTCGTCACTTTTCCGCCTGGCGCCGCGCCCGCGCCCTGCGCGGCCGCTGTCGGAGCCGCTGATGCCGCAGCCGGAGTCAGCCCCAACGTCTTTCGCACTTCGGCATCCAGCTTCGCCATTACATCTCTATTTTCTTTCAGGAACGCCCGCGCATTCTCGCGTCCCTGCCCGATCCGTTCGTTCTTGTAGCTGAACCACGAGCCCGACTTCTCCAGAATATTGTTATTCACCGCCAGGTCGAGCAGATCGCCCTCGCGCGAGATTCCTTCGCCATAAAGAATGTCGAACTCAGCCTCGCGGAATGGCGCCGCCACCTTATTCTTGACCACTTTCACGCGGGTGCGCGACCCGGTCACCACGTCGCCTTCCTTGATCGCGGCGATGCGGCGGATATCAATGCGCACCGAAGAATAGAATTTCAGCGCGCGTCCACCCGTGGTGGTTTCGGGATTGCCGAACATCACGCCAATCTTTTCGCGGATCTGGTTAATGAAGATCAAACAAGTGCGCGACTTCGAAACCGTTCCCGTCAGCTTGCGCAGCGCTTGCGACATCAGCCGCGCCTGCAATCCCATGTGGCTGTCGCCCATTTCGCCATCGAGTTCGGCCTTCGGCACCAGCGCCGCCACCGAATCCACCACCAGCACGTCAATCGCGTTCGAGCGCACCAGCGCTTCGGTAATCTCGAGAGCCTGCTCACCGTAGTCGGGCTGCGACACCAGCAGGTTGTCCACGTCCACGCCCAGCTTTTTCGCATAGCCCGGATCAAGCGCATGCTCGGCATCCACAAACGCGGCCATGCCGCCCGCCTTCTGCGCCTCCGCAATCACCTGCAACGCAATAGTTGTTTTGCCGGAAGACTCCGGCCCGAAAATCTCAATCACGCGTCCGCGCGGCACCCCTCCCACGCCCAGCGCCGCGTCGAAAGAAATCGCGCCCGTGGAAATCACCGCGATCGGAACGATCGCTTCCTTCGATCCCAACCGCATGATCGAACCTTTGCCAAACTGCTTCTCAATTTGCGAAAACGCCAGTTCGATTGCCTTGCTACGCTCGTCGGCCATAATGGCTGCTCCTGATTTTCTGATTCTGGATTGCGGTTCCTACGTGCTTTTGTAGTCTAAACCGGTAGCCTACACCCGCCGGCTGGAGCGAAAAGTGCGTCCGATCACATCAATTTCGTTCAGTTTATCATGAGGAGAATGAAAAGCGAATCAGAGAATTGTACACAGCGAACTTGGGGTCAAAATAGAAGAACGGGCTGGTCAGCGATCATCGGCACAGTGTGCACCTACACATGTTCCCAGGTTCCGGGGTTCAGCAGGGGCAAACTTCGGCATACGCGACTTATTCCGGAGTTGTCGGCGACACGACCATTCCAGTTGGGATCACGTCCCTCACGATCATTCCGCCTAAGGTCGAACGCCTCGGCACAATATGCCCCCCTCCTCCAAATCCGTCATTCCCTGTATTGCTCTGCCATCCAATTCACAGCGACGGGCGCATTCGATGACGGCTCCACAGTCGATGTTACGAGTACGGCCGCATGGTCAAGCTCAAACCCAGGCGTGGTTACTGTGGACAGCAAAGGCTTCGCAACTTATGCCTCGCCTACCCGTCAGGGCCTTGTTAACATCACAGCGACCGGTCAACATGAAGGCGACAGCCGAAATAAGAATTTGGTTCGGACCCGGAGAACACATCCGGTAAAGGCTGAAATCCCAAGATCGTCCAAAGGATCTGCTCGGCTCGGACGTGGCAGAGCGCCGCCGCGCACTGGCAAGAACAAACGCAACTTCTTCTGTACCCGACTCATCTAAACCTTGACAGCGATTCGCTCAAGTCCTATCATGGTGTGAGACGCAATCATTATCAAACTGATTTTAATGTACTTATCTCTACGGGATGAGTTTAGGAGGATGCGTTATGGGAAAGATTATTGGAATCGACCTCGGCACCACCAACTCCTGCGTGGCGGTTATGGAGGGTGGCGAGCCGAAAGTTATACCGAATGAAGAGGGTGGCCGGACCACCCCGTCGGTCGTTGGGTTCACCAAGACCGGCGAACGGTTGGTGGGGCAGGTCGCCAAGCGGCAAGCCATTACCAATCCGGAGAACACGGTTTATTCGATCAAGCGCTTCATGGGACGGCGCTATGACGAGGTCAGCGAAGAGCTGAAGATGGTTCCATATAAGGTAGAGCGCGATGGCGACCACGTGGCCGTGATGGCGCAGGGGAAGAAGTACACTCCGCCGGAGATTTCGGCGCTGATCCTGCAAAAGCTGAAGAAAGCGGCCGAAGACTACCTGGGCGAGAAGGTGACGGAAGCGGTCATCACCGTGCCGGCATACTTTAATGACGCGCAGCGGCAGGCTACCAAAGATGCCGGGAAGATTGCCGGCCTCGAAGTGAAGCGCATTATTAATGAGCCCACGGCGGCGGCGCTGGCGTACGGGCTCGACAAGGGCAAGGACGAGACGATTGCCGTCTACGACTTTGGCGGCGGCACGTTCGACATTTCGATTCTGGAAGTGGGCGAGGGCGTGATCGAGGTCAAGGCGACCAATGGCGATACGCACTTGGGCGGCGACAACATCGATCAGCGGCTGGTGGATTGGCTGATTGACGAGTTCAAAAAGGATGAAGGGCTCGACCTACGCGGCAAGGGCAACGAGATGGCTTTGCAGCGGCTGCGTGATGCGGCCGAGCGCGCGAAGATCGAGCTTTCGACCACGATGGAGACCGAGATCAATCTGCCGTTCATTACGGCGGACGCTTCGGGTCCGAAGCATCTGGTGAAGAAGCTGACGCGGGCGAAGCTGGAAGCGATGATTGAGGACATTCTGCAACGCTCGGTGGGGCCGTCGAAGCAGTGCATGAAGGATGCCGGGATTGACGCCTCGAAGATCAACGAAGTGGTGCTGGTCGGCGGCCAGACTCGTATGCCGCGCATTCAGCAGATTGTAAAAGAACTGTTTGGACGCGAAGGGCACAAGGGTGTGAACCCGGATGAAGTGGTCGCAGTGGGTGCGGCGATTCAGGGCGGCGTGCTGAAGGGCGAAGTGAAAGACCTGCTGCTGCTGGATGTAACTCCGCTGACGCTCGCGATTGAGACGCTGGGTGGAGTCGCGACTCCGATGATTCCTCGGAACACGACCATCCCTACGAAGAAGACGGAAACGTTTTCTACGGCGGCCGACAGCCAGACATCGGTTGAGGTGCATGTGCTGCAGGGCGAGCGCCCCATGGCGGCGCAGAACCGGACGCTGGGCAAATTCCATTTGACCGGATTGCCACCGGCTCCGCGAGGAGTGCCGCAGATTGAAGTGACGTTCGACATCGACGCGAACGGCATTTTGAATGTGACCGCAAAAGACATGGCCACGAGCAAGGACCAGAAGATTACGATTACGTCGTCTTCCGGCCTGAGCAAGGATGAGGTCGAGCGCATGGCGAAGGAAGCCGACGCGCACTCGGCCGAGGACAAGGCGCAGCGCGATACGATCGACGCCAAGAATCAGCTCGACTCGATGACTTACAACATCGAGAAAATGCTGAAGGAGCAGGGGGACAAGATTTCGGGCTCCGAGCGTGGTGATGTCGAGAATGCGCTGGCCGACGCGAAGAAGGCGGTTGAATCGAACGACAAGGCGCAGATGGATTCGGCGCGCGAGCGGCTCACGGCGGCCTCGCACAAACTGGCGGAGCAGATGTATAAGGCTACGCAGGCGGCGGGCGGCCCGGGCGGACCTGGAACTGGCGCTCCCGGAGCCGGAGCTGGTTCCAACGGCGACGGTCAGGCTCAGCAGAAGAAAGACGAAGGCGTGATTGACGCTGAGTATGTGGATGTTGAGGACAAGAAGTAGGTGTGTGGCGCGGACATTCTTGTCCGCGCGGGGCGGGCAGGAATGCCCGCCCCACACAACACCCGGGGGCGGCCCCGGGCGGCAGCCGCTACAAATCGCTCGGTTGCGGGTTATCAGAATTAGGCTCTTCAAGAGTCTCGGGTTCTCGGAAAGAGGAAAACGAATTGAGATTCGAAGTCAATGGCCAGATGTATTTTGTGAATTTCGTTCCGGAAGAAGGCCGCTGGTATTGCTACGCTCCAAGCAGGGCTGGCATGCAGATGCAGAAAATCCCTGTGTCAATCGATGCAACTCCGTTCGACTGTTTTACCATGCAGCAGGACGAGCAAGCAAAAGAAGTGGTGAATTAGAATCAAGCCGTCAGCTGTCAGCCATCAGCCCTCAGTTTTGCGAATGTGCTCTCAATCGCGGATTCGACTTTGAGAACTGATGGCTGACGGCTGATGGCTGACAGCTAACCATGGCCACGCAAACCAAAGACTACTACGACATCCTCGGCGTAAAAAAGTCGGCTTCGGCGGACGACATTCGCAAGGCGTTCCGCAAACTGGCTCGCAAATACCATCCTGACGTAAACCCTGGGGACAAAACGGCGGAAGAGAAATTCAAGGCGCTCTCGGAAGCCAACGACGTTCTCAGCGATCCCAAGAAGCGGAAAATCTACGACCAGGTCGGGTTCTACTCGGACAATATTGACGCGGCGACGGCGGAGGCTTATGCGCGCGGCGGCGGACAACCGGGGGCGGGCGGGGTTGGAGGAGGATTCCCCGGTGGGTTTCCGGGCGGGCAGCCGGGACACGGCGGAGCCGGCAACGTCGACTTTGGCGGGTTTGACTTCTCCGACTTGTTCGAGGGCGCGCGGGGCGGCGGGCGGAAGCCTGCATCTTCAGGCACCGGCGGATTTCGCGATATTTTTTCCAGCATCTTCACGGGAGGCGGACGCGGGGCGGCTGCCGAGGAAGGGCCCGAGCCGGGATCGGATCTCGAATATCAGGTAAATGTGCCGTTCTGGACGTCGATTCGCGGCGGCGTCATGAAGCTGAACATCGCCCGGCGCGACGTTTGCGGCAACTGCCATGGGAATGGATCAATCGAGGCTCCGGGTGTGTGCCCGCAGTGCCATGGCAAGGGGACGATCGAGCAGACAGGCGGGCGGATGAAGTTTAACGTCACTTGTCCGCGGTGCCATGGGACGGGAAAGAATATTTCGACTTGCCCGGTCTGCCATGGCGAGGGAAGCGTGGAGCGGACCGATCCGCTGGAGATTCGCATCAAGGCGGGAACACGCGACGGGCAGCGGATTCGCATTGCGGGCAAGGGCAATGCGGGGCTGCGCGGCGGCGGGGTCGGCGATTTGTACGTCATTATTCGGATTGACGAGCACCCGCTGTTTCGGCGGGAGGGCGACGACATTCATATTACGGTGCCGGTGACGGCGGTCGAGGCTGCGCTCGGGTCGAAGATCGAGGTGCCGACGATCGATGGGCGCAGCATGCTGAAGATTCCTCCGGGGACGCAGTCGGGCCAGAAACTGCGGCTGCGGGAAAAGGGCGTGCCCTCGGCGACTAAGGATGGCGTGCGCGGGGATGAGATTGTGGAAGTGAAGATCACGGTGCCGATGCCTCGCGATGAGAAGACGAAAGAGCTGCTGCGCGAACTGGCTAAGCTGAACCCGGAGGATCCTCGGGCGGAGTTGTGGGGGAAGGTATAGTTTTCACCGCCGAGAGCGCCGAGGCGAACCGGGCCCGCATGCCCCGCTACCATCCGTGGCCTTCCGATCTTCGCACTCCCGGCCTCTCGGTCTGGATTTGCGCGGCGATTGCTATTTCTTGCTGGGATCGTCCGCCAGATTTACATAATTGAACTGCAGCGGCGACATGCCGTGGACCTGAACGACGGTCTCTCCTGACGCCATCGCATAGTGGTGCATGTCGGGATCGAGATAGGCGAAGCTGCCCGCCGGGAAAGTCCCCATCTTTGCCTCGTCGAACTTGTCGCCCATGCCGACTTTGAAGCTGCCGGAAATCACCGTTACGTTTTCGCGCTTGGGATGCCAATGCGGAGCGATCTTGTAGCCGTCGGGCATTTTGAGCCGGATCGTGAAGTCGCCGGAATCCGCCATCGGATTTCCCTCGATTACGGCCAACTGCGCGCCGGGACCGACAAACGGCGGTGGTGGTCCGTACTTGATCTGGTCGGGAGTGAACGCATTCTGATGTGAGCCCGATTGAGCGAGCAACACAGCGGCACAAACACACAGAACTCCGAGCACAATTTTTCTCATCGCTGATTCCTCCAATTTGATTGAGCAGCTGAGGCCCCGTGCAGATGGTTATACACCAAGTCGGCTATAAACGGGCATAGGGTTTCTGATCTCGGCTTGGGCGCATTCCTCTGTCGCATCCCGGTGGCTGCCCTGGGGTAAGCCTCAAAGCGAATTGACATCCAGCGTTCTCCCGGCAAGGCGCCGTTCCCCGCGACGTCTGGGCCGCTGTTACCTCTGGCCCTGACCTCCCTGAAAAAAGTTCGATTTTTTCGCAAAAAACTATTGCATCTGTGGAAATTTGCCGTAATCTCACAAGTGCGAACTAACTTTGCCGAAATGCCCGGGCAAACGCTGTAACCCGGGAGCCGCGAGAGCAATTCAAGGGAGACGCGGTGGTGAGAGTGAGTCGCTTGAGGAGGAAGCCATCGGAATTGGCAACAGCTACCGCACCAGCCAACATTCAACAGCCCGGCTTTAGTCCTGCCGTCACCGCTGTTTCCCCCCGGAAAAAGTCGATTCGCCTCACGCTCTGGCCCCTGGTCGCCGCCACCTTCTTTATGGTGTCGGGCGGGACCTATGGGACCGAAGAGATCGTGCACGGCGCCGGGTATGGCCGAGCGATTCTTATCCTCTTATTGACCCCGCTTCTCTGGAGCCTGCCGACCGCGTTCATGATCGGCGAGCTTTCAAGCGCGCTGCCCCACGAAGGCGGCTACTACGCCTGGGTGCGCCGTGCGATGGGCAATTTCTGGGGATTTCAGGAGGCCTGGCTGTCGCTGGTAGCGTCCATTTTCGATATGGCGATTTACCCCACGCTGTTCGTCGCCTACCTTACGCGCATGTTCCCGTGGTTTCAGGAGAACCATCGCGGCGTGCTGGTGGCGCTGGGCGTGGTGGTGGTGTGCGCGGCCCTCAACATTGCCGGCGTCAAGGTCGTTTCGACCACTTCGCTATGGCTGTTCTTTCTTTTGTCGGCACCGTTTGCCGCGATTTTTGTGCTGGCTCCTTTCAAGCTCGGAGCGCTGGCGCACGCGGTGACAAAACCCACCACCTCCAATGTTGACATCCTGGGCGGGCTCCTCATCTGCATGTGGAATTACATGGGATGGGACAACGCCTCGACCATCGCGACCGAAGTGGAGCGGCCGCAGCGGACTTATCCGCGGGCGATGCTTTGGGCGGTGGTGATCGTCGCCTTCAGTTACGTGCTGCCCTTTGCCGCCATGTGGATGACCGGACTGCAAGCCAGTGCTTGGGAAACCGGCGCCTGGGCTGATATTGCCGGCCTGATGGGCGGACCGCTGCTGCGAATTGCCTTAGTTGTGGGCGGCATGATGAGTGGATTTGGCATGTTCAACGCGCTGGTGATGAGCTATTCGCGGCTGCCGCTGGCCATGGCGCAGGACGGGATGCTGCCGAAGGTGTTTGCCAAGCTGCATCCGAAGTCGCGCGCGCCCTGGGTTGCGATTCTCGCGCTGGCGGTTGGGTGGGGACTGGCGCTGAACATCGGATTCGAGCGGTTGGTTACGCTCGATATCATGATTTATGGAGCGAGCCTGACGCTGGAATTTGTGGCGCTGATCGTTTTGCGCTTCCGGGAACCGGATCTGAAGCGGCCGTTCCGCGTGCCGGGCGGTCTGTTCGGGGCGATTGCGGTGGGAATCCCTCCTACGCTGCTGCTCGGGTTCGCGGTCTTGAACAGCGAGCATGAGGCGATCCTCGGGATGAGCGCATTTTGGTTTGGGCTGATCCTGATGGGAGCGGGCGTCGTCGCCTACGCAATCAACCACGCGCTGAAGCCGGCGGGCTGGACTCAGCCGGAGCCGAAGCCTGGGCTGGCGGCGTAGAACCCTTTAACCACGGGGTGCACAGAGGAACACAGGGCGGGATGACGAGAGTTGTCCCGCTTTTCTTTGCTTCCCGGTGCTACATTAGTCTCAGCATGAGCATCCAGTGCGCTTACCGAAGACTGACGGACTACTTCGTCGTGCCCCTGGCTCTTCTGGTTTCCGCAAGCGTGGCTTTGGCGCTCGCGGCTTTGGGCGTCTTCATTCTGGATTTCCTCTTCAAGATGTTCAACAATCCGTTGGAAGGTCCTGGCGCTGGCGTTGGCATCCTACTAGCCGCGGTAAACATCGCAATTCCTACCTTCGTGGCAAGTTTCTCTTTACTAGTCAGCTGGCACCACGTGACCTCTTGGCGGGCTCCGACGTTCGCGTTTGCGTTAGCCGCGATTCTGCTTTGGATATGGGCACAATTTCGGTTTGCCGACATATTCTTTGCACCGTTCGTACTGGGAACCGGCGCGATCACTTGGGTTCTTAGTTGTTGGTTCGTACGTCGAAGGTCGAGCGCTCATTCTGAACATGTCATCGAAACGTAAATCCAAAGGCGCCTACATGATCTCGGCCGTCGCCGAGATGTATGAGATTCATCCGCAGACGCTCCGGCTTTATGAGCGCGAGGGGCTGCTCAAGCCGAGCCGGACCGAGGGCAACACCCGGCTTTACACCGACGAAGACCTGCAGCGGCTGGAATTCATTCTGTCGCTGGCCCGCGATCTCGGCGTCAACATCAGCGGGATGGCGATTATCCTGCAGATGCGCGAGCGCATGGAGGAAATGCAGCGCCAGATGCAGGACTTCGTCCAGTACATTCAGCGCGAAGTGCAGGCGCGGGCAACGGCCGCGGCGGATCCCTCCAAGGGCGCGATTGTGCCCCTGCGGCGTACGGTGGTTGCGCCGCTGGACGCGCCGCGGCGGAAGGATTCCTCGAAGTAAGCTCTCTGGTCCGCCCGGCAGATTTCACGAGATTTTCATCTCGGCGCAACCATCCCGCTTCGATTCACATCTACTTTGGAGCCATGAAGTCCCATAACTCCGCTCCGCTTGGGGAGGCGCGGTCCGCCATGAAGCCGGTGGCCCCGGCCCTTGGCGCGCGCACCGACAAAGTACTAGTCCTTAGCCTTGAGGGCACAGCCTCCGGTGCGATCGTTCTGCGTTGCCGGGGATCGGTCGTATTTCGCAGCGACGCCCGCGCGCTTACGAGCTTGATTGCCGAGGTGCTGCCAACAGCGCGCCGGTTGGTGGTCGATCTTGCCGAGGTGACTGCGCTTGACAGCGGGGCTCTCGGCGAACTCGTTGTGACTCAGATGTGGGCGGAAGCCGCTGGATACGGGCTGAAATTTTCGAGCCCGAGCGACTCTGTACGTCGATTGTTCGAAGCCACCAATCTGGAGTCCGTCTTCGATGTGCATTCGACCGCCGAGGACGCGCTCAATGCTATGCAACTGGATCAAGTTCATCCGACGTAAGCAACCGTTGTTACTTTTCCATATTGCCGCCCGCTCGAACCACCTTCAACCGGAACCGCGGATGGGGCAACTCTCCCGGACCCTTGTTTGCGCCACTGTGACGCCCGCTCTTAAGATTTTCCCTGCGAAGTGATAGGCTTTGATTGCCTGTGAAGCCGAACCCGCACTTTTATCCTGTCATTCTGGCTGGTGGCCGCGGCACGCGTTTTTGGCCGCTGAGTCGCAAGCGCAGCGCCAAGCAACTGCTGGCGCTCGACGGCAAGCAAACCATGATCCAGCAGACGGCCGCGCGCCTTGCGCCGTTGGCGCCGGCCCGGAATTTTTGGATCATCACCAATGAGTACTCCCGGCGCGCGATCCTGCGTCAGCTTGGGAAGATTCCTCCCGGCCAGATTGTCGCCGAACCGGTGGGACGGAACAGCGCGCCTGCGATCGGCCTGGCCGCGTTTTTGCTGCTGCGACAGCATCCCGACGCGGTGGTGGGTATGTTTCCTTCCGACCACGTGATTGCGAAGCCGGAGGAATACCGCGCTACACTAATCAAGGGAATGGAACTGGCCGCCGCGGGAGAGAATATTGTGGCGCTGGGGATTCGCCCGACTCGCCCCGAAACCGGTTACGGATACATTGAAGCAGGCTCGAGTTCGGATGATGGAATACTGCGCGTCCGGCACTTCATCGAGAAACCCGATCTGGCGCGGGCGCGGCAATTCCTCGAGGCGGGCAACTACTTCTGGAACAGCGGCATGTTTTTGTGGCGCGCTGACACGCTGGCCAATGCGATGCGTGAGCACCTGCCGCAGACCGCAGCGATTCTGGAAAAAATTACAGGCGCTTACGGCACGCGCAAGTTCGCGCAGACTTTCCGCAAGCTGTATCCAAAATGCGAAAACACCAGCGTTGACTATGGAGTGCTCGAGCCGCGCTCGGCCAAGGGTGAAGGGGCCTCGCGCATCTTCTGCCTGCCCTCGGATTTCGGCTGGAACGATCTAGGCTCGTGGACTGCGCTCCACGAGCATCACGTAGCCAAGAAGAAACCGAAAGAGGGAAACATGGTGAATGCCGCGGGCAGCTTTACGCTGAATGCGTGGAATAATTACGTGCACGCTCCGGGAAAATTTGTGGCCGCAGTGGGAGTAAATAATCTGGTGGTGGTAGAAACGGAAGACGCTTTGCTCATTACCACGCTCGACCACTCGCAGGACGTGGGGAAAGTTGTGAAGCATCTGGACGAGAAGAAGCTGAATAAACTTGTTTAATAGGCATCGGTCGTCAGACCTGTCCCTTCAATGGTTATTGGCCACGAACGCGTTGCCCCTCAGGGGCCTTTCAGCGGCACGGCTGAAGCCGCGCCCTTTCAAAACCATTAAACGTCGACTAACGACTGACTACCTTCACCAATGACCGACATCAAATTTGGAACCGACGGTTGGCGCGGCCTCATCGCGGACGATTTTACTTTTGAGAATGTTCGCCGAGTGGCGGGCGCGTTTGCCTTCCACATCCTGAAGAACGAAGACCCTGCAAAAGGCATCATCATCGGCTACGACACGCGTTACGCCTCTGATCGCGCGGCGCGGGCGGCCGCCGAGATTGTGGCGAAAGCGGGAATCCCAGTGCTTCTCTCCAACGATTACGTTCCAACGCCGGCAGTTTCCTACAACGTGAAAAAACTGGGCGCGGCGGGCGGCGTGATGATTACGTCGAGCCATAATCCCTGGAACTGGAATGGCGTGAAATTCAAGGCCAAGTTCGGCGGGTCGGCTACGCCTGCGATTATGAGGATCATCGAAGAGGAACTGGCCCGCGGTACAATGCCCAGCGGTGCCGCGCCTGCCAAAATCGAAGTAGTCGATCTCAAAGCCGCGTACCTCGAGGGCGTCTGCCAGTTCGCTGATCTTGCTCTGATCCGCAAAGCGAATTTCAAGTTTGCGATCGATTCGATGTACGGCTCGGGCCGAGGTGTGCTGCCGGGCATCTTCGACAGGAATGGCATTCGATATGTGGCGATCCGGCAGGAAGCCAATCCGCTGTTCCCGGGGATCAATCCGGAGCCGATTCTGCCGCACGTGGCACTCCTCCAGGAAACAGTAGTGAAAGAGAAGTGCCATGCCGGCCTGGTCACCGATGGCGATGCGGACCGCATCGCCGCGGTTGCGGAAGATGGCAGCTTTGTCGATTCGCACAAATGCATGTGCGTTCTGCTGAAATGGCTGCTGGAGTATAAGAAGTGGCCCGGTGACGTGGTGCGCGCCTTCAACACGACCGGCATGATGGACCGGATTGCCGCGAAGTATGGGCGCAACCTGCACGAGTGCAGCATCGGTTTCAAGTACATTGCTGACCTGATGATGGACCACGAGATTTTGATTGGCGGAGAAGAATCGGGTGGCATCGGCTATGGGCGCTTCCTGCCCGAACGCGATGGGGTCCTCAACGCACTGCTGCTGGCCAATGTGATGGCGGAAGAAGGTAAGCCTCTCGGCCAGTTGGTATCGGATCTGCAGCGTGAGTTTGGCGCGCATTATTATGGGCGCCGCGACCTGCATATTTCCGACGAATTGAAAAACGGTGCCGTTCGGCGTGCAGCCGATGCTCAGACAATAAAACTCGGACCTTATGCCGTGCTGCGGAAAGAGAACCGTGACGGAGTAAAGCTCTTTTTGGATGCTCCGAGAAACGGTAATGCTGCCGATCCGTGGGTACTGTTTCGCGCATCCGGAACCGAGCGCCTGCTGCGGATATACGTGGAAGCGGCGACGCCGGAGCTAGTAAAGGAAATTCTCGAAAACGCCGAACGGTTCGCCCT
>Ga0182014_10001546_pt1 | contig 30580 bp, 27 predicted proteins | sample 612S2DmetaG_FD_120489 | JGI IMG/M metagenome (GOLD analysis project Ga0182014, IMG submission 120489) | Permafrost microbial communities from Stordalen Mire, Sweden - 612S2D metaG | ecosystem: Environmental > Terrestrial > Soil > Wetlands > Permafrost | place: Sweden: Stordalen | collected... | reverse complement strand
GGGGTATTCATATTCGTCGCCTCGCAAAAGTCTCGTCTGTCATCATGCTACACCTATGCTGGTAGAAAAGCAATCTGATCCTTTGCCCGGCGGTGACTGACAAATAGTAGACAGCGTGGAAGTTACGCAAAACAGGACTCTATCGAGCAAGTTGTCCGAATGACGCGTCGCGCGCCTTGGCGCGCCCGTTCCATCCGGATAGTCAGCCGGACCCCAAACTGAAAGCCGCAGCAACGGCAGTTCGGTTGCACCGTGGGGCGGCCAATCATGGCCGCAGCCGCCTTTCAGGCGGCTCCTGCTTTCACTTACTACAACGTTGGGTCGCCAAACGGCGTTGACCTCGGATACTGCCGTCGTGGGGCAGACCATCGCACTTTGTGGTCTGCCGCCTTCGAAGAGCGCTTGGCAGGCGACATAAAACGATCGTTTAAGTTCGCTGTCTTCTCTGGTAGCGGCCCCCCAAAAATCGCCCGCCCGCGCGATAATTTGCAGAAAAGCTCTCCCTTTCGCATGATTCCATCACTGAAACTCCCAGATAGACGAGGCCGTTGGAACTCCCAATTTGCGCTTACCCCGGGGGAAGCGGACATTTGGATGGGAACCTCAGTTGTCGCCGGAAGTGTCGGATTCTCCGGCAGCGACTGAACCACCAACGGCACGCGGCGGGGTGCGCCAACTTGCTCAGAATTAGGCTGACAGTGCTGGAATTGCCGGTAGCTTGGGCCCGTGAAAACTCGGCACAATTGCGCTGCCGCGCGGACAACGGGGATTCAGAGTGGAAACTCCCTTTCGCCCGTGCGATCCGGCTTCCGCCCACCCAAAGTACGCGGAGAGGCGCATCAATGTGGCTTCGAAAACGTTGAAACTCCTGCAATTGCGATGGCCCCCAGGAACCGGGTATTGGGAGGTGAAGCTCCGGTTGGCCGCTACGGACCGATCCCTTCGCGCCTGGCCTGACCGCCAAAAGCGCACGGCGAGGCACTTCGTGGAGGTCTTACTCGTCCTATCGGGCATCTGGCTTGTCGGAAACAGCGCCGGTACCGGTAAATGTGACCATCGTCACGCATTTGAAACACGTTAAGAAATATACGCCGAAAAGCCGGCTTACTAAGTACCAATATATTCAACTATATGGCAATTGCAAAAAAAATTAAGGTTCTTCTCTTGACATCCGTATACATCCCGCTTACACTAGCAACAAGTCTCAACTCGGGGTATCCCCCGAGTTTTGATTAGGCGGTTGCCTTAGCGCACGAGAGGTCGACTCGTTGGCTACGGCGGATGAACGGTCTATTCATCTTGCGAGCCGCCTTCGGTTAGAACGAATCTCTCAGGACGGCGAGAATGGCGGCAGCCTGCCCAATTTCCCTTGTTTCACCCTACGCAGCGCAAACAGCAGCTCTCACGGCTGCTTCCGGAAATGCCTGGTTGGCCCTGGTCGTGCGTTCGCGTCACGAGAAATCGGTCAAGACCATCCTCGACTCCAAAGGCTACCGCACCGCACTCCCCCTGGTGCGCTGCATCCATAAAAGGAGCACCGGATCCGCCTGGGACAGCCAAAAGCCCCTCATAGCCGGCTATGTCTTTGCCGCGCTTGACCCGGACAATCCCTTTCGCATGGTCACCACCCCCGGAGTGGTGCACATCGTCAGTTTCGGCAGCGAACCAGCCGCCATACCCGAGGCCGAGATTGATGCCCTCGTGCGAATTGCGGCTTCCGGACTCCCCGTAGCCAATTGCGGCTATACCAGGATTGGCGAAACCGTGGAACTGGTCGATGGTCCGCTCCAGGGCCTCCAGGGTATCGTCCTCCGCCAAGCCAAAACCACGCGCCTGGTAGTTGGCGTCGAGTTGCTCCAGCGTTCGGTGATGGTCGAGATCGACGCCGCCTGGGCTTTGCCCACAGATCGGTGGCACAGGCTTTAGCCTGTGTCTGGAGATTGGCCATTTACAGTGGGGCAGGCTCTCAGCCTGCGCGGGGCTCTCAGCCCCGCTTTAGCGAGCAAAGCTAGCGCTAGCGCTGGCGCAGGCTTTAGCCGCCTTTAGCCTGTGTGTACCCAGAGAGTACCATCCCCATGACAACCGATCCCCGTAGTCGCGTAGTCTTCTTCCGCGTCACCGAAGACGAATACCGCAAGCTCAAAGAAGTCTCCTCGCGTAACGGAGCCCGCAGCCTTTCCGACTTCATGCGCTCCGAACTCCTGGCCTACATTCACTCTGGCACCATTACCGAGCATCTCCACAGCCGGTTCGAGTCGCTGGAGCACCGCATCGACGAGCTGCAGTCCACCACCATCTCGCTCCTGAAAGGGAATGGCAATGGCGGGTTTCAAGAGCACCGTTAAGTCCTTGGCTGCTGTGTCCACGCGCCCCGCCTTTACTAATTGATTGAGCACGGCCCAATCCCATGTTCCGTAACCGAAGAGACCGCCTGGTGATATTCCGCCTCAGCCAGGACGAATACGACAAGCTGAAAGCCGCTTCGGAGCGAAATGGCGCACGCAATCTCTCCGACTTCACCCGCACCGAAGTTCTCAATGCGCTCAACTCGCGGCCTGCCGGAAACCATGTCGAGCTGACCCTCGGCTCGATCCAACAAAACGTGGCCGACCTCAAAGCCGCCATGCTCAGCCTCCAAACTGCCTTGGAAGGAGTAAATCATGTCAAAAGCACCGCCTGATCGTAACCTCTCGTTGCTGCTCCCGATCCTCGTCTGCCTCTCCGTCGCCTCCGCGCAGACGCCCCCGCAGCCGCAACACCCCACCCCCATGACGCCCGAAATCCAATGGGCCAACCTCCCCGCCCAGCCCATCGGCGCCAACGACCTCATCGCCATCTCCGTATACGACGCCCCCGAACTCACCCGCACCGTGCGCGTCAGCGCCGACGGCTTCATCCGCCTTCCCATGCTCAAGCAGCGCGTCAAAGTGCAAGGCCTGATGCCCGGCCAAGTCGAATCCGCCATCGCCAAATCCTTGCAGGACGAGCAGATTATCGTGGACCCCTTCGTCACCGTCAACGTCGCCGAATACAACAGCCGCCCCATCTCCGTGGCCGGCGCAGTCAAGCAGCCCCTCACCTTCCAGGCCACCTTCCCCGTCACCTTGCTCGAAGCCATCACCCGAGCCGGCGGCCTCGCCCCGGAAGCCGGCGCTGAAATCCTGGTCACCCGCACCCAGCCCGGCCCGGACGGCGCTACCTCCTCCCTCGTCCAGCGCATCTTGGTCAAAGGCCTCATCGATGCCGCCGACCCCGCCCTCAACATCGTCTTGACCGGCGGCGAGGAAGTCCGCGTACCGGAAAGCGGCAAGGTTTATGTCATCGGCAACGTCAAAACGCCCGGCGCATTTCCCGTGGGCGATGGCACCGAGTCCACCGTCCTCAAGATGCTGGCCATGTCCCAAGGCCTCACTAGCTATGCCGCCAAAGAAGCCTATATCTACCGCCGCGAAGGCAACGGCAACAAGAACGAGATCGCCATCCCCCTTCAGCAAATCATGGAGCGTAAAGCCCCCGACACGCCCCTGCTCGCCAACGACATTCTGTACGTGCCCGAGAACAAGCGCAGCCGCATGACCTGGGGCGCCCTGGAGAAAGCTCTGCTTGTGGGCGGCATGATGGGTGCGGCCGCCATTTACGCTTTCCACTAACCATATCGCGTCAACTAGAGGCCAACCATATGCCTGAACCAAGAGCCCTCCCACCCCCCAATCAATCCGTCCAACCCGCGTGGTACGGTTACGATACCGAGCCTCCCGATCAGTCCGCCGTCCCCCTCTCCCACTATCTCTGGATCCTCCGGCGCCACAAATGGAAGATCCTCGGCTTCGTCCTCGGATGCGTCGTGGCCACCGTAATTATCTCGAAGCGCCTCACGCCCGTCTATGAATCCACCGTGACCGTGGATGTCGATCGCCAGACGCCTTCCGCCGTTATCGGTCAGGACGCCACGCGCATGCCCGCCAACGATACCGACCAGTTCCTGGCCACCCAGGTAAAGCTGATTCAGTCGGATTCCGTCCTCCGCCCAATCGCCGACCAGTACCATCTCCTCGATGTCGAAAGGCAGTTTGCGGAGAAGCCCACCGCGGCCCAAGAGGATGCTCCCATCCTCCTGAAGAAGCTCAAGGTCACCCGGCCCCCGAATACCTACCTGCTACTGATCAGTTACCGCGCCACCGACCCGCGCTTGGCCGCCGAAGTGGCCAACGGCGTCGCCCGCTCCTATGTCGATCTCACGTACAATATCCGGTTCCGTTCCTCTTCCTCGCTGGCCTCCTTCATGGAGACGCAGCTCGAAGAGTTGAAGGCCAAGATGGAGCGCTCCTCCGAAGCTCTCTCCCGGTTCGAGCGCGAACTCAACGTCATCAACCCCGAGGAAAAGACCAGCATTCTTTCGTCCCGCCTCCTCCAGCTCAACACTGAGTACACCAACGCCCAGACCGACCGCGTCCGCAAGGAATCCGCCTGGAAGTCCGTTCAGAGCGGTTCCCTCGAATCCGCCCAGGTTTCCACGCAAGGCGAGAATCTGAAGACGCTCTCCGGCAAACTGGACGAAGCCCGCCAGAAGTTCGAGGACGTCAAGACCCATTACGGCGCAAACCACCCCGAGTACCGCAAGGCCGCCGTGCAAGTGGAGGAGATAGAGCGCCAGTTGCAGCAGAGCCGCCAAAACGCCGCCCTGCGCGTGGAAGTCGAATACCGCGAATCCGCCAACCGCGAGGCCATGCTCAAGAATGCCGTCGCCGAGACCAAAGCCGAGTTCGACAGCCTGAACGCGCACAGTTTCGACTACCAGTCCCTCAAGCGCGAAGCCGATGCCGATAAGACCCTCTACGAAGAACTGATTCGCAAAATCAAGGAAGCCGGCATCAACGCCGGATTCGAGAACAGCGCCATCCGCATTGCCGATCCCGCCCGCGCCGCCGTCAAGCCGGTCTTCCCCAATATGATTCTCAACATCGCGCTGGCGTTCCTGTTCTCCGCTCTGCTGGCCGTCGGTGCAGCCGTCATGAGCGACGTCCTCGACAAGTCCATCCGCGATCCCGAGCAGATCGCCAGCCTCTTCAAGGCCGAAGTGATGGGCAGCCTGCCGCAAGTGAAGTCCTGGCGCCGCCGCCTGACCCAGGCCGGCACGAACGAAGCCGGTACCACGGCGCTCGTTCGCGCGGACGGCTCTGAACCGGCAGATCGAAAGCACAATGTGACCGGCTACGAGGAGGCGATCCGCACCCTCCGCAACTCCATCCTGCTGGGTAATTTTGATCGCCCCCTCAAGTCGCTCATGATCACCAGCGCCACGCCGGCTGAGGGTAAGACCACCACAGCCGTCCACTTGGCCATCGCCCATGCCCAGCAGAAGCACAAGACCTTGCTGATCGACTGCGACATGCGCCGCCCCGGGGTCCACGGCAAGCTGGGAATCAATCCGGAATCCGGTCTGGCAGCCGTCCTCCAGAACGGCTTGAAATGGCGCGAAAAGCTGGTCAAGCTCGTGGAGCTCCCCGACTTGGATATCCTGCCCAGCGGTTTCTCCAGCCGTCGCGCCGCCGATCTCATCGGCGCCAGCCTTCCCCGTATCCTGGCAGAAGCAAGCGCGGACTACGACTTGATCGTCATCGACTCCCCGCCCATGCTGGGCTTCCCGGAACCCTTGCAGATGGCCGCCGCCGTAGACGGCGTTGTCCTCGTCGCCCTTGCTGGCCAAACTAACCGCAACGCCGTTGGCTCCGCGCTCACGACCCTGCAGCGTGTGCGCGCTAACGTTGTGGGGCTGGTGCTGAACGAAGTGACCAAGGACATGAGTGACAGTTATCACTACTATTACGGCTACTACGGCAAGTATCACAGATACTACAACGGAGCTGAGGACGCCTGAAAAACCCTTCGCTTGCTCGTCCCTCTGCGCTGGGTTCCCGGGGAGGGTCCGCCAAACGGAATTGGGGGAACGTGAGTGAGATACTGTCAATGTTGCCTGATAGTGGCTGCGTTACAGTCTGCCAATCGGCAATTGAAGGGACCCGCCCAACAGCCTTCTTAGGTTTGTGCTTTCTGAGTAAATCAAAATAACATGACACCTAAAGTCGCAGTCATCGGATGCGGATATTGGGGCAAGAACCTCGTCCGCAATTTTCATCAATTGGGCGCGCTCCACCTCGTATGCGATACGACCGAGGAAGGCCGCAGCGCGGCAGCCGCGACGGCACCGGGCTGTGAAGTCGTCTCCGACCCGGAAGCGGCCCTGTCTTCGTCCGTCCCCGCAGTCGTCATCGCCACCCCGGCGGAGACGCACTTCTCGCTGACGAGACGCGCTCTCCAGGCGGGGAAGGACGTCTTCGTCGAGAAGCCCCTCGCGCTGACTTATGATGAAGGCCGACAACTCGTCGATCTCGCACGTGTACGCGGCCGTATCCTCATGGTCGGCCATGTGCTTGAGTACCACCCAGGCATACTCAGGCTGCGGGAGTTGGTCGCATCCGGCGAACTCGGGAAGGTTCGCTACATCTACTCCAACCGGCTCAGCCTCGGCAAGATTCGTCGCGAGGAGAACATCCTCTGGAGCTTCGCCCCCCACGACATCGCAATCATTCTTCGCCTTCTGGGCGAAACGCCCTTCGAGGTGGTTGCCTGCGGAGGAACCTATGTCAGCCCGAATATTGCTGACGTCACGGTCACAAATCTGCTCTTTGACAATGGCGTGCGCGCCCACATTTTCGTTTCGTGGCTGCACCCATTCAAGGAGCAAAGACTGGTAGTCATCGGCGCCAAAAAGATGGCCAGTTTCGACGACGTGGGTAAAAAGCTCGTCGTCTACGACCAGCATGTCGATTGGAACAACGGCGTACCGGTGCCCATTAAGAACGGTGGCACGGAGATTCCATTTCCGCCAGAGGAGCCCCTTCGCAACGAGTGTCTGGCCTTCCTGAGTTCCGTGGAAACGCGGCAGCAGCCTCTGACTGACGGCGAGTCTGCTGTGGCCGTGCTTAAGGTTCTTCAGGCCGCGCAGCGCTCGCTGACAACGAACGGACAGAACGTAGCTCTTCGCATGGAGGCTTACGCGTGAGCGAGGCGCCCAGTGTCTATGTCCATTCGACCGCGATCGTCCACGAGTCGGCGACCCTCGGTGCCGGGACCAAAGTCTGGCACTTTTCTCACATTATGAAGGGCGCCCGCATCGGCGAGCGTTGCATCTTTGGCCAGAACTGCCATGTTGCAAACGATGTCATCATCGGGAACAATGTCAAAATTCAGAACAACGTCTCTATCTACACCGGCACAATCATCGAAGACGACGTGTTCCTAGGACCCTCGTGTGTTCTGACCAATGTCACCAACCCGCGTTCTCAGGTGAACCGGCACGCGCTCTACGAGAAAACGCTGATCCGCCGTGGCGCAACAGTGGGTGCGAACGCCACCATCGTCTGCGGCATCGAACTTGGATGCTACTGCTTCATCGGCGCTGGCGCGGTTGTGGCGAAGGACGTTCCCAATTACGCGCTTATGGTGGGCAATCCGGCGCGGAGGGTAGGCTGGATGAGCCGGCACGGGCACCGCCTTGCCAAGCCAGACGGGGACGGCGTCATGGCCTGCCCGGAAAGCGGGCACCGGTACCAGGAAACCAAGCCTGGGATCCTGCGCTGCCTGGACCTCGATGAAGAGACCCCACTGTCCGAGGATCTCAGCATCGGAACTCGGACTTACGACGAATTCAAGGCTGAATTGCTGTCGGCGCCCAGGCATTAAGCACGATATGGAGTACCCTTTCACCTTCGCGACGTACAGGTATCTGCTCGGTTCCCTTCGGGAGGCTGGCTACTCTTCGGCGCCCTTCTCGGAGGCTATGCCCATGCTCCAGGCCGGCAAACGACTCGTGCTGCTCCGGCACGACGTGGACTTCGATGTGCAGGCCGCCGTCAACCTCGCCGAGATCGACGCTGAGGAACGCTACCCGAGCACGTTCTTTTTCCTTCTCCGCTCGCCGCACTACAACCTCTTCTCCCCAGAAGCGTCGGACGCGGTCCATCGAATAGTCGCTCAAGGGCACCGAGTCGGACTGCATTTCGACTGCGCCAATTATTCGCCGGATTCCCGCGTTTCGGATCTTGCCGTCGCCTGCCGCCGCGAGGTCGGTATCTTACAGGGCTGGTTTAAGATTAGCATCGACGCGGTGAGCTATCATCGGCCCAGTACGCAGGTCCTCTCAGGGGATCCCGAGCTGTCCCACCCGTACCCGCACACTTACCTGCCTCTGTACACGAAGGACATGCACTACTGTTCCGACTCACGCGGGCAGTGGCGGTTCGGCTTTCCATTGGATACCCAAGCCTTCCGGGAGAAGAAACCGTTGCATCTTCTGGTCCACCCGATCTGGTGGACAGAGACAGACCAGCCCCCTGTCGACAAGCTCCGGGCCTTCTTGGAGTTGCAGGCACGACAACTGGATCGCTCCGTGGCAGCCAATTGCGTGGTGTTCAAGTGACCTGCGCGCCGGCGGCGGTCGTGAATTTACGTGCGTCGGATATCGCCCGGTACCTGGGTCTCCCTCTTCAGGGGCAGGACATCCCGGTCCTCGGGCCCTCATCCGTGCCCAGCGCAACCGCGGGCAGCATCGTTTTCGTGAAGCGGTTCTCTGAAGCCACCGCTTCGCATCTGAACGACATCCGTGAGGTAGTGGTGATCGCGACCACCGAATTCGAGGGTGTCCTTCGCACCCCATTCCTCGCCACAGCGCGCCCGCGCTATGAGTTCGCCCGCGTGCTGCGCCGCTTCTTCCGCCCACCGGCGCCATCAGGCGTCGCAGCGACGGCTGTGATCGATCCGGACGTCGTCATTCCCACAGACGTCGCTATCGGGCATTTCTGCCGGATTGGCACCGGAGCGGTCATTGGACGGGGCACGATCCTCGACGATCACGTCTGTGTCAGCGGCAACACCAGGATCGGAGAGTGTTGCCATGTCGGTGCGCACAGCGTTCTCGGTCACTCCGGTTTCGGTTTTGAGTTCGAGCCGGATGGGGTGCCAATACGGATTCCGCACCTCGGGGGCGTCGTCCTGGGTTCTCATGTCGAACTCGGGGCCCACAACACGGTCGCGCGTGGCACGCTCGACGACACGGTTCTCGAAGACAGCGTGAAAACCGACGATCACGTTCACATCGCCCACAACGTACGGATCGGGCGACGCACCATCATCACCGCAGCCGTGGAAATCAGCGGCAGCGTGACAGTTGGATCCGACGTGTGGCTGGGCCCGAACGCATCGATAAACAACGGAGTACGAATCGCCGAACGGGCGTTGGTGTCAATCGGCGCCGTGGTCACCCGCGATGTTGAAGCTGCGGTCGTTGTGGCCGGGAATCCAGCTCGGGTCGTCGGTCCGCGTACTTGAGTATGGAAATGGAAATGCGAACAGACCGTCCCTCAGCGATGCGCACATTCCGGCGTGCGGCGGTAACTGGCGTTGGCGCATACGTCCCAGAACGCTGCGTCCGCAACGAAGACCTGATACAATTCCCCGCCGCCACGATCCCGCTCATAAGACAAAAAACAGGAGTGGAAGCGCGGCATTACGCCGCTGACGGGGAGTCTACCTCTGACCTCGGGGCTGCGGCAGCGCTACGGTGCCTAAATAACGCAGGTGTCCGCGCTGCGGACGTGGATGCGATCATCCTCTCGACTTCTTCGCCGGATCGCATCCAGCCTCCAACAGCGGCGCGGGTCCAGGTACTCATCGGTGCCACCCGCGCCGCGGCGTTTGACCTCAACGCCGTCTGTGCCGGATCCGTGTTTGCACTTCAGATGGCCGATGCGTTGATCCGGTCCGAGAGGTATGAGACCGTGCTTGTAGTCGCCGCCGAAGTCTACTCGCGCTTTCTGAATCCCCGCGATTTCGCGACCATGCCGTACTTCGGTGATGGTGCCGGCGCTCTACTGTTAGAATCCAGCACCGACCCAGAACGCGGTGTCTGTCGAACCTTACTTCGCACTGATGGATCCGGCTGGGATACCATTGCGATCCGCGCGGGCGGTGCCATGCTCCCGCACTCAGCAGTAACCAATCCCGCCGACAACTTCTTCTCGATGCGGGGCCGCGAGGTCTACGACTTTGCGGTCAGTAAGGGCTCGGAGATCGTTTCGGAACTGCTTGCCGAAACTGGCATCGCAATCGATCAAGTCGCTGCTGTCGTGGCGCATCAGGCCAACCGCAATGTGCTGGAGGTCATCGCAGCCCGGACCGGCATCCCGTTTGCGCGCTTCCCCATCACCCTGAACCGTTACGGAAACACTGCCTCGGCGTCGGTCCTCATTGGACTGGAGCATGCCTGCAGCTCCGGCTCTGTCAAAGTGGGGGACTACGTAGTGCTCGTTGCCTTCGGCGGTGGTCTGAGCTGGGGCGCAAGCCTAATCTGCTTGTAAGGAGCGATATGATCACCGTACTTAGCCTTCTCGCAACTGTAATTGATGGAGTCGACCCCAGATCTATTCGGAACGAAACAATCTTGAAGTCGATTCCGGGTTGGGATTCAATGAGCGCCGTCACGTTTCTTATTACGATTGAAAGCGACTTCTCGGTGGACCTCTCTGACGTCGACCTTTCTCAAGTGGCCACCTTTGGTCATCTCTGTGACGTGCTGCAGGCCAGGGGGATTCCTACTGCTGCACTGTCGACCGAGATTGAACCCTAGTCTGAAGCCTATCTCCTTAGAAGCGCCTTTTCGCAGAATCAAACAAATGAAAGTTCCCCTCCTTGATCTCAAGTCCCAGTTCGCTACTATCCGCGACGAGGTTTTGGCCGCCGTAACGGATGTGCTCGATTCGCAGGTCTGCATCGGTGGCCCCAAGGTAGCAGAGTTGGAGCAGAAAATCGCAGCCCTGTCCGGCTGCCGGTTCGCCGTCGGCGCTTCCAGCGGCACAGATGCCCTGCTCAACGTGCTGATGAGCCTCGACATCGGCCCCGGGGACGAAGTCATCACCACGCCCTTCACTTTCTTCGCCACGGCGGGCAGCATTTCCCGTACCGGCGCCACCCCGGTATTCGTTGACATCGAGCCGAAAACTTACAACATCGACCCCGCTCTGATCGAACCGGCGGTCACCCCGAAAACCAAAGCCATCCTGCCCGTCCACCTCTTCGGCCAGGTGGCGGATATGGACCCGATCATGGATGTCGCCGCCAGGCATGGGTTGGCGGTGATCGAGGACGCGGCCCAGTCCATTTCGGCGACCTACAAGGGCCGGCAGGCAGGGAGCATCGGCACGGCCGGCTGTTTCAGCTTCTTCCCCAGCAAGAACCTCGGTGGCGCTGGCGACGGCGGGATGATTGTTACCGACGATGAGAAACTCTATGAGCGACTCGTCATAATGCGTAACCATGGTTCTAAACCGAAGTATTACCACAAGTACGTCGGGGGGAATTTTCGTCTGGATCCCATCCAGGCAGCCGTCCTCCTCGCCAAGGCGCAACACTTGAACGGTTGGTCCGAAGGCCGGCGGCGCAATGCGTCCTACTACACCGGCCGCTTCAAGGGCACACAAATCACCCCACCCTACGTCCGGCCCGACTGCGTCAGCATCTACAACCAGTACGTCATTCGCGTCGAGCGCCGTGACGATCTTATAGCCTACTTGAAGTCCAACAGCATAGCCACGGAAGTCTACTATCCCCGGCCCCTGCACGTGCAAGAGTGTTTCGCGAGCCTGGGCTATCGCCAAGGCCAGCTTCCAGCCTCTGAGGAAGCTGCCGCATCCGTTCTTGCATTACCCGTGTATCCGGAGCTGACTCCTGAAATGCTCAACTTTGTTGCGGACACGGCGCTGCAATTCTCCACCGGGTTGCAGAGCGCGGTAGTCGTTCCTTCCTGAATACGAAAATTGGCCCCCCCGCCCTCAGTTCGTCAAAGCCGCACTCGTCACTGCGGCCTGACCGCGCTTGGGCACTAAAAAGCCGTACCGGACCTTTGCGATCTCCGCAAAATGCCGAAAGCACAACTCAGTCACCGAGGGGAGGTGACAGCAAAGATGGACACGGTGGCATGCCTGCATATCGCGTTCGTTACCTCGATCCACAAGGACTTCGACGCGCGCGTCTGGAGATACGCAGTCATGATGGCGCGGCGAGGGCACACCGTTCACCTGGTGTGTCCTTGGCAGGTGAGTGAAGGGGAGACCCGAGATGGCGTGACACTGCATCCCTTCCCGCGAGCCCGGAGGCGGCTAGCTCGCCCGGTGTCGATTCCATGGCACTTGGCTCGCAAGCTCTGGCCGCTCGTGCGCGCTGTTGATGTGGTGCATTTCCACGACATCGATACCTTGCCATACATGGCAGCGCTCGCGCTTTTCAAACCTGTTGTCTACGACGTCCACGAGAATTACCCCGAGGAAATGCTGGTGCGGCAGTGGATTCCGCGTCCCTTTCGCCTTTTGTTGTATCACGGTGTCCGTTGGATACAGGCGGGACTCTCGCTCTTGATCCGCAACGTGGTCCTTGTAGTGCCGGAGCAGCAGAAAGATTTTCCGATGCGTGCACTCCGGACAGTGATTATCCGCAACTACGCGACCCTGGATTTGCTGGAACGCGTCTCTCCAGATTACCGCTCGCGCCGCGCCACGGTGGTTTTCATCGGTTTGAACTACGAAGAGAATGGGACCTTCCTGTTTCTGGAGATTGCAACGCACATGCTGCATCGCCGTCCCGATGTCCGGTTTGTGATGGCCGACTGCTGGGCCGACGATTCGACCCGGGAGCGCTCACTAGCCCTCATTCAAGCGTGCCATCTGACGAACGTGACCATCGTGCCCAATGTTCTACCGCAGGATGTGATTGGCCACCTAAACCAAGCCACCATCGGAATCTCACCGGCCCTGCGCCGTCCCAAGTGCATCCGGGGATTGCCCACCAAACTGTTCGAGTACATGGCAGCCGGTCTGCCGATCGTGGCAAGTGACCTTCCGCACTCGATTCGCCTCGCCGAACAAACGGGCGCGGTGCTGCTATGCTGCCCAGAGAAACCGGAAACGTTCGTTGCTGCCATCGAGCACCTGCTGGATGATCGTGAATATGGGCGCCAGCTCGGGCAGAATGGACAAAACGCTTTCAAGGAACGCTTCTGCTGGGAAAGTCAAGCGGACGTGCTGGAGCACTTCTACTCGGATATCCTGGGCCGTGACGTTACCAGATCTACCGCCGCCGCCGGAATCGCCGTCACCCAATGACCGCTTCACCTGTCAACGTCTTCTTGCGGCTGCGCGAGAGGTACCCGAGACTCGAAACGCTGATACCGAAGACTGCCTTCGCTCAGCGTCTGTCCGTGCTGGCCCTTAGTACCTTCGCCGCACAGGCGCTCAATCTTCTGATGGCGCCCTTGCTTACCCGAATCTACGACGCAAGCGCCTTCGGCCACCTCCAGGTGTACGCCTCGGTCATGACGATTGTCAGCGTGATCATCGCGCTGCGTTACGAATACGCTGTACTGCTACCACAAGACGACAACGTCGCGGCAAACGTCGCAGCCGCCGCTCTAGCGGCCGTCGTGGGCATGACGGCGTTCGTCACACTCGGAGTATACATCGCCACCCACTTTCTATCGCAGACCCGGGTGGTCAGCACACTGGGCTCATACCTTTGGCTAATCCCGGTCGGGGCTTTGGGCATGGGCGTTTACCAGTTGCTCGTCTCCTGGGGACTACGTCACCACGCGTACAGGGATATCGCAGTCAGCAAGTTCAGCCAGGTCGTGACACAGGTGGTCGTTCAAATCGGCGCCGGTCTGGCCAGCCACGGTTCCTTTGCAGGCCTGATCGTCGGCGACACCTGTGGCCGAGTTAGCGGCAGTTGGCGCATCGCCAAGTTCTCTCTGCGGCGTGACGGGGCGCTGTTCCGGAGTGTCAGTGCGGCAACTGCATGGGAAGCTGCCAAGCGCTATCGCAATTTTCCACTACTGCTCACCGGTGCCGGCGTGATCAATTCCGCCGGTCTCCAAATCGTCGTGGTGCTGCTGAGCGCCTACTACGGTGTCAAGATGATCGGCCTCTACGCCGTGGCAGATCGCACTTTGCAGGTTCCGGTTTTCCTGGTTGGTCAGGCGGTTTCGCAGGTGTACATGGTGCAGGCTGCCATATTGCGGGAAGAAAGTCCCACACAACTCCGCCGGCTGTTCTCCAAAATTGTCACGCGTAGCTTCCTCTGTAGCTTCGTACCCGTAGCGATCTTCTGTGCCCTTGCTCCCCCGGCGTTTGCGCTGGTCTTCGGCGAGCGATGGCGCCCTGCCGGCCATTACGCTCGCATTCTGGCGCCGCTTTGCTGCTTCTCTTTGATTCACCAGTCTATTGGCATGACCTTAAATGTGCTCGAACGGCAAACTTGGCAGGCCGCCTGGGACGTGACCCGTCTCATCGTAATCGTATCCACCCTCGTCGCCGGCGCCGCCGCGGGCCTGACCTTTACAGACGAGCTGACTGCATTCGTCGGAGTCAGTTGCCTGGCTTACCTGCTGCACATTGCCCTCTGCTACTCCGCGATCAACCAAGCAATAGCGCACAACAGAGCCGTAGCCCGCGTAGCCTGAACATCGCATGCTGGCCAGCAAATGTCTGGCTACGGCTCTGTCGGGCACTCACACGTCGCAAAATCCAGCCCCGTCCGAGTTCAATGATTCAATCGGTCACTTGCCGACACCACCACTGAGTACGACGTCGTACTATGCTCCACTCAACACCTCATGTTCCCAGACGGCTCGCTGCGAGGGCTCCCGTCCAAGCCGCCTTCTCTCAGCGCCTTATCTATGTCTCCGTCGTTACCCTCTATGTCGGGGCAGTCGCATGGATATTTTCGTCCTTAATCACGCGCTACTACGGCTATTATGGACTTGGCGCAACCTCGCCCGAATTGCCCGTCGTAGGTATACTGGCTGGTCTTGCAATCTTTCCAAGCCTCTGGCTTCCGATAGCACTAACTCGCCCATCGGACCTTATCATCGGGGTGACGTACGTCGTTATATACATTCCCGCACTTCTAGTCCTTCCGTTCACGTCGAATCCCCTGTTAGAAAGTAGTGACTGCCTTGAAGTCGGCGGCCTGCTTCTGGTGGGGATGTACCTCTTGCACATTGTGAGATTCCTGCCTTCGCCCATGGTGGACAGCCAAAAGAACTTCTTCGGCGATCAGCGCCAGCACCAGCATGTCGTTGTATACGTACTCACTGCAATCTGCGTGCTGGTATTTGCAGTGACGCGGGGTTCCAGCAGCGGTATTGCCATCGGCTACGATGAAATCTACACTAGGAGGGCGGAGTTCATGGCCGCGAGGGAATCCTCCACAAGTGCGGTCATCGCGTCCTATGCCGCTGGATGGCTGTTTGGCACGCTGGTCCCCATTATCTTCTCTTATCTGTTCTTCAAGAGGCGCCGGCTCTTGGCCGTTGCCCTCAGCTTTTGCGTCTCGATACTGATATACATCACGACTTCATACAAAGCGGTAATGCTGGAACCCCTCTTTTTGAGTGCTGCGGCTATTGCGGTAGCATCATTCAGAAAGACGTTCCAAACGGCAATATGCGCGGGCCTCCTGGTTGCATTGTTACCTGCGTGTTATTTGGCGACGCAGACGGAGAAGCTGTCGGGACCGGAACTTGAGTATGTAGGACTGGTGCCATTTCGCACTTTGGCCGTCCCGGCGCTGGCACTCACCCAATACCGAGATTTCTTTTCTGCAAATCCAAAGACGTACTTATCGCACGTGAGAGGCTTTAGTCTGATAATTACGTATCCATACATGAAGCCGTTGCCGGCTGTAATCGGAAACAGATACTACGGACCTACAATGGAGGGGGCAAACGCAGGGGTGTGGGCAACCGACGGATTCGCCGCTTTTGGATCGATCGGCATTCCGATTTCATCCGTGCTGTTGGGCGTAGTATTAATGTTGTACGATTCCCTTGCGAAGAAAGAAGATCTTCGAGTTAGCACCGTTGCGCTGACCTTCATCGCTTTGTCATTGTCTTCCGTGTCCCTTTTTACGACACTACTTACACAGGGATGGATAATTCCGTTCGCGGCGATGCTATTCCTAGGGCCTGGGCTGCTGTCTATCAACAGATACAGTGTCCCGCGGGAGCGCCAATCAAGGGCTGTACCTTTAGTTATGCGAAGATGGGGCTGGGCTGTACCTGATGAGCGCCTGTAGTTTGTCGCCGCGCAACGGTGACTGGATGGTGCTTGTGTACTGCTGGCAATCGGAATGAATGGAATGAATAGCAAAGTCATGATAGTCATGATGAACGCCCGATTGAGAAAGGAGCAGGGATAGATGTGCGGCATCGCGGGCTTGGTTAGGAAGGACCGTGGACGTGTTTGCAGTGAAGTCCTGGCTACGATGACTCGCCTCGCACAGCATCGTGGCCCTGACGGGGAGGGCCACTATGTATGTGAAAATGTGGGGCTTGGCCACACGCGCCTGGCGATTATCGACCTGTCAACAGCAGCGGATCAGCCGATGCACTCAAGGGGCCGTCGCTTGACGATCGTCTTCAACGGCGAGATCTACAATTACCTCGAACTTCGAAAGGAACTGAAACAACTCGGCCACCAATTCGCTACCCGGTCGGATACGGAGGTAATTCTGGAGGCTTATGCGGAATGGGGGAGCGAGTGCGTGCAGCGGTTCAACGGAATGTGGGCATTCGCGCTTCACGACCACGACCGAAACCGGCTCTTCTGTTCGCGCGACCGTTTCGGCGTGAAGCCATTCTACTATGTCGATACGGCGGCCGTATTTGCCTTCGGTTCAGAAATCAAGCAACTCCTCTCGTTTGTGACGAGACGTGAAGCGAATAGCGAGATTGTATTGACGTTTCTCGCTACCGGTCTCACCGACTACTCCGAAAAGACCTTTTTCGAGGGCGTGACCAAGTTGCTTCCGGGCCATAACCTCGTAGTGGAACTCGGTACCGGCGCCGTTGATTGCAGGCGATACTACGAACCGCTGCCGCTCGACTTGAGCGGCGCCACGGAGCAACAGTTGCAGGAACGGTTCCTAGAGGTCCTCACCGATAGCGTAGAACTACGCCTGCGGTCGGACGTGCCGGTCGGTACCTGTCTCAGCGGAGGTTTGGATAGTTCGGCCATCGCGAGTTTGGCGGCATCCATGTATCTCAAAGGCAGCAAGCGGTCTTTCTGTGCCGTTACTGGTGTTAGCATCGATCCGGAGATTGACGAGTCCGCCTATGCTCGGCAGGTCGTGGAGCACAGTGGTCTACGGTGGGTGACCACGCGGCCCACCGCGGCGGAGTTCATCGCGGCCATGGCTGACGTCACGTACCATCAGGACGAGCCGATTCCGGGGCCTTCGCCACTCATGCAGTATTTTGTCATGCGCGCGGCGCGGGAGAGCGGGATTCCCGTCATGCTGGATGGCCAGGGCGCCGATGAATTGCTCCTCGGCTATGGGATGTACGTCGGAGTGAATACCCGGTCGATTTTTCGGGAGCAGGGTGTGCTTGCGGCAGTGCGCGCTTTTCACCGCATCGTGGCCCAGGACCCGCGAATGACGTTCGCATCCGCCCTCAAGTTCCTCGTAGGCTCCGCGACGCCCAGGCTATGGTATCTCCGGGGCATGCGTCGATTGCCTTGTGTGACGTTTCCGCGAAGTGCGACTCCGCAGGTGCTGCAGGACTACGCTTCATCCGCGCGGAATCTCCGTACGTTTCAATGCCACGAAATTGCGAAGTTCACCCTGCCGGCCCTGCTACGTTATGAGGACAGAAACTCGATGGCGTTCGGCATCGAAACGCGCCTGCCATTCCTCGACTATCGGATGGTGGAGTTGTGCCTCTCGTTACCGTTTCAGTTAAAGGTCCATGCCGGTTGGACCAAGTGGATCCTTCGCCGCGCGATGGTGGGGATAGTACCGGGCTCTATCATCGGGCGCAAAGACAAGATCGGATTCGAAGCGCCCCAGACGATGTGGCTGCAAGATCAAGACGAAGCCGTGCGCCGGACCATCATCAGTTCCGATTTAATTCAATCCGTTTCCGACAAAGGCCGCCTGAAGGCCGCCTACCCAAGGATGCCGCTCGCCGAGCGATGGAAGCTGTTCTCGCTGGCCATGTGGAGCCGCCAATTTGAAATAGGCATGCCTGGACGGCCCTTTGCGGTGCCTGACCTGGGGGAAGAACCGGTGAAAACTTCGTTGAACAGTTCGCGGAGTGCTGAATGCGCTCCGCACCATAGTGCTCTTTAAGGTCCGCTACCGTTGGGTAGTGTACGGGAAGAATGTTCACGTCCAATGGACGACGATATTTCGCCGTCAGTACCGGGTGGTGCGGCTTGGTGATCACGTCGGCATCGGCCATTATTGCGACGTCTCTAGTGACTTGATTGTTGGAAACCACGTCCTGGTAGCCGGTTCGGTGGCATTTCTGGCGCGCGATGCACACCTGCCATATATCCTCGGTACAACCACGTTCGATTCGCCTCGCGGCGACGAATATCGCATCGTTGTGGAGGACGATGTTTGGATCGGCCACGGCGCCATCATCCTTTCGGGCGTTACCATTGGCCGCGGGTCGATCGTCGCTGCCGGGGCCATCGTCACCAAAGACGTGCCTCCGTATAGCATTGTTGCTTCACCACCGTCGGTAGTGTTGAAGTCCCGTTTCTCGCCGGAGCAGATCCTTTTTCATGAGGCGGAACTTCGCCGCCAGGGTGTAATCGGCGGCGGCGCGAAATCCGAAGCAAGACTGGAAGTCCGGCCCCAGGGCTGAAGGTAGACTGCCTGCAAGTAGGGGCGAGCTTCCCGGAACTTTCGAAGACCAGCCAGGAGACCCGGTATGCTCTTCATTGGTGCCCTTCTGTTTTGCCTCCTTTGCTCTCTATCCGCCGCCGGGTGGGCGGAGACCTCACTATACGTGGCTGGGAAAGGTAGCGACTCCGCCGCGGGCACCATAGCCGCCCCGTTCGCCACGCTGGCGCACGCCAGAGACGAAATTCGTGTGCGCAAAGGCAAAGGCCAGCTAAGCGGGCCCGTAACGGTATTCGTTCGAAACGGCGTTTACGAACTTACGGAGACGCTGAAGTTCGACCAACGCGACTCGTCAACGGCCACCGCGCCCGTCGTCTACCGCGCGTATCCTCGTGAAAAGCCGGTGCTCACGGTCGGAGGCGCGATCAGCGGCTTTGTACCGCATAAGGGCAAGATTCTCAAGGCCGATGTCGCGGCGCAGGGTTTCCGAGGCATCTACTTTCGTCAGTTGTTCTTTGAAGGTAGGCGGCAGCATCTGGCGCGCTATCCCAACTTCGACCAAAGCAACCCAATCGCCGGCGGTTGGGCCTACGCTGGCGGTAAGCCCGTGCCGATGGGGCAGAACATCGAGGGGGAGAACAACCACAGTTTTCAATATGCGGCGGAGGACGCCCGTCAGTGGGCTAACCCGGAACGTGGAGAAGTCTTCGTTTTCCCCCGCTACAACTGGATCAACAGTATCGTGCGTATCAAGTCGCTCGACCCGGCCACGCACACCGTTACGCTGGCCGCCGACTGTTCGTACGCAGTCCGGCCCGGAGACCGCTATTACGTACAGAACCTCCTGGAAGAGTTGGACGCACCAGGCGAGTGGTACCTCGACCAGCAGACAAGTACGCTCTACTTTTGGCCGCCGGCGGACGCGAGAGAAGTGACGGTCTACGCGCCGCGTCTGCGGACCATCCTCGAACTGGGCAACGGAACGAGTTACATTACCTTCCGTGGGTTCACCTTCCAGTACTTCGAAGGTACTGCGATCGCGCTGCGCGGCGCATCGCACTGCCTGCTAGCCGCCAATACGATCCGCAACGGCGGCGATTACAGTGGCTCGGCTGTTGAAGTAGAGGGCGGGGACGACAATGGCGTGGTGGGCAACGACATCTATGAGATCGGCGCCAATGCTGTCGTAATCGGCGGCGGTGACCGGATCACTTTGACGCCCGCCAACAATTACGCCGACAACAACTACATCCACCATGTAGGAGTTTTCTACAAGGAGGGCGTGGGGGTGGCTCTGAACGGATGCGGCAACCGTGCCTCGCACAATTTGATCCACGACACACCCCGGATGGCCATCCTGTTTAGCGGCAACAATCTTGTGATTGAATACAACCATCTGCGCCACGCCAATCTGGAGACCGCGGACACCGGCATCATCGGTACTGGCGGGCGCGATTGGATCTCGTCGCGCGGCACGGTGGTTCGATATAACTACATGCACGATAGCCTGGGCTACGGCTTGGAGAACGGAAGGTGGGTTTCGCCGCACTACTCGTGGGGCGTGTACCTCGATGACAACACCGGCGGGGTGGATGTGGTCGGTAACATCGTGGCGCGCGCGGAACGCGGCCTGATCCATCTGCACAACGGACGCGATAATCTCATTCAGAACAATATCTTCGTCGGCGGCAAACTACAGCAGGCCGAGTTCAACGGCTGGTCTGGCAAGGACAGCACTTGGACCTCGCATCTGGCCACGATGATCGAGGGCTACAATTCCGTAAAGGACCAACCCGCGTGGAGAACCATGCGGAACATGGATATTGGCCCTGAGCAGGCAGTGTTGCCGGACGGATTGATCATGAGCGGCAATGTGTTTGACCGCAACATTGTGTACTGGACCGGGGAGGGCGCCAAGCTGTTCTCCGGCAGCAAGGTGCCGCTGAACCACAACACCTGGGACCACAATTTGTATTGGCACAGCGGGCTTCCGCTACGCATCGCCTTAGGCGGCGCCCAGGGCGAGTTGGACTGGGATGGTTGGCGTCGCACTGGACAGGACCAACACTCCGTAGTCGCCGACCCGCTCTTCGTCGAGCCGCGCAACGACAACTATCGATTGCGCCCGAATTCGCCGGCCTTCAGAGTCGGATTTCAGCCGATCCCCGTCGATTCCATCGGTCCGTACAAAGATCCACTACGTGCTTCCTGGCCAATAACCGAGGCGGAAGGCGCTCGGGAAAGGCCGCTGCTGAGCAATGGGCGGTAAGAAACACCGGCGTAGTCTATGAGCCGCCTCACGAAACTGTTTCTATGCAGTCTCGCCTTGATGGTCGCCACCTCCTGGTTTGGCCGGGATGTCTGGCTCGGGGCCATGGGCCGTTATCTCACGGCGACGCCCGGAGCGGCCGTTTCGAGTGCCGATTTTGCCGTCATTCCCGCGGCTGACTACATCCGCGCCGATGTCGACATGGATACGCTGAAACAAACCATGCTGCTGCTGCAAACAGGTAGGGTAAAGCGTATTGTCATGAGTTGTCCGGATTTTTACGGTATCAGCGAATGCGATCTCGCGGAGGCGGCTTTGCGCCGCGGCGGATTCCCGGGAGACCGAATCGAACGGTTACGAACAGATCGTCTGCCGGATGAAGTCGAGGCGGGCACGGTAATCCGATGGCTGGCGAATCACGGCGCCAGGTCGGCAATCGTGTTCCTGCCCAATTACAAAGCGCGGCGCCTTGGTCACGCCTACCGTCGGTTTGGATCTCAATCCGGAGTCGAGGTAACCACGTCGAGCCAGAGTCGGGAGTTTGATCCACAACGATGGTGGAAATCGCGAGAGGGGCAGAAACGGCTTGTCGAAGAACTCGCCAGGCTGACGCGATTGGTTTGAACCCGTTTGGTTTCCCCGTCTGTCGAGCGGGTACGCCGGTTGCAATTGGTTTCCAACTGCCAATCGGAAGAGTCCCGTTTCCAGCAAGAACATTTCCGCGGGTTTCACAGCCCTCCCTATGCGTATCCACCTCCTAAGTCACTTCTACCCCCACTCCGCGGCCACCAGCATGAGAAGAATGTGAAGAGAGACTATCGCAAACTTGGGTACCCGGAGATCGAATTCGGAGGCTTTTCGGATGTGGACGGTACCGTCAAGTTCTATGCGCGCATCTCCGCGCTGTTGACGCCAGACATGACTCTGGTCGACTTCGGCTGTGGCAGAGGCGCCCACACCGAAGATCCTGTTGCCTACCGGCGGAATTTGGAAAACTTCCGCGGTCGGGCTGGTAGGGTGATCGGCGTCGATGTTGATGGAGTCGGCTTAGCGAATCCCACAATCGATGAGTTTCGATTGTTGCCGCCCGACGGAATATGGCCTATCGAGTCGTCTTCTGTCGATTTGGTGCACTCGAGCTTCGTCATGGAGCACCTTCCAGACCCGGATCTATTCTTCAGCGAAGCCGCGCGAGTGTTGCGGAGCGGCGGATATCTCTGCCTGAGAACGCCTAATGCGTGGGGCTACGTGGCTTTCGTGGCACGACTCATTCCTGAGCGGCTACATAAGGAAGTTCTGAGGCGGGCTCAACCGGAGCGGTTAGAAAAAGACGTCTTTCCGACGCTTTATCGCTGCAATAGCCTCGCGAAACTCAGACGGAAACTTTCCAAACAAGGGTTCGATGGAATCGCGTATGGGTGTGAGTCTGAGCCGGCGTATTTGAATTTTTGGAGTGTCGCGTATAGGGTAGGTGTCTTGGCCCACAAGTTCCTGCCCGGGTGTTTCCGCTCGGCTATTTTCGTTTTTGGCCGCAAGCGATAGTGCCCCAAGGCATTTCATCGATTTCCTTGGCCCCCATGCGCATCCTCCTCCTAAATCAGTTCTTCTACCCTGACTCCGCGGCCACCAGCCAGCTCCTCACGGACCTCGCCCGCTGCCTCGCCGCCCAGGGCCATTCCGTCCGAGTCATCTGCGGAAACAGTTCCTTGCGTGACTGGTTCACATTCGGCTGACCTATCCCACTCCCTGAGGTCGTATCCGGATAGCCTGAAAGGAATTACCAACCCATGTACTCCTTGATTGCACTCGGGATGTCCGCCTTCGTGCTCTCTCTGCTGTTGACCCCGGTCGTCCGCAACCTCTTCCGTCGCTGGGGGCTCGTCGATCATCCGGATTCTGTTCGTAAGCTCCACGAACAGCCCGTGCCAAGCGGCGGTGGCGTGGCGGTGGCGCTGGCCTATGTACTCTCCTACGCCGTCCTGCTGTCCTTGCGCCTCCACGGTGGATCGATCGTCGAAGAAGGCCTGCCCCTGACTTGGCGTCTCCTGCCGTCGGCCCTCGTCGTTCTCGGCGTCGGCTTGCTGGACGATATCCTGGGCCTTCGCCCGTGGCAGAAACTGCTTGGCCAGGTCGCAGCAGCCGCAGGCGCCTTCTGGGCTGGCATTCACCTCTCGAATCTCGCAGGATATCACTTGGGGATCGCATGGAGCCTCCCTCTCACCATCGGGTGGCTCATCTTCTGCACAAACGCGCTGAACTTGATCGACGGCGTCGATGGCGTCGCCACCGGCATCGGACTCTTCGCAGCCGCCACCACGCTCCTCGCTGCGCTTCTCCGGCCGAACATTCCGCTCGCCTTCGCCGTCGCCCCCATGGTCGGCGCGCTTCTCGGGTTCCTGCGCTACAACTTTAACCCCGCCACCGTCTTCCTGGGCGACTCCGGCAGTCTCTTCCTCGGTTTCCTGCTCGGCTGCTACAGCGTCCTCTGGAGCCAGAAATCCACCACCATCCTGGGTATGACCGCTCCCCTGCTGGTCCTCTTCATTCCCCTGCTCGATACCGCGCTCGTCATTGTGCGACGCTTTCTGCGCCGGCAACCTATCTTCACCGCCGACCGCGGCCATATCCATCACCGCCTCCTCGAACTCGGCTTCACCCCCCGCCGGGTCGCCCTCTCTCTCTACGCTGCTTGTGTCGTCGGTGCCGTCTGCTCCATTGCCATCATGCAAGGGCAACTCTCCGGCATCGTCATCGTATTCTTTTGCTTCTTCGTCCTTATTGGCGTCTGGCGTTTGGGCTACGCCGAGTTCGGAGCCGCCGCCCGAATGTTCGTCGATGGAGCCTTCCAACGCCATCTGAACTCGCGCATCGCCCTGCAGGGCTTCGAAGAGAAACTTGTCGCCGAGGAAGACCCGCGGGATTGTTGGGCCACCATTCAACGTGCAGCTCCGGATTTCGGTCTTCACGCCATCCGGATGTCCCTCGGAGGACACTCCTTCAGCGAGGGCGACGGTTTCAAATTCGCCCGCTATTGGACCGTCCATATCCCCCTGTCGGACATCGATCGTCTCGAACTCACTCATACCTTCGGTGGCACGGCGCAGGCCGATGCCACAGCCCCCTTCGTCGCCGTGGTCCGCAAGGCCCTCACCCCGAAGCTCGCAGGCTTTCACGGGCTCGCGCCAAAGTACCGCATCCCAGTCCCTGATCGGGATGCATCGCCGGTGCCGGCCCAGTCCTGCCTTTTCATCAACCAGTTCTTCTGGCCCGACCCGGCCGCCACCAGCCAACTCCTCACCGACGTCACCGCTTGGGCCGTTGAGAACGGCCACGCAGCCCGCGTCATCGCCGGTGCCACGAAATACACCGAGTCCGAGGACCTCATCCCGCCCCCCGTTCACGTCGATCGTTGCCCCGCATTCCCATTCAACCGCAGCATTCTCGGTCGCGTCGCCTCCTACTTCTCCTTCCTCGTCGCTGCTGCCGTGCACGCTTTCCGAGGGCCCAGGCCGGATGTTGTGGTCACCCTCACCACACCTCCCGCTCTTGGATTGATTGGATCTCTCGTCCGTGCCGCGCGCGGCGCACGCCACTACATCTGGGAAATGGACCTTTATCCCGACATTGCCGTCGACATGGGAGTCCTCTCTCCGCGGTCCCCGCTCACGCGCGTTGTCGCTTGGGCCTTCGACTTCGCCCGCCTCCGCGCTGACGGCATCATCGCCCTCGGTGAAGAGATGAAGGACCGCCTCATCGCCCACGGCATCCCGCCGGAAAAGATCCACGTCTGCGAAAACTGGGCCGACGGCCGCGACATTTCTCCGCTTCCGTTCCCGACAGGACCTCTCACACTCTATTACTCCGGTAACCTCGGAATCGTTCATGACGTAGACACCATCCTGGAAGTCATGCGGCATTTCCGAAATGACGCGCGCTTCCGCTTCTCGTTCGCGGGAGGGGGATCCCGTCGCGCCAGGTTCGAAGCCCTCTGCCGCGAAAGCTCCCTCGACAGCGTCTTGTTCGGACCCTATTGTGATCGCGCCGATCTCGGCACTCGCCTCGCTCAGGGCCACATCGGTCTCATCACCCAGCTTCCCGAAAGCCTCGGATCCGTCGTTCCCAGCAAGACCTACGGCATCATGGCAGCCGGCCGCCCCATCTTATTCATCGGGCCGAGGCAGGCCACCCCCGCCCGTATCGTCGAGCGATACCGATGCGGCTGGCACATCGAGCCCGGCGACGCAAGAGGCTTGGTCGAGTTGCTCGAAACCCTAGCCACCTGCCCCGACGTCATTCACCAGGCCGGAGCTTTTGCTCGCCAAGCCTTCGAACAACATTATGACCGTCCCATCGGCGTAGCCCGCCTCGGGGCGATCTTGGGCCTCACAGCCCCCGCCCAAGCCCCGCTAACCGCGCCCTTTGCGCCCTTTGGCGTTCCTTTGCAGTCTTTGCGTGAAACCACAGCCGACTAGTTCTCCGGCCGCGGCATTTGTTCCCGCCGCTTCGGAAAGGCCCCTGAGCCGCGACCGTAAGGGAGCGGACCAAGCGGCCACAGCCGACTAGTCCGTCCACGAGCGCCTCCGGCAGTATCTGCCGGACGGCGCATCGGCCAAGTAGTCGGGGTGAGGCACAACCTTGTCACCATGCCCAAAGCGCTAATCACCGGTTGCACCGGCCAGGACGGTTCCTATCTGACCGAGTTCCTTCTCGCCAAAGGCTACGAAGTCCACGGCCTCAAACGGCGTGCCTCCAGCTTCAACACCGACCGGCTCGATCACATCTATCAGGACTTCCACCAGGCCGACGCCAGATTCCTTCTCCACTACGCCGACCTCACCGACGGAAGTTCGCTCGCCACGCTCCTCTACAACGTGCGTCCCGACGAGATCTACAATCTCGGAGCGCAGAGCCACGTAAAGGTCAGCTTCGAAGTTCCGGAATTCACCGCTGATGTGGTCGCCTGCGGGACCCTCCGCTTGCTTGAGGCCATGCGCCGCACGGGCGTGAAGTGCCGCTTCTACCAGGCTTCCTCCAGTGAGATGTTCGGAAGCGCGCCGCCTCCCCAGAGCGAGGCTACGCCCTTCCACCCGCGCAGCCCCTACGCGTGCGCCAAGGTATTTGGGCACAACATCACAGTGAACTATCGAGAGAGTTACGGGCTTCACGCATCAAGCGGCATCCTGTTCAATCACGAGTCTCCACGCCGCGGCGAGACGTTCGTCACCCGTAAGATCACCCGCGCCGTTGCCCACATCAAGCACGGTGTCCAGCAGAAGCTTTATCTCGGCAATCTAGACGCCCGCCGGGATTGGGGATACGCTCCGGACTATGTCCGCGCCATGTGTCTGATGCTGCAGCAGGAAACCGCCGACGACTTCGTAGTCGGCACTGGAGAAGCCCACACCGTCCGCGAATTCGTCGAGCTTGCCTTCGCGCATGCCGGTCTAGACTGGAAGGAGCACGTGGAAGTCGACACGCGCTACTTCCGGCCCGCCGAAGTCGATTACTTGTGCGCAGATGCCTCCAAGGCTCGCAGCGTGCTCGGCTGGGAGCCTACCGTGACCTTCGGCGAGTTGGTTCGCATGATGGTTGAAGCGGACATGAAGGCTGCCGAAGCCCGGCTCAAAGGCGGCGTCGAGGCGCTTCAGTTTGCCATAGCCGCTGAGGGGAGGCACTCGTGATCCATCTTCCGGACAAGCGCATCGTGGTCACCGGTGGCGCCGGGTTCCTCGGGACCCATCTCGTCCAGCGGCTTGAGCGCCTGGGCTGTCGCGACATCTTCGTTCCGATCTACCAGGAATACGATCTTACGCGCGCCGATGCCGTCGAGCGGCTGCTCGCGCAACACCGGCCGGAGGTCTTGATTCACCTGGCCGCGGTCGTGGGTGGAATCGGCGCCAATCGCGCCAACCCAGGCAGCTTCTTTTACGCCAATGCCATCATGGGCATCCAGCTCATCGAAGCCGCACGGCGTCACGGAGTGGAGAAGACCGTCGTTCTGGGTACGATTTGTGCCTATCCGAAGTTTACGCCAGTACCTTTTCGCGAGGAGGACCTCTGGAACGGATACCCCGAGGAGACCAACGCGCCGTACGGGATCGCCAAGAAAGCGCTGCTCGTGCAATGCCAGTCATACCGCGAGCAGTACGGAATGAACGCCATTTTCCTCCTCCCCGTCAACCTCTATGGGCCGGGCGACAACTTCGACTTGGAATCCTCCCACGTCATTCCAGCACTGGTCCGCAAGTGCGCGGAGGCAGTCGAGGAGGGCCGCGATGAGATCGTCCTCTGGGGCGACGGTTCGCCCACGCGCGAGTTTCTCTACGTCGAGGACGCCGCCGAAGGCATCACCCTTGCAACGGAGCATTATGACAAGCCCGACCCGGTGAATCTTGGAAGCGGTATGGAAATCTCCATCCGCGACTTGGCCGCCAAGATTGCCGGTATCACCGGCTTCTCGGGAAGAATCGTTTGGGACGCCACCAAGCCCAATGGCCAGCCCCGCCGCTGTCTGGACGTAAGCCGCGCCGAGAAGGAGTTCGGCTTCCGTGCGAGCACGCCATTCGATATCGGTCTTCGGAAGACGATTGAGTGGTATCAGTCTCGCCGGCTGGCGCCAGCCAGCAAAAACCAGCCATGACTGCCGTCGCAACCGCCGCCCCCAGGATTTGCGACGCTGCCGAACCAGGCGGCATCCGCCAACGCTCCTACCAACTCTTCCTTGCAGCGTCTCGCGGAACCCGCGACCGCATCGCCTTGGTGTTCCGCTATCGTCATTACGGCCGGGTCGCAGGCCCAAGCTGAGCCCTATCGCCAGCAGATCCGTCATCGCTCCGAGCGCGGCTACCTGCCGCGCAACGTCTCCTGGCACGTTGTCTCCGACCCGGAAGGCCGCCACATTGGCAGCGGCGGAGCGACCCTCCGAGGCTCACCACCGCGAAGTTGACGAATGGTGCGGTCGATCTCTATAGTAGTCCCAGCCGACGGGACCGGAGATTCAAAGCGCGAACGAGTTCCGGAAAATCCAGTTGCTCGATCGCGGCGCCGAAACAAAAAACAAGAACAGAGGTAACAGGATCTGCATATTCGGTAGCGGGCACGGCGGCTGGCCACACATTGGTTTACGTCATCGTCGGCGGGGTTGCGGTTGCGGGCAGGCTGGCGGGTTTGGGCATCGCGGGGACTTTCAGCGGCAAATTCCGCGACCAGCACTCCGTAAGCGCGGCAGAAGATCGCTTACAAGACCTACACTAACGGTACCCGAATTCGGCTGCGGCCGGGTGTGCGCGCGTGGCAAGCAGCGCAATCATCACCACAGTCCAGGCAGCAAGAGCCGGACGCGAAAACGGGTAATCCACGGTGGCGTGCAAGAACACGGCGATCACCCCGACACCCCAAACCGAACCAAACGCCGGGCGCAAACACCAGACAAACAGGGTCGCCATCGCAATTCCGAACGGCAGTCCACCCTCGGCAGTCCACTCCAGCCAGTCGGCGTGAGCGCGATTGGCGAAGGTGCCGGTATCGATGATGGCGTACGCAGGATACACCACGGGCCAAGTTCCCAGGCCGAACCCCAACCCCGGACGGGCGGCGATCATGCGCGTGGAAGAGATATTGAACTCACGGCGCGTGGCGAATGGGTCGGGGGTCTCGAGGCGCTCCCAAACTCTTCCCAATCCCACCACGGTAGTGAATACCGCCAGCAGCAGCACGACGCGCAGCAACGATCTCCCCACGGCGTGCCCGGACGTGCGTGCCTGAAGCCATAGCAGCGCGGTGACGACCACGATTTCGACGGAGGCCAGCACAAACCCGGCCCGGGAAGCGGCGGCGATGACGGATGCATACATGGCGGCCGCCATACAGGAATACAGCAGGGAGTTCCGCTTGCTGGTCATGGCCCGATAAACCGCCAGCGGCAGCACAGCTTCGATGAAGGCTGCGTAATGGTTGTTAATAAAGGATCGGCCCCATCACCCGCACGATGTTTTCGGTTTGGAAGATCCAAAAGATCTTGCCGCCAGCGGTAAACACCTGGAGCGTCGCCTCCACCGCCACCAGGAAGCCGAACCAGAGCATGGCGGAGCGGAACCAGCGATGCACCCGCTCGTCCTGAAAGAGAAGCCAGCCGGTAACAAAAACCGCCAAAAGCGCGGCCCAACGCGCCAGCGCGATTCTGGTTTCGAAGGGAGCAACCGTCCGTCCAGTTCCCAATTGGAAGAAGCCCCAGTATACGGCAAACATTAGCGGCGCCAGCGGGTAGGCAAATCGCGGCGGGGTATGACGCCAGCGGAACAGCGCGCCCACGGCCAGCCCGCACACGCCGATCTGAAAAACGGCGACAGGCCAATAGCCGGGCACCCAGAGGGTCAGAATACCGAAAAACAGTAGCGCGGCCAGCACGTAGGGCATCGAGTTCCGTAGTGTAACGCGAAGCGGGCCGGCGCGATCTAATTGTTCCGCGTATCGCGCACTACCCGCAATCCAGATGCAGCGGCAGCCTTACGGTTTGGGTCGAAAGCGAAGGCCACACGCCAGAAACCGTCAGCGGCGTCAAACCTCAATTCCTTCATATTTGCGTGATGTGAGCCGTTGAGGGTATCCGCGCGCGGCCGAACGAGGCGCGGGCCGAACTGTTCCAGCAGTTCGATGTGGGCCGACAACTCGTCCTGATCTCGATTATGCACTGCAATAACTATTCCGTCAAGTTCATAGGATGATCGTATTTTCCGGGCATCCCCTGCGCCCATTGCGCCGGGTGGTGAGTGATGCCGACCTAGTTCGCCTGGCGCAGAGCGTCCTCGACAGCATCCGGGTGGTGAGCAATTACCGCCAGGAGGATGCGCGCCGGTCCGTCCGGTTGCGTGCGGCCCTGCTCCCAGTTCTTGACCGTCGCCGGGGCGAACCCGAACCGCGCCGCGAATTCCGATTGACTCAGGTCGAGCTTCTGGCGAAGAGTTCGAACGTCGACCATGGGTCTACGCTCGATGCTCACCTTGGTGACTCGCACCGGAACATCTTCCCCGCTGGCCCACGCGATGGCCTGCTTTACGCTGCGAACGAGTCGGCGGCCGGCAGCCGTGTGTTTCTTGGCTGGGGTTTTCTTGGTTTGGCTCCGCATCATCGGTTTTCACTCCCTTTCTTGTATCGCAAAACGAGCAGCGGAAGTAACCGCTTCAGGCTTCGTTTGTCGGCCTCCGAAAGATTCGTTTTCTCATTCTTGGCGTAGATGTCCAAAAGGAACAGCGGGATGGATTCATTGTAGTAGTAATAGATCGCGCGTGCGCCGCCCCGCTTGCCTTGTCCCCGCGCTGCCCAGCGGATCTTTCGCACGCCGCCGGTTCCGGGCGCCAATTGGCCCGCTTCCGGGTTGGCGCCCAGGTGCGCAACCAGAGCGTCGCGTTCGGCCTCCGTCAGGATCGCCTTGGAGTGGCCCACGAACTCCTCGGTTTCCACCACTGTCATCGGCGGCATCATAGCCTTACGTTATTCGATCATACGCTGTTCGCGTATGCAAATCAAGCGCACCCTCGCCCCCGCCCCCCCTTCGCCCCCTCGCCCCCTCGCCCCCTT
>Ga0182014_10001545_pt1 | contig 30589 bp, 33 predicted proteins | sample 612S2DmetaG_FD_120489 | JGI IMG/M metagenome (GOLD analysis project Ga0182014, IMG submission 120489) | Permafrost microbial communities from Stordalen Mire, Sweden - 612S2D metaG | ecosystem: Environmental > Terrestrial > Soil > Wetlands > Permafrost | place: Sweden: Stordalen | collected... | reverse complement strand
TTCAATCGCCCGCACCGAACCAGAACTACAACGGGACGTCGGGAACCGTGACGGTGACGGGACAGCAGGTCGCCAACGTTCTGGTCTACCTGGACGGGGAACAGCTGACCGTGATTCATGGGAGCCAGTCCTCCTACACCTTCCCGCTCGACTCGGGGACCCTCTCGCTGGGCGTCCACTCCCTCCGAGTGGTGGCGACGCAGGGAGACGGTATGTCTTCCACAATGACGATCGACTTCAGCGCGGAGGGGACGGTCGGAGTCCTGAACAGCACGATCGGACTCATGAACAACACGATCAGCTCCCTGTCCTCACAGGCATCGTCCGCGAACAGTTCCGAAGCCTCCCTGAGGGGGACCGTCCAGACTCTGACCTCCTGGCTCTATCTGCTCGCCCTAACGACTGTAGTCGCACTGGTAGTTGCCATAGCCGCACTGGTCAGAAAGGGCGGGCGAAGGGCCGAGGCAAGTCCCGCTGCGGCTCCCGCGCCTGCTCCGACGGAGCCGCCTGAGCCCTCCTGATTCCTTCTATCCTGCCGTTCTCTGCTCGTCTGAGAGGCCTGCGAGGACCATGCTTACGTTCCACAGCCGCAGCGCGACCGCCTCGTCGTATGACTCGTCCGACGACTTCTCCTCCCGCTTCTTCGAGAAGTACTTGCCGGTGACGCCTGAAACGTCGGGTGAGGATGCGAGGTAGACGGATGTCTCGGCACCCTTCTTTGGGCTCGTCATGAAGGGGCTTGCGAGCCTGATTCCCACGCTCATCGCGCCCACCGAGTGGCGCCCCCAGTTTGTCCCAACGACCCCTGGGTGCAGGCTGTTCACGGTGACACCTGTCCCGGCCAGCCTCTTGGACAGCTCGTGAGTGAAGAGCACCTGCGCGAGCTTGGACTGGGAGTAGGATTTGCCGGCTCCGAATCTCTTCTCGCCCTGTAGGTCCTCGAAATCGATGTGCCCGCGAAAGTGTGCCTCGGAGCTGACGTTGATTATCCTGGAGGGCGCCGCCGACTTGATTGCCCCGAGGAGCAGGTTCGACAGCAGGAAGTGGGAGAGATAGTTCACCTCGAACGTCGTCTCGAGCCCGTCCTTCGTCAGGCTCCTCTTTCCGAGGATCAGTCCCGCGTTGTTGATGAGCACGTCGAGCTTCTGGTTCTTGCCCAGGAAGTCCCTCGCAAGCTGCCGCACCGAGTCGAGCGAAGCGAGGTCGGCGATCATGAGTGTCACCCTCTCGTCGCTTGCTCCGCTGCGCGAAACCACCTCCTTCCTGGCCGCCTCCCCCTTCGCGGGGTCCCTGCACACCATGAACACCGAGGCTCCCATCCCAGCGAGCGCCGCTGCCGTCTCCTTCCCGATGCCCGAGTTGCTCCCTGTTATCATGCACGTCCTTCCCGCAACCCAGTTTTGATCTTGTTTGCTCAATCCTGCCCTCTCGAGGTTTTTCTGTTTTTAGTGGGGATATACCTTCTTGTTCGCGCCCTTTGGACTGCGAAATGGCAGCCGTCCCGAAGAATCATGTTTGTATGCGGGGGGTGGGATTCGAACCCACGAACCCCTAGGGGATGGGATATCTCAACGATCTTCCCGTTGCGAACTTAAGTCCCACGCTTCCACCGTCTCGGAGACGCTTTTGGCCAAGCTCAGCAACCCCCGCGGCTGATTCTGCTCGAAACATCTGTCAAAAGCGTTTCGACTCTTCTACTCAGCCCAGATCCCGGTCTTCCATTCGCTATATCTTCTCAAATGGGTATCCGAAATGGAACCCACGCTTTCCATCCACCGGCGGACTTCGTCTCTCGTTCCGAGATATGCCAAGTGCAGTGGAAGCTTGTTATCTCCACCATTATGCATGTAGTTGTAGCTACGAAACTCAAAACCAAGTCTGTGCGCGAGCTCAACGAATCCGTCCCTGAACCAAGGACTAGAAACTTCAAACCTGCACTGACCCCATCTTCTCTTGTACCAAAAGGAACCATCCGAACTGAATGCGCCTCGGAGAAACCCGGTCCAAATCCTTGGGTTCTCACTTTCCATTACCGCTTCAGGCACACGAACGATTCCCGCCTTCTTCCCCCGAGGAAATCCATAGTCTCTGAAGAATTGTCGGACTTGGTCTTTCGCAGACCTGACAATGAAGTAGTTGTCCGATCGAACGTCGATGTAAGGCTCGACCCCAAGGATTGACTCGACTAGCGTAACCACGGCCTTGAGCATTTCACGATCTTCGCCGCCGACGGAAATGCCCCAACTGTCAGAGAGATGGCCGTCTCCGGCATGAAGGCCCAACAGCAAAGCAGCCTCGAAATTCAGCATCCTCACGACAGGATGAAGAATTGCATGAACGTGGCGAAACCGGATTCCCTTGCGATGAAGGATTAGCCTCGCCGTCTCATGAGGGACTCCCGTCTCTGCCTGTATTCTTGCCAGGCTTTTTCCCGAAAGATACAATCGGACAAGGTCCGACTGACTTTTGCTCCTCGGGCTGGAAGAATGCGGGGGATTGTGCTTGTTCGTAAGACTGTAGTCTAGACTTCCATTTAAGTCCCAAGCAGGTTAATCGCGAGTCCCTCCCGCGCTGTTAGCCAGGCTTAGCTACCCCCGCGAATGCTTGGGCTCCGCACAGAAATGAAAAGCGTTTCGAGAATCAAGTGAGTTTCTTGAGTAGTCCTCTGAGGGGTAGCGCGTTCGCCACATTCTTCTTCTCGAGCCACGCCCTTCTGGCCACGATGGTGCCGTACTCGACGTTCTCGAGCTCGCCGGTGCTGTGCGCGTCGGAGTCGATCATCAGTGTCACTCCCTCCTCCATCGCCTTACGGGCCCACACCTCGTCCAGGTCCAGCCTCATCGGGGACCCGTCGATCTCCAGCATCTTTCCGTTGTCCCGGGCGGTCGCGATGATCTTGGGCAGGTCGATGGGGTTACCCTCCCTCTTCCCGATCAACCGGTTGGTGGGGTGGAAGAGGACGTCCACCGAGGGGTGCGAGAGCGCCTTGAGCGCCCTGTCCGTCAGCTTCTCGGGACTCTGCCTGTACGTCTGGTGGATCGAGGCGCCGACCATGTCGAAGTTCTCCAGGAATGGGCGGTCATAGTCGAGGCTCCCGTCCGACCTCACCTCGGCCTCGACGCCCTTGAGTATCCTGAACGGCTTCAACTCCTCGTTTAGCTGGTCTATCGCCTTCCACTGCTTCCTGAACCTCTCCTCTGAGAGGCCGTTCGCTATCCCGACCGAGAAAGAGTGGTCCGTGACGGCGATGTACTCGTATCCCCTCGCCTTCGCCGCCCGCGCCATCTTGTCGAGCTCGTCGGCGCCGTCGCTCCACGTCGTGTGCATCTGGAGGTCTCCCTGGAGGTCCCTCGCCTCCACGAGGTGGGGGAGCCTCCCCTCCCTCGACGCCTCGATCTCTCCCGTCGCCTCCCTCAGTTCGGGCGGGATGAACCCCAGCCCAAGCTTCTCGTAGACCTCGGTCTCGCTCTTCCCTGCGACTCTGTCTCCGGTCTTCGTCTCGAAGAGCCCGTACTCGTTAAGCTTCCAGCCTTTTCCGATTGCGATGTTGCGGAGCAGAATGTTGTGCTCCTTCGAGCCGGTGAAGTACAGGAGGGCCGCCCCGTACCCCTCGGTCCCGAGGACCCGGACGTCCACCTGGACGCCGTTCTTCAGGAAGACGCTCGTCTTCGTGGGCCCCTTCTCGATTACCCTCTCCACTCCGGGATACTCCACAAGGAGGTCGGCCCCCGCCTTGTCGTTGCAGAGGATGTCGAGGTCGCCAACTGTGCTCTTGCCTCTTCTAAGGCTTCCAGCCACGTCCACCTTCACTCCATGGTTCTCGAAGTACCCGACGAGGTCCCGCGAGAGGTAGAGCGCCTCGACCATGAGCATCCTCGACTGCCCGGTCTTCATCTTCTCGACCGATTCGAGGATTCTCTTCGACATCACTTCGCCGAGGGCGTCCTTCAGCCTCCCTTCACCAAGGTCGGCTTTGAGCTGGGCCACGCTCTTCACTCCGTAATCCTTCGAGAGCTTGTAGGCGGTCCTCGGCCCGATGCCGGACACCTGCATGAGCTCGAGGGTCCCCTCGGGGACGTCCTTCTCCAGCCTCTCCATGAACTCGAGCTTGCCTGTCCTGAGGTACTCGTCGATCTTCTTCGCTATGCCCTCGCCGATGTACTGTATCTGGGTGAGCTCGCCCCGCTTCCGGACCTCGTCGACGTCCTCGCCAAGGTTCTTGATGCTCGTCGCGGCTCTCCTGTAGGCTATCGCCTTGAACCTGTCTTCACCACTCGCCTCCGAGAGCAGGGAGAGTCTCTCCAGCAGCTCGGCGACGTCGTGGTTCCTCATCACTTCCACCAGCCGAATTCCTTGGGGACCGATCGCGTCATGACGTCGCAGCCCTCAGGCGTCACGGTGACGTTGTCCTCTATCCTCACTCCGTACCGTCCCGCCAGGTATACGCCCGGCTCGACCGTGAAGACCATGCCCGGCCTGAGCGACTTCCTCCCGCGCGATACTATGTACGGCTCCTCATGGATCTCTAGGCCAAGGCCGTGACCAGTCCTGTGGAAGAAGTACTTCCCGAGGCCCTTCGCCTCGAGGGGGTTCCTGGTCGCGGCGTCCACCTCCCCGACCATCCTCCCGGGCGCGACCGCCTTGATGCCCTTCTTCTGGGCGTGGAGCACATCCCCGTAAGCCTCCTCCAGCTCCTCGTTCTTGCCGAGGAGGAAAGTCCTCGTAATGTCGGCGTTGTATCCGGAGACTGTGCACCCGGCGTCTATCACGACCCCGAGCCCTTTCGTTATCTTCCGCTTGGACCCCGCCCAGTGGGGGTCGGCCGCGTGGTCGCCTGCCTGCACCATGCAGAAGTCCACCGACTCCCCTCCGGAGGTGAATATCTCCTCCTTGAGCGCGCCGGAGAGCTCGAGTTCTGTCATGCCCTCTCTCATGAACTCAGGGACCTTCAGGAATCCCTTGCCGAGCGCCTTGGCTGCCTCCTTCAGGAGCGCAATCTCGGAGGCCTCCTTGATCTCCCGGATGGATTGAAGGATCGGGTCAGCGGAGCGAAGCTCGATCCCGCTGCCCATGACGTGGGTCAGGTACCCGAACGGGACTCGACCCTCGAACCCCCACTCGCCCGTGAGGTCCACCTGCCTTCGGAGGGCGGCGAAGGCCCCGGAAGGACCGCTCGCATCGTCCCAGCTGTGCACCCCGATCTTGACCGGCGACCTGGTGTAGGGCCCCGACTCGAGGGTCGGCGCGACTAGTTGGGGGTCTCCTTCCTTCGGCACGAAGAGGAGGAAGGGACGCTCCAGCAGCTGCGAGCGTACACCTGTGTAGTATTCGATGTTCGGGCCTGGGACGAGTACGACGCCCTCCAGCCCCTTCTTGGCGACCCCCCTGCGGAGCCGCTCGATCCTCGGAAGAGCTGCCTCCTTTGTCATGCCACATTCCAGCACAAATCCGCTATATGTGGCTATTAGCCCCTCAGGAAGCGAGTCTCGGACTCGTCTCAGGAACCCTTCGCCTTCGAGAGTCCTAGGGGCCGGGACCGGGCGCGCTCCTGCGTCACAACCAACCACGGAGCAGGCGTCCAAGGGCGCCTGGGTCGCTCCTCCCACCATTGGTAGTCACTTCCCTTAAATAAGGGGCGTCGGACCGAAATCAACTGATCTAACATGTCTTTGGATGTGCTTGAGTGGGGCGTTATCTTGGTCATGGGTGCTGGAATCCTGGTCTATGGTCCGGAGAAGATCCCTGATATGGCAAAGACACTGGCCCAGGCAAAGAAGCAGTTCGACGGGGCCACGAAGCAGCTGCAGGGCATTACCAAAGAGCTGCAGACGGGGATGAACTCCGGTAACCTGAACATTGACACTATAAGCAACGCCCTACTGGGCAGTGCGGCAGCCGGCGGGATACCCGGAAACCCGAGCCCTGCCGAGATAGCGAAAGCCACGGCCGGTTCTCCGATTCCGTCCGCCGCTGCGCCTGCCGGTCCAATTATCCCCTCGTCGGTCGTCACTAACGCGCCTCCGGGACCCGCAAAGACGGCTGACCAGATGCTGATCGAGATGGCCAAGTCGCTGAGGATAGACACGGCGGGGAAGACGAGGGAGGAGGTCTCACAGGCGATAATGGACAGGGTCGCTACCAAGCCCTTGCCGACCGAGGCCGCCCAGACCGAGCCCGCAGCCCAGCAGGAGACCGCGCCCTCAGCCGCGACAGAGGCCCAGAGCGCCGCTGGGACACCGCCGACCGAGCCCAGTACCGAAGCTCCTGCGACCACGTAGCCCCCCGACGGGTTGAATCTCTTCGCAGCGACTGCTCAAGTTCTCTAGACTCCGTCCCCAAAATAACTGCGCGACCCTATCGTCCTACGAGGTAAAATAAAGATGAGTACCTACACAACCGGCCAGACGTGGGGGGCACTGAGGAAGGCATGGAAGGCATACAAGATTGCCAAGGTCCAGAACGACGCGGTCAGGCTGAAGGAATACTCCGAGCGGATCAGGACGCTTCAGGCGCAGCTCGGGGTTCCACAAACGACCTTCCAGGCTTAATCAGTCGTAATCTTCCCACCGGGGAAGAAACCCCTTCTCCTCTTTTTTGAGAATGCGACTAGAGGTTCCGTTGCAGGTTCGCGATGACCTCTCGTACCCACTCTTCCCTGAGCTTGAGAGTCCTCGAGATTCCTTCAACGCTGTTCTCGCGTTCGTTGATCAGCTGATAGAGAGCCTTCTTCTCGTCCCAAGTCATGGGCATACCGCTGATGGCCTTTGCGACCTCCTTCATCGCGAGGTGTCTGACGTAGAGCAACACCGACCGCTCATCCTGAATGTTCGCAAGCCTCTTGTCTATCTCGGAGATCAGGGAGCCCAGCGGCCGCATCTTCCCGCTCTCCTCGGGGCGCTTGGATACGTCATTGAGGCTCCTGAAGAGGTCGTTGGAGTCTCCCCCTGCCTCGATCTCGGGAGAATCGAAGGAGAAGAGCCTCGCCCTGAAGAGGTTAGGTGCGAAGTCGATACTGAGCGATATGCTCCTGTTCAGGAGATACTCCCTCCGCCGCGGTCCGTGAGGGCTGTTCTCCATCAATGATGAGACCAGTCCGGTCCCCTCCATAGCGTCGAGATGTTTCGCGACCAACTGCTGGCTGAAGCCTAGTTCCTTCGAGATCTGGAGCTGGTAGCTGGGCTGCTTGCTCAGTCTTCTGATGATCTTCCGGCGGACAGGGTTCTCGATGGCGAGCAGGATAGAGTCCAGACCGTCTTCCTCGGTGAGGTTCTCTGATGCTGCATCCGGCCGGGGCGAAGTAGCCATTCCTTAACGAAAATGGTTGACCGAGATATATAACCTTACCCGGAGCCGGCCTTCCACTTCTTCAGGAGCTTCTTCTCTCCATCGGTCACCTTGCCTGGGGGCGCAGACCTGCGCCGGCCCGCAGGTTCGCGTGGAATACAACTCGGAGCTGTGGCAGCGAGACACGAAAGTCCGATTCGCGCCAGCAGTTCTGACGACAAGTCTGTGTCGGCCCGTGCCCAGGCTTCCAGGTTCGCCTATCGTCGGCCCACTGCTGCCCGCGAGGAGAGGAACCTGGACACAAAGTAGATGACGAAGAGCGCCGCCGTGGCAGACGCGGCCAGCAGGATGACAGGGTCGGGGAGGGCGACCTCGGACACGAAGGAAGAAAGGAAGGTGAGCGAGTATGAGAGCAGGAACGCTGGGATGACTGTGTATGCATAGGACCGGAGCCTGTTCCTGAGAACCGACGGGTCGACGACAGTGCCGCGTACCCTCCTCAGCAAGAAGGAGAAGTCGAGCGCGGCGACTACGAGCGCGACTTCGAGAAACAGGAAGAAGAGGTTGCCCGGACCTTGTGCGACCGACAGGACGAGGAGCGCCAGGAAGAAGGTCGAGCGGTCGATGTCCACGGTGCTGTCGCTGTTGGCGAGCGTCGCGAGCCCGTCGATCGTCAAGATCAACAGGAAAACCAAGTAGTAACCAGGGAAGAGAGCGACAGCGGAGAGCGAGAGCGCGCAGAAGAGCAGGAAGGAGAACGCCTCGGGGGAGATGGCTAATCCCCCGGTTCCAGTTGAGGAGCGACGGCCCTTGGTCGATACCTCTCTGTGGCCTTCGGTGCTATCTGCCAGCTCCTTTCACCTGTGCCTCGCTGAAAGGGCGGAGTACTTTGAGAGCGCTCTCTTGTGGACTTCCATGACCTCCTCAAGGGAGGCGGGGGTAGTCCAGTCGATGACCAGCGCGTTCGCCGACCTAAGGCGGTCCATGTCGATGGCGCGCTCCATCTGCGCGAGCCTGAGGGCGATTCTCCATTCCCTCGCGTCCGCTCGTCCGGACCTGGGCCTGGCGAGCGCTATCGGGTTCGGCGACACGACGATGACGTCCCGATCGCCGTTGCGAACGAGCTCCGCAGCAGCGGCGTTGGAGCTGGCGTCCGTGAGAGGTGAGACGAAGATTATCTGGGATATGTGGGGAAAGAACATGTGCAGGCTGCGCTCGACCCACCACTCGATGTCCGATTCCCCGGGCTCGAGCTGGAGGAGTGAGAGCGCGATCTTGTCGAACTGCCGCCTCCCGTATCCTGAAGCGATCCTGCGGGGGTTCTCCCCGGTGGTAAGGAGTCCGACGCGGTTCCGGTCGTGCAGCAGCCTCTCCGCGATCGAGATGGCCGCCTTGACCGAGTACTCCACGAGGAGGTTTCGGTCCTGACCCACGCCCGACACTCGTCCGGCGTCGACGACGATGAGAACCTCGGCGCCCACCTCCGCGATGTATTCATTGACCAGAAACTCGTCGGACTCCTGGGTGTGTCGCGCCGATGCCCTCCAGTTGATCCGCTTCACGGGGTCTCCTGGAGTGAACCTCCTGATGTTGAAGTAGTCCATCCCCGTCCCAGCCCGCCTGGCCACTATCTCGCCCGGCCACGACTTGGTCCTGCGCGGCCTGATCGCGACGTGGCCCAGTCTCTCGGTGGTCTCCGGGAACACTGCAAGCTTCGAATACGACTTCAGCTCGGAATCAGACTCGAAGAGCCCGGTAGAGTCCTGCACCTGCAGGGAGATGGGGCCGAGAGTGTGCACTCCGAAGGAGTTGGCGTGCACTTCGTAGAAGAAGTCCTTGGTCTCGCCCGCCTCCATAGAGGACGAGAATCCGCTCCGGGTGCTCCTCCCACGCAGTTCGGGGTGCACCATGTCCCTTACCTGCAGCATCGCGACGGGCCTAGGCCCGATGTTTCTCACCCTGAGCCTCACCCTCGTGGTCTCTCCCTCTCGTATCCGCACCCGCTCCGTCGTCCGCCGCACCTCGAGGTCCGGTCTCGGGTCCTGCGACCGCAACACCGTGAACCCAAGGACGACAGTCAGCGGGACAGAGACGAAGATGAGGGGCTGCACGATGAACAAGCCACCGACGAGGGAGAGGACGGCGAGGTAGGCGAGCAGGTACACCCTTGTGCTGGTCCTGGACCTCTCCCAGACAGGCCTGTCGCCTCCGTCGCTCGTGCTAGATTCCGGTATAGGAGGGTCTCCCTTCCTCGTCATCCCGCCTTTGGCACTTCGATCGTCGCCAGCAGGTTCTCGATGATAGACTCGGGCTTCGTCCCCCTTATCCAGTGGTCGGCGGTGAGAATCAGCCGGTGAGAGAGGGCGGGGACTGCAGTGGCCTTGACGTCGTCCGGCAGGACGTAGTTCCTGCGGTGGAGCCACGCGTGCGCCTTTGAGAGCTTGAGCACCGCGAGGGAGCCTCTCGGGCTCGCGCCCACCTCGACGGCGCTGTGGGCGCGCGTCTTGCTCACGATGCTTACGATGTACTTCTCGATCTCAGGGTCGATGTGGACTCCCTCGACCATCTTCCTCATTCCGAGCACTTCGCCCTTGGAGGCGACCTGAGCTATCCGCGCCTCCTCGCTCTGCCTCTTCGTCCTCCTGTCCAGGATCTCCACCTCCTCGGACTGGGAGGGGTATCCGATACGGACCTTCATGATGAACCTGTCCAGTTGGGCCTCGGGGAGAGGATAGGTGCCCTCGTACTCTATCGGGTTCTGCGTTGCGAAGACGATGAACGGGTCATCAAGCCCGAGCGTCGCGTTCTCGATGGTGACCTGGTGCTCCTGCATAGCCTCGAGAAGGGCGGACTGGGTCCGGGGCGGGGCTCTGTTGATCTCGTCCGCCAGCAGTATGTTGCAGAAGATGGGCCCTTTCCTCAGCTCGAACGCGGACGTGTTCCTGTTGAGAACGTATCCCCCCGTTATGTCGGCCGGAAGGAGGTCCGCTGTGAACTGGACCCTCTTGAATTCGCACCCGAGGCTTGATGCGAAGCAACGGGCGGTCAGCGTCTTTGCGAGCCCTGGATAGTCTTCGAATAGCAGGTGTCCGTCGGCGAGTATCGCGATGAGAACCTGTTCGAGGACCTGCTGCTTGCCGACGATCACCTTGCTTACCTCATCGATGACTCTCCTCGGCAACTCTTCAAGTTCCGAGTCCGCGCTCATGACATGGCCTCCCGATGTAGTGGCGCCAACCCAGCGGCCGTTTGCACCATCACAAGGCTCCCAGACCGATCCATGTCCATCTCCAGTTTCGATACGATCCCTTCGAGGCTTTTGAGGTATCGACCGCGATCCGCCTTCCTCGGCTTCACCCCTGTGCCTGTTCCTAGCCCGCTGAATCTTTCCGCTTCGACCCCTCCTAGCTTTGCCTTTACGACGGGGTCGTCCAAGTACGGGGCTATCACGTCGCCGAAGGCTTCGGTCAGATCTCCTCCGGTCGGGTGCCCCTCGTCACCGCTCGGAGACAAGAAGTACGAGTGCCGGAGGATGCCCGCCAAGGTCCGGGCCATTTCTCTCCGCGAGAAATCAGACCCCTTCTCCGCTCCCCTGACGTACGATGACAGTGTCTCCACGTTTCCGGCGCTCAGAAAGGAGTGCTTCACGAGAGGGCCTCCCGCATCGCCTCCGGTGACCTTCCGGCCGTCAACTGACTGGCTCTTCCATATCGCCAGGTATATGACGACATCCCCCTCCACAAAGAGTACCGCGTATACCACTGGAACGATCAAGAAGCTGCCCGTGAAGACGAAGAAAGCCAGAGGCGCGGCAATCACGGCGCAGATGGCCAGGGTGCTTCTGGACCTCCGCCACCGACCCCCCGATGCATCGTGGCCTTCGGCTCTAACTCGCTCCATGGGGATGCCTCGAGGATCGTCGGTCCATCATTTAACATCGCTCACGAGGAGTACGGGGTGCTTCAGGGTCTCGCTCAGGTTTGAGAGACAAGTCACTGCTTCGCGCGATTGGTCCGCCGTTATCTCGTCCTCGCTATATCTGGCGACCTCAAAGAGGTCGGTAAGCTGATTCAGGTACGGAGACTCCACCTTCAGCTTCTCAGTCACCTGCTCCCTGAACTCCCTCGCGGTGAGAACACTCCCGTCCAGCTCCGACCTCTCCTCGAGGAGTTCGCTGATCATCTTGTAGCACCGGATCACGGTCTCCCTGTAGGCCGAACCGGCGTTCAGCCGGGTCACGACGCCGTCGAGAATGTCTGCCAGCTTCCGCCTCTGGTCTGCTAGCAGGTTGTCGGTGTCCTCGAACGGAGAGGTGCGACCTCTCCTGGTCCTGAGGCCTCTCCACACGATCAGAACGACGATCGCCACGGCTACGATGAGAAGAATCCCGACGAACTCAATCGTCGGCGGGTTCAGAAGGAGGGGGGTAACAAGAGTCTGGGAGTTCAGCGAGGGAAAGAGCTGACCGCTGACTTGCTGGAGGCTCGTGACGTTGAAGTACTGTGCCTGGGTGAACGACAAGTTCTCCTGCGACACTGCGAACCTGAGCATCGAGGCCTCGGGGAGGACGCTTCTGGTCGCGAAGTAGGCTACAGCCACAAGAAGAGGAAACAGCGCGAGCAACCCAACGAATAGGGAGGCGCGCGCCCGAGGCCGATCGCCCGACTGGGGTGCGGGAGTTCTTTCCCCATCCGATGCGGTGTTGCGAGCGAGCGCCGCGAGCATTTCAGGTCTGCGCCCGAGTTCGCAGGGACGGACTAAAGGCTGTCGGCCCCTCGGTCGCCTTCACGCTAATGCGCAGTGCGCTATCGAGAGAGGTCCGGAGGCAGGCGCAGGCTCGGTCCTGCATCGAGCCCTCCTCCAGATGGGAGTGCGGAGCCTAATTCTCCTTCTTGGTCGTAAGGGTGGAGAAGAGCTGGACTATCCGGTAGATCATGTAGAGGAAGATCGCCATCGACGCGGCGTCCAGGATAGGATAGAGGCGTTCCACCGGGTCGCTGGTGACGTAGTACTCCAGGAAGAGCGCGACCGAGGTATAGACGGCGAAGGCCAGAAAGATCTTGCCGATCTCTGCGAGGTCCCTGACCAGCTTCTCGGGGACCCGCACGCCCTTGGACCCTAGCGACTCTATCAGCGGCACGAACGAGAGGATTATCGCCGCGACGATAGTACCAGAACCGAGGAGGGTGTCAAGGAACATTTTCGCTCACCTTGTCCGGGTCGGAGACGACATGGAGCGGATACTTGGTTCCAGCCAGCTTGTTGGCGTACTCCTTCACGTCGCTCGGGGGCTCGACGTCCGAGAGCAGGACGCCCAACCTGACCCTGTAGTCGAAGTTCGAGCGCGACAGAAGCTTTAGCTTGTCGACGAACCCCTCCACGGCCGACTTCGTGGCCTGCTCGGAGTAGTCGCACACTATGTATTCCGAACTATCCTCGTTGTACGCTATCAATCGGAAGCTCACGTTCTCACCTAACACAATGGAAAGTTTGTCTTCGACGCGGTGATACCCCAATCTCAGAAGGTTCGACGCCAACCTGTCCGTCCTGCTCTCCACCGTGGTCGCCTGGGTGTTCCCGGGTGCCGTCGCCTTCTGTCCCAGTCCCACCCTGCCGAGCAGCGAGACGAAGCTGGGGTCAGTCCTGATTCCGTCGAACCACCGCTCGACGTTCAGGGTGCAGAGGTATGGGGAGTGCTCTTGGAACGCCTTCTCCAACCACTGTAGCGCCTTATCGGTCTGCCCCGTGCAGGAAAACATCCCAGCGAGCGCCACCGGAGGAACATGGACGGCGTTTTTCCTCTCCTGGTCCGCCTCGACCTTGACGAGGATCTCTCGGGCCTTGGCCGTCATGCCGGCGCTCGCGTAGGCATAGCAGAGGTCTGTCATGAACCCGACGTTGTTCGGATCGAGTTCCAGCGCCTTCTTGATTTCGCCCAGGCCTTCGTCGACCTTGCCTTCCTGACAAAGGACGAGGCCAAGGTTGTCGTGCGCGAACGCCGCGTTGGGGTCGATCTCGATTGCCCGCCTGAGCCTCTCTATGGCTTCGCCGTTCCTTCCGGCAGAGTAGAATATCGAGCCCGCCACCTGGCTCACGGCCACGGAGAGTGGGTCCAGTCCCTCGGCAATCTTGATCTCGGCAAGCGCTTCGGCGTTCCTGAGCAGGTTGTTCAGGAGGAGTGCGTACCGGTAGTGCGCCTCGGCGCTGTTCGGGCTCATCTCTATCGCCCGCCTGAACTCGGCCTCGGCGCCGGACCAGTCCCAATCTGCGTCCATGAGCAGCCTCCCCATCAGCATGTGCGCAATGTCCAGACGGTCATCTATCTCTAGGGCCCGTCTGAGCAGAGGCCTGGCCTTCTCCAACCCTTCGCTCGGTGCGACGAACCCGAAGAATCCGAGGAACATGTCGCACTGCGCGGTCATCGCGTAGGCGGACGCGAACCGGTCGTCGAGTTTGGTCGCCTGCTCGAAGAGTTCCGCGGCCTTCCTGACCTCTGCTTCTGAATACCTGGTGAGATGGAACCTCCCCTTCAGATAGAGCGAGTAAGCCTCGGAGCTTGAGGTAGGCCTCTTCCTGAGGACTCGCCTCTCCGATTCTTGCAGCTTGACCTGCAGAGCCTCGACGACCTTCTCCGCTATCTCTGTCTGTACCGCGAAGATATCGTCGAGCTTTCTGTCGTATGTCTGTGCCCAGAGGTTCCCCTCGTCCCGACCGTCTATCAACTGCACAGAGATCCTCACCTGGGCGGCGGCCTTCCTGACGCTTCCCTCAACCAGGGTGTCAGCGGTCAGCTCTCTTGCAATCTCGATTGCCCCCTTCGAGGTGGTCTTGTACCGCATCGCAGAGGTCCTCGATATGACCTTGAGTCGCTCGATTCTGGAGAGTGCGATTATGAGCTCCTCGGTGACTCCGTCAGCGAAGTACTCGTTCTCAGGATCGGAGCTCATGTTCTTGAACGGGAGGATCGCGATTGTCTGCTTGTCCACGAGCTCAGGCTCAAGCTTCATGTCTTCCACATGCATCGGGTCTTTGAACTTGGGCTCTCAATTAGATATGTCTTTGGCTTTCTCTGATTCCTTGTCCGTTGCAAGGGGGGAGGCCTTCCTCTCCCCGGGAGATTGCGCGATTCTAGGAACCCGAGAGTTTCAGGCAAGAGAAGCCTTTTAACGAGAAACCGTCGGGTCGCGCCATGCCTCCTCTCGGCCGAGAGAAGGAGATCGTCATCGAGGATAGGGATGAGCTCATCTTCCTGCTCTCCGAAGCCGCCACTCTCGAGCACATGGTGATGTGCGGATACCTGTTCGCCGCATTCAGCTTGAAGCACGGGAAAGACGAGGGTCTCGACTCGGAGGAGCTCAGGGCGGTAGGCCGGTGGGACAGCACCGTCACCGAAGTCGCTGTCCAAGAGATGCTCCACCTCTCGCTCGTAAACAACCTGCTCACGTCGATAGGCGCCGCGCCTCATTTCCTTCGGCCCAACTTCCCCGTCCACTCGAAGTACTTCTCCTCGGCCGTGCAGATGGTCCTGCTCCCCTTTGGCGAACAGGCGCTGCGCCACTTCATGTACCTCGAACGACCCGAGGGCTCCTCCCTCAAGGACGCAGAGTCACTCTCGAGGCACCTTCAGCGCTCCAAGGTCCGCGACCACATGGAGCTCGTACCGGCTGGCCAGGAGTTCTCGACGATCGGCCACCTCTACCGCGGCGTCGAGCGTGGGCTAGTCCACCTCGCCGACAAGTACGGAGAGAAGCGCCTTTTCGCCGGCTCGACTCAGACCCAGGCGACCAAGGAGTCTTTCGGTTGGCCGGAGCTCGTCGCGGTGCACGACCTGAAATCGGCGGCCAAGGCGGTCGAGACGATAATCGTCGAGGGAGAGGGGGCCAGGGGCGACTGGAGGGATGCCCACTTCGGCAGGTTCCTCCAGATTCACGACGAGCTGCGCGATGTCAGGTCGGGCAACCCGGCGTTCGAGCCTTCCAACCCCGTCATACCGGCGTACATCGAGGGCCACAGCGACGTCGCCGAGCCGGTCGCCATGATTACGGACCCGTTCACCCTCAAGGTCGCGGAGCTCTTCAACGCCTCCTACGAGACGGCGATGATGATACTGACCAGGTTCTTCCTTCACGTTGACACCTCCCAGGAGGAGCTCCGGACGCTCTCCGACGCGGCAATCGGGCTGATGGCGGGGGTGCTGCAGCCACTGGGCCGGCTCATGACGACGCTCCCGGTCGGGACGAACCACCCGGGAAGGACGGCCGGACCCGCGTTCGAAGTGTACCGAAGAATCTCGTACGTGCTTCCGCACAGGCAAGCGGCCTGGGTAATCCTCCACGAGCGTCTCTCCGAGCTGGCGGACTTCTCGGCGAGACTCGAAGCTTCGAGGAGCGTAGAAGGAAGGCTCGGACCTGTGGGCGAATCGCTCAGAGACCTCTCCAAGAGGCTCGAAGCAAGGACCGACGCCGGCAGGGCCGAGTCATAGCCCTTATCCGTTCTGGCCCGATTCGAGGCGGACAGCAACCGGTTTCGCAATGCATTAATCCCGGGACCAGATTGAATCTACCATGCTCTACTTGGTGGCGCACTCGCACACTCTTGAGAACTGTCCCGCACGAGAGGGAAAGGAGGCCGTCGAGAAGCACTACAGGAGCCTTCAGTCAGATGTGGCCGAGAGGCTCGGGGTGAAGGTCCTGGCTCTCTACACCGCTCCGATAGAACATTCACGTTTTGTCATCCTCGAGGCGGAGAGCGTAGAGTCTCTGCGCGACTACCTGGAGCCGCTCTACATGCGCGGGAAGGTAGAGGTCTTCCCGATCATCTCGTTCTCAGAAAGAGTCCACGCTCTGGAGGCCGAGCGTGAGCCGGTCCCCGAGGACTTCTACTGCATGACCTGCAGGCAGAACTTCTTCGAGAGCGACAGGGATGCACACAAGGGCCACAAGTACTTCAGCCAGAAAGACATGGAGGAGATATGGCCTCACGAGTTCGGGGGCGAGGCTGGTTCCGGATAAAGGAGCGTTAGAGGAGCCCAACTTGGAAGACTTCCCGGATTCGCAAAAGAACTCTCTTCAGAATCGCTAGAAGCGGCCGTATCTGCACCCAGGAGGCGACCCGGATCGACCCTGCTAGTCTTTTATCCGCTCGTCTCCGTCCGGACCCCAATGAGTGAATCCTCCGCCGACTCCCAGGCTAGCTCAACTGCAGAGTCATCGGTCTCCAGTTCTGCCGACTCGCAGAAGTTTTGGGAGTTCGCCGATTTGGGCTTCGACACGGAAAAGAAGCTGTGGTTCATCCAGTTCTACAACGCAATCAACGTGAACGTGGGCACCTACTATGCTAGGAGCGTTCACATCGAGAGGGGGAGGGCCGCGCAGTACCAATGGAAGGACTCCAGGGGGGCCCCGTTCTGGCACGTAAGAGAGAGGCTCTATGCGACCGAGGTCGAGAAGCTCTCGATCGATCCTGCGGGCGGCGCGATCAACCTCATCTTCAAGAATGAAGAGGGTAGCGAGACCGAGAAGGGCGTCCCCGAGGATTTCGCATACCTTCTCTACGCGTATCACCTTACGAGCAATGAGAAGGGTAGGGCACCGATGGGTTTCGTCGAGTTCCACGACGCTGAAGGGGCCTTGGTGGGACGGGTCGACAACCGCTGGATGATAATAGAGGGCGTCAACAGGAGGACCGTCGGCGAGTACCCCGCGCTCCGCATTCGGGTGGAGCGAATGGACATCTCGGGGATGACCGTTACCCAGACGGCCTTCGTTCTACAGGGAAGACAAGCCGACGCCCACGAGTAGCCATGAACTGGCGAACTACCTAGTCGAAGACCCTGACGGTGGCGAGACATCATTTTGAATGAGATTCGCGTCCTGACCGGCGAAGATGGTGTTTCCTCCCGACAAGGCTTAAATGGTGGGCCACGTTTTTCTTATCCAATTGCCGCCGGACATACTCATTCCAAACTCGTCGATAGACTCGAGCACGGGCGGACCGATGACCATCGACAAGATGGAGGTAAGCGCAGTTACAATCCCGTCCGTCGACATGAAGGACTTCAAGGGCTCGTTCACCTACGCGTCCTCTACTGCGAAAGACGTCCAGATTGAGATGACGCTTTCGGTCTGCAGCACGTTTACGGGCTCCGTAAGCGTCTGCTGGCCAATCTGCTGCGTCTGCGTCTCCGGGGGGATTGCCATCTCCTCCTACACACAGACCAATTGCCTCGGAGACGTCGCGATGGAGGGTGGGAGCTTCTGCATGAGCGTGCCCACCGCGGATTTCGGGCCGTTCAGTATGACCATCCCTCCGGTGGGGAAGACCACCGTGGCGAAGATAAACGCCACCGACATATGCATGCACTGCACCGAGGTCCCGCTGCCGAGCCCGCTGGGGATAACCCTCGGCGACTCGTTCCCGGTTCCCAACCCCATGGGCCCCATCGACGTCAAGGTCAAGGAGACCACGATGAAGCAGCTCGACTCGACCGGAATTGCCGTGCCCCCAGCTTCGCTCAAGAGCATAAAGGCGCTCAACATCAAGATTCCGTCCGTAACGACCAAGGCCATGACTGTGGTCTCCTCGACCGCCGTCTCCGTCCCCATGTCGATGCCGCTGTACAACGACGGCTCCGCCCTAGGGTCAAAGGTGACCACGTGGGGGTGCGCGTCGCGGAGTTCGATAGAGACCGACATGACACTTAACATCTCGACGGTGACTATGAACATCAAAGGGGGTATTGAGTTCACCGACATTCAGGGCACCGTGACCACGAGCTCTGCAAGCGCGGGGCCGTTCGACATGAACCTCGACCTCAAGGGGATCAAGATCAAGGGTCTGACGCTCATGGGCATGAAGATGCCCGAGATCGAGGTGCAACTCTAGATGTCGAAGGCTCAGCGTAAGTCCGCGGCGCCCTCGGCGCCGCAACCGCCCAAGGCACCGGTCCACCTGAAGAAGGAAGAGCTGCAGAGGCTGGGTGAACTGCGAACCAAACTCACGGCCGGCAGAGGGAATTACAGGCCGGACGTCGAATCGACCATGGAATTGATCTATCTGAGGATTCTTGGAAGGGTCAAGAACAGAGGGCCGGTCCAAGCGGAACTCAAGCAGTTGAAGAGCCTCCTAGACCAGGCCACCGCGAAGATGACAGAGATAATGGACGCTACAGAGGGTTCAAGCAGCCCGAAGTAGCCAAAACTATGTGCGGCTTCAGAGCCCACCTGGATAATGTTTAATACGGTCGGGACGTGACAAACAGGTTATGTCATCTGCGAGGACCACTAGACGCACTGGATCGTCCGCCACAAAGCAAACGGTCGCACCGACGGCTTCGACGATTACGCTGCCCACGCTCTCGGCCCTCTTCGCCCCCACTCTGAATGCCACCAATACGAACAACACGGCCAACAAGCCCTGCAACTGCGGGTCCTGCTGCCAGACCTCGACGACGGTATGCCTGACCTTCGACACGACCTGGCTGCAGACCTTGGTCAACACCTTCCCCAAGATTCAGATAACCAACAACAACAGCTGCGTCGACAACGATTGCGGCTGTGAAGACGATGATGAGCCCGGAAAGTAACTAGAAGAGCCGACCGCTATCGTCGCAGCCTGTAGGTCAGGAAATAGAACCTAGGCGAGGTCCGCGCGAGCGACAGGACGCGCTCCCACACCTTGTAGAAGCTCAGCAGCACCTCCGGATCTCCAAAGACGGTCAGGTCGCCGGCGTTGATTGCCTCCTCGAGCGTCTGCCTGCCTTCAAGGATCCTGAAGAGACACTCCCGGGACAGGTGGATTCGGAGGTTTATCTCGCTCTTTCGTGCCGCGCCCGTGACCCGGATCGTCTTCTCCCGGACCTTGATTATGGCGGTCTCCCTGTCCAGCGTCTGGAGACAGGTGATGCCCCGGGCGTCCCTGATTATCTCTTCCAGCTGTCGGGGGTAGTCTTCGCGCAGCAGGTCGAGCAGGTCGTCAAGGTAGTGCCTTAGCCTAATGACCAATCTTGGTAGGTCTCCTGCCTTTGGGTCTGACCGACTCGAACCAGCAGGGGATGTTCCCGTAGAATTCCTCGCCCCCCACCTTCGCCTGCAGCGCAGCGGAGCAGTACATCTCGTTGAACGTCGTCTCTGCTTCGTCCTGGCCGGCGACGACTATCGTGCAGACCGCTCTTGGAGTGAAGACGATGGAAATGCTGTCGCCCTTGTCAGCGGCTGAGAAGGCGATCGTTTCAGGAATCCGGGGCTTGTAGTCGGGATAGAGGGCGCGCGTGACTCCCGGGAGATACCCCCTCGGCCCTGCGAATTCGCCAGAATCGGCGACCTTCATTATGTCCGAAGCGAAGTACCTCTCCTTGCCGTCGGCGGTCTTGAGGATCAAGCCCCCGTACTGGGAGTTGCCGTCGGGCCCGTACCGGTAGAACAGGAAGCTGACCTTCCCTGGCTCCCCCACGTTGCTCGGGTCCGAGAGGAGCACCCCGGTATCCCAGCCGGTCACGCTTCCCCAATCGAACCTCCCTCCCTCGTGGTCCTGATAGCCGGTCGGCGTATCGATCGCGTAGGCCGTCCCGTCGACTCGGAGCGTCCCGACCACATCCAGGTTCGGGAGCTCCACCCACTTGTCCCAAATCTGCGCCATCTCGTTCGCCGCCTCCAGCATCCCGAGCGTGGCTTGGTTCCTGGCGAGTATGTCGGCGGCGATCTTGCTCATGGTCACAGGAGGTGAGGCGACTGCGAGGTTCAGGTCGAGCGATACCTGCTCGATCTCTCCCTTGATGTTGAACGAGCCGTCGGCGAGGTAGGAGACGGAGACCTTCTTCGACACAAAGTCAGGGTTGTAGGGGGAGACCGTGAGGTCGCCTAGTGGGATGAGCTCGAGCGCCGTGTGTACCTTCCCGTCGGGCGGCACTATGAACGCAAGCGCGGCGCCGTACCCTCTGCTGGCGTCGTAGGGGTTCCCGTGGATCGCGAAGTTCAGCAGGCCGAAAAGGTCGCGCTTGCGGTCGAAGAAGACGAAATCGTGCCATTCCTTGTAGAGCGGCAGGCGCGGATCGAAGACCGAAGGGAGATCGAACGAATCCACCCAACGCACGTCTTCGACGCGGGATGATAGCACGGGTGAGGCGCCCCTCGTCTCACTTCTCGCGAGTTTGGTTCTCTATTATCTCCAACGTCCTTGCAGAGAGCTTCTGCAGGAGGACAAGTTGGTCGGAGTTGAACTGGAGGATTGCCTTGGTAAGGTCGTTTATCGAACCCTCCACGACGGTGCTCATGTCCGCACTGTTGAGCTTCGAGAGCTTGCCTGAGAGCACGCTCATCTTCTGGATCGTCTGCAGGGAGTTTGCTATCGACGCCTGCGTGAGCTTCGTAATCTGAGCCTGGTACTCTGGGTCGCTGAAGGTCTTAATCGCCTGGTTGAGGACCCGCTGGACGGTCCTCGGGTCTACGTTGACCACCGTCCTCGAAGCGGACGACGAGGCAGAGTGAACGTGCTTGTGGTCGGAGGCCTTCTGCCCCTTTCTTGGCAAATCGGTCCCAGTTGGCCCCGTGGGGCACTTATCTCTTTCGCTGCAGGAGGTAGTTGGTCTGGTCCATGAAGAACCTCTTCCAGCGTCTCTCGGTCATCCAGTCGCACTCGTCATTGAGGACGCGCTTCGCATCCTGCGCCAGGCTGGCGGCCACGTCCCTTGCGTTCTCGAAGCTGGCGTACTTCTGCATCAGTTCCCTGACGAACGTCACGTCCGAGCCGCTCTTCTCCTCTCTGGGGGTCCTCAGGATGCTCCTCATCCGCCGCATCTCCGTCGGGGTACAGGAGTTGAGCAGGTGGATGAGGATGAGCGTCCTCTTGCCTTCGAGGATGTCTCCGTTTATCTCCTTGCCGTACACCTTCTCTGACGCCGACAGGTTGAGGGTATCGTCGGTTATCTGGAAAGCGAGCCCCAGGTCCAGTGCGAAGCGCGTGAACGCCTCCAGCTGGTCCGCCTCGGCATGGTCGCTGCCGATGATCAGGCCCGTCCGGCACGGGGTGATGGTGGTGTACCAGCACGTCTTCCCCTCGCACAGGCTGAAGTAGTCCGCGGGGTTCAGGTCCGTCCTGTTCTCCTTGACGTAGGTGAGCTCGGCTATCTGGCCTGCGACGGTCTTGTTCGCCATGTTCTGGATCTCGAGGATGACCTGGAGGGACTTCCGCACGCCTATCACGCCGAGATTATCGATCAAAGGCGACATGCTCAGGATCTTCAGCGCGTCGCCTGCGTTGGCGGCCAGAGCCAGGCCGTACTTTCGGTTCAGCGTCAGGTCGCCTCTCCGGTAGAGCGACTGGTCCACGATGTCGTCCTTGATCAGAAAGGCGTTGTGGAGGAGTTCTATGGCTGCCCCGGTGTTGATGGCGTTGGAGTACTCCCCGCCCACAGACGCGGCCGCAGCGAGACAGAACGCCGGCCGGATGCCCTTGGCTGGCCTGGTCGGATAGTCCGAGAGGAGCTTGTAGGCCAAGCTGTCCGGCGAGAAGCTCTTCCTCAGGTAGAACTGCATCCGCTCGCCGACCTTCCGTCGCAGCATGGTCATTTCTTCCGGCAATTAGTTCGAAACCCGCGACGGGCGATATTTTAACAATCTCGTTTGGATCGACCTCCCCTTCAGCGACCGGGGATGCCAGTGTCCTCGGGTTGATCCTAGAATCGCCCTCTGGCACGAGCGTATTGAGTCTCCTTCTGAAGGAGGGAACTTGGCGGGTGCGGAAGGGTCACGCGATTCCATACCTAGAGGAATAAATAAGTAAGCTCGTTTTCGCAACCCCCGCTGGAGAATTTGAGCCAGCGGCACCGGTCTATCCGTGCTGCGGCGGTCCTCAAAGACATCTAACATCAGCAACGGCGAGGAGAAGTTCATCGTCGACGCTAAAATAGGCTCAGGGGATATTGGTGACAAAGGAAGGACGTATCCCTTTCTATAACTTCCTCAGCGACGAAGAGAAGAGATTACTCACGACAATGCCTAAGGATGTCACGGTTTAGATATGGGCTAGGCTCAAAGTATCTGCAGCGTCACTTCCACTTGGTAAGTATCTCTTCCCTTTTGAAAGTGGACCTGCTGATGGAGAACAGAACTACGTCAACGACCAGAAGGACTGCAGAGATGATCAGCAGGTTGTCGGCGACCAGCGGGACGATACCTATCTCGCCCAAGACGTAGACGGCAGCAAACGGCAGCAGCAAGAGCCTCCCGAACTGCTGCGCTGCCCTCACGTCGGTGACCCTTGCGGAGACGATGACGCTGAGCTCGACGCTGAAGAGGCACGCCAGCGGTGCGGCGAGTAGGAAGAGGACTGCGGCCGTCCAGTCTGGATAGTACAAGTAGCCCAGCGGCTGCAGGGTGATGACATCGACGAGGACCATGTAGATCGCGCCACCGATGTAGGTCGCTCCCATGGACGGCAGGAATGAGGCGAGGCTCTTCCCGAGGAGGATCTCGTCGTCGGTCACAGGCGTCGCCAAGAGGGGCTCTAGGCTCTTCTCGACCTTTTCACCGACGATACTGTACGAGGCGATGGCACTGGGAAGAAAGCTCGCCACAACCACGAAGAAGAATGCGAACACGTTGAAGTAGGGAATCAGGTTCGCTGCTAGGACGGCATCCCTCGTGATTAGGAGCCATCCGATTGCGGGCAGGCCCACCGCGATGACAAGAGGAAAGACGACCAGCGTGTAGGCGATGCTCTTCTTCCTCCCGAGTACCTTGAAGTCCTTGCCCGCTATGGCCCACGGCATCCACTCGCTCATTGACCTTCCCTCACGAGCTTGAGATACGCATCCTCCAAAGTGGAACCGAGGACGGAAAGGGACTCTACGTCTCCTCCGGCCTCGACGATCGCCCGCACGATGGCAGGATTCTCCTCCTCAGGGTCCACAACGTCGATGGTCAGCCTGTCGTCCTCCCTGGTCATGCTTCCGAGCGATAGCTTCTTCACCGCGCCGAGGATCGCGTCATTTACGCGCCTGAGCCGGACCACCGTCTTCCTCCCCAGAACCGACCGCTCGAGCTCTTCGGGCGTGCCCACTGCCATCAATTTGGTGTTCAGGATTCCGATCCTGTCGCAGATCCTCTGCGCCTCGTCGAGGTTGTGGGTGTTGAGGAAGATGGTCTTCTTCTCCTTCTTCAGCTCGAGGATGAAGTCCCTGACAGTCTTCGACGACTCCGGGTCCAGGTTCGCCGTCGGCTCGTCCATGAACAGAACTTCCGGGTCGTGGATGAGAGCACGGGCTATCGCGAGTTTTTGCTTCATCCCTTTGGAGAATGTCCCGGTCATAGCGTCCCTTTTCTCCCAGAGCCCGAGCATCTTGAGGAAATACTCGATGCTCTCCTTCCTCTGGGCTTCCGTGCGCCTGTACAGCTTCCCGTAGTAGTCCAGGTTCTCGTAGGCGCTCAGGTCCTCGTAGAGCCCCACGTTGTCAGGGACCAGCCCGATGAGCCTCCTGATCTTCGGAGCGTCTGCGACGTTACCCACGTCGTAGTTCGCCACCCTGGCCTCCCCGCCGGTCTTCGATATCAGGCAGCAGAGCATCCTGACCGTGGTGGTCTTCCCCGCACCATTCGGTCCGAGGAAGCCAAAAACTTCGCCGTCGTCTACGTGGAGTGTAAGTCCGTCGACCGCCGTCACCTCGCCGAACTTTCTTGTGAGGTTAACAGTGTCTATCAAAATCGGTCAAAATCCTTGGTATTCTTGACTTTCTCGACGAGAGTATTCTTGAGTAGTTAACATTTATCGTGGAAGCAGATAGAATTGCTTGCCTTCAGCGCCCGAATTCTATAGTGAGGATTTGGGATGGACATTTCTCGCCAGCTTCCCAAGAAGTAGAGCCCGACCACGAGGAACCCGAAGTAGGTTCATCCCTAGTGCGCCGAGTAAAAGCTGACAATTCTGGGTTAGGATTCCCGGCAATACTGGATACGCTTGATATTCTAAGCGAATCCACTAAATCCATGGTCGGGAAAACGAGGCGGGCCCGGAGGGATTTGAACCCTCGGCCTACAGCTCTCCCCGCCAAGGATAGGGGGCTGCCACTCTGTCCGTACTGAGCTACGGGCCCAAGCTTAACGGCCCTAATCCAATTCAACATAAGCGTTTGCAAGGACTCCGTCTGCGTTGGATGCTCGGTCGCTAGAGCTTGGAGAGCTTGATCAGGTCGGACAGCCTGGTCTGCATCCCGAACCTCTTCTCGTTTCCGGCCATGAACCTATAGACAGAGAAGAGCCTCGGGAAGCTCGTCATCAGGTTGAACTTCCCTGCCATCTTCGACTCCACGAACTTGAACCCCTTTGTGTAGACCTCCGTGTGCTTGAGGACTGCGGCCTCGTAAGCCGCCATGTCGTCGATGTTCTCGATGAATATCTCCGCGCACTGCATGCTGGGAATGATTCCCTCGCCGAGCATCGGGAAGACCGTCCCCACCGACTCGCCGACGCCGATGACCTTCCCATGGCTGAAGGGCAGGCAGGCCGAGGGCGGTATTATCCTCACCGGCCGCCCGATCTTCCTTATCACCTCGCAATCGTACTTCTTCAGCATAGCCTCGAGCTCGCCCTTGTACGCGCCGTGGAGCTCGCCGGCGCCGATGTGTGCCACCCCGTCCCACAGCGGGAAGTACCAGAGGTATCCGGTGAGCCCGGGGTATGGCTTGATGTAGAAGTCGTCCCACGGGAAGTTCTTCGACTTGACCTGGTATTCCAGGCACGGAACGAGGATGTCACCCTCGATCTTGGGGAGAAGAGCCCGTTGCATGCCGGTCGCGTCGACCACGGTGTCGAAGTCCTTGAACCTCCCGTCGAGTTCCCTGACCTGGGTCCCCCAGTGGACTGTGTGCCCCTTGAGCATGTCCTCGCAGAGCCTGTGCTTGTCGTAGCTCACAAGGCCCCTCAGAGGGAGGTCGAACGTACCGTGGCCCGAATCGACCGTCATCTTCTTGCCTCTGTGAAGAACGTAATCCTCGAAGTTGAAGCCCGCTCTCTTGACCATCTCTGAGATGTATGGCTCGCTCGTCCCCCAGGCGCAGACCGTGTACCACTTGTCCTGCGGGCGCATCTCGAAGCATTCGACCTGGTGTCCGTCCAGCCTGTTCAGCAGGTACGAGCCGGCGACTCCTGCTCCGACTATCGCGATCTTCAAGATTCTCAGCCGGAGCCGCTGAGGTTTCTAAACCTTTTCTGCTCGAACGGTCCGAAAGATATCGGGCAGGGCCGCAGTGCTGAGGCTGCCGCGGCCTCTGGCACCATCAGCGCGCACCCCGACAAGAAGGGATAAATTCCGGCCGATTGCATGGGCTCGACGTTTGTCGAAGGGTCTGGAGGACGTTGTGGCGGGTCCGACAAGCATTACTTTCATCGATGGAGCTCGCGGCCGTCTCTCGTACCGCGGATATGACATCGCGGAGCTGGTCGCCCATTCCAACTACGAAGAGGTCGCCTATCTCCTCTGGCACGAGCGCCTCCCAACGCGGGAAGAGCTCAAGGCCTTCACCAAGGATCTCGTCTCCAAGAGGAGGCTCCCCGCCGGGGTCCGGCTGAGCCTAGACTCGCTGTCCCACGACTGCGACACGATGGACGCCCTCGAGATGGCGATCGCGGCGCTCGGCATCTACGACGACCCGAACATGCCTCATGTCGAGAAGGCGGCATCCATCGCCTCGAAGATAGGGTCGATCGTGGCCTACGTCCACCAGCACAAGCACCTTCTCTCGCACCTCGAACCGAGAGACGACCTGGGCTTTGCCGCCAACTTCCTCTACATGATCACCGGGCAGGTGCCCGACGCGGCCGCCGAGGGCCTGATGAACGCGATCCTCGTCCTGCACGCGGACCACGAGCTGAACGCCTCCACGTTCACCGCCCGGGTGGTCGCGTCCACCCTCTCCGACATGTACTCCAGCGTCACGGCGGCCGTCGCGGCGCTGAAGGGGCCTCTTCACGGAGGCGCCAACGAGTGGGTCGTCGAGATGGTCGAGGAGATCCGCTCGCCCGAACGCGCAGAGGCATACCTGCTCGAGAAGCTCGCGAGGAAGGAGAAGGTGATGGGTTTCGGCCACCGCATCTACAAGGGCCACGACCCGCGGGCGAAGATCATGAGGTCCTACGCGGGGCAGATCGCCTCCACCGACGAGGAGCGGAAGAACCTCGCCATCCTCGACACGCTGGCCGAGGCGATGATCAGGGAGAGGGGGATCTACCCCAACCTCGACTTCTACTCAGGATTCGTCCTCCACCACCTCCAGATCCCGACGTACCTGTTCACGCCGATCTTCGCCGTGGGGAGAACCCCCGGATGGCTCGCGCACGTAATGGAGCAGTACGCTGACAACAGGATAATCAGGCCGATGGCGGAGTACGTGGGCCCGAGGGACTCCGTCTACGTCCCCATCGGAGACCGCAAAGGGGGCACGGGCTGACACTTGGTCTCCCCGAGACCTGTCAACATCGGGCTGCTCGGCACAGGGTTCATCCTCAACGATTTCCACCTGCCCGCGCTCAGGGAGGTTCCCGGCGCGCGGGTGGTCGCCGTAGCCGGCCGGACCGGCGCGAAGACCGACGGGTTCGCCCGCAAATGGGGGATCAAGAAGAGGTTCCACGGAGACGGCGCGGTCGAACGGCTCTGCAAGGATCCGGACGTCGACGCGGTGTTAGTGGCGCTCCCCAACGACCTCCATCTTCCGGCAATCACCGCGGCCGCCGAGAACGGCAAGGACATCATCTGCGAGAAGCCTCTCGGTCGGAACCTCACGGAGGCAGACGAGGCCCTGCGCATCGTGAGAAGGCAGAAGGTGATCCACTGCTACGCGGAGAACCAGATATTCATCCCCCAGATCGCGCGGGCGAAGTCGTTCATCCTGGGCGGGGTGCTCGGGAAGGTCACCTGGGTCCGGTCGAGGGAGGCCCACTCGGGTCCCCACAGCCGGTGGTTCTGGGACCCTGAGCGAGCGGGCGGAGGAGTCCTCCTCGACATGGGCTGCCACTCAATCGAGGTGACCCGGCACCTATTCGGCACAAAGCCAGAGGCGACGAGCGGCTGGACCGCCACCCTCGGCCACAAGACCACGCTCGAGGATAACAGCCTGGTGCTCCTGCGGTACCCGGGAGGGGCGCTCGGCCAGTGCGAGAACAGCTGGACGGCAAGAGGGGGCCTGGACGTGCGCCTAGAAGTCTTCGGGTCCGAGGGCTCGCTGTTCATCGACACTACGAGGGAGACCGGGATCAGCGTCTTCACGACCGCCTCGGAGGAGAAGACCGGCTACATCGTCGAGAAAGCCGACGCCAAGCAGGGGTGGCTCTACCCCGCCTGGAACGAGTTCATCAACAACGGATACCTTTCAGAGCTCCGGCACTTCGTCGGCGCGATCGCTGCGGGCAAGCAGCCTTCGGAGAACTTCGAGGACGGGCGGCTCGTTAACGCGATCATGGACGCGGCCTACGCCTCCGCAAGAGAGGGCCGCTGGCTCCCTCTGAAACTCTGAATGCCCGACGCCCCGTCCCCGGCTCCGAGTCTTCGCCGCTGACAGACGGTTTCTGAGATACAGCCGTTCGAGGTCCTCTTTCGTGGGCGGCCACGTCAGGTTCGCCTCCGTCTGGATTCTTTCAGGCTGTTTCCGCGCTCGATGCCTTCCCTCCTTGGCTTCGACCGGCCCCGCGGTGACCTCCTTGCTGTGTACCTCAGATGGGACGGGTGCCTCCTGGACCTCCGTCGTGGAAGTGGGCTCGAGGTCTAGTCTGCTCAACGAGGGGCAACGCTGGAGGCCCTCATAAGCACCCAGCAGCCGCCCCGCTGGCGGCGCGTTACCTCTCGAGCCTGCCTTCGCTGTCGACCCTGCTGACTCTGCCAGACCCATCTGCGACGGCGTACCTCAGTCCGAGCCTCATCGACCCGCCTTCACGTAGCTTGAGGGCATTGCCCTTCCCCATGTACTCCTGTATGCCAAGCTCCGTCACGCTGCTTGAAGGTTCGAGCCCCAGGCTGTACGACCGCCCCCACCAGGGGTAGTCCACCGCCCCGTTGTTCAGCCAGTACCAGAGCGAGGGGAGGACGTTCAGGTCCCACGAGACCCCCACCGTGAGCCCTACCAGCGAGTTCCGGATCGCGTACCAAGGTTCCTTCATGGTCACGTAGAGGTTGTCCTCGTACCTCGCGCCCGTCGGTGGAGCGTCGCTCATGTCGATGACCGAGCCGTCGGAGGCCGGGGCCCTGGGCCAGTCGAACTCGACCTCGGGCTTCAGCCGGGTCTGCTTGTAGGCTCCCGCAGTGCACGCCCCCGCCCGCATGTCGACGGACATCCCGGGGCCCACGATAGGCCGCCCGAAGACGATGTGCTGGAGCCACGCGAACTCGATGTCCTGCTCGCCCAGGTTGGTCAGGACCTCGTCGACCTTGAGGACGGAACTGCCCTCGGAGAGCGTGAGGGTCTTCTCCAGCCGGAGGGGGTACCGCAGGAGGGGCGTCGAGACTCTCAGCCGCGCCCTGTCTCCTTCGTCGGCGATGGCCGCGCTCCACGGCAGTAGGCTGCTCTCACCGTGCATCCCCCAGGAGGCACCCCTGTTCGAGGAGACGAGCCCGGGGTTCGGGACGATGTCCTGCCAGCCGCCCTCGTAGAAGTCCAGGAAGCTCGAGTCCCCGGTGACCGAGGGGGCCGAGACGGTCCCGAACCGCCTGAACCCGACAGGGGACTCGTAAAGGAGGTTCAGGTTCCGCTTCTTGTAGACTATCTCGACGATGTCCGAGCCCTTCTCCGGCACCACCTTCACCTTGAGGTTCTCGTTCTCGAGGACCGCGACCTGGGCCCCCGCATACTTCTCCTCAGCGGCAATTCTCGTCGAAGCCAAGACGCGCCCGTGACGTGAGAGTTCTAGTTATATCCTGTGGCCCCGGGTCCCCAATGAAGGTCCGCGGTCCCGGCGTGGGGATCCGGCGAAAGACCGCAGCAATCAGGACAGAGTCGGGAGGGTTGCTCCGGATTAGATGACGTCGAGGGCGTTGGAGACGTCTTCCGCGATGTCCTCTCCGTCTTCACAGCCGGCGCTGAATCTGATGAACCCCGGAGGTATGGCGTCACCTCCCCATCGCCCGCGCCGCTCCGCTGTCGTGTGGACCCCGCCGAAGCTCGTCGCGGAGATCACCAGCTGGCATGCTCCGAGGAACCGCTCTGCCTCCTCCTGACTTTGGAGCACGAAGCTCACGATCGGGCCGTAGTACTTCATCTGCCTTGATGCGATGGCATGCGATGGGTCGCTTGGGAGGCCCGGATACCTCAAAGACACCACCTCGGGGCGCTTCGCGAGCAGGGACGCGACCTTCATGGCGTTCTCACACTGCCTCTGGGTCCTCAGCTCGAGCGTCGGGAGTGACCTATGTGCCATCCAGACCTCCATCGGGCCGGCTACGGACCCCTGCTGGGTCCTGAAGGCCCTGAGACGGTCGGCCCATTCCCGATTTCGGGCTGCGACGTGGCCTAGTATCAGGTCGCCGTGTCCGGTGAGTCCCTTCGAGTCGCTCGAGACGGAGAAATCGGCCCCCAGATTGAGCGGTTGCTGGCCCAGCGGGGTCGCCGTAGTGTTGTCCACGGCCACCAGGACGTTCCTCTTGTGGGCCTCCTCGATCATATAGGCCAGGTCGCAGACCTCTAGCCCAGGATTGCTCGGCGTCTCCAGCCAGACCAGGGTGGCCCCGTCCAGCTGGCCTGCCTGGGCGCTTCCCGCGGTCGGGGCCTTGCGTACCCTCACCCCGAGAGAGGCGAAGAACCCCTCGGCGAGCATGCGGGCCGTGTAGTAACCGTCCGACGGCATCACAAGGACGCTGCCAGACGAGTTCGGCACGAGCACGGACCCGAGGACAGCAGTCACTGCGGCCATGCCCGACGAGAATGCCAGCGCGGGCCCTCCCTCGAGCTCTCCCAGCGCCTCCTCATAGTTGGTCCAGGTGGGGTTGTGATAGCGGCCATAGGTGTAGGGTGACGAGCCAACCTCGCCGCTGAAGCCGTAGGTTCCAGCGAACGTTGGGCCCGGCAGGAAGGGAGCCCCCTGAGAGACCCTCGGCAGACCCGCTCTGACGACTCTAGTCCCGTCTCGCATGGACGTTTCTGGCCACGAATGGATTTAATCTTTGGCGTCCTGCGAGCCAAAGAAGCGGCCCTAGTCATCTCCGACCTCCGGACCGACGTTGCCAACGACTAAGAGCCTATCCCAAAAATAGACCGGATGACCAACCCGTTTTGATTCGATAGACCATAGGCATCGGTCTCGTATCGGCGTCTCATGAAACGTGAGTTGCC
>Ga0182014_10001542_pt1 | contig 30623 bp, 30 predicted proteins | sample 612S2DmetaG_FD_120489 | JGI IMG/M metagenome (GOLD analysis project Ga0182014, IMG submission 120489) | Permafrost microbial communities from Stordalen Mire, Sweden - 612S2D metaG | ecosystem: Environmental > Terrestrial > Soil > Wetlands > Permafrost | place: Sweden: Stordalen | collected... | reverse complement strand
TTATAGTGATTTTATCTTGGTAATGAATATTAAATGTTTTTAATTTTGAATTTAAACATGTTATAGGAGGAATATTTTAAGATGAATAAAAAAGAATCTAATAAATCACCTCAAAAGGATAATCAGTTTCGCACCATCACGCTTGAAGAGCATTACGCGACTCCATTATTCTTTGAAGGTCCTGGACATCAGCTTAAAGCTCAAGCACAAGCAGCAAAGATGCATCCTCAGCAGACAGGTGGTTTTGTTTTACCAATAGATCAGCTTGCAGATATAGGTGAGGGTAGGATTATGGAGATGGATGAGGCAGGTATTGATGTGCAGGTACTGTCATTAACTTCTCCCGGTGTAGAGCAACTAAACGCATCCGCGGCAGTGGATCTTGCATTAGATGCAAATGATTATCTCGCCGACGCTGTTCAACTTCATCCAACTCGTTTTTTAGGATTAGCTACCTTACCAACTGCAGCTCCAGACACTGCAGCGAATGAGTTAGAGCGTATGGTCATTGAATATGATTTCAAGGGTGGAGTAATTAACGGTCATGTTAAGGGTCGTTACTTGGATGATGAGTTTTTCTGGCCGATTTTTGAGCGTGCAGAAGCGTTAAATGTTCCGATTTATCTTCACCCGACACCTCCACCGCAACCTGTAATTAAAGCCTCTTATACTGGAAATTATTCACGGCAGGTGGCTGCTCAGTTCGCTGCTGCAGGGTGGGGTTGGCACATTGAAACCGCGATACATATCCTACGTATCATCCTGAGCGGAGTATTCGACCGATACCCGAATCTACAGATGATAATCGGCCACATGGGTGAAGCTCTTCCATTCATGTTGCCCAGGATTGATAATAATTTACCTAAAGAAATGACGAAACTGGAACGTTCTGTAGGTGCTTATCTCCAAGAGAATATTCATTACACTTTCAGCGGTTTCAACTGGACTCAAACATTCCTTGACTTGTTACTTCAAGTCGGCGCGGACCGGATCATGTTCTCAGCAGATTATCCCTACGGCTCGATGTCACAAGCTCTTGCTTTCTTGGATCAACTTCCAGTGAGCAAAGCTGATAAAAAGCGAATTGCACATGTTAATGCGGAGCATCTCCTACGATTGTAAACCTGAGTGGGTTAAAAAATTTTGCAATTAATTTAAAATTCACGAGAAACAAGTGCACCCATATATTGATAACATTCAATTTTCAACGGGGGTCCTAATTTTTTTTAATTAAATAAAAATTTATTATTGAAAAAATGTATAATCAGAATTAATAATATAAAAAAAATAAAGTTATAGTAAAACGGGGTAAAACCATGTATCAAGAATTAGGGGAAAAGTTAATTGATATCTTAGAGCTTAAAAATGCTCCTGTGGCTATTAAATGGTCAGTTAGAGAGCCACGGAATATTGAGAAGGAAATTGGTAAATCAAGGTTCTGCGCGAAGCTGGGTAAAGCTATGAATGGTGAAATATTCTATTCAACAGTGGAAGAAGAGGAATGCGGTGGCGGTATGAGGTATTCTGGAATGAAGGATCCTAAGGAATTACCTGCTAACATGCGCAGCGGTTCCTTCCTTATACCAAGAGGAGTTTTTAAGAGTGTACCAGCTTTTCAACGTGCGGGAACACATAATCCTGCAATGGAACCTGGAATATTTCATGCAGTGATTTTCGCACCCTTGACTAAAGCAGATTTTGATCCTGACGTTATATTCATTGTATGTGAAGCTAAACGAGGTATGGATTTACTTCATGCTAATGCTTATGATTCAGGTGCCGATGCCCTGGGCGCAGGCGTAGGTCCTATATGCTGTACTATGGCATCTAAACCCTACTTAACGGGGGAAGTTACGTATGGTTTTGCTGATGTAGGATCAAGGAATTTTACGGATATAAAACCTGATGAAATAGTGGTAAGCATTCCAGCTCCTGAATTAGAACGTATTGTATCTAATTTAGAGGATATGATGGGTAAAAAATACTTCCAAGAACACTAATAAATATTTTAATTTTTTTTAAATTAGGATCTATGTGATTTTAGTTTAAACTTTTACTTTGGGTTTTGATAATAATCTATTACTTGTCCATTATTAGCATTCACGTCTACATAACCCATTAATTGCCCAGTATCATTATTTACAATAGTTATTACATATTCTAACTGATTAGGGTTCGATCCATACATTTCTAATTCAACTGAACCCGGATTATGTCCAACAGAGAGTGGAAATTTAATTAATCCCTCATGAGCTGTTGCATATTGTATTGCTATGTTTATAGCTTCGTTTTCACTGATTGTAGCTCCTGAATTGTTGTTTGTAGTTGTCTGGTTTATAGTTTGATTTGGAGTTATATTAGTCGTATTATTTGTTATTGTAGGATGATTCACATTCCCATAATAGATATATCCCACCGCCACAGCTAATGACACCGTTAAGATTACTATTATTATATACAATAGCATGTTAGGTGATGATTGTTTCATTTGAATTGCTTTAAGCATTTTTAAGAGATCTCTGATTTTATTTATATTTTATACTTTCAATTAGAATAAATATTACTTTCCCGTATTAACTATGGAAATTAAATTTGCTTAAAAGTGAAAAATTATTAAATTTAACTATAAATTTATAAAATTTAATTTGAATATAATACTATATAGACATGATCAAAAAATAATTCACGTTTACCCTGAAATAATAGGTATATTTTATTTAATGAGTTGATAATTTTATGGTGGATTTTATTCTAGCTTCTAATTGGAGTTATAAAGTGCGATCTGTTGTTTATAATTTAGTTAAAAAGATTGCTGATAAAAAGGCTGTAGATGCATTGATCCCTATTCTCCGGGAAAATGAGGATGCTGCACGTTTTTATGAACCATTAACTTCTTGGATAATTGGTAGTCCGCAGTCTGTAGAAGTACTTGCTTATGCTTCCAATGATAAAGATTATTTTGTACGTTATATGGCTGCTAAAGCTTTAGTTAATATTGGTAGTGCTCCTGCCATTAATGCTTTGATTAATGCTTTAGAAAATGGTGATGATTCCATGCGTGAAATTGCAGCCAATGTTTTAGGTGATTCAAAGGATAAATGTGTAATATCCGTGCTGGTTAATGCTGAACAAGACAGTAATAAAACAGTGCGAAATGCTGCGGAAAAATCTTTAAGGAAGATGAAATATAACAGATTAGATTGATCTTTTGATGTGAAATAGATATTATTTTGGAGGTTTTAAAAATGGAAAATAGTGGGAGATCTCACATAGATAATTGGGTTGATTTTAAACAAGAACTTACAGTTTTTATATGGGATTGTTTTAATTCTATTAAATCAGAGGGTGAACTTGATTCTGACAGAATATATGATGTTAAATCTTCTATTGAAAACTTAATTGATTTCTTTGATTATAAGGTTATTAATTATGAAGAATTTAGGCAGTGGCTGAAATATTTGAAGTTCCTGGATTCTGGGGAGTTTAAGGATATTTCAATATTTGAAGAAAATTTTAATAAATTCATAAAAATGGAATGTCACTTGGATTATGAAGATACTCTTAAGAATATGGATGAAAGTGAGCTTAGAACGGAAATTAAAAGTTTTATTTTGGATTATGAATTTCTTCCTATTAAATCTGTCTCCTTTACTTCTAAAGAAAGAGATAAAGCTAATATATTAATGGAAGCTACTATTGCACAGATACAAATTCATTTAGATTCATTGGATACTCTCAAAACTCATGATAATTCGGAAGGAAAAGCTGAAAATAAGCATTTCTGGGAGAATGTTAAACCACGAATACAAAGAGAAGTTGATTCATTATATATGCTACGTTGTTATGCAGATGATCTTCAGAATACTATTAAGAAATTATATGATAATGAAGATGATATTCCTGAGAAGTTTCGTGATTGGAGATTAAACATAGTACTCAAACTAGAGTGAATAAAGATTTTAGAAATTTGAAAAAAAAATAGAGTATTTGATAAAATGTTAAAACAAGGTTTGACCATTTATTATAGGAAATAGAATACATTAAAGAGAAGGATTAAGTCTTGTTATATTTCTTCATATAATTGTGATAGTATCAGCGCTAAAGTGATTATATCCTGCTGATTATGTTCCACTATGGGTATTAAAGGGCCTATGTTGCCTGTTTGGAGATATGTTTTATAAAATTCAGGTACTAGACTGCTCGGAACATCATTAATTCTATTCATTTTGAAAAGATGCTTCTCAATAGTTTGAAGACGACAATTAGGAAGCAATCCGCCCCAAATGCGTCGGGAGAAGTGAAGTAAATCCAGATGACAGTTATTAAGGTTTGCATTTACACTGTAATGATGTAATCTTCCTCGTATAAATGGCATGTCAAAGCTTCTGCCGTTGAAGGATACAAATGTGGTATCATCATCAACATCTGATAAAAAACTGTTTAATAATGCTTTTTCATCATCTAAATCTGTTAATAAATACTGTTTAACTTTTATATTATTATCATTAACTCTACCCATTCCCATTAGGATTACAGGTAAGTCTTTAAGTCCTAAGGTTTCTATATCAAAAAAGAGATAGTTACTATTCTCTTTTAGACAGGATGATAATAGGATATGAGGATGTGATTTTGAATAACGATTAGTTATGTAATTTGTTAGGGAATCCGGGGATTCTTGGATTACATCTAACAATTCTAAGGCTTTCTGTGAAAATTGAGGATGATCTGTTAAGTCATTTATCGTGCAATATCCATTATTATTTAATAATTCTTCTTTTACTGTTCCAATTCCTGGAATTAATTTCTTATCCATTAAAATCTGTGATAAAGCTTTTTTTTTATCAATGGTTTTCATTTTTATTTTTACGTTTTCTTCAATCTTGTAACAATATCCATTATTTGTTTTAAAATTATCTCCTTTGAAAACTTCATCTAATTCTTTTCCTTCATGCTTTTTTAGTAAATTTACTTGTAATTTATAAGCTTCAATTATTTCATTTGCTTGTGACATTATTCACCATCCACTATGTGGATCATCAGTTTAATATATTAATATTAATTTCTAAGTAAAATTAATGCTATTATCGTGATTTTGAACACATTATAAGCTTATTAATCACTTATATGAAAAAAACCTATCTTTTAATTATAATAATTGAATCAATCAATCAAATGATGAAAAAATTTAAAATAAATTAACTTAGATTATAAATGTGTTTTAATTATTTTAAATCTACTCTTATTTATTAAATAAATAATTAGTTTTTTATATAATTTAGTATAATATTTTCAATATTACTTATATTGTTACATTATTTACAATGACTTAAACCATAGGATTCTAGAATTTAATCTATTTAATTAAATTATTAAATTATTTTTTAAGTTAAATCTTTTTTTTTATAATTGAGAAGTATAAAAAAAAGGAATTAGTACGTTAAAAAAGATAGTAATGTAAAAAAAATATTTTACTAATATCTAACCGTTATATATTAGTATTCATGTTATCCAACTTTTAATAATTATATAAATTTTTCATATGAATTAAAAATTATATTATTTTTTAGAGGATTTAAATGCAGATTAAACGTATGGAAAATGAATATCTTGATGAAATCATCTGGATAGATGAATTAATATTTAAACGTCCCGAACCAAGGTCCATTGCAAATTTAAAGGCACTTAGAATGTCAGATCCCGATGGATGTTTCGTTTTAATGGATGGACATAGAATCGTAGGGTTCAATTACTCTAAAACCATGGGCACTGAAGGATATTTAGGACCCCTAGGAATACTTGACAAGTATCAAAACCAAGGTTTTGGGAAAGCCTTAATATTTAAAACTATTGAATATCTCCGAAAAAACTGTAAAGTTATTGGACTTGAAGCTTTGCCTGAGAAAGGTAATTTAATAGGATTTTATCAAAAAATAGGATTTATCTCAGGATTTCCTTCATATTTATTCCAAATTTCAGAAGGATTTAAACTTAAAAAAGCTTATTTTGACGATTTTCAAATCACAAATGCCTGTGAAATGACTTCTTCTAAATATTTAAAGGTTTTAGATGAAGTTGAAAAATGGACACGAAATTATAATCAAGTTAGTTATAAAAAGGATTTAATCGCTACCCGGGAATTGGAGGGAGATTTATTTATTGCATTTAATGGAGATGAACCAGTTGGATTTTTAGGTTATTCTAAAACACTCCTGCCCACTCTATGGGGCACTGTTAATAGTAATCTACCTGATTATAATAAACAAAAAAATATAATGAAAGGACTTATAACTTATTTCAATGAAGTGAATGGATTTAAGGATGTTATTTTACAAATGAATTCTAGACACCGGGTTATGGTGGATATAATAATAGAAATGGGATTTAAATTCCGTAGGAGTGTTAATAGGATGTATTTAACTGGTTTTGAAGGAGATCATCTTAAAAAAAGTGATGAATTGATTATGAGACCGTGGAGAGGATAATTTTGAAAATAATTTAAGAATTATTTTGCGAATTATATAAACTTTATATTGTTAAATGTAGAAAGTATAGATATATGATTTCAATGGCTCCGGTAGTGTAGTCCGGCCAATCATGTCGGCCTCTCGAGCCGATGACTCGGGTTCGAATCCCGGCCGGAGCATTTCATCTTTTTCATATTTATATTTAAAATAAATCTTGTTTTAAATTCTAAATAAAAATTTTCTTACTTTTTAAATGGTTGGTCTACTAATTAATCCTAAAAGTCTTATACTTAAAGTTAAAAGGAATGGAACCAGCAGTAATTGTATTATTATATCTAAGATATTCCAGCCATAAATATTTACTGGAATAAATTCAAAAGTCCCAGAAAAAAAGTCTGCTCCTAATATGGTAATTACTAAAGCTAGGAGGAGGAATACTGCTAATAAATTTTTTGCTCCAGCCTCTATTAATCTTTGATACAAACCCTTAAAATCGAATCCTGAACGAATAGTGCCATTATTATGTACCATATTAAGTAATGCGCATAAATAAATGAAATAAATGAACATTATTAATAAAATAACCATCGAGAAAAAAATAATTCGCAGATCAAATTGATATGATGTAATAAGTGGAACTAAATGAAAGAAGATTATATCGTCAATTAAATAATAAGTGAGGATATGAGGATTTACATAGAGTGGATCTAAATAATGTCTAAAATCAAATGCTTCCACACCTAAAATGATGATAGGTATAGAAAAGTAGATGAAAAAAACTGCTATTTCCTTAAATCCATGTAAAAACATTTTATGCAGCTTATTAAGTCGAGGAGGATGAGTTGATCCATTAATTGTTTCATGAATTATACGATATAAATAACCTGCTTCCATTAAAATTAGAAATCCTATAATAATCCAAAATGTTATGTCATATAAATCTATACCTGGCGGATTACCGGGTAACGTATCCAGATTCTCTATCAAAAAAAGAGTTAACCCTAAAATTATTACATTATACCAATCAGCCGCTGCAAATCGGATAGAATCTATTATTAAACTTTTAAACTTCATTTTCAAATATAAATCACTCATAAAAAATTTTTTTAAAAAAAAATAAATAAAAGATGAAGTTTCGTTCTGAATAAAGTTTTTCTTTTCAAATAATTACTATTTTATTCTACGGGTTTTTCAGGTTCTTCTATAGGTACTTGAGGTGTTGTTGGTGTTTTCTGAATCTCTTCGCTTGATGTAAATATTAAAGCAATTGATCTTCCTACAAACATGTAAAAGTATGAGTATACGAATATAATTGCGATAATAAGTCCTATGTAGGGAATTGCACTTAATATACTGGTTATGATTGCCGCTATGATTCCGATAATGATCATAACTATAAGCCAGATAATGTATTTTCCCCATCCTATTTTAGATATTCTTTCCAGTATTTCACTGAATTTGAAGGCTGCTCCCAATTCATCATAAAATGCCATGTTTGCTAATGCTATTATTTCAAATATTCCAAATATAACAGCTAATATTAATCCAATTATAACAGTTATACCCAACAATCCAGCGAATACTAATGGATTTGCAGTGATATTCGCAGCTCCGCCCAACGCAGCTATAGATCCAAATATTCCTATAAATATTACAATCAAAGGAATTATATTATATATTATGCTGACCACCAGCACTTTTAAACCGTCTATAAATAATTCACCTAAATCATCGAATTCTGGTAAGTCATCGTAACTAGCAATAGTTGATTTTATTATTCTTAAAATATAACCTAAACCAATAAAGTCCACGATGGGGATGATTAGTATTACTCCTAATATTATTATTTTTTTCCAATCAGAAGACGGATACCTCATCGCATTTGAAATTATCTCTCCAACATCCATTTTTCTTTAACCTCCCCTAAATTAAATAATTATTACACTTAATTATTTATTTTTGATTCCGTATAAAATATTATGCTTCAAAAAATCGATTTAAAAAAAAGTTTAAAATTATAAAAGCTTATGATAACTGGAATAATTCTATATACGTCATTATTTCCCATGACTTTAGGCTATGAATAGTGGAGAGCATGACTTAAAATTAAAAAAAAATAAAAAATCTTTTAAATAATAATGAATAAATTTTTATTTCTACCTGTTTTTCAGGTTTTTCTATAGGTTATTGTAATGTTGCTGGTGTTTTTTTGAATCTTTCGCTTGAATGTACTTAGATTAGTATTGAAATGCCCACAATAAGCGCTGGTTGTGAAGTAATTATGTTAATATCATTAATGTTAACCAAAAAACTATAATGCCACTAATATAATCAATATCAACATTAAAGAATAATTAAATAATATTTAAGTTTATTCCCAAAAAAGAGTTGTTTAAACAGCATATTACTACAATTGCAGAAATATCTTCAAAAAATATTATAAAAAAAATTTTATTAAAAAAAAAATAAGTGTTTTATTCTTTGAAATTAGTCCCTATGGTAAGCTTGTTTTAATTTTTTTATGTCAAGTTTATCCATTTGAAGCAGGGCCTTCATAACATTTTGCGATTTTTCAGAGTCAGGATCATTCAACATCTCCCCCAATTCCAAAGGGACTATTTGCCATGACACTCCATATTTATCTTTAACCCAGCCGGGTCCTTGTGTTTCACCATCTTCGGAAAGCTTCATCCACAAATCATCAACTTCATCCTGTGTCTTACAGTTAACAAAGAATGATATCGCTGGTGAAAATGTGAATTGAGGTCCACCGTTTAATGCAATAAATTCTTGCCCATCAAGCTGGAATGTGGCGGACATTAGCGTTCCCTCCGGTCCGGGTCCTGCTTCTCCATTACGCATAATATTAATTAATTTTGAATTTTTAAAAATAGATGTATAAAAATTCATAGCCTCTTCAGCTTTACCATCTAACCACAAAAATGGAATAATCTTTTGCATTACAGTATCCCTTTATAGACTTTTAAAAATTTTTTTAATCAATTTTAGGTTCCATTAATGCGAAGATGTTTCCTTCGGTATCTTTAAATGATCCCATGACACCCCTTCCGGGGATGGTCATTTTTTCAGTTAACATTTTACCGCCTTCCATTTCGATTTTCTTTGCAAATTCATCGTATGATTCAACGCCAATGGTATCTCTAACCATTTCACCCATGTCTTTAGGCATTATAGCTCCATCAATACCGGGTTCATCACCTTCTCCCGTGGTTACCAACCAATAATCGAAAGGACCTTCCCATTTTTCGATTTTCCATCCGAAAACATCTTCATAAAATTTAGCAGCTCTTCCCGGATCATCTGCTGGTATCTCAAACCATATTACTCTAGACATTAATTTCAACTCCTTTTTTTTAAAATAGAAAAACAATTTTATTCCCTAATTCATTCTACTTTACCTTATAACATAATAATACACTATAATTTATGTTCATTGTAATTAATAATAATTTTGATTTTTTAAACATAAAAAAAATACTTTATATAAAAAATTTTATAAAAAAAAATATTAATTCTATTCCTTTGTATCTGAACTATAATTACGAGAATTACATGTAGAATGTTAAAAACCTAGTTTTTGCAAATTAAATTCCCTAATTCTTCCTAATTAATAGGTTTGATTACATAATGTGCTCAATATAATTTTTACCTCAAACAATAAGCTATAATAATACCTTAAAAAGGGATTTAGAGTATTTAATATCTAATATTAAGAGAAAATAATCATTCATTATCATCCCATATACATAATGGAATAAGCGGTAATAAAATGTCGAAATAATTATAGGATTCAAAACTCAATATAATAATAGTAAAATCAATTATATTGGAAAATTAAAAAAAATTTTTTTTAAGAAACAAAAAAATTTGAATTATTTTACTCTATATGGGAAGGGATGAGATAATATGCAATACATTAATGTTGGTAAAGAAAATTCCAAGGAAATCAATCTTCACTATGAGGATCATGGAACAGGTAAACCAGTAGTTCTAATACATGGATGGCCTTTAAACTGCGGCTCTTGGGAGAAGCAGGAGTCGGTTTTACTCGATGCTGGTTACCGTGTCATCACATATGACCGCAGAGGATTCGGTCAATCAAGTAAACCCTCGAATGGTTATGATTATGAAACGTTTTCGGCAGACTTGGATAAAGTAATTAAAGCATTAAACTTGCATGAAATTACATTAATCGGATTTTCAATGGGTACTGGTGAAGTAACTCGCTACTTAGGCGAATATGGTTCAGATCGAGTTGAAAAAGCAGTTCTCTTATCTTCAATTCCACCATACTTATTAAAAACATCTGATAATCCTATGGGAGTAGACCAAAGTGTCTTCGACGGGATTATGAGTGCCATAAAATCTGATCGCCTTGCTTACCTCACTCAATTTCTCCATGATTTCTATAATCTAGATGTACTAGAAGGTGAACTAATAAGTAAACAAGTCAATCAATATAGTTGGAATGTTGCATCAAGAGCATCCCCCATTGGAACATATGAATGCGTGAAAGCATGGTTAACAGACTTCCGAAAAGACCTTAGAAATATAAATGTACCTACATTAATAATGCATGGTAACGCCGATCGAATCCTTCCCATTGACGCAACCGGAAGACGTTTACGCGAAGCTATTAAGGATTGTAAATATGTCGAAGTGGACAATGCTCCTCATGGCTTAATATGGACCCATGCAGATCAAATAAACACTGAATTACTAGATTTTTTAAGTTAAAATAAAAATTAGGTGAGTTAAAGAATTTTTAAATAAAATATAAATTCTAATTTTTTTTTAACTCTTCATACATTTTTTTAGAAAACTAAATTTAAATAAAAAAAATTATCTAAATGTTAAATCTTATTTTAAAGTAAAATTTTTATTTTAATCAAGCCTAAAACTGAGGTTATCCAATTGTGAGTGATATAAACTTAATCAATAATCTATGGGTTATTTTAGCGGCGTTATTTGTCTTCACTATGACAGTTGCAGTTGGACTGCTTGAAGTAGGCGAATTAGGGATGCGTTTCTCAAACAGCCTTTTAAAAACACTCCTAATAACTGGAACTGCACTTTTCGTTATGGCTTTTCTGGGATTTAATACAGCATTTGCACCCACCATTCTTGGAATAATAGGAAATCCCCTTTACAATGGTATATTCCTTAGCGGGTTCTCAACTAGTTCACCAGGAATACTAACTGGCGTATGGTGGTCGATGACTACACAATATTTTGGAACAGGTTTAACAACAGGAACATATTTTCTCTTCGAGACAGCATTTGCATCAGTTACTTTAGCCCTTGTAGGAGTTGTAGCACTTAAAAAAATGAAGTTAGAAGCCTTCATAGCATTTGCCGTGATATATTTCATCTTAATATGGAATCTGCCCGCCGCATGGATCTGGAATCCCACAGGATGGCTTTATTTAATGGGAGTAAGAGACTTCGCAGGTGGATTAATTGTTCACGGAGCAGCTGGAATAGCTGGCCTTGCAATAGTTCTAAAAATATGGCAGGAAGAAAAACAAAAAGGAATGAAAACAAGTCCTAAAATCAATCCATCAATCAGCCCCGGCTGGCTAACCTTCTCCATTCTTCTATTATGGGTGGGATGGTTTGGATTCAATCCCGGCAGCGTGCTGGCATTCAATAGTGAAGCAATGGTTGTCGTTATAACCACCTTCTTAGCTGCAGCATCCGCCTTCCTATCTACCATGTTCACCCAGTACTATGTTACAAAAACTAATCCCGGATTAATATACGCAGCAAACGGCGTTTTAATAGGATTAATTATTATAACACCCATTGCAGGATTCGTCAGTCCAGCCAGTAGTGTAATTCTCGGATTACTGGGTGGACCATTATTCGTTGCAGGTGAGAGATTCTTTAACCGACAAAAATGGTTCTCAGACCCGGTGGGCTTGTTTCCGGGACATTTACTCGGCGGGATATTTGGAGTAGCTATGATAGCATTCTTTACTCAAAAAGCTTTCGCAGCAGCTTCAGGTAACGCTAATTTACCGAATGGATTATTATTTGGAGGGGGAATAGCCGCAATACAGCAATTAGGGTTGGAAATGCTTGCCGTGATAATCATTGCAATTGTAGTGTTTGCAATTTCATATGCATCACTCTGTTTAATAGGATTAGCAATGCATGGCATCACTAATGACTATAAAAATGAAGAAAAAGTCTAAACATGTTAAAGTAGGAATAATCTAAATGATAAAAACTTGTTTATAATTATTTTTTTTTAATTTTTCTTAATTATAAATAAATGTCCTAATACCATGGCTCCTAGGAATAAGAAGGTTACCAATGCTGTTCCGTTAATGTCACGGTTGATTATGAAGAATCCAATCCAATCCAAGCTTGGCTTATAAAAGCGGTTATAGATCCTATAAGTAAAGCCTCTTTTCCCAATAAATTTTTTTACCATTTTCTCTGTTACTTCTATACTTCTTGAGGATTTTCAAACCGATGAGTACTACTCCTACCACGTACATAAGGAATAGGATCATTATGATGTAACCGAAATCATATCCATAACCTAATACTCCGGGTACGAAGTAATCTATCACATCTTTTTTATTAACTAAAGTACCGTAGAATTCGGGGAATGGTAATCCTAATAGTTTGATTAAAGTTAAGGGCAGTGATACATATCCGTCCGCGAATCCTGTTGAATTAACTAAATAAGCGGATAATGGATTATGACCTATGAGATAAGTATTATGTAAAACCATCGTAATACTGGTTACTGAGTTTTGATCTATTCGTATCAGTCTTAAAAAAGGACTTATCACAGTTAAATTTAATATCACTGATACTGCTTGGAAAAAACCGAAGGCTCCTAATGTAATAATAATTACCAGGACTATATTTTTAAGTGTTAGCACTGTTTTTCTGCGGAATGATTTGGATAAAAGGAATAATCCAATTACTAATCCTAAAATCCACATACCTAGGAAATCTCTGTGTACTGTTCCCCCAACAAGTGCTATAATGATTACCAGGAGTATTATGAAGATTTTTATTTTCCGATTGTTAAGGTTTAGGTCATCCATCATATAAATAGCAGTTAGACAGGTTACAATTGAAAATAATGCAATAGAACCATAAGGATGAGTGAACTCATAATTTGAATACCCTAAAACCAGTGATACAGCGTCAAAACCGAATAAAAGAGTTAAACAGATGCTAATTATTAATGCAATTAATAATACGAAGCTTAAAGATAAAGGCACTATATTCAAAAGTAATATAACACCAATAGTTAATAAAAACCCGAATTCTACAATTAATTGGAAATTATTTTGAGCTATTAAATACATAAAGAACAATTATCTCTTATTAAACTAATCAAAAACTTATCTAATTTTATCTGATGATTCATATTTACTTATAATACTACTTTTTAAAGTCTCATACAGTTTATATTAGATAAAATGTAAATTAACGGAAATTAAATATACGATTTTATATATAGCGCCCTCATGATTTTCTGTATCACAATTAGAACATTTCATTTTCTAAATTCACCCATTTAAATTGTATGGAATTGATTTAATATAATCATATAAATTTATATGCATCAAAACCTATTTAAAAAAAAGTTTAATAAGAATAGAACAAATAATACAAGAAAAATTTTATTAAGAATAAAAACTTAGAGTAATAAAATAAATTAAGTTATTTGAAATATAAAAAAAAATAGAAAATTAAGTAATAATTTAATTTTAAATTTTTATAACAGATTTAATCTGTAGTTTCCACAGGTTCTGCTGGTTCAGTTGAAGTTTTCGGTGTTTCCTCGCTGGATGCAAATAACAATGAAAGTGATCTTGCAGCGAACATGCTGAAGAAAGGCGTAATTATCAAAGGCACTAGAATGATACCGACAAATATCACAAGCGTTAAAACTGATATTAAACCAGTGACCAATGCCAATAATATCATAACAACGTACCATATGATATATTTACTCCATCCAATTCTAGCTATTCTATCCATTATTTCATTAAATTTAAAAGCTGCACCTAAATCCCCATCATATAATGCCATGTTTGCAATAGCCATGTACTCAACTAAACCAATAATGATTGCAACTATTAAATATATTATATAGGCGGTTGCTAAAGCGAATACATTGAATCCGGTAAATGTGCCTAAGTTAATCGCTGTGTTATGACTAATACCAAATATTACTGAAATTATAAGTGAAATTAATATCAATGGAATAGCATAGACTACACCTACTATAAACACTTTAAGACCATCTATGAACATGTCGCCTAAATCATCGAAATCTGGAAGTTCATCAATACCGGCAAAAGTTGCTTTTATTATTCTAAATAGATATCCAAAAGCTAGAAATATTGGTATAATTAAAAAAGAAGCTATAAATATAACTCCTAAAATAAAAACCTTTGACCAATCAGATGATGGATACCTAACTGCATCATTAATTATATCTCCTATTTCCATTTCTAATCCCCCCAATATGGATGTTTAACAATTAAAATTTATATATTGATTTCGTATAAAATTATATGGTTCAAATTCATTTAAAAAAAGTTAATAAGTAGAACATTAATAATCATTGAACAAATTCATAATATTTTAGTTAAAAAAAAATAGAAAAAAAGTTTTATAAAAGTTTTTTTTTAGAGTGTTTGGAAAGTGTAATTTAATGCTAGATTATTTCCAACTGAGTCTTTAACTGCACCGGCTGGTATGTAAACCTGATAAGTGTCATTACTCAAATGATTGTAGATTGTTGTGATAGTTAAAGTGTTATCCTTGATAGTTTCAGATGTTAATGATACAATATTACCAGTGGTAAGGTTTTTGATATAGATACCAGCGTAATTAACTCCGGTGTTGATGTTTTCATTGAAGGTTATAATTACCGGTGCTCTCAGTGAGATTCCCTTTGCGTTACTAGTGGGATTAGTGCTAATGATGGTTAGTGGTTTTATAGTTGTTGATGTTACTGTAGTGAAATCATAAATGTACGCTACAAGTAAACTAGAACCTTTAGAATCTATAACTGCCCCTGCAGGTATGTAAACCTGGTAAGTATCATTATATAAACGACTGGAGGTTTGTGGGATAGTTAAAATGTTCTCAGTTATGCTCCCACTGGTTATATGAACAATGTTACCCGTGATTAGGTTTTTAACATAAATTCCATTGAAATTTTCTCCAGCTGTAATGTTTTCATTAAAAGTTATCTTAACCGGGGTTGTGAGTGAGATTCCCTTTGCGTTACTAGTGGGATTATTGCTGATTACTGTGGGATAGGTGTTATTAGTTAATGTTAATGTTTTGAAATTGAAAGTGTAAAGTTTGGTTAAATTATTCCCAGCGAGATCAGTGATAGCACCTGCGGGTATGTAAACTTGATATAAATCTCCACTAAGTCTATTATAGGTTTGTTTAATAGTTAATGTATCTCCACTGATTGTTTTAGAGGCTAATGAAACAATATTACCTGTAGACAGGTTTTTAATATAGATTTTCGCGAAATTTGCTCCGGGTTGGATGTTTTCATTAAAAGTTATCTTTACCGGGGTTGTGAGTGAGAATCCGGTGGAGTTGACTTGAGGGTTAGTGGATGTGACAACGGGATGATAATTGGTTCCCGGGAATCCTAAATAAGTCATCGCGGCTAATAACATTTTAAATTCCGCCGTGGCAGCTACCATAACAGGTGTAGTATCTCTTTCAGTTTCTAAAGTGATACTATTCATACCGTAACTGTGTGCGGCATCACGTATCATACCAGGACTATCTGCAGGATCAACACCATAGGAGCAGTTAGTTTTAGATACGATATAGTTTACTAAATTTTTCTCCTCTATAATGGAATTTTGGTTAACGTATATGAATCCATTAGACCCCACTCCCCCACCAGAGTGTATATCTATAAAGTATTGTATTCCATTATCCCTAGCGAATTGAACTATTTTCCAGCTGGGTGTTCCATTTATATTAGCGATACGGTTAGGGTCCAATCCATCATAATATCGAGTATCGTGTGCCGTGTCTTGTGGTATATCGAAGGGTATTATGTATAGTGTACCGTTGAATTGTTTGTCTTGAATAAATTCCAGGTACATCATACCAGCTATGTTGGCTTGGGGTTCATTTCCATGAACACCTACAGAGATGAGTACTTTAGGACCGTTACCATTACCAAATTTTAATATCACAGAGCCATTTTCTGTCATATTAAAAATTAGATTACTTAAATTTGTCTTTGGTATGTACTGGTTGATAGCAGAGTTATTGGTTACATTGCCTCCCACTGTGGTATCAAAATAACTAATATTATATGTTGAATGAGTCGTGTTCAAAGATGAATTATTAGTCCCAGAATTCGTTGCAACCGCATAGCTGCCGGAAAAAGAACATAAAAATAGTACAGAAATGCTAAACATCATCACAATTAACTTTTTATCGTTAAAATGGAAATAATTAAGATTTTTTTTATTGAATAATCTCAAAATAAAACCTCCCCTCCTATATTATATAGGGATAAAATTTTCATTATTTTATTATTAATTGAACATTAAAAGTGAGTTAATAAGTTATATAGTTTCCCATTCAATTATTGGTAGAAGTTTTAATATAGAAGTAACTAATTTTAATAAGCTCTACTGATTAGGGGTCTATAAAATAAATAAAGGTATATAAAAACTCGAGGTTTAGATTTATACTATGAACTTTGTAGAATGAAACGCCCATTATAAAATTGTAATTAGAAAATATAATAAATAACATTCCAAATAAGTAAAAATAGATACTAAGTTTTAATTCGTTAATTTATATAAATAGTTATATACATGTTTTTTTTATTAAAAGGAGATGTTTTTTATTGCTATACAGAAATTTTGGGAAAACAAATGAAAAAGTTTCAGTTTTAGGATTCGGATGCATGCGACTTCCAATGATGGAGAATGATCCAACTAAAATAGATGAACAAAAAACCATTAACATGATTCAATATGCTATTGACCAAGGAGTGAACTATATCGATACAGCTTATCCATATGGTGGTTTTAGCATGCATGAGGCAGGTGAAAGTGAACCTCTGGTAGCAAAAGCCTTAAGAAATGGTTACAGAGAAAAAGTGAAAATATCCACCAAACTCCCCAGCTGGTTGATAGAAACCCGAGAAGATATGGATAAATACTTGAATGAGCAATTACAGCGTCTGGAAACAAATTACATTGATTTTTATTTAATTCATGGTATCACATCTTCTTACTGGAAGAAATTGAAAGAATTAGGTTTTGAAGAATTTTTAGATCAGGCCATTGATGATGGAAGAATAAAATACGCTGGATTTTCATTCCATGATCGAATTGAACTCTTTAAAGAAGTAATAGACCATTATGATTGGTCTTTCTGTCTAATCCAGTATAACTATTTAGATGAAAACTATCAAGCAGGAACTGAGGGTTTAAAATATGCATTTAATAAAGGTTTAGGTGTGGCGGTTATGGAACCCTTAAGAGGTGGTCAGATTGCAGTTAATATTCCACACGAAGTTCAAGATATATTCGATCAAGCAAATGTAAAGAGATCACCTGCAGAATGGGCTTTAAGATGGGTTTGGAATCATCCTGAGGTATCAGTGGTATTAAGTGGAATGAATACTATGATTGATGTCAATGACAATTTAAGTATTGTCAATGATGCTCAGCCAAATTCCTTAACTCAAAAGGAATTAGATATAGTAAATCAAGCTAAAATGGTGTTTAAAGATAAATTGGAAGTAGGTTGTACCGGTTGCGGTTATTGTTTACCTTGCCCTGAAGGAGTGAATATTCCAGAGAATTTTGCAAAATACAATGACTATTATCTCTTTGGCAGTCCAGAAACAAAAGGAAGATTCCAATTTGTATATGATATTAGTATGTTAAACGGTGGACAAGCTTCAGCATGTAAAGAATGCGGTCAATGTGAAGAACATTGTACACAGGGTATTCCAATCATTAAGGAGTTAAAGAAGGTTAAAAAATTATATGAATGAACATAGATCCATTCATAATAAGGTACGATTTTTTTGTTAAATACTATATATTTTCTTTTTTTTTAAATCGTGAATTTGTAAATGTATCAATGGAATGTCTATAAATGCTATGATGATTATTATAACTATAAATTCCTGTACTGTATGAAGGTTAGAGTATTGGGTTGCACACTTTACAAGTCTGCAAATCACTTGCACCGCTTCCAGTTGCAACTTTTATTTCATCATCAACGTCTTTAATAAATTTTCCAGTGCTAACATCATACTGAGCACCGTGTGTAGACAACTAATAATAAAATTATTCTCCAATTTCCCCACGGGTATGAAACCACTCATATGAGGACAAACAGCATCTACAACATGAAAATTATCATCAACATTAGCAACCAAAACATAATTATCTTTTACATTAAATCCTTTCATAGTATCCAGAGGGACATCTGATATGTTACAAACCATCTCCATTTAAAAATCACTCCTAACATTTATTATTAGAATAACTCACATTTAAAAAAAAATTAATTTAATTTTTTTTGGGGGGTCAAAGGCTTTATTTTCTCATCCTTGCATTTAAAATGGATTCGTCACCATCATTAAAACCGGTCATTATATGGGTTCCATCACAGAATGGTTTATTATAGGATTTGCCACAACGGCATAATGTGACCCTGTTTCGAAGTTCATATGTATCTCCATCGGCAGATTCAATGGGTATAGCTCCTCTAACCCATAGAGGACCGCTTACTTCTTTGTCAGGTTCCTCAGTGACTGCTATGGACGGTTCAAAGTCTGGTTCAATAGGTTTTTTGGTTTCTTTATCCCATACCACTAATCTACCGGAGTTGCAGTTTCCAGCTATTTGAATAGCAGTTTTTTTGGACTGTGAATCATTTGAATGCAGTACAAGATTACTTATTCCCCCTGAACGATCACAGAAACCAGCATGATTGCATAAATCGCGATTGTCAGTTAATATTAAGTCCGGTCCATTAATTTCGCTAGCACCAATAAGATAAGATTCTCGGCTAGCAGTTTCAATACCTTTGAAATCGGATTTTTCATGATTACCGTCACAAAATGGTTTGTTTTCGGATTGTCCGCATCGACAAAGAGCATATTCTTCCAATTGAGGATAAACCTGTTTTTCAAGCCATTCATAAGGATATACCGAACCATCTGTACTGATTATTAGTTTAACCAGCGGAATTCCACCATAAACTAGAAACGGACCATTCTGGACTATTTTAATGAATTTTTTGTTATTCTCTGTCAAAAACTTCCCTTCTCCACATATTTTTTCGATGTTTTTAGGAGTTAATGAATTATTTTTACATGAGACCGATTTGTTTCATCAGTCCCATTTGGTCGTAGAAAAGATTTTCTTCAATGATTTTACCATCTTTCCAGCGAGCAACGGTGCAGAATTTAACTTTAAATTTTTTATTAGTGGGTGGTATTTCACCATCATCAGTTTTCATGGGGCCTTTCATAGTGCCGGTGAATATGGCTACAGAACAAGTCCAATCCTCCTGACCAAATAAAACCCTATAAGGGTCGTTTCCAACATGGTTGTCTGGAAATGTCTTGAAGAATTCCACAGCTTCCAAATGATGAGCTTGTTCACCTTTTGTTGGTTCTGGCTGACCTGGCCAGTACACAACAACTTCCTCATTATGCCTTTCATTAAAAGTATCCCAATTTTGAGAATTCCAAGCATCATCCAAAGTTTTCATTAATCGCATATTTTCATCTACACTCACCAAAAACCACCTCTTAATTATTATATAAAATTAAGATGATCCATTATAATAAAAGTTTTGTAACTTATGCAAGGGTATAAGTTACATGTACTCGAATATTCAATAATATCCTAAAATCAAAGAAAGACAATAGTCTGATTATAAACAATTTTTTAAAGAGCCATGTGTTGTGGGTTCGATTTGATATAATTAATTTGGAATATTTTTATTTATGAAGCCTTAAACAAGCTTAAAAAATATATTCCATGAAAAATTAAAAATGAATTTCATAAAATCTTCTTTTTTTTAACTCCAAATACTAATTTTACAAGGTTCCTAATAACCTATTTGACAAATGTGCCTTTATTTAAATCTTCCAAGGCCTGTTGGATCTCCATATCAGTGTTCATAACAAAGGGACCATAACGTGCAATGGGCTCGTTTAAAGGTTTTCCTGAAACTAAAAGAATTCTAACTGAATTTTTATTTGCATATACTCTTACTACATCTCCATCACCAAAGATAATCAGTCGAGTTGCCTGTGCTTTTGTTCCGTTTTCCCAAGATTCTAACTCAAATTTCCCAAAAATTCCTTCACCCTCAAATAGGTAGGCAAAGACTGTGTGGCCGCGCTTAACTGGTTGTTCGAAAGAAAATCCCGCAGGTATAAACACGTCCAGATACTCCGGATTCGCATATATCTCAGTAACAGCACCTTTCACACCTTCCACCCCTCCTGCAATTATCCTTACTACCACTCCATCTTCACGACGAATTTCAGGGATTTGTGATGATTTAATTTCCTGGTATCGCGGTGTGGTCATTTTCAGCTTGGCTGGTAGATTTACCCATAATTGAAAACCTTCCATCACACCTATTTTAGGTTCTTTAGGCATTTCTTCATGAAGGATTCCACTGCCTGAAGTCATCCATTGGACATCACCTTTACCAATAGTTCCAGAATTGCCCAAGCTATCGTTATGATCTACCCGACCGTTTAAAATATAAGTTACTGTTTCAATACCACGGTGAGGATGCATAGGAAAACCAGCAAGATAATCTTGAGGATTTTCCGAGCCGAAGTGATCAAAAAGTAAGAATGGGTCAAGATAATCCAATTTTTGAGTCGCTATACTCCGGCGTAAACGTACACCTGCACCTTCCATCACATAAATAGGGTCAATAATGTCAATAACTTTTCTTAATATTTTCATTTGTTAAATTCTCCTACTAATCATTTTACAAGAGGAAGTTTACTCCTTTTCCAACCCATAAATCCACCTAAATATTTAAGCTTCATTAAATCCTGAATATTTCATTTTTTTCCAGAAAATAGCTTCCTCTAATTCCACTTATACAGTATGAAATAACTTTTTTCTTTATCAAGTTTATTCACTTTTTTTGGATTCATGGCCATCGTAATCTAAATTCTTCGCACCAGTGATATGTTCTTCATCAAATTCTTCATGAGGTCTAATATCAAGAATAATATAATTAGAGTCATTTTCATGTTCTTTAAGCAAGTCAAATGCATCTTGTGGTGATATAGTACCCAGAGTTTGTTTAAATTCGCTCATTAATTACTCCTCCCAAAATAAATCCACTTTGAATATCTATTTTTTGCCCTACCCAATTCACTTCCAGATTTTATGAAAGTAAAATCACTTAGTATTATCCACTAAAATTTTACTTAAATGTAATTTATAAAAAATCAACTTTATTTTTTTGCCATTGGCTTTTCAGCAGATTAGATCAAAGTCTCGCAACCATAAATCTTTAAAAAAAAAGAAAAAAATACGTGAAAAATATTAAAAATGGATGTATTTATGTAAAACTATTTAGTGTTTGATTCTGGAGGGGGCACCATTTCGCCAATTTCATATGCTGAAGAAGTATCCAGTAAGTATCCCCAGCTGGGTAGATGTTCTCGGAATATCATGGCCATAGGCCATCCTTTATCTTCATCGCGACGCCAATCAGCCTGCAGTTCAGCAGCTATTGACCACCAATTACGTACTTTCACACCCACCTGACTCAATACTGATACGGTTGCTTCCCGTTCATGTTTACTAACCGCTCCGCTAGCATCAATGACTCCATACACTTCATATCCTTCAAGAACAGCATCAAGAGCGGGGAATTGCAAGCAAGTTGAATCAGTCAGGCCTGCTATAATCAATTTCTTTCTCTCTATAGAATCAACTGCTTCACGAAATTCAGGCCACCTCCATGCATTAATTACACCCGGACGTCTTATCACCTTAACATCTGGGAATAACTTTCTCAATTCGGGTAGAATAGGACCATTAGGACCCCAATCACGACTAGTTGTTAATATTACAGGTAGTTTAAATAATTCAGCGGTTTTAGCCAGTCCTAAGATATTATTCCTAAATTGTTCAGGAGAGATATCACTTACTAATTGCATCAACCCCACCTGATGATCAATAAGTAGTAATGCTGCATTATCAGGTGTTAATGCTTCGCTAGGACCTTTATTTTCCTCATATTTACTCATCTTTATTATCCCCCATTCAAAATTTATCTAATTGTATTAAAGTAGATATTTGAAGAAGTTAAATTTTTTGTAACTTATATAAGGGTATAAGGCACATTTACTAATTATGATCTATGATCAACTTACTATGCAAACTTTACAAAAACTTGGTTTAACTTACTACGGAGCTAAAGTTTATGCCGCGCTTATGACAACAGGTGTCACCAATCCATCCATCATTGCAGAGGAATCCGGTGTTCCCCGCACAAAGATTTATGGCGTGTTAAAGAAACTATCCACTGATAACTGGATAACCATCGAAAAAGGCAGGCCAACTATTATAACACCTAAATATCCCGGTGAGGTTATAGAAGAACATAAATCACAAATGAATACGGATATTGATAGAATATCATCCGAATTATCAATGACTTATGACCGTATATTAGAAAATGAAATCCCCAAAGTCAGGATTATACATAGTTTGGATACATTACTCCAACTAACTGCTGAAATCATGTCTGGCTCTAAAAAAAGGATAATGTTGATGGGTAGTCTTTATTTTCCCGATGAATTAACTATTATCAAAGATCAAATAATTAAAGCCAAAAATCGAGGAGTCAGCGTTCGTATCATAACCACACCTTCAATAAAACTCAAAGATAAACAATTCAACATAATAAAAAGTTTATCAGAAGCTATTAATGATATAAAAGTGGGACATCCCTATTTCATTAAAACAATGCTGGTCGATGACAGGGAAACTTTAATTATGATATCCCAAGTACAGGATGATGTTCCAGATTTAGATAATGTGTTTGCCATTTTCATTTCCAACGTTTCTTTAGCTTCTTACTTTTCTAGTGTCTTTGATATGGACTGGAAAAAATTAGAATTTTTTAATAAAATTTAGGGAATATATTAAAAAAAGAATATAAAAAAAATCTTACTTTAAGGTTTCTCTTTTTAAATCACGGCGTGAATAAAGTATTAATGGTATGTCAATAATTGCTATGATGATTATTATAATGACGAATTCCCGTACCGCTGTGAAAATATTAAGATATTGAAGCGCCAATCCTAATCCGATAATGGGAACTCCTAAAGCAGCATATGAGATTGCATAAAAAAATGATGTAACATTCCCTCTTTTATCTGATGGTGCAATACTGTTTATAACATTTATAGCTCCCATAAAAGCAGCACCAAAACCTATTCCACTGAATATAGCTGCTATTACAAGTAACACTATAGAAGAGTGAACAGTAGTTATACTAATCAATGATAATCCAATAATTAGAGATATTAAACCTCCAATCTCCAAATTTCTTGATAAATGATTCCACAAGAATTTTTGAGTCGCCACCGCTGTAAATACCATGATTGAAGATATAATCCCCCCTAATGCAATATTATTAACATGCAATATATCTAATGCGAAAGTAGGATTCAAACTAAAATATAATCCGGAATTAGTTAAAACTAAAGCAGCAGCAAGTGAAGCTGAAATAAAAGACACTATAGCTGGAGGAAATGATGGTTTATTTAAATGAAACTTTTCAGACCCTTTAGAACGGGGTACACCTACTAAAATAAGGATTAAAGCTAGTATTAGGAGAATGAATTCAAGAAGGTAAACTAATAATGTGGGTGCAAACAAATACTCAGCCATTAAACCCGCAGTTAAAGGACCTAATCCCAATCCTCCCAGTTGAGCCATTCCTGCAATCTGACTGGCTCTTTGCTTATTTCTATTAGGCTCAAATTCAACTAATGCTGCTGTAGCATTACCCAGGACCGCACCGATACCAATCCCTTGTGCTAAACGTCCGATAATTAACCAATCAAAACTAGTGGCGAAACCAAGTATAAGTGTTCCGAGGATGGCAAATAAAATTGCTATTATAAGTAATGGTTTTCTACCTAAAGCATCACCCAGAGGCCCGAAGAAGAATAATGTAGGAACCACACCCACTGAGTAAGCGGCGTATATTAATGTTATTGCAAGTGGGGAAAGTGCAAAAGTAACTCGGTATAATCCATATAATGGTGTAGGTATCGTAGCACCCATTAACAGGAATAATGTGGCAAACGCGACGATAAGGAATGATCTATTATTGGGACAAGCTTCTTGAACTTTGCATAAATTAACATCACATGAACCATCTAACTCAATATCTTGTCCCGATTCATTCCTACGTTCATCACTTGGTTTTAATTTAACCACCTTCAAATTTTATAGATAATTTTTAGATTAAAATATGGATTCTAACTCCCTATTTTCTAAAGGATAATCAAATTATAATATATGTTATGTACAAGTTGATATAAATTACTGATTTATGGGCTGTAAAAATAGTTTTTAGACTTAAAAAAAAGGAAATTAAATGATAGGACAAAGTGGAAAACAAAAAAATTTGGAAAAAAATTTATTATAATAATAATATAAATATAATTAACTTTTTTACTGGGGGAGATTAGTTTTTTAAATCAACTTACTGATGCTCAATGGCTCTTTATAATAATGTTTACTATTAATTTTACATTAATAATAGATAGATCACATAATACTTACAATCCCTATGATACCTATAACGCATGGAGAGGCAAGTCACATGCCATTAATCGATTATTTTTATCATGGTTACTCTTGTATATATTGCCTTTACTAAATTTTGCTATTTTTTACATAGTACTATCGATAAATAACATATCAATCGAAACCAGTATACTAGGTGTATTAGAAATTGTTATAATTGGATTATTATCTTTCTTTGATTTTGGATATTACCGAATATTCGAGGCAATAATATATCTATCACCTAACACTTTTTACTCGCAAAAGGAACAAGATGAAATATTAGTCCAAGACAAGGGAGAATTCAAAGCACATTTCATACCTGGAGTTTTATATGTTATTGTAACCTCAATTCTGTTTATAATTCTAATTCTATCTTAAAAAAAATTTTTAACTACTTATACTCTATAAAAAAAATACTGGAGTGATGAGTAAATGATTGAAAGACTTTCAATTGTGCTATTGATAGTAAAAGATTTAGATGAAGCATTAGAATTCTATACCTAAAAATTTAGGTTTCGAGAAAGTAACTGATGTAGTGGTGGGTTCATTACATTTTCTAACCGTAGCCCCTAAAAGAAGGAGTAGATACTGAGGTTTTATTACAAGTTCCCGACCCTAAAATGATGGAAGAAGAAATCGCAGCTGAATTAATGAAGTAAGTTGGCAAAAGCCCCACATGGATATTTAAAGTCGATAATTGTGAAAAAAAATCGAATAATTAAGAGAAAAAGGCGTGAAAATACTAAAAGAACCCCGGAATTTACCCTATGGAACACAAGCTATCTTTGCAGACCTGTACGGGAACTCATTCTTACTCCAAGAACCACCAACTAACAAATAAAAAAAATAAATTTTTTTTACAAAAAAAGTTTTTGATTTGAACTAAAAGAGTTTAACAAAATTTTAAGTTTTCCTTTTTTTGGTCCGTCGATTTATAAATAATAAAACTACAAATATTAAATAAATAATGTAAAGTAGTACAAAAGTCATGAAAAATATAGATAATAAACTTGCATCTAAAGATTTTCCCGATATAACAAAATAACCAAATCCCAATAAATTAAAACCTAAAGTAACTAAAATAGCACTTAAAAAAACTTCAGTAGCGTTTGTAATATTTACATCATCAACTGTTTTTTCATCTCTTTTTGAATATCTTAGTGTACTTCTCTCAAGTTGTATTACACTGAAAAAAATTAGCACATCTAATATTATTATAACATCAATTGCAACAGTGTTATTTGTAACAATATAACTAAACGGAAACATTAAAACTTTTGTAACGATCATTAACCCAATTAAAATGAATACAATTAATACACTAATTAAAAAAAATTTATTTTTCATCTCAAACCCCTCAAATAAAAATTCTATTTTTCTAATCCTAATATCTTTTAATTATCCTTCTTTTCATTATTATTTAACCATAAAATTTCCAAAAAATAAAAAGAGAATTACATCCCTTAATTATTCCACGTTTATAATGAATATACAATTTCTTATTTATAACCATTTATAAAATTATTTATTTTCAGTTTAATACGGATAGACACTGAATATAATTCTTCTTTTAGTAATTTTTAATGTTATTCAGTTTTTAGGAACTTAAATAAAATCTTATTATTTTCTTCTCATTATTCATTTTATTTGGCATGATTCAGATTCTAATCTCTTAAATTCAATATGCAAAGTTTTAATAATAACAATAATGAAATCCCTACTTAAATAAAATGTAAATGAGGATTATAATTGGAGAAAAAGGGTTTATTAGATAGATTTAAAAGACTGTCAAAGCCTACCGGCCATCCTCAATGGGGACATGCATTTAGAGCGATTATTTTAATGATTATAGCAGGTTTAATAGCTAAATTCCTGGGTTTTGATAATGCAATAGTAATGGTAGTGACTGTAACTCTTTTAGCCAGCATAATAATTGATATTTCACTCCCCATTCGAAAAGTTGCTATATTGGCATTAGTTGGATTTTTTATGACCATGTTAGCATTCATAAGTGCGTCTTTAGCGCTCTCAAGCCTAATAGTGTTTATTCTCTTTACAATAATTTGGGCTTTTTTCAGTATTTCCCTTACATTTTCGGAACCACAGAAGGATCGTTAGGTTTCCTATTCTTTTTAAACTATTTTTTAGCTGTATTACTAGTCAATAACCAATCAACTACTTTAGATTGGGCTATTTACAGTATAATACCTTATGCAGTAGTTTCTATACTTTTTATTCCAAAACTATGGCTTGAAAAGAAAAGAATCAATGAAATGGTAACTGTAGGCTCAATCCAGGATTCACTATTCAGAATATTATTTTCACCCGCAATATTTTATCTGGAATTCCTATTAACTCTAATAATTATGATATTTTTAAACTTGGAATTATTTTTAAAGGTTTAAGGAGTTATGGAGATCTAATAACTTAAAGATTAACTTCAAAATCCCAATTAAATTTTAAAAATTTTTTAAATACCTCAGATAAATTTAGTCTAAAAATAGCGGATCATATTAAGAATAATAAAGGTCCAGTTGAAATAAAAACGTTTAATACTGAATTTTTAACTGTTGAATCACATTTTTTAGAAGATAAAAATACTAGTGAAATGATTATGGATGTTTCCCAAGCTATTAAAAATGTTCTTTATAAAATCAATGAAATACTGTCCAGAGATCCTGGAGAAGAGATAAGGAAAATAAGAATCTCTGAAAAATCTTTAAAAAAAGTCTTGGCTGCTAATTTTAACTTAAACAACCTTTATATTCGCCATGCAATCCGTTTTACTGTAGCAATGGTGCTTGCACTAACTTTAGTTTATTTATCTCGGGAAAGAAGTGTGATATGGGTAACCATGGGAGTTCTTATCATTTTAAAACCTGATATAACCAGCACAATAGATAACTTGATTTCAAGGGTTGGATTCAATTTATTTGCTATAATCATAGCTATAATCATCTCATTCATATTTCCCCATTAATTACTAATATGGATAGCAATTATAATGCTATTCTTATTGAGAGCATTTTATCCGAATAACATGGGTTTAGCATTAATAGCTATTACAGTTTTCATTGTATTAGCATGGCCTACTGGAACCGTATATGATAATGCAATATCAAGGCTAGTTGACATTGCCTTAGGAGGATTTATAGCTTTTATATGTGCATACCTTATTTTACCAAGTCGAGTTACAGTAAACTTACCCGATCAATTGTACAATACAATTAAAACCAACATAAAATATGCAAATCAAGTTTTAATTACTACCCCAAAGAATTTTAATTATAAAAAATTATCTGAATCGTTAAAAAATTATCTGATGGCAGAAAATAACTTAGAAGCAGCAGTTAAAAAATTAGATGATAATCTAAATGATATAACTGATGATATAACTTTATATCACGAATTTATCCTAACAAATAACAAACTATCAGCAGATTTAACAGCATTAATTGGGATATTAACTGAAAATAAGGATGCATTGGCCGATCAGGATACTCTAACTTCAGAAGTTAAAAAATCACTCCAAAACCTGGAAAACTTATTAAATGGAGATATTAAACCATTAAAATTCACTATGGATAATAATTCACTTCATTACACTTATAATAAGACTAAAGAATTAGAACAGCTTCTAAACTGGATTAATTACGATTTAAAATTACTTAATAAAGGTTTAGAAATAGCTGATGAAACAGGCGTTATTAAACGATACACTAAATTAACATAAAATTAAAAAAATAAATAAACATTTTATTCATAAAAAAAATTATGAATATTTTTTAAATTCAATTTTTTTTAAAGGCCTATTTTCTTTAGCAATTCCTTATTTAATATAAATCCTCATATTTAATCGGATTTTTCATATAACTCATCAGGTGTTTTCTCATCTCGAGTCATCGCTAATAGTAATGCGTCAGAGCGATGTACATCATAATATTTAAAGTTATTTATGAAATCCTTCAAGTGTTTTTCGCCCATATCAGTTAATAAATATTCTTCAATCTCTTCCATTAAAAGTTCATGTTCCAATAAAGGTTTAATGAGATTATTAAAATTGCCATCAAAATCATACTTTTCCGAGCAAGTTGCGTTAAGTTCACTTAACACTGGAATATAATTTTCAGGATGGAAAGCTTTCTCCAGAGATGCCACAATCTCTTCACGGGTTCTGAGTTCTTCACCCCATAAAGCATATAATACCCAATTCCGGAAAGCAATTAACTTATTCTCCTCCCAACATTCCTGCAATGGAAGACTATACTTTTCTGAATAATCATTCTCCTCTCCCCGTTCAGCGGAAATAGCTTCCCGAAGTAAACCAATGGCATCAATGAAGATTCCAGCTGCTACTCCTAATCCGATAATAGCATCAATGAAGTAAATACCATAAATAGCGAAGATAGCACCTATAATAACTGAGGTACCGATGAATATGTGATTCTTAGAATCCACTGATTGACTTATTAAAGTTAGACTATTAGAGATTTTACCCACGAAACGTTGATAATAAAATAGAAAGACCGCAGCCATTATAGCAATTCCTTCAACAACTATAACTAAATAAGGCATAGTTATAGGCTCCGAATGCCCTGCATATGCTGCTAATATATGGGTAACTGAATCAAATCCCACAGTAATGGATGCAACAAATAATCCAATAATAACTAAAAACGCGCTTAGATTCTCTCGATGATATTTAATTCCCAGCCAAACCAGGATAGCTTCGATAGTGTCCATAGTGGCGTCAGTTCCATCGGCGATTAAACCCATACTACCACTTATCAAACCACTACCTAATTTAAGCAATGCGAGGAAGCCGTCTAAATAAGTTGTATTTATAGCAGTGGTAGAAGGCTTTAACTCAGTATCCACCATATTTGCTTCTTTAATCATATCCTTTTCATATTTCTTAGCTTTAATCAATCCATCTGGGGTTAATTCATATTTATCATCATTATTTAAATTAATCCAACCCTTCTTGATTAGTTTACCCATTTCGGCTTCAGCACCATGAATGACTTTTTCAGCCCTTCCATCCTCCAGTTCTGAGCGTACGTGAGCGAATCTGAAAAATAATTGTTCCATCAGAGGTTGACCCTTATCAGGTAACTGCTGATACCATATTAAAGATAAAAACAGCATTGATTTTTCCCATAATTTACTTAAACTAAGCGGTCCCTCCTTCAAAAGAGCCATCATCAGAAATTTATCATAACCTAAAACGGGTTTTTTCTCATTCATTTAATTTTACCCCCATTACTTAATTAGTACT